>Ga0335078_10006029_pt1 | contig 17954 bp, 16 predicted proteins | sample Lox_Sample_32_FD_206711 | JGI IMG/M metagenome (GOLD analysis project Ga0335078, IMG submission 206711) | Soil microbial communities from Loxahatchee National Wildlife Refuge, Florida, United States - Lox_Sample_3.2 | ecosystem: Environmental > Terrestrial > Soil > Wetlands | place: USA... | reverse complement strand
GGCGATTTCGAAGCACCTCAAGGTGCTCGAGCGCGCGGGGCTCGTCGTGCAGGAGCGCGACGCTCAGCGACGACCCCGGCGCATTCACGCCGCGGCGCTCAAGGAAGCCGCGGCGTGGATCGATCGCTACCGGCGCTTTTGGGAAGGCAGCTTCGATCGCCTCGACGACTACCTCGACGAGCTCAAACGAAAGGAAAAGAAGAATGATCGCGAGCGCTGAAAAAACACGGGTCGTGAAAATGGAGCCGCTCGGCCTCGTGCTCGAACGCGTGTTCGATGCGCCGCGACGGCTGGTGTTCGCTGCGTTCTCGGAGCGCGAGCATCTCTTGCGATGGTGGGGCCCGAAAGGAATCGCGCTCGGCGCGCTCGATCTGGATTTTCGCGCCGGCGGCCGATTCCGCTTCGTGATGGACGCGCCCGACGGGAAAAAATATCCGTTCGACGGATCGTTCGACGAGATCGTCCCGCTCGAGCGCATCGTCTTCACGGGCGAGATTCACGACGGCAACCACGTCGTCACCACGATCACGTTCGCGGACGACGGCGCGACGAAGACGCGCGTCGTCGTGAGCCAGACGTACACGATCGCGTCCGACGCGACGCGCGGCGCGACCCAAGGTTGGAGCGAGAGCTTCGAGAAGCTCGACGCGCTCTTGGGTTAATCCTCTTCGCGCACGGCGAGCGCGTCGACGGCGCGTTTGCAGTCTTTGCAGTGGGCGGCGTGCGAATCCATGAACGCGAGCTCCGCGGAGGTCGCGTGGCCTTGCTCGCGCCGCCAGAGCGACGACGCCGGAATGTGCTTCGGCGTGTACGCGAGAGACGCGGATTCGACGTCGCGCTGACAATCGGCACACGTCGCGAGGTGCGCGGCGTTGTGTTTCTGCGTGACGCGCGCGGCGGACTCCGTCTCTTGGTAGAGCGACGCCAAGAAGTCGCAATTCGATCGCGCCGAGTACCACCACGACGCCGCGCGCTCCGGCGCGTCGAGCGCGCTCGCTTCGCGCCGGCGCAGCGCGTTCAGCGCGACGAGCAACCGCGCGTTCTGCGCGAGGCCCGCGTCGATCGCGGCGAGCTTCGCGTCCATCTTCGCGACCAGCGCGGGCGCGCTCGCGATCAGCGTTGCCGCCGCGCGCACCGACGCGAGCCCGTCGCGCGCCGTGAGCGCGTTCTCCGCGGAATTCATGTAAAGCACACGTTCATCTTCGTCTTCGTGCGCGAGCATCGCTTCGAAAGCGTCCTCGAGGCCCTGCGCGAGCTTCGCGTGCTCGGCCTGCGCGTCGATCGAATCGACGTACGCCTCGGCGGCTTGGGGCTCGATCTTCTCGAGCGCGATCTCGACGTTCATTCGTGCGTCTCCGAGCGCTTCGCTTCGCCGCAACAGATCACCCGCGAGGCAGAGGACGCGACCCGCTTCGGGGGCCGTCGTCACCTTGCTGCTCGTCGCGGCTTCGAGATCTCGCCGGCGCTCTGCGAAGCGCGAAAGATCGCCGTCGGGTCCGTCGAGGTCCGGAGGCGGGCTCACGCTACGGCTCCGATGAATTCGGCTCGACGAGCTCCTGCAAATAGCGGCGCAAATACGCTTGGGCGCGGCTGACGCGTTTGTACGAATTCGCGACTGTGATTCCAAGTTTCTTGGCACATGCTTCGTGGTCCTCGAGATCTTGATGGTGGTAGGCGTCCCACGCGCCTGCCTCGTTCGGGTGTTCTTTTTTGAGGCGCTCGAAGGCCGTCCAGTAGAGGGACTGCGCTTCGTCGCGCTCGGCTGCGCGTTTGGACAAATTGATGGCGTGCGCGATCTGGCGCGGAGATTCGCGGTTGTCGTCTTCGCCGTCGCCGGCGGGCACCGACTCGAGCAGCTCGCGCTGACGGCGGTAGGCGTCGATCGCGGCGTGCTTGACGATGCGGAGGAAGAACGTCTTCGGTGAAGCGGCTTTTCCGGGGTGAGCCTCGGAGACGCCGTGGAATTGGTCGAGGCCGCGCTCGATGAGCTTGCGCACGGCTTCTTGGTAGAGCTCGGCCTCGTCGTCGGCCGAGCCTGCGCGGTAACTGGCTTGCACGCGGCGCACGACGACGCCCGCGGCTTTTCGCCAGCGTTCGACCATTGCGCCGAGCGGCGCAGATGGGTCTTGTCCCCGCGCGCGCAGTTGCGCGACGAGGTCGAAGAGCTCCGAATCCGAGAGCTTGTCGAATGCGCCCATGAGCCTTTCTTGAGGGTCCGCGGACTGTAGCCCAGGGCTGTGGGGTTCATCCACACAGCATTGACGACCACCCCCGACTTCCCTGACGCCTCGCGCGCGAGTCGGAAAAAGAAGACGTGGGAGTCAGGCGCGAGAGCACGCCCGCGTCTGAAAGCGCATCAAGAGTTTCGAAGGACGTGACCACTCGAAGTGGCCTTACAAGCAAATCTTCTTCGGAAAGACACTCCCTTGGTTGGGCGCCCAAAAGGCGCCGCTCGGGAAAGGCTTCCTCACTCGGTCGCATCTCTTCTCGTCGATCGCGCGCCTGCGCGGTCGAAGACTCGACAAGTTTGTCTCCGCCCTCCCGAACAGGCCCTACACGCACCTCGCAGCTGATAACTGCACTCGGTTTGGGACCGAGTTTCCTGAGCGGAAACTACAACGGCTTCTTCACTCGGGCGGAGCAATTTCCTCTACAACCGAGCGCCATCGTGCTCCGAAGCGCGACGTGATTCGATCACGCCGCGCTTCGTCTTTTTGTGGACCGCTAGCGACTGACCAACTTGAGGTTGCCGGGGCCGTCGTGGAGGGGGAACTCCACGCGGTGGCCCATGACGAGCGTGTAGATTTTGTCTTCGCCGCTCGTGCCGTAGTCCCACGGTGATTCGACCGCACCGGACCAGAGCTTCGTGCCGTCCGTCGCGAAGCCGGCGATCTCGAGCTCGCCGCTCATGATGATGACGTCGCCGTGGCGATTCCACGAATGGAACGCGTAGGGCGTGATGTCGTGGTGGAGCTTCGTGCCAGTCGCCATGTCGTAGCTCGCGATCGACTCGCCGCACCCGAAGAAGAGCACGCCGGTGTTCTGCGCGATGTGCACGCCCGCGGCGAATCCTTCGCGCATGCGACCGATCACGAGCAGCGTCGGCGGACCGCCCGCGCGATGCACGAGCACGTAACAAGGTCGTCGATCTTCGTCTTCTCCGCCGAGTCGATCGACGGCGACGCGACGCTCGTCGAGTCCGTGCGGGGCTTCCTCCGAGAGGAGCAATCGAAAACCGCCCGCGCCGACCTCGAACCCCATGCGTGTATGTCTATCGTGTATTGTCCCCGCATGGAACTTCGCGCCGACGCGCTCATTCCCTTCGAACGCCCCATCGTCTTTGCTGCCTACCGGGACAAGCTCGTGGACATGCTGCCCTATTTGCCGAACGTGCGCGGGATCGAGATCCGAAAGCGCGAGGATGACGGGAAGATCACGCGGCTTTTGAACTTCTGGAAGGGCGGCGGAGACATTCCGGCGGCCGCGCGCGCGTTCGTGAGCGAAGCGATGCTCTCGTGGCTCGACACCGCGACGTGGAACGAAGAAGAGTTCACGTGCGATTGGAAGATCGAGCCGCAAGCGTTCACCGAAGCGATCACGTGCATCGGCAAGAACCGCTTCTTCGAGGACGGGGGCAAGACGCGACTCGAGATCCGCGGCGAGATTTCGATCGACGGAAAAAAGTTGAAGGGCGTGCCGGGATTCTTGTCGGGCAAGGTCGCGAAGGCCGTCGAAGAGCTTCTCGTCTCGAAGATCAAACCGAACCTCATGAGCACGGCGGACGGTCTGACGAAATACCTCGAAGCGCACGGCGGGAAGCTCGACTGACCAGGCAACGCTCATGGCCGCGAAAAAAAATGAAGCGCCGCTCCTGCCCGAAGCGCAGATGGGGCCGGCCGAAAAACTGTTGGATCTGATCCTCAACGCGTCGGCGCACCTCTGGCACAACCGGCCCGGGCTCGACGTCGGCGGCGTGTGGTACCCGGCGAAGGGGAAAAAAAATCTGCCCGCAGGGAGCAAGCCCACGGCGCTCAAACCCGGGTTGCACGTCGCGGCCGCCGAGCGCCTCTACGCGCGCTTGCTCGACGTCTACAAGCTCAACACCGATCTGATGGCGCACTTCGCGAGCTACGCGCTCACCGAAACGGATTGGCGCGATCTGAAGGTCGCGTGCGCCGCGTTGATGCTCGTGCAGTCGCGCGCGGGTCAGCCGGTGAAGGAAGAGGACGGCTCCGTCGGTTTCTACGACGACGATCTGCGCGCGCTCGGCGAGTCGATGATGTTGCATTATGCAAAGAAATCGACGCGCATGATGACGCCGAAGGCGATCTTGCGCATCGCGGAGCTCCTCGAGACGCCCGCGATCGCGGCGATGAACCGCCGCGCGGGCTTCGGCGATCCCGCGTCGAAGCACGCGCCGCTCGGTCGCTGGAAACGCTCGGCGACCAAATGGCTGCGCGTTCGCGAGCGCAACTTGCCGATGCTCCACGGCCTCGCGAAGGCCGGCTACAAAGAGACGATCAAAACGATCGCGCGCAAGTGCGGCTACAAACCCGAGTCGCAAGCGTTCTTCGAGGTGCTCGGCTGGAAGCAGAAACAAGCGAAGGGAGGGCACCGCACCGTCGGTCTCGCGGGCCTCAAGCTCGAGAAGTCGAACCGCTTCGACGATCTCAGCGAGGCCGAGATTTGCGAGACGATCGAGGCGCAGCGGCTCTCGTACAAAGAGACGGTGGGCCGGCTGCCGAAGGGCATGGGGCTGACGCCGGCGATTTTGGCCGCGCTCGTTCCGTCGCTCAGCGATCGCGATCTCCGCATGCTCACGCCGACGCTCGAGGAGCTCGGGCTCATGGTCGACGAAGGCATTCGCGCGCGATGGGAGAGGGCCGTCGCGAGCGCGGAGGATCAACGCGCGCTGCACATCGCGAAGAACGTGAAGAGCAAAGCGCTCAAGGACAAGCTCGAAGAAGCCGCGGACGCCGCCGCGAAGAAAGCGGTGACCGAAGCGACGAAAGACGCCGACGTGCGCGTCATGGTGCTCATCGACAAATCCGGATCGATGACGAACGCGATCGAAAAATCGAAGGAGATGCTCTCGCGCATCCTCGCGGGGTTTCCCGAGGAAAAGGTGCACATTGCAACCTTCGACACCGTCGGCACGGTGCTCAAGCCGAAGGCGCCGTCGCGCGCCGCGGTCACACACATGCTCAAAGGGATCTCCGCGTCGGGCGGTACCGTGCACGGCGCGGCGCTCTACGCGTTCTATGCGAACGGGGTGAAAATTCCGGACGGCGCGAAGCTCATCGTGATCGTCGTCGGCGACGAAGCGGGCGAGTCGGGGAAATCGTTCGCCGACGCGTTCAAGCGTTATGGCTACGCACCGGACGCGATCGCGCTCCTGCTCAGCGTGGCGGCGCCGAACGCGCGCGGCACGACGGTGCAAGCGTGCGCGACGGAGATGGCGATCCCGTTTTCGACGGTCGACGTCGAGCAGTTCGACGATCCGTACCAAGTGACGCGCGTGCTCGCGGCGCTTCTCGAGGCGCCCGTCGCGACGGGAGATCGCACGAGCGCGTGGGTCGACAAGGTCATGCGGACGAAGCTCCTCGATCCGATCCAAACATCCGTTTAGGTCGGCGGATGTAAGCACCGATTCTCGACGCAGCGCCCCGTACGCGATCGATAATGAGAATCATGGACGTCAGCGAACTCAAGTCGAAGCTCGAACACGGGCGGCAGCGATTCCTCGTCTACGCGATCGAGCACGCGTTCCAGATCGGACGGCGCACTTCCGAAGATTTCATTCGCCACTTCCCGCCGCGCGCGATCATGGAAGCTCTCTCGCTGCGTCCGGACTTGCGCGCGGGGTTGCTGGTTCCGACGACGGGATTGAAGCATCGCATCGCGCTCAAGAAATCGTGGCAGTCGGCGGGCGACGATTTGCAGAGCGCGCTCGACGAAGGCGAGACGAAGTCGATCCAAATCGTCGACGCGTTCAACCCGGACGACCGCGTCCTCTATTTGCCGGACAAGAAGCTCTGGGCGTTCATCGTCGAGGGACAATTTTGGAAGGTCACGGCGAAGGACGACAAAGCCGCCTTCGCGACCGCACAACAACACATCGCATACTTGATCGATCGCGCGCTGATCGATGGGCTCATCACGCCGCGCGACGTCGTCGACGGGATCGGCGTGACCGAGTTGTGCAACCGCTTGCCGCGAAGCGAGATGGCGTCGCTCTTCAGCGCGGCGCTCGAAGGCGGACGCAAGGGGACGCCGTTCACGGACAAAGATCTCCTCGCGACGCTCCCGCCGTCGACGCTCGTGCAGCACATTCCGCTGACGCACCTCTACGAGTCCGTGCTCCACGCGCGCGTCGCGGCCGTGCACGGCTACTTGCCCAGCGACGAGAAGCCGGCGCCCTCACCGAGCTCGCCGAACGTCGCGGCCGCCGCCGCTGCGCCCGCGCCTGCCACGGGTACCGCGGTACCCATCGAAATTGGTACCTTGATAACAACGACGCTCGCCGACGCGAAATCCGAGGAAAAACCCGCGGAGCAAGCGGCGGAGGCGAAGGCCGAAGAGAAGCCGGCGGACGGCGAAATCAAAGCCGAGCCGAAGACGAACGGATCGCGCCGGCGCTCGAAGGCGCCGCCGTCGACCGCGGCGAACGGCGAGCAACAAGCGAGCGTCGAAGAGGACACCGAGTGGATCGACATTCCGGAGTCGCAGCACTGACCAACTGAAGCGGGCGCATGTCTCGTCCTTCGAAAATCGCGATCGTCAAAGAGCTCGGGTCGCGCTCGCCGCGGTGTCTCGCTGCGCACGCGGTTCGCGGGCAAGACGAGCCGGAGCTCGTCGTCGTCGAGCGGTACCCCGCGGCGCTCGGCGAAGGTGCGCTCGCCGTGCTCGAAGACGAAGCGAAAGAGCTCGTCCCGTTCGAGCACACGAACGTCGCGACGATCATCGCGAGCGTGAAGCTCAAGGGCGACGTCGCGATCCTCTCGGAGTGGGTCGACGGCGAGAGCCTCGCGTCGATCTTGTCGGGTGAGCAGAAGCCGTCGTTCGAAGTGTTGCTTCGCGCGCTCGTCGACGCGTGCGAGGGCGTCACCGCGCTTCACGCGCACGGCGGGCGCGTGTGCGGCGCGCTCGGCGTCGACGACGTGTTCGTCGGCGTGGACGGCGTGACGCGCATCACGCGCTTCGGTCTCGGGAAGATCGCGCCGAGCGCGCTGGGCGCGAAGCGACTCGCGACGATGGCGCCGGAGTTCTTGCGCGGTGAGAAGTCTCCGCGCGTCGACGTGTTCACCCTCGGGACGCTCGCGTGGGAATGCTTCATGGGCAAGGCGCTCTTCGAGACGCCGGCGAGCGTCGACGCGCAGCTCGCGAAGCTCGCGGAGAATCCGCCGCGCGTCGACGCGTCGAAGCGCGACGCGTGGGCTGCGCCGCTCGCCGACGTGATCGCGCGCGCGGTGTCGATCGATCCGAGCGCGCGCTACGCCACGCCGAGCGAGCTCTCCGCGGCGATCGCGGCGGCCGCGCCGGGAAAAATCGCGACGCGCGCGATGGTGTCGCAGTGGGTGGCGCGCGTGTTCGGAGAGCGCATCGAGGCGCGCCTCGTGAAGCTCGAGCCGAAGGTGGACGTGACGTTCGGATCGGTGGCCGCGCCGCCGATGTCCATTCCGCCGATCGCGACGCCCGCCGCGGCGAAGGTGCCCGTGATCGATGCTGCGCCGGTCGCCGCGCCCGCACCGATCGTCGCCGCGCCGAAAGAAGCGCCGAAAGCGCCGGAGAAGCTCGCAGAGACGCCAAAAGCGAAGATCGTCGCGCCGCTCGAGAAAAAGGCAGAGCCCGCGAAGGAAACCGCGAAAGAGAAAGACTCGGTGAAGATGCCCGTCGCGGCGGCGGCGGGCGGCGCGAAGAAACCCGCGGCGGACATCGTGAAGAAAGCCGTACCGCTTCCGATGAAGCGCGTGGAGCCGGACTCGTCGCCGAGCCTCCCGGCGGCCGCGAAGGAAAAAGAAAAAGAGAGAGAGAAAGAGAAAGAGAAGCCCGTCGCGGCGAAGACGAACGGGACGATCGCGGCGAAGGACAAACCGGTCGCGGCGAAACCGGCCGCTGCGACCGCGCCCGCTGCGCTCGTCGTTGCCAAGGTTCGCGACAAGGTGCCGAGCGTGCCGATCGCGATCGAAGAAGACGAACCGGCGCCGCCCTCGAGCGACGTGGACTCGGACATCGACATCGTGTCGGTGCATCCGCCACCGATCGTCGCGAAGAAAGAGGAACCGCCGCCGGCCGTCGCGTCTCCGGCGCCCATCGTGCCTCCCGCGCCGCCCTCGCCGCCGAACGCGGTCGTCGCGCCCGCGGAGTCCGAGCCCGAGATCCCGCGACCACCTCCCGCTCCAAGACGCGTCAGCATGCGCGACAGCGAGATCAACGTCTACGCGAAGCGCAGCCCGTACCGCGGGCCGCTGCTCGTGTTCGTCGGGCTCGCGCTCGCGGGCGGAGGGTTCGCCGTGGGTCGCCTCACCGCGCCCGATGCGTGGCCTCCGACGCCCGCGTTCAGCGCGTCGACGAGCGCGCCGACGACGTCGCAATCGTCGCACGTCGAAGCGCCCCCGCCGAACTTCGCGCCGACGTCGCTCGGCCTGCCCACGAACGCATCGAGCGCGACGAACGCGGCATCGAGCGCGACGAACGCGGCGACGAGCGCGAGCGCGGCGCACGACGGCGCGCGCGTCGCGCCGGCGCCGCAAGCCGCGAGCGACGCGAGCACCGGGCGCGACGGCGGCCCGCGCTACGATCCGAACGGGATCTGAGGCGCGTGAGCGACTGGAGAAAATTCTTGAACCGGCGCGAGCGCGTCGTGCTCGCGTATTTCGGCGGCACGCGCGTGCGCACGAAAGATCGCGAGGTGCGTTGCGAAGAAGGAGAGCCCGGTTGGCTCGAGTTCGAGATCGAGGGGCGCGTCGCGAAACGCGTGGGACCTGCCGAGCCGAGCTTCGCGGGACTGCCGAAGGTGCGCGGCGTGCTCGCGCTCGAGTGGCTCTTTCGCTCCGGTGAAGCGCCGGAGCGCGTGATGCTCGTCCCGCCGGACGAACCGCCGATGTTTGCATCTTGCACCTGTCATCGCTGGCACGACGGGACGCTCGTCTTCGGCGAGCTCGATTTCGAAGGCGAGGTCGAAGGCACGGCGCGCGAGGCGTTCGCAGAGCGCATGCCCGTCGATTGGGTGAAAGGCGCGCCGGCCGCGATGCGCGCGGCGTTCGCGTGGGCGGTGGTCGCGCGCGCGGCGCGCGAAAAGAAAATCCCGTGCAGCGTCCGCGAAGCGTGGCCGCGCTTCGCGGAGATCGCGGAGCACGGCGAGGACGCCGCGCGTGCGTTGCTTGACGAGCTCGACGAGCTGCGCCACGGAAAGCGCGTCATGGTCGGCGGCGTCAACGTGCGCGTTCGTCAGCTCGCGGAGCACGCCGCGCGCGCGGCGGAGAACGCGACGCTCGAGAACGCGACGGAGCGCGCGGAGGCCGCGCTGCACGCCGCGGGCGCGGTCGCGCACGGCATCCGCCGCATCGACGCGGGTCGCTCGCTCGAAGTGCATTTCATGTTCGGTGGCGAGCGGTTCGTCACGGTGTGCGACGCGCTGACGCTCCACGTGCTCGACGCGGGGATCTGCCTCGTCGATCACGCCGAAGGTCACCGCGGCGACGACGATCTCACGCTCGACAGCTTGCCCTCCGCCATCAAAGAAGCCATGGACCGCGGGGTCCTCGTCATCACGCGTCGTTGACGTTACGCTCTCGCGATGCGCGAGATCTTCTTCGTCGTCGGACGCGGCGGCGCGATCTTGTGGAGCGACGCGGGCGACTCGGCGGGGTTCATCCCGGACACGCGCGAGCGGTGGGAGGCGATTTGGCGTCTGCGCGAAGAGATCGAAGAGCTCGCGCACAGCCACCCGGCAGGTCCCCGCGGTTTTTCGCACGAGGACGAAACGACGATGGAGGCCCTCCGCGCCGCGCTGGGCAAACCGCTCGCGTTCTCGGTGATCGCCCCGACGGGCTCCGTGCGACGTCAGAACGACGAGGACGTGCACGTCGAGTTGAAAGACGAACCTTGGTGGGCGAACCTCTTGAGGCGCGCGTCGGGAATGATGTGAGGAGGAAACGATGGCGGTCTTGAACATCACGTACAACGGCTTGTCGGCGGATTACCCGCTCGACGTGCGCGTCGCGCTGAGCGACGCGGACGTGAAGCGCATCGCCGTCGAGGTCGTGCGCGCGGGCGGTTTGCGCGGTCTCTCCGTTCCGGATTTGCGCGCGGACGCGTTCGACAACTTCGTCGTCGACCGCTTCGACGGCGGCGAGCGCATCTACTTGCGTCCGAAGGTCCCCTTCGGTTGAGCGCGATGCGCATCGTGTTCTGCGGCGTCGGCGCGCTCGGTTCCACGGCCGTTTGGTTTTGTCGGAACCTGAGCGCGTCGTCGGATTCGGCGCAGCCCGGACGGCGCACGCAAGCCCAGCTCGTGTTCGTCGATTTCGATCGCGTCGAGTCGAAGAACGTCATGGCGCAGGCGTTCGTGAAGGCGTCGATCGGCAAGAACAAAGCCGAGGCGCTCAAGGCGCAGATGCTCACGTTCTTCGGCGTGAAGGCCGAAGCGTTCGGCGTGCGCCTCGAAGCGACCAACGTCGAGACGATCTGCGCGAGCGCCGATCTCCTCGTCGACGCGTTCGACAACGTGAAGAGCCGCGCCATGCTCAGCGAGTTTTCGCGCGCGAAGGACAAACCGCTCGTGCACGCCGCGCTCTCGGGCGACGGCACGTTCGGCATCGTTCGTTGGGACGAGCGCTTCGCGCCGGACGCGGAGGACGCGGAGGGTCAGGCGACGTGCGAAGGCGGCGAGCACCTGCCGCTCATCGGCGTCCTCGGCAGCTCGCTCGCGCGCGTGATTCAGGATTTCGCGAAGGACGGAACGCGCCGCGACGTGATGGTGAGCTTGCGCAGCGTGACGACGACATGCTGACGAAGCGCGCGTTCGGACCTGCGGGCAAGACTGCACGAGTATCGCCGCTCGGCGTCGCCGGCTCGTACGGCATCGACGCCGACGGCGTCGAGCGCGCGTTCCACGAGCTCGGCGTGAACTACTTCTTCATCACGAGCAAGAACGACGGCGTGCTCGAGGGGCTCAGGCGGTTGATCAAGAAAGGTCACCGCGAGGAGCTCGTCATCGCGGGCGGCGCGAACGTTCCGACCGGGTTCGGCGTGCGCTCGGCGATCGAAAAGGATTTGAAGCGACTCGGCACCGACTACATCGACGTCTTCCAACTCTTCTGGGTCCAGTACCACTGGTACGTCACGGGGAACACGTGGCCGGCGATGCGCAAAGTGCAAGAAGCGGGACGCGCGAAGATGCTGGGGATGTCGATCCACGATCGCAAGATGGCGCGCGCGCTGGTCGACGAGCTCCACGTCGACATGCTGATGGTGCGTTACAACGCGGCGCACCGCGGCGCGGAGGCGGAAATCTTCGCGACGCTCGATCCGAAGACGCGTCCGGCGATCGTCGCGTACACGGCGACGCGCTGGGGAAAGCTCCTCGAGCGCGCGAGCGACCTCGGCCCGATGACGCCCGAAGAGTGCTACCGCTTCGCGCTCAGCAACGCGAGCGTCGACGTCGTTTTGTCCGGCCCGAAGAATTACGCGGAGCTCGAACAGAACGCGCGCGGCGCGGAGCTCGGTCCGCTCCCCCAAGAGCGCATCGACGAGGTGCGCGCGTTCGGCGATGTCGTGCGCAAGGGCGTGTCGAACCTCGCGTTCGGCGGCTGACGGATCACGACGCGCTCAATTCGGGACGATGCGCGCTTGGAGCGTTCCCGAGCCCGGTCCACTCTCGGCGGTTCCAAGGAGCACGTCGTCCGCGGTGAGCGCGCCGGCTCCGCGCAAAACGCCCGATCCGTCGACCGCGAACGTCGCCGTGAGCTTCGTGTTGCGCAGCGTGACGGTGGGCTGCGAGATGAACACGTCGACCGGCTCGTTCACGAAGAGCGCGCTTCCGTCGGATTGGTCCACGACGCAACCCACCGCGTCGAACGAGTAACCCGCGGCGGTCGTGTTGATGACGAAGTCCGGATATTCGTCCGTCGAGTCCGCGGACGTCGACGGCGCGACGCACGCGGGAGGACCCGGAAGCGTGCGACACGCGTCGGTCGTCGGACACGCGGGCGAGCAGCGCGTCCCGTCCGGATTGCGCGTCGCGCCGGAGAAGTGCGCGGTGAATTTCCCGGTGCCGTCGACGTCGATCGTCGCGAAGAGCTTCACCTGCGTTCCGACGGGCTCTTGCACGTCGATCAAAATGAAATAATCGCCCGACGCGGGCAGCACGTTCGTCGGCGCGGTGCACGTCAGATTGAGCTGATAGCCGAACACGATCTTGCGCCGCGCGACGGTCGGCACCTCGTACGCGAGATCGCGCAGGCCGGGCTCGACGATGAGCACGAGCTCCGGGTTGAGCGGCAGCGCGACGTCGGGCGTGATGGTGAACGTCGTGAGATCGGCGGAGAGCGAGCTCGTGCCGCCGTAGTCGCCGCGCAGCGGATCGTACGTGTAGAGCGTGGAGAGATTTCCCGGAGGGTCCTGTTCGTCGGCGAGCTGACCGCGATCGTTGACGATGTCGCGCGCGATCTCGAGCGTGAGCGTGCTCTTGTCGATCGGTCGATCGAAGAGAACGATCACGGGCGCCGACGGATCCGCGAGCAATCCACTCTGCGCTTGCGGGAGCGAAGGCTCGGGCGGCGCGTGAAAGACCTCACACGCGAGGAAAACACCGAGAAAAGCCGTGCGAAATGCGTGCATCTTACAAGAAAAACGTGGCGCGGGTTTGGAGGAGCCAGCTCGTCACGGCGTAGCCGTCTTGATCTTGGAGCGCGTCGCCCGGGAAGAGCACCGCGCCTTCGGCGTCGAGGATGAAGTGATCGAGGAAGCGGTACTCGAGTCGCAAGTCGAGCTCCGCTCCGTAGAAATGACCGGGCTTGCCGCCCGCGTAGTTCACCTCGTTGTCTTGGAGGATCACGCTCGTGTGATTTTGCAGCGAAGCGATCGGGTTGACGAGCGGAACCGCCGTCCACGCGAACATCACGCCGGGACGAATGAGCACGTCCTTGAACGGACGAAAGTCGGCCTGCGGAAAGAGGACGAGCGCGTTCGTGAGCGCGCCTTGCGTGTCGAGCGCTTGCGTGGGGAACGTCGTCGCGCCGAGTCGTTGAAGGAGCGCGGTGCCCGCGGCCGCGACGCGCCCCGTTTGGAACGCGAGCACTTGTTTGAAGAGGAGCAACCCCACGTTCGTGTCGGGCGACCACGTGAACTGCGAGAGCGTCGCGCGCGAAGTTGGATCGTCCGACCCCGACGCGTAGTCGCCTTCGAGGTACGCGCCCCATTTCGGTCGGTCGTAGCGCACCGTCACGCGCGCGCCGCCTTGCAGCACGGTTTGATCCACGATGGGATCGTTCGTGATCTTCTGGTAAGCCTCGGTGACTTCTTTCGTCGTGCCGAAGTTCATCGCGGTGTCGAATCCGAACGCGAGGTTTCCGCCGCCGAGCGGGACGCGCGCGTAGAAGCGCGCGCCCGCGCCGCTCACGTCGGTCAAGTCCACTTGCCAGCGGTGCGAGAGGTACACGTTCGCGTAGAAATCTCGGAGCGGTCCGAGCGTCGGCGCGAGGTAACGGATCGCGCCGCCGAATTGGTTCACGTCGTCGCCGAACGCTTGGGGATCGTCTTGTACGACGCGATCGAACGCGAGGCCGACGATGAGACCTTTCGTCGTCGATTTGTCCCGCTGCGCTTCGGGCTTGAACGCTTCGAGCGGCTTGGTCGCGAACAAAATCCGATCGACGTAGTTTCCGGTTTGCGCGATGCCGAATCGATTTTGCCGACCATCCCCGTCGGACGCGAAGACGCCCATCCCGTCGATCACCGCTTGCCGCCCGATGCGCACGATGCCGAACGGAAGGATCGCTTCGCCGTAGAGGCGCCGCACGGTGAACGGATTGATCGGGCAGAGCGTGATGCCGTACGAGTTCGGATCGAGCGGGTTGAGCGTCGAGTCGCGAAGGCCGATGCACGGGCGCGTGTCGTTCGGGTTCTTCGCGTCGACGCTCGTGCCCGAGTTCGACGAAGGCGTGCCGCCGTAGCTTCCGTTGTCGCCCCAGAGATCGCCGTCGAGAAAATCCGACGAGAACACGATTCGGATTTTGTCTTTGTAGTCGCCCGTCGCGTCGAGCCGGAGGCGGTTCTGCACCATGCTCACGTTGCGCGCGGTCTCGGTGTTGAGCGAGATCGGGTGCACGTAGAGCCACTGCGCGCGGTACTCCGCGCCCGCGCGAAATCCGAAATCGCCGCGCGAGTAGCGCTTCGGATCGTTCACGTCGTGATCGGTCCACGGCTCGCCCTCGGCGCGCGCGCGGCGCGCGAGCACGAGCATCGCGACGATCGCGACGATTGTCCCGAGCGCGCGCTTCACTTCTCTTTGTTCGCTGGCTTCAAGAACGCGTTCTCGAGGATCGTCGCGATGTGATCGAGCGCGCGAAGATCCATCGCCGCGTACACGCCGGGCTCGGGGTTGTCCTCGTTCACTTGCGGCGCGCTGAGCCCGTCGTGCTGCGCGGTGTATTGAAGCGGGAGCTTTTGCGGCGGCGGGATCTCGAGACGGATGCGTTTGCTCTCGCCGCCGTCGGGGATCGACGCCATGGCCTCTCCGCTCACGTACACGCCGGCGAACGCGCGCTTCATCTGCGCGTTCGCGTACGCCGCGCCGAGCCAACCGAATCGATAGCGCACGACGACGAGCGGACCCTTCGCGGCGAGCGCGGCTTCGGCCGCGTCGTCTTGCACGTCGGGTCCCATCGTCGCGTCGAACAAATCCGGACCGAACACGCGGAGCATCGCTGCTTTGAACGCGTGGACGACCTCGACTTCCTTCGGTTGATCCGCGGTCGGGTCGAAGAACTTCGTGACCTGCCGCGGGCCGAACGCGCGATTCGCCGGCGTACCCGCGAGGAACTTGTCTGCTTGAACGAGCGCGGGAGAGACCTCGCGGCGAAACACGATCGTCGTCATCGTGCCGTGCGCTTCGAGCCACTTCGCGAGGCGCGCGACGAATTGGAGGAGCTGCGCGTCGTCGGTCGCGGCCATCGTCTTGAAGCGATTCACCGCGGCGACGTAGAGCTCGTGCTTCGCGGCGGCGATCTCGGGCGCGAGGTGGTTGTCGGGATGTTGTTTGTCGAACGCGGCGAGCGCGGCGAGGGAAGCGCCCTTCTTCGCTTTGTCGAGATCGCGGAGCATCGCCTCGCGGAGCGCGGCTTGCGCCTCCGCGTCGATCGCGCTCTGAGGATGCGCCGCGATGAACGCCTCGATCGCCTCGACGGTTTGTTGCGCCTTCGCGCGCTCGAGCTCCGCGCGCGGAAGGAGGGTGCCGGCGACTTCGTCGCGGTGACGCTTTCCGACGTCGAGATACGATTGGAACGCATCGGGCGTCGACGCCGCGACCGCTTTCTTCAGCATCGAGTCGTCGCTCGATCGGTTGTGCACGAACCAGAGCGTCGGACCAATCACGACGGCGCACGCCGCGCCGATGACCCAATCGAATTTGCGCCACCCGGGCGCGTGATCCGCGAGCGGCTCCTTCGGTCCGATCGGCGACGTCCAACCCTTCTTCGCGTCGTAGAACGGATCGAGCGTCGTGAGCTCGCTGTCGTCGCTCGTCGCGAGCGCGTGCTTCACTTGCTCCTGCGCGTTCTCGACCTGGCGGTTCAAGAGATCGGCGTTGTGGACGTCACCGGCCGGAAACGAAAACGATCCGCCGCCGCGGAACGAGAGCTTCAAGCTGCCCCCCGCCGCGGCTTTTCCCACGGCACCCAGATCCGTCATCGCGTGGATGCGAAGGATCTTGTCGCGCGCGTCGACGAGGCACATCGGGAACACGTACACGCCCGGCTTGAACGGGAGGATCTTCGCGGCGCGAAACGATCCGAACGCGCGCAGCGCGGCGTACGGAATCAAGAAGAGGAGCGCGGCGTAGAGCGCGATGAAAGGCGCACCGTGAACCGCAAGCGGCGCGCCGAGGACGCCGAACCGAAGCGTGTAGAGCACAAGCAACGCGACGAGCGCGACGCCGGACGCGACCGCCCACCGAACCGATCGACCGCCGTCGCCGGGGAGCTGCACGATCGGCGCCGGAGGCGCGCTTGCCTTCGTGCTCGCGAGGAAGCGTTCCTGCTTCTCGCGCGTGAGCTTGTAGAAGTCGATCCTGCGCACGCGAGGCCACTCTATCATGCTCGCGTGCATCGACGTGCCCTTCGGATCCTGCTGATTTTCGCGTGCGCGGCGTGTCGCGAGGACGCGGCGAAAACGGGCGAAGCGGGCGCGTCGAGCGCGAGCGCGTCGAGCGCGCCTGCGAGCGCGTCGGGCGCGGCGAGCGCGGCGTCGTCCGCGGTCGACGTCGCGACGCACGCGTCGATGATCGAAGACGCGGGCGCGAGCGCGCCCGAGAACGTGGCCGGCGTGCTCGACGGCGACGCGCTCCGCAAGAAACACCGCGCGCGCATCGCGCGCGACGATTCGCCCGTCACGATCCTCACCGGCGGCACCGCGCGCGACCTCGGTCGACGCATCTGCGAAGCAAAGGTCCCGCGCGTTCCGGCGGACACGCCCATCTTGCTCAAGCCGAACATCGGCGGCTTCGATTGGTTCAAGGATCCGAGCAAGAACGACGGCGACGACGGCGTGCGCGGTCGCACGACCGATCCCGAGTTCGTCCGCGGCGTCGTGCGCTGCCTCAAAGCGCGCGGCCACACGCACGTCACGATCGCGGAGGGTTGGGGCGCGCACCACGGCGACTGGGAGAAGCTCGTCAAAGTCTCCGGCTACGAAGCGATGGCGAAGAGCGAGAACGTGCCGCTCGTCGCGATGGACGACGACGGCGTCTTCGACAAGCAAGGCGACAAGCCCGGCGAGATGCTGCGCGTGTCCGGCATGGAGAAGACGAACGTGCCGACGTTGATGTCGCCGCGCATCCTCGCGGACACGCTCGAGCACGGCATGTTCATCTCGATTCCGAAAATCAAAGCGCACCGCTTCGCGGTGTATTCGCTCGCGATCAAGGGGACGCAAGGCACGATCGCGCTCTCCGACGCGTCGCCCGCGTTCAACCAGAAGTGGCGCATGCACCGCGAGCTCAATCCGTACCTCGACGCGCGCAAGAAGGGACTGCCGGAGGATCGCGCGGCGTACGTGAAGGCGCTCGAGATTTTCGGCGAGCGCATCGCGGACGTGCTCGAGGTGAACACGCCGGACGTCGTGCTCGCCGACGGAACGCCGGCGATGCAAGGCGACGGGTTCCAGAAAATGTACCCGCTGAAAGATCGCGTCGCGATCGGCGGGACGAACGTGGTGCAGGTTGATCGCGTCGCCGCGGAGTTTCTCGGCGCGTTCGATCGCAAAGAGCTCGCCAAGGAGCTCGGCGGTCACACGACGTCGCCGCTCCTCGAAGCGGCCGCGAAGCGCTTCGGGATCGACTTGTCGAAGCGGCCCGCGATCGACGGCGACGGAAAAGATCTCCTCGACGCGCCGCGCCCGTTTCACTTCGCCGCGATGGCGCCGTTCTCGATCGACGTCGCCGCTCCGCGCCCCGTCGCGCACGCCGTCGCGCTCGGCGCGCAAACGATCACGATCGACGGCGACGCGAGCGACGCGGTCTGGTCGCGCGCGACGCCGGTCTCGTGGAGCACGGACTATCACGGCGACGACGCGCACAAGACGACGCGCGCGCGCTTCGCGTGGTCGAGGGACGCGCTCTACGCGCTCTTCGACGTCGAACAAACCGATCTCAACGTCGACGCGTCGAAGCCGACGAACGTCGAGCGCGCCAAGCTCTACGAAGAGGACTGCGTCGAGATGTTCCTCGCGCCCGG
>Ga0335078_10006027_pt1 | contig 17955 bp, 18 predicted proteins | sample Lox_Sample_32_FD_206711 | JGI IMG/M metagenome (GOLD analysis project Ga0335078, IMG submission 206711) | Soil microbial communities from Loxahatchee National Wildlife Refuge, Florida, United States - Lox_Sample_3.2 | ecosystem: Environmental > Terrestrial > Soil > Wetlands | place: USA... | reverse complement strand
CACAACGAATTGCTCGGCGAATCCGAAGACGAGCGGGCGGAGGGAACGAAGGCCGTATGGTACCTTTACCAGCCCACGGTCACCGAGATTCAGGTGCGGAGGAAGTGATGTCGGTACCGAAGCTCACCGGCAACCGTGCCAAGGACCGCGCTTCCATCTGGAAGTACGACTTCAGCGATTTTCCAGAGAACCTATCGAAGATGACCGACGACCAGCGCGAGATGTTGGAGCGCTTCTACGCGACCATGAGCTTAGTGGAACTGCGTCGGCGGCAGCGCATCAACGAGGGACAGCGGGAGGTCGCGTTTGCCAGTCACAACGACGAGGCACTGGAAAGTCTCTACGCAATGGAGAACATCCTGTCAGAGGCGATTCGCCGTTCCGAGTTTGATGACCTGCAGTACATCCGCGGGGCGCGCCTCAAGAACTACGAGAACCGGGCCTTCGGAGTAGGGCCGGTCATCGTTGGGGGGAAGTGATGATATCCAAGGAAGAGTCCGAGACCGACCGTCTCGTCAGCATCATTGAATCCGGGAAGGCGGACGAGCACGAGTGGACCGAGCAGGAACTCAACCACCGCGCACCAGCACCGGGCAAGTTCGAGGGTGAGACACTTCTCGCCGTTCTGCTCTACCAGTACGCCATGATTAGCGCCGCCAGTGAGGAAGGCGGCGACGCCGAGAGCGTCGGGTACTACTGGAAGTTCGACGGCTTCGAGATTCCCGGACTGAAGAGTCCTGTCTACGCTATCCTCTCCACGGATTCGCCCGGCTTCGTGTACCTCGACGAGTTCACAAACCACAAGGAGCTTGAGGAAGCGTGGAAGCCCGTTGAGAAGGACCTTGAGAGGTACTATGGAGGAATGGACTGAGATGCCTTCGAAGTGGGAATCCCAGCCCGACCCCCACAAGGAAACTCGGGAGCGGGTCAAGGCATGGCTGGGCAAGACTCTACGCAATGCCGGGAAGTGGGCCGCTATCGAAAGCGCTCGCCTCGCCAAGGAGGGTGCGAAGGCCACGGCATCCGAACTCGACCGCGCAGCCAAGTCCTTCCGAAAGGGTGAGAAGGACGAAGGTGTTGACCATCTCAAGAAAGCGGCAGAGGAAGCTCATCGCGAGAGAGCACCCGAGGCTGCGGCCATCGAGGCGAAGGCGAACACCGTGCAGAAGGACGTCACCGAAGAGGCAAACGAAATCATGCGGGGGGAAAAGTGAGGCGCAACATCCGCCACTCGGCACAGGCCATCTCGACCCTGTTCATCATCATCATTGTCGTGGCATCCATCGCCGTCGTTGCGCTCTGCTTCGCGCCGTCAGGCTCGTGCAACGTCGCAGCCACCGTCAAGATGAGCGAGATAAACTTCGTCATCGGAGGGTACTACTCGGTCAACGGCGTGTCGGCCGTGAATGCCGGGTACTCGTCCATCATCAACTTGGGCACGCTCGGCCTGACGCCACCGGCGCTAACGTACTCGTACGACCTGACCATCACCATAGCCGGGCACACGGCGCAGAAGGATGAGTCGAAGATTCTACCGACCCTTTCTATCGGCGCCAACTCGGTCACGGACACGGTGACTATCGGGTACATTCCACCCGGTGAGCAGACTGTGCTGGCGACTCTCACCATCAATGGAGCGCAGCAGGGCTCCGCGACGACCAACATCAATGTCGGATGTCCGGGGTGGTAGAACGGTGGAGCATGGTTGCAAGCCGGTTCGGCAGTGGGGGGTCTGGCTGTAATGGGGCTCATCCTCGGAATCGCATCGCTACTGGCGTGGGTCGGGGCCATCGTCCTCATGGTGCTCGGTCACTTCGGTGCCTTCGGGTTCGACCCGACCACGTTCTTCATCTACGCGGCGCTCATATTCGCGGTGGCCGTCACGCTGACGGTCTCCAACATCTGGCCGAACATCCTAGCGCTCCTCGTCATCTTCGGGCTCTCGGTGTTCTTCTTCGTCAGCGTGGATGCGTTCAATCTCTTCGGCCTGAGGGGGTTCGTCTGAGGTGACCATGGCGAAACAATCGCACATCGGAGGCGAGCCCGACGTGGAGGAGCTACGGGGAATTATCGGCGCCGACGTCTACGTCTCGCCGAAGATGATGGCCAAGGACCTCGCCGCCTGCGAGAAGATTTGGGCCGAGGAGGTCCAGCGCGCGCTTGGCGACGGATACAAGGGGGAGATTCGAGACTTCCACGCTGAGGGCGAGCCGTGGACCACGGGAGACATGCGCGACACATGGAGCCTCTGCATCGTGAAGGGTGACAAGGTCGTGGCTTACGAGCACTTCCTCCCGTGGAGCCGGTCCGCGGACGACAGCACCTACGAGAACGATGGCGAACTCGCCCAGATGGTTTCGCCCAGATGGTTGCTAGTGGAGAATTGGCACTGGCCGACGCAAAGAAGAGTTCCCAGCGGTTCTCCGAGCACGAGGCCGAGGAGGAACTGAACGAGATGATTGAGGCCGGTGGCTTTCACCCGAAGCAGATGCTCAAGGAGGCCAAATGAGCCCGGGCGACGAGAACGTCCTGCTCCTTCGGAACCCAGAGAACGATGAGAACCTCGGCTGGACGGGAACCTACCACGTCGTTCAGTACTGGGCTCGGAACTACGCGAAGGCCATGACGTCCCGCCACACGACCAAGCAGGGTGCGGACCACTTCGTGAAGTACCTCTCCCAGCAACCCGAGATTACGACCATCAACCGATTCGTCGTGACAGTCAAGGAGGACCGGTGAGCGACGAGGCCACCTTCACGCTGAAGGTCAATCCCGACCTCTGGATTGGTGTCGAGAAGGCGGAGAACCCGGAGGCCGCGCTGAAGGAGCGGGTGCTCCACGAACTCGACATGCAGGGCTACGACAAGTTCGAGGTGCAGGCCATCGGCAGCGACCCGCTCTTCAACCAAACGCTCGCCGAGGAGTACCGCGCGGCGTACCGCCAGTTCCATGGCTGGCGCCACTCGTACCCCGGCTCCATCAAGCTCCACTACCAGAAGCTCGGAACGCGCACGAAGTCCGGCAAGACCGAGAAGGTCAGCAAGAACGAGCAGGAGGCAAAGGAGTAGATGCCGCTCAAGGGGATGCAACGCGCCTTCGACCGCGCCATCGACGTGGGGCGTGGCTACAGCGGCGGCTACGAGGTCATCTACGGAGCGATGCCGTGGACGGCGGAACTCTGGCACGGTGACCATCTGCTGGCAAGTGTAACGGCTCCGGGGAAGGACGGGCATCTATCGGTCGAGGCCAAGCAGAACCTCCTGCGGGCGAATGAAGGCCGTGCCATCGTCGACTTCTTCAAGGCCACCGGCGCGAGCGAGGACCACATCGACTACGCGCTCGAACACCGCTTCTGGAGCAAGTACGACCTGAGGGCTCAATGAAGTTCAAGGACGTCCAGCGGCTCATTGCGAAGGGTGTCGAACTCTACGGCTACGTCACCGTGGAGTGCGAGCACGTGTCGGGCTACGACGTCTTCACTCACGTTATAGGGGTCCAGAAGGTGGACCATCGATTCGCCGAGTTCCTGTACCGAGGCAAGGACGGCGAGCTTCAGAAGACCTACCTGTTCCCGTTCAACCGGGTCCGGCACATCACGAGGCCGGGGAGCAACGCGGAGTACATCACATGAGCGCAATCTCCTCAATCCTCCATCGTCGCCACTCCGGAGTCGTGATGCTGGGCTTCAACAACCGGGTGGGGGGTCGGTAGTGAGGTCGCCTCGCCAATGGATATGTCGACCAGAACCCGTAGCTTGCAGCTTCTTCCCGTGCTGCTGGGAGCAGTGCTGATGCTGCTCGTACTGACATCGGTGCCGCCACCGACCGGGCAGGATGCTCATCTCTCGGTAGCCCAGACGGCAGCCCCGTCCGTCGTTGGTTCGATTCAAGTCGGGACGAATCCGGGCTATAATCACTACGACTCTGGAACTGGTGAGACTTACGTGAGCAATTCTGGGTCGAACAATGTCTCGGTCATCAACGACGTCACTAACAAGGTCATCGCAAATGCTGGTGTTGGGACGGGACCGAAAGGACTCGACTACGACCCAACGCATGGTGCCATCTGGGTTGCGAACTCAGGAGGGACCAGTCTCCAGATTATCAACGACTCGACTCACTCTGTCGTTGCAACCATCTCTGGGTTGACGTCCCCGACCCGCCCCGAATACGACAAGTTCGATACCTCGATGTGGGTGACCGAGAACATTACTGCTGAAGGACTCGTCGTGGTCATCGGACTGACGAACCACACGCTTTGGCATACCATCGCCGTCGGAAAGAACGCCGTCGGGATTCGGTACTATCTTCCGACCCAAACGATGTTCGTCGGTAACTACGGCTCGGGGAATGTAACCGCCATCAACATGACTACGTTCGCTCAGTCGGCAATCGCAGTCGGGACTCACCCTCAGGCAATTGATTGCGACCCGTCCTATCAGGAGTGCTTCGTGGCGAACTACGGGGACGGAACCGTGAGCGTCATCAATGCAACGACCAAGCTGGTGACGAATGTCATCACGGTAGGGAACTCGCCCGTCGGAGTTGCCGTCGATACTGGAACGCATGATGTCTTCGTGAGCAACTTCCAGTCATCAAGCGTCTCGGTAGTCTCGGAAGCGACGAATAAGGTCATCTCGACCATCCCTGTTGGCAGTGGGCCTCGCGGAGTGACGTCTTACGACCCGGTCCGCGGCTACATCTACGTGAGCAACTACAACTCGAACAACGTCTCCATCATCTACGATGGTTCTCAATCGGGCGGTGGCGGAGGCGGCGGCGGCGGGGGAGGCGGTGGTGGCGGAGGCGGTACGCCTCCCTGTGGGAGCTACTACTGGGACCCGTGCCCGAAGAACTCCACCAATGCCACGCACGGCTACCCGACGTGGCCACCGACGGTCGCGCTCCCCTTCCAACTGAATGAGTCGCTTCCTCTGCTGCTGCAGAACCTCGCAGGGGTCGTCGTGGTCTTCTTCGGCGGCATCCTGCTGCTCTTCGGCCGATACATCTCTGGCGGTGCTGCGATGGCTGTCGGCCTTGTTCTGGTCTTCGTGGGGTTGTGATGAGCGCTTCGTTGACCGCCTCACGGCACGCTTCGTACCACCAGCGGCACGCCTACGAGATGGTCGCGGCCCTTCGCGCGCTGCGCTTCAATGCCCTGCAGCAGGAGAAGCGCATCGAGCGCGAGGAGAAGGCCAGCCCCAGCTTCGTCTACGGTGTTCCCGCCGGTGCGAACCAGATTCACTTCCTGCGGCAGGCGCGCTCGAACTTGGAGAGTGCCATCATAGAGTTGCTCGACCAGAGGTACAATCAGGTCTACCCGTACCTCGACCGAGCGGAGTCCAGCGCCGCGATGGCCGGCGAGGACTCGCTTTCCGACTCCATCGCGGAGTGGCGGGAGAAGTGGCTCCCGAATAACAAGCTGAATAAGGGGGGAAACACATGGCGAGTAAGATGAGGAAAAGTCGGCGAGCGGCGTTGAACTGGGTCGGTGTGGCCATACTGGTCGTTCTGGTCTTGGCCCTAGGTCTCATCCTCGTTCAGGCAGAGGGTGCTCCATCGACGCCCGGCGTGGCGCTTTCAGGCACGCTGACGCCGTCGACCGCACAGACCGTTCAGGTGACCTTCACGAACACGATGTATGCCACGCAGCCGGTGAACTCGGTGCTCAACTTCGGGACGGCGGTCATCTACAAGGCCATCGTGAACAACATCACGGTCGTGGCCTTCAACCAAAAGATTGCGACCAGCCCCGTCGCTTCCAGCGGAACGCTCTACACGATGCAGGCGACCGTGAACATCAACATCCCGCAGCTATGTTCGGGGTCGACCTGCCTAGGCTTCATTGAGAACCTCACCGTTACCGCATACGCCACGACCTCCACTTGGGTCGGCTGGTGGCAGTCCTCATCGGTGACGGTCAGCTTCTTGAGTTCCACGCAGGGTCAGCAGGTAACGGCACCCGGCACCGCTCCCCTCGGTGCCTTCCTCTACGAGACCATCGGGATGGCCACCATCTTCGCGGCGCTCATCTTGGTGGCCATCGGCTTCTCCGTATCGAAGCCGGACTGGTTCCTTGTCGGCGCCGTCATCCTCGTCATCGCGTTTGCTGCCGAGGCGTTCGTGTGGGTGGTGTGACATGTCGACGAAGGTTTGGGCGACGGTCATCACGGCGGTCGTTTTCGTCAGCAGCCTTGTCGCATTCGCGGGCATCGGCTTCGGTCTCGGAGCGCTCAGTGCTGTTGGGTCTCCCCAGTGCAACACGAACACGCCGAACTCGAACTGCATCACCTATGCCAACCAGACCGTGAACGAGGGCACGATTACCGGAGGGGTCAGTTTCGTGTCGGTCAACCAAGGCTCGCAGTTCGTCTCTTCCATGGTTCAGAATCAGCCCGGTACGGGGCTGACCTTCGGTATGCAGATGTCCAGCACAGGTGACTGTTCGGGCGGTCATCTCCGCTCCGACGCGTGGCAAGGCGGATACCAAGGGTGGTACGAGATTCAGTTCCCGCAGGCCGTCACCCTCACTCTCGACGGAGCGCAGAAGACTGGCTCAGTCTTCTTTATCGACGAGAACTACTCCGCAAGCGGGGTCAGCGCCTCACAGGGAACACTCGTGGGCTGTGGTCAGGTCGTTGGGGAGATTCACGGCCCGTACTCGAGCAACCAGTACGACCATACCATCGTTCTCCTCGGAATCTACCCGCAGATGACGTTCAGCATCTCTTGGACCACGAGCGGGTTGTACTGCGATGCGGGGACTGGTAGCATCACCAGTCAGTGCTACGCGCTGGGTCAGTCGGGACAGCCACCGGGATACCAAGTCAACAACAACGGTGCGTGGTGGATTACCTCCAAGACGACCGCGGTCGTTCTCTCGGGACAGGCCTCCTTCGAGTTCGTCAACACAGACAAGAACTACAACGGCGGTACTCTCACGGCTGAGGTCTATACGGCCTACGGTGGAAGCGGGACGGCGTCGAACGGAGAGTCCAACGGCTACGAGATGGTGGTCGACATGCCCTCGCTCCGGGGCGGTGGAACGGCTCCGTGGAGTAACAACCCTCAGACGGTCCCGAACTACTGTCTCTCGGGCTGTCCGATTACGTGGAAGATTCCGCTGAACGCTTCGGTCAATGACAGCGGGAACCCGGCCATCGACACCTTCGCCGTCATACTGTACTCCAGTCTCGCCATCGGACAAATCACTCACTTCCCCGTCATCAATCCGCTCTACGCCCCGACGACCCCGGTCATCACCTACCGGAGCAGCGGTGCCGGGATTTACCCAGCGGTGGACGACACGGTCTACCTGACCATCTACTCCAACCAGACATCCACTTCGGGAACGTTGACGACCATCGACCTCATCGGCTACTATCTGCCACCGGGAGCGGGAGTGGAGTCGGCGCCCGGATGCGGGGCGGCCTACATCACACCATGTAACGGAACTCCGATTCAGGTCTCTCATACCGCCAACGGAATCGTCGGTACGTTCACGTTCAAGGTGGCGCCGCCCATCGAGGATACGGAAATCGGTCTGCAGGCTATCAGTTCCTCCAACAACTCTCCCTCGCTCTCGGGGTGGCAACTCATCAACATCAAGCCCGCGGACTGTCAGACGGGACAGACGTGCGACCCGCTGCAGTCGTCCGTGACTGAGTGGGGAATTATCGGACCCATCCTGCTCTCTATCGCCATCGTCTCGGGACTGCTCCTCGCAGCGTTCTGGGTTCCGTGGAAGTACGCTGTCATCATCCTGCCGGTGGCGGGAGGGGTCATCGTCATCCTCCTCTGGTTGACGGGAGCCTACGCCGACATGTTCGCAGCGGGCGGCATCCTCGCTCCGAATCTACCGCCCACGGCGACGGGGTGAACCATGTCGAAGCTCTTCGCTGCCATCGGATTGGTGGGGGTTCTCATCGGACTGTTGGTCGGCTTCGGCGTCGGTCCACTCGCCGTCACCTGTACGAGCGGTTGTGGTCAGGGTGTCACTGTCAATTTCAACGTGGCGACCAACGACCTAAGCGCCACGGTGACCGATGCGTCATCGTTCTCGGCAACGTCGTGGTGTACCCCAGACAACGGGCCTCACGGACCGAACGTACCAACCGTCTACGAGATTGCGGTCTCGTTCGGCGATGCGTCAAACCCGCTCATCGAGTACTCCTTCGGGTTCACGGCTTCGCACAGCTACCTCGACTACGGCAACTACACAATGGGTGAGACCGTCGAGTGGTTCTGTTCCGACTATCCCAGCCAATTCTACACAACGACCGGCATCTCTCAGTTCACTCTCCAAAGCTCGGGCGGTGGGGGGGGTGGTGGTGGCGGAGGAGGCAATCAGACCAAGGGGTCGGTCTCTGTCATGTTCAGCGCCACCAACGTCGCTCACACCGACCTCGTCAACGTCAAAGACAAGTCGACGGTGAGTGGTGCGGCTGTCATCACGAACATTCAAGTCTTCTGGGGAGACGGCGCGAACACGGCCGAGCCTAGCGTCGGGTTCACCGCGGCCCACACCTACGCGAAGACCGGAACGTGGCAAGTCGAGGAGACGGCCTACTGGACCGTGAACGCTGGCAAGACCCAAACGTCCTCGTACACCCAGCAGGTCCAAGTCGGAGTCGGCGGCAACAGTGGCTACGGCTCTGTCAACGCTTCCTTCAAGACCTCCTCCTCGGCGCACACCCTGACGCTGAAGGACACTTCCGTCCCTTCGTCCAGCCCAGCCCCGAACGTCTCGGGCGTCCAGATTGCATGGGGCGATGGGCTGACCGCCTCAGAACCCGCCCTCGGCTTCACGCTGAACCATACCTACTCGACGGGAGGCAGCTTTACCATTGCCGAGACGGTAAGCTGGGTCGGCCCGGCGCCCGACACGTCCGTGTACCAGTCTCTAGTAGCAATTCAGAACATCTCGTGCCCGGCGGGTCAGCATCTCTCGGGTGGTCAATGCGTCAAGAACTCGGTGGGCACTAGCAGCGCCAACCAGTTCTGGAGCGTGTTCAGCGGACTCCTCATCGTCGGCTTCGGAGCGATGTTCGTGGCGGCGCTCATCCCAGTCACCGGTAAGAACATCCCGATTCTGGCGCTGGCAACGCTGGGCGGAATGGCAGCAGGGGCGGTCCTTGGGTTCATCCTAGGTCATGGAGCAGTAACATGAGCGTTAACGCGGTGCAGGGAGCGGTCGTGACGGTCGGAGCGATAGCGCTGGTGCTCACCCTTCTGGGCGGGTTCGGTGTCGGTCCACTCACAGGTCTCAGCGCGACGTGCCCAGTTGCCGGTGGACCAAGCTGCCAAGGGCAGCAGGTCTTCGCCTCGTTCACACTGGTGCCGACCGGTCTTGCTGTCACACTGACGGACCACTCGTGGACAGGGACTCCCACACAAAGTAGTCCGTGCATCGACATCTCCCATATCGCCGTCACTTGGGGAGACCTGTCGCATCCCCAGACGGTCGCGCCCTGCGGTAAGCTCGTGCACAACTATGCTGCCAATGGCACGTACTCGGTGACCGAGAAGGTATGGGCGACCTTCTCACCGCCCAAGAACGCCACGACGACCACGACCTTCTCCAATGTCTCGGCGAGTACCCAGTCGGTCACGCTAGGAACGACCACAAACCACAGGGGGTGGACCCTCACGGCGAAGTTCACCCTCACCCTTCGGAACCAGAGCGTCTCGTTCCGTGACCTCAGCATCGCCACCAACGTGTCGGTAACGACCATCTCGGTGGCATGGGGCGACGGAGGCACTTCCCTCACACGGGCGGCCGGGGCGCTGAACCACACCTATGTGACGCCGAACAACCTGAACGGGAGCAAGACGCGGAACTTCACTGTCACCGAGACGGTCAACGCTTTGACAGCGACCAATGGGACCGTGATGAACGCTGCCTCGCAGAACCTGAACGTCACATTCAGCAACGCCGTGGTGAACCCACCTCCCCCGGTACCAGCCGGTGGCCAGCCCACGAGACCGCTGTTCACTCTCAACCTCTTCACTGGCGGGCTGATTGCCGCTGAGCTAATGCTGATAATCGTGGCGCTGCTACCCATCGACATCCTGTGGCGTGTGGTCCTCTTCGCGGTCGGAACGGGGCTCGGCCTGCTGCTCGGATGGTTCGTCTGAGCCACCTCGGAGGCGAAGCGAGACCACATATACCGGAAGGTCGATTCGGCAACCATGCCATCGCGATGGCGACATGTAGGGGAGCGGGGAATCGACGACAGCATCTGGGGGATTGCGGCGCTGGTCATCGCAATCATCATCCTCATCTCGCTGGCGCCGCGACTGATGAAGCGGATTCGGGAAGGGGCTCGGGAAGCCGGCGGGCTGAAGGCCGACTTCGAGCAGGGCTACAAGGACGGGAAGACCGCGAACGCGGCGCCCGCCGTTGGCTCCACGAAGGGCCACTAGAGAGCCCACCTCCGCATCCCCACAACCGGAGGTCGGTCGAACCCAAGGAGGACCGGTAGGTGTTGCCACCGGTCCTCCGCAACTTCACTGACGGCCTTCGGCGGGACTACCAACCCCTTATTTCCCTTCTGAAGCGGGCAGGTATCCTGCTCGCCTCGGTATTCATCGGGGTCACCGTCTTCCCCGATACCATTGCGGGGTGGACTCACCCGCCGAACGTCTTCTTGGGCTGGGTGAAGGACTCCTTCGCGGTCACGGTGCTGCTGTCGATGGAGCACACGCTCCTTCCCTCGGGCATCACCCTCATCGTCATCGGCCCCTTCGATGCGTTCACGGTCATCATGGAGGTCGGGTTCTACTTGGCCTTGGCCGCGACCATCCCCTACCTCATCCTCGGGTTCCTGCGGTGGCTGGCCCCCAGCTTGTCCAGCAACGAGCGCCGGCAGGTCCGGTTCATCGCCGTGCTATCGGCCTTCCTCTTCTTCAGTGGAATGCTGTTCACCTACCTCATCGTCCTGCCGCCCATCTACCAGTTCTCCTACACGCTGCAGCCCGTGGTCGGCGCCAGTGGGACCATCTCGCTGGAGTCGTTCGTCGAGACGAGCTTCATGTTCATGCTGTCGATGGGCCTCGCGTTCGAGCTACCGTGCCTCCTGCTGGGAATCGCCTACTTGGGTTTCCTTTCCTCCCACACGATGGGCAAGCACTGGAACTACGCCTACGCGGGCTTCTGGGTGGTAGCCTTCATCATCAGCCCCGGTGTTGGAGGGGGTATCATCGAGGGGATGATTGCGACGCTCCTCTTCGGTCTCTACCTTGGCTCGTATCTTCTGATTCGCCGTATGGAGCATGCCCGCAGGTGGAGGCTGCCCCAGTATGCCTGACGAGGATGAGGCACCGGCCCGTAGGACGGGAACGGACTTGCGCCTCCCGGAGCCCATTACCGAGCGCGATACGATTCAGGACCCGAACCGCAGGTCGAAGGCGAAGAAGCTGGCCGTCATAGGGGCCACAGGGGCTGCTTTGGGGCTTGCCGCGCACCTCGGGGTGGGTCCATCCCTCGGAAGCATGCTATCTGGCCCCAAGGCCACTACAGGGGCCTCTCCTGCCCCTTCTGACCCACCCTCCTCGAACGTAGGCTCCATCCCGGTGGTCGATGAGGACCCAGAGGGGGCTCCTCCGGGCTCCATCTGGTTCCGGGAGGACTTGGGGGTCTTCCGCGTCCAGTCGGACCTTTTCGGGGTCTTGACCCTCGCCACGCTGGACGTGGCCGGTGCGCTGTGGGCTCAGCCCGATGCGACGGTCTTGGCCTCTCTGCCGATACTGTCGGCTGGATTCACACATCAGGAACTCCTCGGACTCTCGGCTGGAGGAGGCCTTGTCCTCGACCCCGACAACGTTGCCGGCGTCTATACGAGTCACAGCACTCTTGATGACAAGAGCGGGAGCGCGAACTTCTTCGGCACCGTAACAGCTTCCTCGTACTACGGCGAATTGGACACGGCGACTCTGGGAGCCGAACCGTTCTCCTTTGGCGTTTTCGCGTCGGGTCAGGTCCTCTATTTCAATGGCACTGACTGGGTTAACGAGCCGCTTTCCGACGTCTCCGTGACATCGCTCAACGGGCTGACAGGTGCGGTTACCATCCGGTCTCCCAACTCAACGCTGACGGTTGGCACGTCCGGGCAGGATGTCAACATCGACATCAACCTTGCGAATGCCAACCTATGGACGGCGCTGCAGACTTTCGGGAACAACATCTCGTTCGGCGGCGCGACGCTCGACGTCTCCGGGCTATCCACTGGCAATGTTCTCTACTATGATGGGACGCACTGGATTAACCAGACGCCGGTGCTATCGCTCGCCTCCGCGAACAACGGCATCAGCGTCTCGGACTCCACTGGAGACGTCACGATTACGCTGGGCGAGTTGAGCTATGGTACCCTCGACGCTGTCCACTTCTCGTTCACCGCGCTTTCTTCGGGGCAAGTCCTCGCGTACAACGGTACGGATTGGACGAACGTCACCGTGGTGAGCGGTGTCTCCTCGGTCTCCAACTCGGACGGAACGTTGACGATTTCCCCGACGACCGGTGCCGTGGTCGCCTCGCTGAACCTCGGTCACGCCAACACGTGGACCGCTACGCAGACATTCGGCACCTACATCTCGTTCTTGGGTGCGCAGGTCTCCGGTTCAATTTCTAGTGGAGAGTTCCTCTACTTCAATGGAACGAATTGGGTCGGGCAGGGCCTCGCGAGCGGAACGGGCGTGTCGGTTTCAGACTACACCATCTCCCTCTCCGGGAACTTCGTGACTTCTCTGACGACGGAGAGCGGCGGGGGAATCACACTGACCGCATCGAATCCGACCGGACTCGGAGCGGCGTACTACACGCCTTCCGTATCGCTGGGAGGAGACCTGTCGGGGTCCACCCTCTCCTCAGTCACGGTCGTCGCCATCGACGGGTCGCCGGTCTCCATCTCCGGTCCCTCTCTGAATCAGGTCCTCGTTTGGAATGGAAGCGACTGGGTGAACGCTACCGTGCCGGCCACGAGCGGAGTGACCTCCTTGAACGGTCTCACTGGTGCGCTCTCTGTCACCTCGCCCAACTCGACGATTTCAGTGGGCACTTCGGGCGGAGTAGATGTCACGGTCGACATCGCGCTGGGGAACGCCAATAGTTGGACGGCGCTGCAGACTTTCGGCAACGACATCTCGTTCGGGGGGGCGCAACTCGACGTCACCTCACTGACAACGGGGAACCTGCTTCAGTACAACGGAACATACTGGGTGAACGTCACACCCGCCTCCATCGCCGTAGTCTCCTCCGTGAGCAACTCCGACGGCAGCCTGACCATCAGTCCCACCACCGGTTCCGTGGTCGCCTCCCTGAACGTAGGGAATGCCAACAGTTGGACAGCCACCCAGACTTTCGGGAATCACATCTCAATCGGGGGCGTCACCTTCGACATCTCGTCGCTGTCGAGTGACGAGTTCATCTACTATAATGGGTCGAATTGGGTGAACGCCTCCGAGCTTGATGTCTTCGAACTCGATGGCGCTACGTTCTCGATGGGAGCGCTTTCGACCAATCAGGTTCTGGTCTATGATGGCTCTCACTGGACCAATGCCTCGGTACCCGCTACGTCGGGAGTAACGTCCCTGAACTCCCTGACCGGTGCCCTCTCCATCACATCCCCGAACTCAACCCTCTCCGTAGGCACAAGCGGCGGAGTCGACGTGACCGTCGACATCAACCTTGGAAATGCGAACACGTGGACGGCCTCGCAGACGTTTTACAGTGGAGACTTGCTGGTGACCAACCCGGCGCATACCTTCTCCTATTCCTTCGTAGGGGCGGCCATCTCCGCGGCGCGAACCATCACCCTCCCACTGTTGACCGGAGACGATACGATGGCCGTTCTCGCCTTCGCTCAGAGTTGGACGGCTGTGCAGACGTTCGGCAACAACATCAGCTTCGGTGGAGCGACCCTGAACGTGACCTCGCTAACGACGGGCAACATTCTGCAGTATAACGGAACGAACTGGGTGAACGTGACGGCGGCTTCCATCGCTGTGGTTTCATCGGTCTCGAACTCAGATGGGTCGCTGACCATTTCGCCGACTACTGGTGCGGTTGTCGCGAGCCTCAACGTTGGCCACGGGAACACTTGGACCGCGCTGCAGCAGTTCACGAAAGCAGACCTCGCCCTTCTCGGCACATCGACCGGTTACACTCTTCTCGAATCGGGACTTACTGGAGGCAGCAACAACACGCTCACCCTGCCGACCACCTCATCCGACACTTTGGCGGGGCTTGGAACGGCGGAAACTTGGACGGCCCTTCAGAAGTTCACGAACGGCGACTTCGCCATTCTCGGTTCTTCCACCGGGTACACCCTCCTTGAGTCGGGGCTGTCAGGCGGTAGCAACAACACCCTGACGCTTCCGACCTCCTCCTCCGATACGCTGGCAGCAATCGGGACCGCCCAGACATGGAGCGCCCTTCAGAAGTTCACAAATGGCGACCTCGCCATTCTCGGGTCGTCGACGGGGTACACGCTTCTTGAATCCGGCCTCTCGGGCGGCAGCAACAACACTCTGACTCTTCCAACGACGGCGACCGATACACTCGCTGCGCTGGGAACCGCGCAGGAGTGGACCGCAGCGCAAACCTTCGACAGCAGTGACCTGCTCGTCTACAACCCGGGTAAGACGTTCAAGTACACTATCGTCGCCAGTGCCATCGGGGCCAACTACAATCTGACTCTGCCACCCATCACGGGGAGCGATACACTGGCTGCCTTGGGTCTCGCTCAAAACTGGTCGGGCGTTCAGACGTTCGGAAATAACATATCGTTCGGCGGCGCGACGCTCGACGTTACTTCTCTGACGAGCGGCAACATCCTTCAGTACAATGGAACATACTGGGTCAACGTCACAGCAGCATCGATTGCAGTAGTGTCTTCCGTCAGTAACTCCGATGGCTCACTGACCATCTCGCCTACCACCGGCGCGGTCGTGGCCTCCTTGAACGTTGGGAATGCGAACACGTGGACCGCGACGCAAACTTTCGCCAACCACATCAGCATCGGTGGAGCGACCTTCAACATCAGCGCCCTAGCCAGCGGCCAACTCATCTACTACAACGGAAGTAATTGGGTCAACACATCAGAGTTGGACAACTTCCTGCTCGACGGCAAGGCATTCTCGTTCACGAGTCTCTCCTCGAATCAGGTTCTCGTTTATAATGGGTCGAATTGGATTAACGCTGCTGTTCCGGCAACCGCTGGAGTTACTTCGCTGAACTCGTTGACGGGAGCGCTGTCGGTGACCTCTCCCAACTCTACGCTGTCGGTCGGGACGAGCGGCGGTATCGACGTGACCGTCGACATCAACCTGAGCCATGGGAACACTTGGGCGGCTCTTCAGCAATTCACGAACGGTGACTTTGCCATCTTGGGGTCTTCCACGGGTTACACGCTGTTGGAATCGGGATTGAGCGGCGGTTCGAACAACACGCTCACGTTGCCGACCACGGCCACTGATACGCTCGCCGGAATCGGCACGGCCCAGACGTGGACGGCGCTTCAAAAGTTTACCAACGGCGACTTCGCCATCCTCGGCTCCTCGACGGGCTACACGTTGCTTGAATCCGGTCTATCGGGAGGGTCGAACAACACCCTGACACTTCCTACGACGGCAACCGATACCATCGCCGGCTTGGGAACAGTGCAGGAATGGACCGCAGCGCAGACATTCGATAGTAACGACCTCCTTGTCTACAACCCGGCGAAGACCTACAAGTACACCATCGTGGCGAGCGCCATCGGGGGAAACTACAATCTCACCCTTCCTCCGATTACAGGAAACGACACCATCGCTTCGCTCGGACTCGCTCAAAACTGGTCGGGCGTTCAGACGTTCGGAACCAACATCTCCTTCATGGGGGCGCAGTTGTCCGGGAGCGTCTCGTCGAGCCAGTTCCTGTATTATAACGGCTCAAATTGGGTCGCTACAGCGGAGCTTGACAACTTCAAACTGGACAACGTAGCCTTCTCGTTCGGGTCGCTGAACTCCGGCGACGTCCTCTCGTACAACGGAAGTAACTGGGTCAACACCGCATCGAGCGGGCTAGGAGTCAAATGGTCGTCGCTGGCGAATCCCTCCACTTCACTTTCCCTGACGATGGCTTCCGCGGATACGACGACCTTCACGCTCCAGCAGACGTCTCAGACCGGCTTCACTTGGACGTCCTCGACTCTCACCACCGGGACCCTCGCCACGTTCTCGGCTACTGGTACGGCTCTCTCCAGTACCGTCAGTCTCGTGACCATCGCTTCGAGCGGGGCGAACTCCAACACCGGCGTTGTGGCGCAGGGGCTCAACATCTCGGTCACGAACACTAACGGTACTAGCGGGACAAACGTTGCTCTGTACCTTGCCGCGAGTGGTGCCACGACGGCAAACACTGCACTCCAGATTCACGCAGGGCAGATGCTCAGCGACGCAGCACAGGTATGGGCTCTGTCATCCAACACTGCGGCGTCCCTGAAGCTGACCGATGGGACGAATGCGTACTACACACTGAACACCCAGACGGGAACGGCCAGCACGGTTACCCATACACTCGCTGTCGGCTCGGCGGTTACCGCCAGCCTCGCGGCGGGTTCCACGTTCTCGGCCGTGAAGGTCCCGCCGTTCACGTACACCGACTCTGCTCAGACGACCGTGACGGCGTTGAGCGGGATGGGTCTCTGGGTCGACGTCCCGACTGTTGCTCAGAGCGGAGGAGCGGTCACTGTCTCTCTCGCTTCGACGGTCTACATCGCGGGAGCGCCAGCCGCGGGTTCGAGTGTCACCCTCACAGCAGCCTATGCACTCTACATCGCCGGCGGTGGGACTTACTTCGGAGGGAGTCTCGCCTTCAGCGGGACTTCGCTCAACATCGGGACAGCGTCGGCCTATCCCGCAACGGTCTACACTAACAGCGTGACCTTCGAAGGAGCAGGAGCCGCTCTCAGCGGTACCTACGAAATCTCGGGGACCCCAACCGTCTATGCCACGTTGGCTTTCAACGGGACCTCGCTGAGCATTGGCTCGGCAGCGGCGTATCCGGCGACGGTCTACGCCAACTCGCTTACTCTCGAAGGAACTCCATCAATCGCATGGAGCGGGACCGCGGGAAACATCGGCTCCTCATCGAACTATCCGGCCATCGTCTACACGAACAGTGTGACCTTCGAGGGGGCGACGGCCGCTCTCAGCGGGACCTACGAGATTGCTGGAACGCCCACGGTGTACTCGACCCTTGCGTTCAATGGGACGTCGTTGAACATCGGTTCCTCGTCGAACTACCCGGCGACCATCTATGGCAACTCACTGACCTTCGAGGGTGGGTCAGCAGGTATCGCTGGAACGTACAACATCGGCGGTACTCCGACGGTCGCGTCCAGCATCGCGGTAAGCGGAACGAGCCTAACGCTCGGCGGAGCCGCGGCGTACTTCGGCACTATCTACGGGAACACCATTACGCTCGAAGGTACTCCGGCCATCAACTTCACGGGGACTTCTGGCACTATCGGTTCCGCATCTGCGTACCCGGGAACCGTCTACGCGAACACTATCGACCTCGAAGGGACGCCCGCGATTAACTGGACTGGTACTTCGGGAACGTTCGGGTCCGTGTCAGCCTATCCCGCAAGTGTCTATGCCGGGACCTACTACGGTGAGCTAGACACGGCGAAGCTCGATAACGTGACCTTCTCGTTCGGGTCGCTGAGTTCCGGTGACGTTCTCTCGTACAATGGGAGTAACTGGGTGAACACGGCGTCGAGCGGACTCGGCGTGAAGTGGTCATCACTAGCAAACCCATCCACCTCGCTGTCGCTAACGATGGGCGCCTCCGACACCACGACGTTCACCCTACAGCAGACCTCGGCGACGGGATTCACGTGGACGACCTCGACGCTGACGACTGGTGTCATCGCGTCCTTCGCTTCGACAGGGACGGCGCTATCGGGAACTGTGA
>Ga0335078_10006026_pt1 | contig 17955 bp, 14 predicted proteins | sample Lox_Sample_32_FD_206711 | JGI IMG/M metagenome (GOLD analysis project Ga0335078, IMG submission 206711) | Soil microbial communities from Loxahatchee National Wildlife Refuge, Florida, United States - Lox_Sample_3.2 | ecosystem: Environmental > Terrestrial > Soil > Wetlands | place: USA... | reverse complement strand
CCTACCGCCCGCAGGTAGCCGCGCCGCTCGCCCTCGTCCCGTTCCGCCATTCGAACCGCTCTCCCGAGGCTCATGGTAAACTTGGGTGCCGTTGCCGTCGAAGGAAAGCCGAGACCCGATGGGCATTGTCGCTGCCGATCCTCCCGCTGAAACCGCGACGCTCGCCCCGGCGCTCCTCGCCTGGTACGACCGCCACCGCCGGACGCTACCCTGGCGGGCGCTGCCCGGCGCGCACCCCGACCCCTACCGCGTCTGGCTCAGCGAGATCATGCTGCAGCAGACCACGGTCGCGACTGTAGGCGCCTATTTCGACCGCTTCGTGACGCGCTTTCCCACCGTCGAGGCGCTCGCCGCTGCGGCGCTCGACGAGGTGCTGCACGCCTGGCAGGGGCTCGGATACTACGCCCGCGCGCGCAACCTGCATGCCTGCGCGCGCGCGATCGTGAGCGAGCATGGCGGTCACTTTCCCGATACCGAGGAGGGCTTGCGCGCGCTGCCGGGGATCGGCGCCTATACCGCGGGCGCCATCGCCGCCATCGCGTTCGATCGCAAGGCCGCCGCGGTCGACGGCAATGCGGAGCGCGTCATCGCGCGGCTCGCCGCGCTGGAGACGCCGCTGCCGGCGGCGAAGCCCGAAATCCGCGCGCTCGTCGAGACGCTGGTGCCGGAGCAGCGTGCCGGGGATTTCGCCCAGGCGGTGATGGACCTGGGCGCCGCCATCTGCACGCCGCGCTCGCCGAAATGCATCCTCTGCCCGTGGCAGGGCGCCTGCCGCGCCCGCGCGCTGGGGATCGCGGAGGAGCTGCCGCGCCGGCGCGAGAAGGCGGCGAAGCCGACCCGGCGCGGCACCGCCTTCTGGGTCGTGCGCCCCGACGGCTCGGTGCTGCTGCGCCGCCGGCCGGAGAGCGGTCTCCTCGGCGGCATGATCGAGGTGCCCTCGACGGAATGGCGCGAGGGCCGCGGCAGCGAGATCGAGGTGAAGCAGGCGGCGCCGGTGCGCGCGAGCTGGGTCAGGCTTCCCGGCACCGTGCGGCACACCTTCACGCATTTCCATCTGGAGCTCGCGGTCCTCACCGGCGAGGCGAGCGCCAAGGCCAAAGGCGAAGGCTTCTGGGTCCCGCTCGACCGGCTCTCCGAGCAGGCCCTTCCGACGGTGATGAAGAAGGTGGTAAGCCACGCCCTCGGCGTGGCGCGGCGCAGCCGGCGCTAGCGTGGTCTACGCGCTGCCGCTCAGCTCCGAGCGCACCTGCTGGCGGAAATAGTCGATCAGCACCGGCGTACCCTTGCGCTCGACGTACCAGAAGGCCCAGCCGTTGCAGGCCGGCGCGCCCTGCACCTGGGCGCCCACCTGGTGGATCGAGCCGCGGGCAGCGGCGGAGATCAGCGTGCCGTCGGCGCGCACCTTGGCGGTCCAGCGCCGGCTCTGGTCGAACAGCACCTCGCCCGGCTTCAGAAGCCCGCGCTCCACCAGCGTGCCGAAGGGAATGCGCGGCTCCTCGCGCTTCTGCGGCGTGCTGACGGTCTCGGCGTCGCCCGTCGTCACTGCGCGGATGCGCTGGCGGGCGAGCTTGGCGTAGTCGGGATCGCGCTCGATGCCGATGAAGCGGCGGCCGAGCCGCTTGGCGACGGCGCCTGACGTGCCGGTGCCGAAGAAGGGATCGAGCACGAGATCGCCGGGCTTGCTGGCGGCCATGATCACCCGGTGCAGCAGCGCCTCCGGCTTCTGGGTCGGATGCGCCTTCTTGCCATCCTCGTTCTTGAGCCGCTCGGCGCCATTGCAGAGCGGGAACAGCCAGTCGCTCCGCATCTGCAGGTCGTCGTTGAGCGCCTTCATGCTCTCGTAGTTGAAGGTGTAGCGGGAGTCCTGCGCGCGAGCGCACCAGAGCAGCGTCTCGTGCGCGTTGGTGAAGCGCCGGCCGCGGAAGTTCGGCATCGGGTTGGTCTTGCGCCAGACGACATCGTTCAGCATCCAGAATCCCAGATCCTGCAGGATCGCGCCGACGCGATAGATGTTGTGATAGCTGCCGATCACCCAGAGCGCGCCATCGGGCTTCAGCAACCGTCGCGCCGCGGCGAGCCAGTCGCGGGTGAAGCGGTCGTACTCGGCGAAATCGGCGAACTTGTCCCAGGCATCGTCGACGCCGTCGACCTTGCTGTTGTTGGGCCGGAGCAGCTCGCCGTTGAGCTGGAGATTATAAGGCGGGTCGGCGAAGACGAGATCGACGGAGGCTTCCGGCAGGCGCCGCATCACCTCGATGCAGTCGCCGCTGATGACGGTGTTGTCGCGGAACGAGACCAGCTCCCCCATGGGCGCTCCCCCTCGACTCGGAAGCGCGCACTCTGAGTCAGCCGACTCGACTCGTCAATAAGTTTGTGGATTCAATATTCTAGATGGATTCGCTCGCAGCGAACTCGAAGAGTTCGGGCTCGGCCCGGAACGACAATCGGTGGTGGGGCGTGAGCCCGAGACGCACAATAGCTGCCCGATGCTCGGCCGTCGCATAGCCCACGTTGGTGGTCCAGCCGTAACCGTCGTAGCGCCCGGCGAGGCGCCGCATGAGGCGGTCGCGGGCGACTTTCGCCACCACCGAGGCGGCGGCGATGGAGAGCGAGAGCCCGTCGCCGCCGACCACCGTATGCGCGGGACAGCAAAGGCGGGGATCGCAGTTGCCGTCCACCAGCGCCGCCGTCGGCGCCACCGGCAGCGCGGCGAGGGCGCGGCGCATGGCGAGGAAGCTCGCCTGCAGGATGTTGATACGGTCGATCTCGGTGACGCTCGCCGCGCCGAGCCCGATCATCGCGCACTGGCGCAGCAGGGTCGCGAATTCGTCACGTGCGTCGGGCGTCAGCTTCTTCGAATCATCGAGGTTCCGCCTGAGCTTTCGCGGCAGCCTGCGGCGGTCGAGGATGACGGCCGCGGCGACCACCGGACCGGCGAGCGGCCCGCGGCCGACTTCGTCGATGCCGCAGACGATTCCGTCGATGTCCGATTCGAGCGCGAAGTCCGGCATCGCGCGAGCTTAGACGAGTCGAAAGAGAAGCAGGAAAGGGAATCCATCGTGTGCGGGCGGATGCCACCATCGGTCCGGCGGCGGCGCGAGGATCGGCCCTCAATTCGTCATCATTGCCGGCGAGAAGGGAGGCTGGAGATCGCGCCATGACGGAGCTGCCGTTTCTCGATCGGGACGGCCGGGTGACGCCGCCCTCGAAGCGGCGCCTGCTCGGCGAGTTCCGCGCCGTGCTGACCCCGCGGCCGCGGCTGGCGCGGCTGCCGGCGCTGCAGAGCGCGCCGCGCGGCGACGGTCATCCGGTCTTCGTGCTGCCGGGCTTCCTCACCAACGATCAGCGCACGCGGCATCTGCGGCTGTTCCTGAGCCGCCTCGGCTATGCCGTCTATGGCTGGGGCCAGGGCGTCAACTGGGGACCGACCGACCGGGCGCTGGCGGCGATCGAGCGGCGGCTGCACGAGATCCATCGCCGGCACGGCCGCAAGGTGAGCCTGGTCGGGCACAGCCTCGGCGGCGTGCTGGCGCGCGAGCTGGCGAAGAAGTTTCCCGCCGAGGTGCGCCAGGTGGTGATGCTGGGGAGCCCGGCAAAGCTGCCGACCGCCACTAGCCTCGACGTCTTCTTCCGCCTGCTGGCGCGCTTCCATCGCCAGGCGCTCGGCGCCGATCTCGCCGCGGTGAACCGGCCGCCGCCGGACGGCATTCCCGTGAGCGCGCTCTATACCCGCGACGACGGCATCGTCGCCTGGCAGAGCTGCCTCGAGGCGCCCGGGCCACACCGCGAGAACATCGAGGTGCGCGGCAACCACAGCACGCTGCCGAGCAATCCAGAGGCGCTGCTGATCGTTGCGGACCGTCTGGCGCAGGCCGAGGGCGGCTGGCGTCCCTATGATGCGCAGACGGTCCGCCGCCACCCGGTCGGCGAGACGGCCCGCGACTAGATCTTGAGCGTCGCGGCGAGGGAGCTGACGCCGGCCCAGATGATCTCGATGCCGATGCAGAGGAGGATGAAGGCGGAGAGCCGCACCAGCACGTTGGTGCCGGCCCGACCCAGGATGGCCTCGATGTTGTCGGCGAAGCGATAGCAGACATAGATGGTGACGGCGATGGCGGCGAGGCCGGTGAGGGCGCCGCCGCCGATCACTGCGAGATCGCCCAGGCTCTCCGCCGCCTGCGGCCGCTGGCTGCCGAGGGTGATCGCCACCGTCATCGATCCCGGCCCGACGGTGAGCGGCATGGTGAGGGGATAGAAGGGATCGGGCGGCGGCTCGTGCTGGGGTGGCGGCGCCGCGGACTGGCGCTCCTCGGCGGTGGGATCGCCGCGCTGGTTCAGCAGCTGCCACCCCATCACCGAGACGACGAGCCCGCCGGCGACGCGCACCACCGGCAGGGTGATGCCGAAGAACTCCAGCAGATGCGATCCCACCAGCAGCGAGCCCAGCAGCAGCACGAAGCCGTTGAGGGCCACGCCGGCGGCGAGCTTGTGCCGGACACCAGGCGAGAGGTGTCGCGTCATCATCAGGAACACCGGCGCGCCGCTCAGCGGGTTGACGATCGGGAACAGTGCCGCATAGACCAGCAGGAAGGAGTTGAGCGCGGCGTTCGCGAGGCCCATGGTGCCGCGAAACTATCACGCGCGCCGGGGGGTATCCACGCTCGCGAGCTCTGGGAAGACGCTGTGCGTCCTTCGACGCGCTCCCTGCAGTCGCTTGCTCGGGATGAGGAGGTTTTCTTTATGCCATCCTCCATCTTCCTCGTCCTGAGCAGGCGAAGCGCGTCGAAGGACGCGAGCTGATTCTGCAACGCCGAGACCACAGCCGCCGGCTAGAGCAAGCTCAGCTGATCGCCCGGCTGCGGCGGCCGGCGGAACTTGCTGGCATCGAGCCGCCAGACGCCGCGGCGCTCGTTGAGCTTGAGGCGCTTGCAGGCGCGCTCGAAGCGGGCGCGCAGCATCTCGGCGTAGGGGCCGGTGCCGCGCATGCGGGTGCCCCACTGGGACATATAGGGCTTGCCGCCGTGGGTGTCCTTGAGGAGGGACATCACGTGCTTGGCCTTGCCGGGGGCGTGCGTCTCCAGCCATTCCTCGACCAGGCCCTTGATCTCCAGCGGCACGCGCAGGAGCGTGTAGCCGGCGCCGGTGGCGCCGCGCTCCGCCGCCGCCTCCAGGATGCGCTCCATTTCCATGTCGTTGAGGGCGGGGATCATCGGCGAGCTCATGACGGCGGTCGGGATGCCCGCCGCCGCCAGCGCGGCGATCGCTTCCAGGCGGCGCTCCGGCGTCGCCGCCCGCGGCTCCATCTTGCGCGCCAGCGCGCGGTCGAGGGTGGTGACGGAGACCGCGACGGTGGCGAGCTGGTCGCGCGCCATCTCCGAGAGGATGTCGATGTCGCGCGTCACCAGCGCCGATTTGGTCACGATGCCGACGGGATGGCGGAACTCCCGCAGCACCTCGAGGATCCGCCGCGTGAGCTGCAGCCTGCGCTCGACCGGCTGGTAGGGGTCGGTGTTGCTGCCCATCGCCATGGTGTCGCAGGCATAGCCGGGCTTCGAGAGCTCGGCCCTCAGCAGCTCCGGCGCCTCCTCCTTGACGAAGATGCGGCTCTCGAAATCGAGGCCGGGCGACAATCCCAGATAGGCGTGGGTCGGCCGCGCGAAGCAGTAGATGCAGCCGTGCTCGCAGCCGCGATAGGGGTTGATCGACCGGTCGAAGGGGATGTCGGGGCTGTCGTTCCGCGCGATGATCGTGCGCGCGGTGTCCTTCGTATAGGTGGTGTCGAGCGGCAGCGGCTCCTCGTCGGCGCTGCCCCAGCCGTCGTCGACGGCGACGCGCACCTCCGCCTCGAAGCGCCCGGTCAGATTGCCGACGGCGCCGCGGCCCTTCCTTGGCTGCGACGGGACTGAATCCATGGCGGGACGATAGCCCGGCCATGCGAACAAAGCAAGAACGATCCCGTCAGCTCCGCAGCGCCTCGATGATGACCGGCACGGTGTGCGGCGCCGGCCGCTGCAGGACCCGTGGATCCTCGATCGCCGATGTCATGATGTGCCGGCCGAGAGCGCGGTAGCTCTCGAACTGGGATTCGCTGAACCACTGGTCGGCGGTGCTCTCGTGCGGGAAGGCGAGCGCGCCGGCCGCATAGCTGCGCACGTCGGCTGGCTCGATCTGATGCAGGCCCGGCTTCACATAGAGGATGGAGCCGAGACAGTTGCGGCCGCTGGCGGGATCGATCTCCGGATAGCGCACCACGCCGATCGCGATATAGGGGCTCTCCGGCTGCGCCTCGCCGCGCTTCCGCAGCAGGTTCAGGGTCGGGAACTCGATCTCGATGCCGAGATCGATGCGGATCTTGCGGACGGCGTTGCCGAGATCCTCGAAATCGTAGTTGGGATCGCAGCCGGCATCGCAGAGCACGATGTGACGGCAGCGCCGGCGCACCATCTCGTAGAGGCCGAGATTCTCGAAATGGCCGCCATCGGAGAGATAGACGTAGGGCTTGTCGTCGGTGGTGAGGCCGAGCATCTCCTGGGCGAGCCACCAGGCGCCGAGCTTCGGCGCCTCGCGGCGATAGGTGTCCTCGTTGGCGGGGTTGCCGAGCCACCAGCCGAGCCGCACGTTGAAGAGCGCCAGCAGGAAGGCGAGCGCGGGCGAGGAGTGATAGCCCATGCTGGGGCTCGCCGCAGCGCCGGAGATCGCCATCGCGGTGCCGAGGGAGAGGTCTTCCGCGTAATCGGCGGTCGCGCGGAAGCCCACGCGGTCGCTGCCGCAGTGGAGCGCGGTGGCGGTGAAGGGCTCGGCCTTGCGCTCCTGCCAGGCGAGGTTGCGTGTCGAGACGACGTTGAGGGTCATGCCGAGCACGTGCAGGAAGGCGCGGTGGTCCGGCGGCGCGTCCGGCCAGAGCTTCGACAGGTGGAGGTTGTCGTTGCGGTCGAACTCCGTGAAGAGGCTCAGCGTTGGCGGCGGCTCGCTCTCCAGGTGGGTCGGATTGGAAGCGCCGAGATAGGCGCGGATCAGCCGGTTGCGATAGACCGAATGCAGGGAGAAGCGGTTCACGTTGACGAAGTAGGAGGTGATCGTGCCGACGACGGCGAGGAGCACGCACCAGAAGATCGCCCATCCCCACGATCCCGCAAGCGCCGTCTGCAGATCCATGGCGTTCGGGCGGCCGTAGAGGATGAGCGCGGCGAGCGCCGAGAGCCCGATCACCAGCACCAGCGCGAAGATCGGTGCCGCGATGGCGAGAATGACGTTGGCTGGCAGCGTCTTGGCCGTCGACTTGAAGCTGGAGACCGGGCTCTTGCCCAGCACCGCGGTGACGATGCCGGAGACGCCGCCGAGGGAGGCCAGGAGCTGCGGCAGGTAGTAGTCCTGCAGCCAGGCGACTGCCGCCGGCGCGACCAGCACGACGGCGGAGAAGAGCGCCCAGCCGATGCCGGCGGCGGCGTACCAGCCAGCCGAGCGCCCGAGCCATTCGCGATCGTCGGTGCCGAGCACTGCCGCGCTGCGGAAGCCCACCAGGAAGGCCTCCGCGATCACCTGCCCCTGCAGGATCCAGAGCGGGCCGAGGATGAGCGCGCCGATGCCGGCGAAATATCCGAAGCGATAGCTGGCGGCGGCATAGAGCAGGGTACCGCCGGCGAGGACGAGGCCGAAGATTGTGCCGGCGACCGCCGTCGCCAAGCCATCACCCACGCGGTAGCGCCAGCCCTCCAGGGAAGCGGGCGCGCGCCAGGGTGCGGCGCCGATCACCCAGGCGACCGCCGCCAGCACGGCGCCGCCGAGGCCGAGGAGCGTGCAGAAATTCGCGGACGCTCCGATATAGGGACAGAGAGTCGGCGGATAGGCGGGATCGACGATGCCGGTGCGGAGCGCGAAGACCCAGGCAAGAGCCGCCACGAAGAACGGCGCCAGATCCCGGCGCAGGAACGGTGTCTGGCCGAAGTTCTGACGTCCCCAGGTCGGACGGTTCGCGATCGCGACGGCAAGCGCGGCGACCACCAGCAGGGCGGCGACGCCGATGAGCGCCCAGCCGATCCCCGGCGTCGGCGTCGCCCCGAGGAGCGCTGCCGCGATCCGAGGCAGCAGCACGCCCGCCAGGATGAAGCTGCCGATGACCGCCCAGTTCATCAGAAGATTGCGCAGATAGAGCGCCGCGCCGGTCCAGGTGTCGGCGGAGAGCAGGCCAAGCCTGGGCGTGAGATAGTTGCTGTCGACCCTGAGCGCGTGCAGCGGGTCGGGCTCGCGGTCGGGGATCAGGATCGGCTGTCCCGGCCGCCGCTCGATCTGCTGGCGCGTCGCCTTCAGCTGCTTGAAGACCTCCTCGCGCCCGTCGCGCCGGATCCAGGCCGAGAGCCAGGAGCCGATATAGCCGCCGCCGGAAACGGTCGAGAGGTAATGGAACTCGGCCAGCAGATCGTGTCCCGCCAGCGCCTCCAGCACGCCGAGGCCGAAGGTCGCACTGCGGATGCCGCCGCCGGAGAGGCAGAGCGCCATCGCATCGTGGCGCTGCAGCTCCTCGTAGACCTTGCCGATCTGGTCGTATTCCGCCGGACTATCCGGCTCGATGCGCTTCTCGGCAAGCTCGGCCTTGAGACGCCGCACGGTCTGCAGATCCGGCTGGTGGCCCGGTCGATCATGGATCTGCTCCGCCTCCGCGAGCAGCACCTCGGCCATGGTGAGCACTGTCATGCGGTCCCCCTCCGCAACGCCGTGGATGCTGACGGCGCCCGATCGTTGAGTCGTCGGCGCGCCCCTCCGTCAATTCCATCCAGTTAGCCACCGGATTCTAAGCGCAACTGTGACGCCTGTCACAGCCCGAGCGGTTCTCCGCCGAGCCATTCCGCGCGCACGCGCGCGACGATCTCCGGCCGGAAGAAATCCGCGAGCCGGCGGCCGATATGATCGCGGAGCGGGGGCTCCACCGAGAGCGCGTCGCGCTCGGCCAGCGCGCGCCAGCGCGCCGCCCACATCATGGTGCGCAGCCAGGTGAGACGCCGCGCTGGCAGCAGCCAGGGCCGCAGCGCCTCTGCCTGCGCATTGCCGACGGCAGCGAGATAGCGGTGGTAAAAGCACTCGACATCGGTGCGCGAGATCTCCGCCTGCACCTCGAGATCCCAGGTGGTGGACGTGTAGAGGCTGGCGTGGGCGAGATCGATCGCCGGCGAGCCGTAGCAGACGCGCTCGAGATCGACCAGCACGGCGCCGCCGTCGGCGCGGATGATGAAATTGCCGGGATGGGTGTCGGTGCCGACCAGCGCCAGCGGTTGCGCCGCGGCCGGCGTCCCGGCGGCATAGCGCTCGGCCCAGGCAAGCTCCTCTGCGAGCGCGGCGCGAGTGGCGGCGGCGATGTCGATGCGCGCCAGGAACTCGCTCTGCTGCCGGATGAAGGCAAGCGTCGCCGCGACCGGGCCGGCGCGGCCATGATCGGGGAGCGGCGGACGCTGATCCCGCGTCGGCAGCGGTAGGGCGTGGAGCCGCGCGAGCGCCTCGGCGATGGCGGGCAGATCGGCCGGCAGGCGCGGCGGGCGGCCGGCGATCTCCTCCACCAGCAGCGCGCCGCGCGGCAGCGGCGGCGCGGCGGGAAGCGTCGCGATCAGCCGCGGCGTGATACCCGCGGGCTCGGCGCGGCGGAACGCGGCCGCCTCGCCGACGAGCTGGGCCGCCGCGTCGGGTATCCACGGCACCGCCCGCGGGACGCGCAGCACCATGCGATGGCGTGCGAGCCGATAGTGGTCGTGGTTAACGCCCTTCGCGGTCATCGCGACGACCTCGCCCGGCTTGAGGCCCGCGGTCGCCGGCAGCGCGCGCAGCAGGTCGAGGAGGGAATCCGATACGATCAATTGGCTCAATCCCGGGAGTTGCGACTGATTGGCGGCGCCGTGCGCGGCGGCGTAAATTTGCGGCGAAACCTGGGATCGCGCAATGAGCACCTCTCCTTCGCTGTCGGTGGTGATTCCGACGCTCAACGCCGCCGAAGTCCTGCCTGCGGCGCTGGCATGCCTCGCGCCGGCGCGGGATCTGCTGCGGGAGATCGTCGTCGCCGACAGCGGCTCGACAGATGCGACGGCCGCCATCGCGAGGGCGGCGGGTGCGACGGTGGTACAGGGGCCGCGAGGCCGCGGCGCGCAGCTTGCCGCCGGTGCCGAAGCGACCACGGGCGGGTGGCTTCTCTTCCTGCATGCCGATACGCGTCTCGACGCTTCCTGGCGCGCCGTCGCCGAGCGCTTCATGGCGGATCCCGACAATCGTCGGCGCGCGGGATATTTCGCCTATCGCCTCGACGATACCGCCGCCGAAGCGCGCCGGCTCGAGCGGATCGTCGCCTGGCGCTCACGGGCGCTCGGGCTCCCTTACGGCGACCAGGGGCTGCTGCTGTCACGGGATTTCTATCGCGAGCTGGGGGGCTTTCCGCCGCTGGTGCTGATGGAGGATGTAGCCCTGGCGCGGCGGATCGGCCGGTTGCGGCTGGTGCCGCTCGCCGCCGGGGCGCTCACCTCCGCCGCCCGCTATCGCGGTGGCTACGCACCGCGCATGCTGCGCAATCTCCTTTGCCTCTCGCTCTATTTCGCCGGCGCGCCGCCGCGCTTCATCGCGCGGCTCTACGGATGACACCGACGCGCCACCTCGTGGTGTTCCTGAAGGCGCCGCGGCTCGGGCAGGTGAAATCGCGGCTGGCCGCCGATATCGGCCCGCTTGCGGCGCTGCGGTTCTATCGCGAGACCGGCACGCGGCTGCTGCGCCGGCTCCGTCGCGACCGGCGCTGGCGGCTCGTGCTCGCGGTGACGCCGCCCTCGGCGGTCGGCGCGCCCTGCTGGGACGCGCGGCTGCCGCGCCTCGATCAGGGGCGGGGCGATCTCGGCCAGCGCATGGCGCGGATGTTCCGCGTGCTCCCGCCGGGGCCGGCGGTGATCGTCGGCTCGGATATTCCCGACATTACGGCCGATCACGTGGCATCGGCCTTCGATGCTCTCGGCGCCAGCGACGCAGTGTTCGGCCCGGCCGCCGATGGCGGCTACTGGCTGGTGGGGCTGCGTCGCAGCCCGCGCATTCCCGCAGGCCTTTTCGACCGCGTGCGCTGGTCGAGCGCGCGGGCGCTTGCCGACACGCGGGCGTCGCTGCCGCGCGGATTCCAGATCGCGCTGCTGCGGAAGCTGGAGGATATCGACGACGGCGCGGCGTATGCGCGCTGGCGCGCCCGCGTCAGCCGCCGCTCGCGGGCTTCTGCAGATGCTCCAGGAGGCGCGGCATGAGCTCGACGAGGTTGCAGGGACGGTGGCGGTTGTCGAGCTGCGGCTGCAGGATCTCCCAGCCGTCGCGGCAGGCGCCGGGCGAGCCCGGCAGCGCGAAGAGATAGGTCCCGCCGGCGACGCCGCCGGTGGCGCGGCTCTGGATCGTCGAGGTACCGACCTTCTGGTAGCTGAGCCAGCGGAAGAGCTCGCCGAAGCCGGCGATCTCCTTCTCGTAAACGGACTGGAAGGCCTCCGGCGTGACGTCGCGGCCGGTGACGCCGGTGCCGCCGGTGGAGATCACCACATCGATCGCGGGATCGGCGATCCACGCCTTGAGCTGCGCCGCGATCGCCGCCTGCTCGTCCCGCACGATCTTGCGCGCGACGACGCGGTGGCCGGCCTTGCCGGCGAGCTCGACCAGCGTCGCGCCGGACTTGTCGTCGGCTTCCGTCCGCGTGTCGGAGACGGTCAGGACGGCGATGTTGACGGGAAGGAAGGGGCGCGTCTCATCAATTCGCGGCATACCGGCTACCTTGTCCGCTCGGGGCGTCGAAAGCGGTATAGGTCGGCCAGCGTCCGGCAGCAAGCGCGTCGAGATCGGGGGTGGGTTGCCCCAGGCGCTGCCGGTAGATCCAGAAATTCGCCATCACCTGGCGGGTGAAGCTGCGGGTTTCGCGCGCGGGGATGCTCTCGACGAACAGCAGCGGATCCTGGCGCACGTCGGCGCTGGCGAGCCAGCGCTGGATCGGCGCCGGGCCGCTGTTATAGGCGGCGGCGATCAGCAGCAGGCTCCTGCCGATGCCGTTGGTGCTGGTGAGCTCGCCGATATAGAGCTGGGCGAGCGTGAGGCTCACCTCGGGATCGGTGAGGTCGGGCTTGCCGTGGCTCGACATGCCGACGCGCTGGGCGAGCGAATGCGCCGTCGCCGGCATCAGCTGCATGAGGCCGACGGCGCCCGCCTGGCTCTTCGCCTCCGGCAGGAACTGCGACTCCTGGCGCATCAGCGCGAAAAGCAGCGCGCGGTCGACGGTGAAGCCGCCCTGCGGCGTCCATTGCGGCACCGGGAAGAGCGCCCGGTCGTGGTCGCGCTTGCTGGAGCCGGAGAGCGCGGCGGCAATCTGGAAGCTGAGCGCCGGCAGGTTGGCGCGATCGGCCAGCGAGGCAACCGAGAGGCGGAGATTGGCATCGCCGCGGGCCGCCAGGCCCCTGAGCTCGATCTCGGCACGGGCGATGTCGCCGATCTGGATCAGCGCCAGGGCGCGACGACCGCCGGGCGTGCTCATGATCGCGCGGGCATCGGCATCGGTGAAGGCACCGTTGTCGAAGTTGAAATAGGTGTCGACGCCAAGCGTCCGGCGCGCGAGCAGCCCATAGAAGGTGTGCGGATGCTGGGCGGCGACGCCGAGCCAGTAGTTGACGAGCTCGGGATGCCGGTTGCGCAGCGCCGTCCGCGCCGACCAGAAGGCCGCCGCCGAGGCCAGCATGGGACCGGCGCCGGGCGACTTGGCCGCCGCCTCGAAATGCGCGCGGGCGTCGCCATACTGCTTCAGGCGCCAGTCGGCGAGGCCGGCTTCCCACTCGGCGGAGGGCCGGGCGGCGCTGCTGCCGGTGGCGGAGAGCTCGAGAGCGCGCTGGGCGTCGCCGGCGGAGAGGTAGCCCTCGGCGATGATGCCGCGAACCTCGTCCATGTCGCCGCTGTCCAGCAGCTGCTTCGCCTCCGAGCCGGCCAGGATTGCCTCGGCCTTCGCCGGGTTCACCTGGGCTAGGCGGCGGATGGCGTCCTTCAACCGATAGGTGCGCTCCAGCTCGGCGGCGCTGCGGGCGCCCGCCGAGGCGGTCGGCGTGTCGAAATCGTCGTCGCTGCCCGAGCGGATCGGCGCCTGGCCGAAGACCGGCTTGGCCGGAGCCGGCGCGCTGGCGGGGTGCCGTTTCACGGCCAGCGGATAGATGTTCCGCGCCTGGGGCTGATCGGCGTAGTTCGCCATCCACTCGGCGAGCTCGCTGTAGGTGGTGTGATAGCTCTTGTGCAGATAGCGCTGGGCCAGCACCTCGCCCATCAGGACGCGATCGTTGATCTGGCCGATCTCGAGATCGGAGGCGCCCCAGTTGCCAGCCTCCTGCAGCTCGAAGATGCGGCGATAGCGCCGGACATCCTCATAGGCGAGCACGGTCGGCAGGTCCGCCTCGCGCACGTTCTGCGTCGAGGGCGGCAGCGCGGCCGTCCGCACCACCTCGGCGCCCGAGGCAGCCTCGGGGGCGGCGAGGCTCGCCAGCATGGAGGCGCCCAGGAGACCGTAAAGATGAATCTTTCCCCAAGTCACCGGGCGCGGGGTTACCAATTCGTAACGAATCATAAATCCCCCTTAAACGATCGGGGGAGGGCCGGCAAGCTGAAATGGCCGACAAAGCCGTGACGATTTACAGCGGGACTCTGGGCTTAACTATCGAGGCCTCTGATTTACAACGATACCCGCGTTAATCATTGTGTGGATAAGTTTTCCTGCCCGGGGATGCTTGGGCGAGCTCTGTGGCTTTAGTCTGGCCTCGGGGGGATCGACTGGGGCCTCCGACCGTTACTTTCGGGTCAGCCGCCCTCAACTGGCCGTAGGGCTGTCAAGCCTCGATTTAAGACTTAGTAAATCATGCCAAGCGTCCCCCTTTCGGGCCGGTGCCCGCAGCAGGAAGGAGGGGTGGAAGGTCGCCAGCGCCGGCACCGGCCGCTCCAGGCCGGCGACCGCCAGGTCGAACCACCGGCCGCGGAGCCGCATGATCCCCTCGGCGCGGTTAAGAAGCGTGCTGGCGGCGGTGCCGCCGGCCATCACCACCAGTTTCGGGTGTTTGAGCGCGATATGGCGCCACAGGAAGGGCAGGCAGGCGGCGACCTCGTCCGGGGTCGGCTTGCGGTTGCCGGGCGGCCGCCAGAACAGGACGTTGGTGATGTAGGCCTGGCTGCGGTCGATGCCGATCGCCGCCAGCATGCGGTCGAGGAGCTGGCCGGCGCGACCGACGAAGGGCCGGCCGACCCGGTCCTCGTCGGCGCCCGGCGCCTCGCCGATCACCATCAGGGGGGCCTCGGGGTTGCCGTCGGCGAAGACGGTGTTGGTGGCGGTGCGCTTGAGGGCGCAGCCGTCGAAGCCACGCACCGCCGCCTCGAGCTCCGCCAGGGTGTTGGCAGCCGCGGCGAGCTCGCGGGCGCTGGCGGCGGCGGCGCTGGGGGCCACCAGCGGCGCGGCGGGTGCCGGGGCCGGTGACGGGACATCGGCGCGCGGCGCCGTCGGTATCCGCGGCGGCGCGGCGGGGGGCGGCGCGAAGCGATCCAGCGGCTCGGCGCCGATCGCCTCGTCGGCCCCCATCGCCACGTACCAGGAAAGAAGCTCGGCCAGCGGCTCGGCGCTCATCGCGGCAGGACCCTAGCACCTCGGCTCTGGCCCTTCAAAACCTGCCTCCCTATAGTGCGCTGCGATCCACGGCGCCGGTCTCCGCGGCGCTCCAGCAACCGCCCAGCAACCGCCCAGAAACCGTATGGAACCACCGAGGCCATGACACGCGACACCATGGAGTATGACGTCGTGATCGTGGGCGCGGGCCCTTCCGGGCTCGCCACCGCGATCCGATTGAAGCAGCTCGCCGCCGAGCGTCAGGGCGAGATCTCCGTGTGCGTGATCGAGAAGGGCTCCGAGGTCGGCGCTCACATCCTCTCCGGCGCGGTGATCGAGCCGCGCGCGCTCGACGAGCTGATCCCGGACTGGCGCGAGCGCGGCGCTCCGCTGGTGACGCCGGCGCAGGAGGACCGCTTCCTCTTCCTGACCGAGAAGCGGGCGTTCCGGCTGCCGACGCCGCCGCAGATGCACAATCACGGCAACTACATCATCAGCCTCGGCAATCTCTGCCGCTGGCTCGCCCGCGAGGCGGAGGCGCTCGGCGTCGAGATCTATCCCGGCTTCGCCGCCGCCGAGGTGCTCTATGACGGCGACGGCCGCGTCCTCGGCGTCGCCACCGGCGCCATGGGCATCGGCAAGGACGGCAAGCACACCGAGAACTACCAGCCGGGGGTCGAGCTGCGCGGCAAGGAGACGCTGTTCGCCGAGGGCTGCCGCGGCTCGCTCACCAAGGAGATCAACGAGCGCTTCGGCCTGCGCAAATCCTCCGATCCGCAGAGCTACGGCATCGGCGTCAAGGAGCTCTGGGAGGTGCCGGCGGACCAGCACCATCCCGGCCTGGTCGTGCATACGGTCGGCTGGCCGTTGGATCGGCGCACTTATGGCGGATCTTTCCTCTATCACCTGGAGAACCGCCAGGTCGCGGTGGGGTTCGTGGTCGGCCTCGATTACGAGAACCCGTTCCTCAGCCCGTTCGAGGAGTTGCAGCGCTTCAAGACCCACCCGGCGATCCGCCCCACCTTCGAGGGCGGCCGGCGCATCGCCTATGGGGCGCGCGCCCTCAACGAGGGCGGGTTTCAGTCGGTGCCGGCGCTCTCCTTCCCGGGCGGCATGGTGATCGGCTGCGCCGCCGGGTTCCTCAACGTTCCCAAGATCAAAGGCACCCATACCGCGATGAAGTCGGGCATGGTGGCGGCGGAGATCGCGTTCCGCCGCCTGCACGGCGACGCGAGCGCGGATTATCGGGCGGCGATCGAGGCGAGCTGGATCTGGGACGAGCTCTACCGCGTGCGCAACGTGCGCCCGGGCTTCCGCTGGGGCCTGTTCCCCGGCCTCGCCTACGCGGCGATCGATACCTATGTATTGCGCGGCCGGGCGCCCTGGACCTTCCGCAACACCGCCGACTACCTGCATTTGAAGAAGGCCAGCGAGTGCAAGCCGATCGCCTATCCGAAGCCGGACGGCAAGGTGAGCTTCGACCGGCTCTCCTCGGTGTTCATCTCCAACACCAATCACGAGGAGAACCAGCCGGCCCATCTGCGGCTCCGGGATCCGCAGAAGGCGATAGCCGTAAATTACGCTCTTTACGATTCGCCCGAGCAGCGCTATTGCCCGGCTGGCGTCTACGAGATCGTCAAGGAAGGCAGCGAGGGCGCGCCGCGGCTGCAGATCAACGCGCAGAACTGCGTCCACTGCAAGACCTGCGACATCAAGGATCCGACCCAGAATATTAACTGGGTGGTCCCGGAGGGCGGTGGCGGCCCGAATTATCCGAACATGTGATAGGTCGGGCGGTTCTGACGCTATATTATCCCGTAACAGCAGGCTTTCGGGCCGGGTGCGGCAGGTGATGCGGGCGATGGCAAGCGGTTTCGAGAGGATCGGTTCCGGCGGGATCGGGCGCGGCATGGCGCTCGCGCTCGCCTTGGCCCTGGCGGCCTGCGCGCAGCAGCCGGCGCCGACCGCCGGCGTCGCCGCGCGGAGCGCGCCGCCGACCGCGGACGCGCCGGCGATCTTCACCGAGAGCGCCTATGGCAGCTACCTCGCCGGCAGCCTGGCGCAGCGCGAGCATGCCTATGGCGCCGCCGCCGACTATCTCGAGCGCTCGCTGCAGCAGGATCCCAACAATCTCGAGCTGATGCGGCGCGCGTTCCTGCTGCGCCTGGGCGAGGGCGATTTCAAGCGCGCCTCCGAGCTGGCGCGGCGCATTTCGGCGGCGGATCCGCGCGCCGGCCTGCCGGCGCTGGTGCTGCTGGTGGAGCAGCTGAAGTCCGGCGATGCCGCCGGCGCCGCGCAGGCGGCCGATCATCTGCCCCAGGACGGGCTGCTGCGCTTCTCGACGCCGCTGGTGGTTGCCTGGACCAAGGCCGGCCAGCACGACGAGAAGGGCGCGCTGGCGGCGCTCGACCGCTTCGACAAGATGCGCGGCTTCGATCAGCTGAAGCTCTTCCATGTCGCGCTCATCGAGGATTATCTCGGCGACGTCAACGGCGCGAGCCAGGCCTACAAGAAGACGCTGGCATCGCCGGAGCATCTCAACTGGCGCACCGTCGACATGGCCGGCAGCTTCTTCGAGCGGCATCAGCGGACGGCTGAGGCGAAAGCGCTCTACGAGCGCTTCGCCAGCGAGAACCCCGACAGCGGCGATCTCGTCCAATACAGCCTCGCGCGCGTCAACGGCGGCCAGGTTCCGCCGCCGCCGGTGACGACGGTGCAGGACGGGCTCGCGGAGGCGATGTTCGACATCGCCGCGCTGCTGAACCAGCGCGACACCCAGGACCTGGCGTTGCTCTATGCGCGCATGGCCCTCGAGCTGAAGCCGAAGCATGCGCTGGCGCTCTTCCTCGCCGCCGAGATCGCCGAAAGCGAGCAGCGGCTGGGCGAGGCGCTGGCGACCTATCGCGCCATCGATCCCGCTTCGCCCTTCGCCTGGAGCGCGCGGCTGCGCACGGCGGAGGTGCTGGACGAGCTCGATCGCGTCGACGAGGCGACGGCGGAGCTGAAGGCGATGGCGGCGGAGCGTCCGAGCGCGCCGCAACCGCTGATCGCGCTCGGCGACATGCTGCGCGGGCGCAACCGCTTCGCCGAGGCGGTGGCGGCCTATAACGGCGCGGTGACGCGCATCAACGCGGGCGAGGCGCGGTACTGGAGCCTCTACTACAGCCGCGGCATCGCGCTCGAGCGCTCCGGCGACTGGCCGCGCGCCGAGGCCGACTTCCAGCATGCGCTCGAGCTGCAGCCGGAGCAGCCGCTGGTGTTGAACTATTTGGGATATTCCTGGATCGAGAAGCGGCAGAATCTCGATCGCGCCTTGAAGATGATCGAACGCGCGGTGCAGCTGAGGC
>Ga0335078_10006025_pt1 | contig 17957 bp, 14 predicted proteins | sample Lox_Sample_32_FD_206711 | JGI IMG/M metagenome (GOLD analysis project Ga0335078, IMG submission 206711) | Soil microbial communities from Loxahatchee National Wildlife Refuge, Florida, United States - Lox_Sample_3.2 | ecosystem: Environmental > Terrestrial > Soil > Wetlands | place: USA... | reverse complement strand
TGGGCTGCCTCGAATTCCCGGAACTGCCGCACGTCGGCGTAGGCGGCCTCGCGGATCGCGCGCAGCTGGGCCGCCGCGGCAACGCCCTGGACTGCGGAGATGACGATGGCGTTCTGGATGAACTCCGGGTGACCGCAGATCACGCTGACATACGGGCCGACCGCCGCCAGCCACCCGGGGCGCCGGTTGAGCTCGGCCGGGTAGCGGATCGCGCTGTATTCCTTGCGGTAGGGCAGGTCGGCCCGGTAGACCAGCCGCTGGATCAGGTTTTCCCCGTTGTCATCATCAGGCCCGGCCGACTCGTCCAGCACGATCTCGTGGCGTTCAGGAAGAAAGCCCTGGCCCTCGCCGCTGGCACCCAGCTGCACCGCCATCGTGTGCACGTATGCCTCGAGCGTTGCCTCGCCCGCCCGAACGTCGGCGAAATAGCAATCCTCCAGCAGGTCGATCGTGTCGATCAGCCCGACCCGCGCGTCCAGGCTCAGCGCGGCCGCGATCTGGCCCGACGGCAGCCGGAACAGCCACACCTGGGCTGCGGCCAGCTGACCGGCGTGCTGCCAGCGGCGGAACCGGAGCGTGCCAGGGTCCAGCGCCTCGCGATGTAAGACGGCGGGGAGTTGGTCGGCGGACAGCCGGTAAAACGCCTCGAACCGCCACAACCGCAGGTGCCCAGGCAGGTCGCCGCCATCCGCGCGATCGGCTGCACGCCACGGCGTCGCGTAGATGCACATAAGCCGGATAGGGCCTGGAACGGGACGGCTCGTGGCGGTGCTGGTCGGCCGGGGGCGCCTGCGGCGGGGCGTTGACTCAGAAGAAGTTCCAGGCACGTTCGAAATCTCTTTCTCGAAGTGAAGCGACACGCAGGGCGAACTCGGCAGCGACAGCCGGGGACTCGCCGATGTTCTGCATGATCCACGTCGTCATGGTCAGCTCACGGACCTCGCGTAGCACCGGGTACCCCGCCCACGCGCGGACATCGAAGCCGTAGGCGTCGGCGAACTCCCGGTATTGCACCTCCGGCCGCCCGTACCGCTCCACCCCGATCGCGGTCGGCAGCAGGTCCCATTCCCGCGGGCCGAGGGCGGAGGACTCGTAATCCAGGAGCACGACCTGGCCCCGGTCGGTGAGCAGGTTCCTGGTATGCGCGTCTCCGTGGATCGGCCCGCGTGGCAGCGCGAACTCAAGCCGCTGGAACTGGCCGTCCAGTTCGGCGCAGCGCGCCCGGAGGAAATCGCGATCTTCGGGAGGCACGCCTTCGGTCTCGGTCAGGCGGCTCTTCGAGGTCCGCAGCGGCTCAAAGTCGGCTAGCGGGCACGGGCAGTCCTTGGCCGCATGGAAGGCCCTGAGCAGGCGGGCCAGGTCGACGTGCGTGGGCACCGGATCGCCGCCGGTCACCTGATGCCAGAACGTGACCGGATGCCCGCCGAGCAGCATGGGCTGGTCGACGTCCTCATAGACCCGGACCGACGGGACGCCTGATGCGGTCAGCCACCGGGCGACGCACAGCTCTCGCTGCACCCTTGGCAGCCGGTCGGCGGACCGGGCGATCCGGACAACAACCGGCACCGCCAGCTGGTAAATCGCGTTCTCGCCGAGGCGGAGCAGATCGGCGCCTTCGCTGCTCAGGCCAGCTTGCGCGCAGGCGTCCCGGAGCGTGGGCAGGACCGCCGATGACGAGAAACCCGCGGCGGCGTCCGGCACGTCAGTCAGGATTCCCGCCAAAGCGGACTTCGGTCAAGCACGCGATGATTTTGCTCGTTTGACCGGCTCGGTGGCTCAGGGCGCTCGTCGTGGCATCGCAGTTGTGTCCGCTGCAGGCCGTGATGACCGCTGTGTCCCGTTGCGTTTTGGCGAACAATCTCAGTTTCGGACGGCGGCGGGCGGATATGTGAGGCTTGACCGGGAGTTCCGTCTGGGGTTCAGGGGGCAGTGCTGAAAGAAGCAAGGACCGTCGAGGACGCTCGCCGCGCGCTCGGGGCCGAGTTAGCCGCTTACCGTCGAGCCGCCGGCTTCAGCCAGGTCCGGCTCGCGTCCCTGGTTGATTACAGCCGCAGCACCATCGCCAACGTCGAAACCGGCCGCCAGCATGTTCCGCGTGCATTCTGGCAAAGCGCAGATGCCGCTTGTGACGCGCGGGGCGCACTGATCCGGGCCCGTGACGAGTTAGAGGCCATGATGCGGCGCGATCTGGGGGAGGTCGCCCGCCGGACAGAGACGCGGCTGCTCGACGTGGCTGCGAGGGCAGGGACCAGCGCCGACCCCCCGGTGGTGCATCCCGCCGCAATCTGGACGCCGGGTGATGGCGACGGCTGGCAGGACGTGATCGCGGCCGCGGCCAGCCTCGCCCGGGGCCATGCCGAGCGGGCCGCGGTGACGAACATCGGCCCGGGCACGATCGAGCAGCTGACGGCGGAGGTCGCCCGGCTGAGCCGTGCCTACGTCAGCGCCCCGCCGCTCCCGCTGTTCGCGGCCATGGGCCAGGAACTGGACCGTATCCATTCGGTGCTCACCGACAAGGCATATCCAGCACAGGCGCGGGACCTCAACTTCCTGGCCGGGGTGCTCTGCGGCTTGATGGCGAACGCCTGTCTGGACCTGGGCCGCGAGGAAGCCGCCGACGAACTCGCCCAGGCGGCCTGGACCTACGCGCGGATCGTGGACCACAACCCCCTCATGGGCTGGGCGCGCGGAACCCAGGCCCTGGCCGCGATCTGGGACCAGCGATACCTCGACGCGGCGCGGCGGGCCGAGGAAGGCCTGATCCACGTACCGGGGGGCATGGGAGCAGCGCGCGTGCACGCCATCCGCGCCCGGGCGCTGGCCGCACTAGGAGACCTTGCCCAGGCCCGTGCCGCCATCAGGGCCGCCGAGAGCGCTCGCGCTGACCCCGGCCACGACGAGCTGCATGACCGCATAGCCGGGGAGTTCAGCTTCGATGACGCCAAGCTCCGCTACTACGAGTCGCTGTCACTGCTCGACTCTGAGAACCCGGCCCAAGCCGAGCAAGCTGCAGCCGCGGCGACCAAGCTCTATCAGGCGGTTCCCGCGCGGGCTCGGTCATATGGCTGTGAGGCGCTGGCGCGCGTGCAGCTGGCCAGGGCACAGCTCATTAACCACCGGCTGGACGATGCCGTCGAGGCGTTGACCAGCGTGCTCGCACTCGACCCGCAACGGCGTATCAGCAGCCTCAACCAGCACCTGGAAGCCTGCCGCGACCTGCTGAACGCTCACGCTCACCGGAGTTCCGCTGCCGCGCGGGAGCTGGATCAGGAACTAGCCGCGTTCAGCGCTGCCAGCACGGCGCGGGCGCTTCCCGGCAGGCACTGATGCGGGGGTCGTGCGCGTCGTCCACCCCGGCCTTCGACCTGTCCGCGGTCAGCGACGTCGCCCTCCGGCACGCCGCCGAGCATTGCGGGCTCGATGCCCGCGGCGCGCGGCTGATCCGCCTATTCGCCACCGCCGTCTACCACCTTCCCGCTGCCGCCGCCGTTGCGCGCATCGCCCCGGTGACATCGCCGGACTCGGCCGGCCGCATGGCCGTGTCGCTGCGCGTGACCCGTTGGCTGGCCGAGATCGGCTTCCCCGCCGTGCAGCCATTGCCGGTCGATCAGCCGGTCACCACCGACGGCTGCGCGGTCACGTTCTGGCGATACCTTCCCCAGGCCGGGCCGGAACCCGGACCGGCCGATCTCGGGCGCCTGCTTCACCGACTGCACCGCCTCGATCCGCCCCCAATACCGTTGCCCGCCTACCGGCCGCTCGCCTCGGTCCGTTGTGCGATCGAGACCAGCCGCGCGATCAGCGAAGACGACCGCGCCTGGCTGCGAGCCCGCTGCGCGCAACTCCTGGATGCCTACCATCGGCTCAGCTTCCCGCTCCCAGCCGGGATGATCCACGGCGACGCCTACCGGGGCAACCTGCTCCGCGACGGTGACCGCATAGTCCTCGCCGACTGGGACGCGGTCAGCACCGGCCCTAGGGAAGTCGATCTCATCCCCACCCTCCAAGCACCTAGGTTCGGACTCCCCGGGGCCCAGCGCGATGCGTTCATCTCCGCGTACGGCCACGACATCCGATCCTGGGACGGATACCTGATCTTGCGCGAGATCCGAGAACTATCCACCACCAGCGCGCTTCTGCGTAACGGCCACTCCGATGCCGCCGCTCGCCGTGAGCTCCAGATCAGGATCCGGTCACTTCGCACCGGCGATAACCAGCGGTGGACAGCGTTCTGATGTCCTCCCAACCATTGACGCACCGACAACGGTGCACTGATGAACCGATTAAATCATAGACTCTCCATAGACGACTTCCTGTACTTCAGAAGCCTATGAGCTCCATATGGTCAACCTTCCACGCGTCCACGTTTTTCACTGTAAGGTGAAGTTCTAGCATAGCTCATTGTGCTAAAATCCGATTGACATCGAAGGATAAGTCTGGTGAGCAGAGCATGGCAGCGAGCGAGACTCGCGAACCTCTGTGTCGATGCAGGTCTCAGCGAACCTGAGCAGTTGTTCGTCCAGAGCGTTATAAGACTTGCGGATACGTCTGGTGTCCTGACCGACAATGCCCTCGCCGCTCGTACGGCGTCGCTTACCGTACCGTGGGCCAGTTCTTTGATGTCTTCATATAAAGATGGGCAACCTAGGTGGAAGTATGTCGAAAGAGCACTAAGGTCGGCCCTGGATGCATGCAACAGATTGCAGCCTACGAGACTTCCTATTCCCACTGCATCAAATTGGCAAAACAGAATCTCCACAGTACTAGCGTCAGACCAAGCAGGGACCGTTCCGTCGCTAACGGTTACTGGCCTTGAAGTCGAGGCGCATCAACTGGAAATAACTTCGTTTGTCCTTCGTCAGACCGCAAACAACGATGCTGTAGCATTTGACGTTCTAGCCGCCGAGGTCGCCCTTGGTCTAATCTCGCACTCAGTTGACATAGATCTCCTGCTGGACCGCATCAAAAGACTGAAGCCCGGGAAAGCAAGCTTTCGCGAAGATTTGGCTAAACTTCTGGCCGGGCAACCAGAGTCATTTAATGTCCTGGTGCCCGTCGGCGGGGCGAAAATATTCGACTCGATTGAGAGCTTGAATCCATCAGCCAAGATGAGACAAGTGATACTTGGAAGAAGGAAGGCATTCACCGGATGGGGTCGGGCAGGTCCCAAGGCTGGTGAGTTCGTCGACAACTTTGAAAAGACGCTCAACCACCCTGGCGTGCCACAGTATCTCCGAAGACAGCGCGCCATGGTCACAGTCACGGTTCGGGCGTGCGATATTCATGCCGCGGCTCTCATGGCGCACAGAACTGTTGCCGAGGCCCTTGACCAGTACGTTGCCGGCCACCCCTTTGTTCAATTTGAAATCCACGATATTGTGGGGGTTGCACTCCTAAATAAGTCCTGGGTGCAACCAGTGCCGCTGAGGCAGCCGACGGAAAGAGCCGTCAGGCCCTTGACCATTCCTTGGCCCGATGTACTCCGCCAGTCTATGCGCGTGTCTCATCTGCTGCGCAATACTACAGCGCCAATGACTCGCGTGGCACTGGCATGGGTAATGATAGAGTCTTCAGGGCTCAAGCCTGAAGACATTGATGACATCGCTAAGATGCTGGCTCTAGAAACGTTGCGACAAGGCGTATTCATGCCTTATCGGTTCCTGGTGCAAGACGCAATGGACCGGGAAGCTGTTCGGTATTACAGGGATCGCGCTGAGGTGCGCCGTATCGCGGCTAGGCGTAGATGGCGCCAAGCGCACGGCGTGGGTGTTCCGGCGTCAGTGGCTGCTACGCTCCAGCGCAGCTCACTGCGCGCTGCATTGCTGCGCGTAATGTATGATCTTCTTGCGCAGAAAGCAGAGCAGCGATCGGCTAATATCCGAGCTTCCCTTTCTCGCTTGGATGCCCAGATTAATCCAACCGTTGACATTGCGATCGGCCATCGCGCCTTCCTGCCTTCAGTCACTAAATGGCTATTTTTGTTGTACAGCTCCTTTGAAACCTCCTCAGATGAACAAGCGACGGCGCTGCGCTCATTGCTGTCCGAGGTTGGAGCCCCCGTGCGGACTTCCATCGAAGACCTTGCGCAGATGACGAGATCTGGTGCTACTGCCGGAAAACGCCTATCTGAGAGTCGCCGTTGGCTAGCGGATGTCCTAAATTCGTTCTATGCTGCACGCAATATGAATCTTCATCGTGGAATATTTAATTCTGAAATAGATATTGCACTTGGAGAGTTGGCGATCCTGGTATCTGACGCTCTGTTCGAAGTTTGGGCCACCTGGTACCCCAATGGACTGCCAGCAATCTGAATGTTAGCTACATAGCTAGCGATATCGCCAAGCGCTACGATCAGATCACTACATACCTTCATTCCGGTGGGTCACTAAGTGAAATTGATGTGGACCATCTAACTGCTCCGGGTTGGAACGCAGATTTGTTATCTGAAACATAGTTTGCGTCGGATTGGATCATCGATTTTGTCGGAGACTGCACTATATCCGTTCGCGGTCGCATGCGCTCACATGACCCAGACCGGACGCACTCTCATGCATGCCGCGTTGAGGTGCATCGCCACTCCCGATGCGACCGAGTCGCGTACGGCGAAGGTTCCGCGCCTTCACCCTCATCGCCCTGTGGCTTGCTCTCTCGTTAAAGATCTTCTAGGGCGCACGATTCGCTGATCGTCTGGAGCCAGGCGGGCTTGAGGAATGAGACGTAGTCATGTGCGGCTGTCAGCGCCTCGCGCAGGCCCTCGAACGAGATGTACCGGCAAACCTCGACCAGCGGAGGTTTCATGCGTTCGAAGGTGGGCCGGTTCACCTGCTGGATCACCTTCTCGCGCCGCTCATCAGGCGCCACGAGAAACAGCGGGACTGAGATGTTCGGCTGGCGCGCAACCAGGTCACTCATCCGCAGCAGGCCGGAGTAGATCGATGTGGTGCTCTCGATCTCGAACGCGGCAACGATCGCATTGCCGTCCAGCCAGAGCACGTCGATCAGCTCAATGGTCTGGTTCGTCACCGGGTCGAACTGCTGCGGAAGCTGTTCACGGCGGCGGGGCATGTCTCCCAGGCGCTGGCCGTTCCAGACCCGGCTCTGATCGTTCCTGGCGACATGGACGTCGAAGCCCATATCGGCCCCGAGCTTCAGCAGAAGGTACTGGATCTCAGTGTGGACGCTGACCGCTGCTTCGGGTTCCTCGCCGCCGGCCGGCTCGTCATCCTCCGGCACGGACGCCGCGCCGTCGGCAGAGCCCGGCGCGACGACGTGCTTGGTGCGGATCTTCGCCAGCCTGCCCAGCGGCCGCTCAACCGGGTTAGCCTTCGCCTCGTGCAAGGCCCGGACAACAGCCTCACCATCTGCGGCCTTCCATCTGGTGGGCGACCCCCGGAACGGGCCCTGCCAGCGATTGGGGTTGTCCAGGTTCTGAAAGATCGTCAGTTCCCCGCGCATATCAAGCACCGGAACCCCATGCTCTGGGCGCAGCGCGAGGACGACCCGGACGCGGACGCGGCTAGGGAAAACCTGGGAACTCCAGATCGGTGCCTCATCGAAGAAGGGCTCACCCGTGACCTCCAGCACGCCCACCCACCTGGACACCCGGGTCAGATAGCACAGCAGGTAATCACCGGGCTTCATCCTCTGCACGGTGACCTGCCGTTTCTCGCTGAAGCCGGACACGTTGCCGCCGTGGTCCAAGAACTCCTTCCACGTTTCGATGGTGAACAGATCGATCCAGTAGGTCCGGGCCATACGAGCAGTCTGGCAGCCAAGGCCCCGACTAGCCCGTGATCTTGGCCAACGACCTCTACCCGCCGTGACAGTCGCTTTCGACATCCGGGCCGCCTTCGCGGTCGGACTCAGGTACCGCGATGTGCCGCGCTGTCCGTCCACGGTGACAGCAGGCTGGCGCTGAGCCGCCGATATCACTCCGCGGTCTCATCGCTAAGGCGGCTATCCTATTTCGCCCCGGAGCGGGTGATCTGGGTGCGACCGCACCTATAGCCCGGGTGTCTTGAGCGGATATATATATCACTGATCTCATGCGTTCGTTCAGCGACCATGTAAATTTAGCCCTGGCTGAACCTGCCATTATACTCCCGGTATCGCCCCATTGCATGAGGCATCAACCGATAGGTAGGACGCATCGCTGTATGATCACATGCAAGTGCCTGCTCTGGCGACTGGCCTGGCGATGCGAATTTCCGGTCCTTCCTAAGTTCCCTTTGCTGGCTGACCTCTGTCTGAGTGCACCAGCAGGCGATGACGGGACACAACTTGGATCGGTTGAGGTAATATTCTTGGCGTACGTTGCGTTTGCGTTGCGGCTCATCACCCCCTGCTTTTCCGGTGCTTTTATGGGCTGGCCGCGATAGCCATCATCGCCACCCCTCGCGCGCTACGCTGGACGTGGCCAAGATTAGCTGGGGGTTCAATGAGATGGCGCTTTACTGTCCGAATGGTCGCGGTCGCTGCTAGCGCAGCGTTGATTAGCGGTGTCAGCGGGGCGGGAGCCAGGACGCAGGCTGCTACTGGTACTGCCGCTGCGGTTTCGGAGGGTACCTGGGGCACCGCGGAGGAGGTCCCCGGCACCGCCGCCCTCAACCAGGGCGGCAACGCCGAGATCCTCTCGATATCGTGCCGGTCGGCGGGCAACTGCAGCGCGGGCGGGTACTCCAAAGACGCCTCCGGCACCGATCAGGCATTTCTGGTCAGTGAGACCAAGGGCACCTGGGGTACTGCTGAGCAAGTCCCTGGCATGGCCACGCTTGCACAGAGCGGGAGCGCTGAGGTCATTTCGGTGTCGTGTGCGCGGGCAGGCGACTGCGACGCTGTCGGGACCTACACAGATGACTCCGGCCGTGGCCAGGTGTTCGTGGCTAGTGAGAACAAAGGCATCTGGCATTCCGCGCAGGAGGTTCCCGGCATTGCTGCGCTCAACCAGAGAGGCCATGCAGGGATAAGTTCAGTGTCGTGCGCCTCAGCGGGCAACTGCAGCGCCGGCGGCAGTTATGAGGACGGATCCGGCCACATCCAGGCGTTTGTCGTGAGCGAGGAAAAAGGGACGTGGGGGACGGCGGAGGAGGTCCCGGGCAGCGCTGCGCTCAACCAGGGCGGGACCGCGGTGATATTCTCGGTGGCGTGCGGCGCGGCGGGTAACTGCGGCGCGGGCGGGTTCTACGAGGATAGCTCTGGCAAACAACACGCGTTCGTCGTCAGCGAGGCTGACGGCGTGTGGGGTAGCGCGCAAGAGGTTCCCGGCACTGCCCAGGCTTATTCGGTGACAACGTCGGTGTCGTGCCCGTCTGCAGGCAACTGCGACGCAACCGGATACTACGGAGACAATGGCGGTCTTGAGCAGGCATTCATAGCCTCCGAGACAAAAGGTACCTGGGGCGCCGCGGAAGAAATCGCCATGCCCGACCTTAGTCAGCGCGGACTCTCGTCCATCGCGGTGGCATGCAGGTCAGCGGCCAGCTGCAGCGCGGGCGGGGACTTCCGGGACTACGCAGATAATCAGCAAGCGTTCGCCGGGACCGAAAAGAAAGGCGTCTGGGGCGCTGCCGAGGAGGTCCCCGGCAGCGCCGCGCTCAACCAGGGCGGGCAGGCTGAGATCCACTCGCTGTCATGCGGGTCGGCGGGCAACTGCAGCGCAGGCGGGACATACGCGGACAGCTCCGGTGACCTGCAGGCGCTGGTTGTCAGCGAGACGAACAGTACATGGGGTACCGCCGAGGAGGTTCCCAGCAGCGCTGCGCTCAACCAGGGCGGCAACGCCGTCACGCTCTCGGTTTCCTGTGCCTCAGCGGGCAACTGCAGTGCCGGAGGGTTCTACAAAGACAGCTCCGGCCACCTGCAAGCGTTCGTCGTGGACGAGACGGGCACCTGAGCAGGAGATCAGCATCTAATCGGCTCACACAAACGAACAGGCGGCCGACAGACGAGTGGAATCTCCATGCGCCCAGCTGGTCAGTCGGGAGCGGACCAATTCCATATCAAGCTGATCTGTACCGCCAGGCGACCGGCAGGCCGATCCCTCGCCAAAGCAAATAGGCGGCGTTATACGGGTGATCGAAGATCAGCGAGCCCTTTGGGTCGTATAACGGCTGATAAGCGCAGTCGCCAATAAGATAGATGGAAATGATCACCAGTGTATCACGCGTTATGTGTGGAATATGCGAATAATCATTTTCAATTGGACATGATTCAATGGAAGACGGCGGGTAGGCAGCGGCGTCAGCATGAACGTGGCGAGTGCGCCTTGGGGGCGCTGCTGGATTGGTAAGGGCTTGCGGTCGGGCAGGGCTGGGCCGTTTCGGCGTCGTGTGTCAGCTGCTCGTCTGGTTGGGATCTGGTTGGGGTATCTTGGCTGGCCAGCTGGGCGGGTCGCTTGATGGGCCCAATGCGCGGCCTGCTGCGGGGGATCTGAGTCATGACGCGGTCGCGGCTGCGAGCTCTGGTTGTTGCTTCGGTGACGAGGTCGTGTGCCGCTTGGTCAATGAGGGCCGCGCGAAGGAGCAGCGCTGGGTCGCGGATGTGGAGTTTGCGCAGTTGGTGTTCGGTCCGGCCTGGCATGTGTGTCACCCCAGAGGGCTGAGGCGCTGGCATCTGGTCTGGGAGGCGGCGCTGGTCTTCTTGAGCTGGGATGGATGGCCGGGGTATGGCGCCCAGCGCGCTGCTCGGCGCGCTGACGAAGACCGCGAGGTCGTCGAGCGCGGTGGCGGCGCGAGCGGTAGCCGTGATGGCGGTGTCGTAGCCGGACAGGAGCGCGCCGGTGCGGGAGCGAGGCGCTCTGGCGTAAGGGCTCGGGATGTCGTAGTTCTCGGGCAGCAGGCGGGTCGGCATGCAGAGCCGGTTGTCAGCGACGGCCACGGCGACTGCTTGGTGGTCGGTGGCCGCGACCCGGGTTATCGCGTCGGTGGCGTGGTGGACGGCGGTCAGCACGGCGATGATGCCGCCCGGGGTGTCGGCGAGGTCGGCGGGATCGCGGATCGGGCTGGCCTGGTGGTGGCTGGGCGCCCAGTCCGGGTTGCGGTAGGCCAGCCGGCCGGTGCGCAGCGCGAGGTCGGCGATCTCGGCGGCGACGGGGGTCGTGCCCGCGTGGGGGGAGCTGCCGGTGGTGAGGATGTCCCAGTGGCCGGTGATGGCGCGCCAGGACTGCCAGGCGCAGGTCATGTCATCGGCGGCGGCGGCCAGCATGGCGGCCAGGTCAGGCTCCAGGGTGAGCTGGCGGGCGCGTTCGGCGAGGGTGCGCAGGATGAGTTCGTTGCCGTGGCCGGTGATGGCCGCGGCCAGGGCGTGGTAGCGCCAGGACGCGGAGGTGGCGGCCGGTGACCAGCGGGCGCCGTCGGCGAAGATGAACGTCGCCTGGCGAACCCGCTCGGCGGTGAGCGGGATGTGTTCGCACAGCTGGGAGACGGGCTCTCCGGTGCCCGATGGCGGCCGGGGTGGCGGGGCGTTGACGGGGATGGCCTCGAGCAGGTTGAGGGCGGGGGGGCCGGGGTGGCGGGCTGGCTGGGCGGATCGGATGGCTGCGCTGGCTAACAGCAGCCATGGCTCGGCGGCGCGTAGCGCAAGTTGCGGCGCGGTGGGCGTCCGCCGGACGGCGGGGTGGCGTCGTGCCTGCTGGCCGATCCACAGGGCCAGGTTCTGCGTGTATCTGGCCAGCACGCCGAGCCGGGCGGAGGTCACAGGCTCGGAGGTGATGACCGGTGCCCAGTAGGACCTTCTTATCCGGATGCCGCCGGGCCCGAGCATGACGTGGGTTTGCAAAAGGTCTTGACCCGCGCCCAGGTGGTCTGCGGCGGCCGCCAGGTGCCCGGCCACCTGGTGGGATGAACGAGCCTGCGCGGCCGTGATACCGGCCGCGACCGGCCGCAGGCTCCGGGCGGCGCGGTCCAGGGCCAGTTGGGCGGACGCGGCCCGCGCAGGGGTGTCGCGGTCTGGCCCGGCGGAAGGCTGGGAGTCATCGGGCGGCGGCAGGTCGGTCAGGAAGCGGGCCATGGTGGTGAGCAGGCGGTCGAGTTGCCGGATGACGCCGCGCTGCGCGTCGTAGGGCAGGTCGCCGCTGAAGGACACCGCCGCGGCGATGTGTTCGTCGGCCGGGCCGAGGAAGTCACCGAAGACGGGCGTCGTGTTCGCCACGGGTCATCAGCTCGCAGATCCGCCAGGCTGCGGCCGCGCCCTGCTGGCAAGCGGCCTGGTCGCCAGGGACCTCAGCCAGCGCGGCGGCCTGGCTCAGGCGCTCGCCGAGCGCGGCCGCGAGCGCGGCCAGCGCATCGGCGGCCTCCCGGGTACCGGTCCCTGCGGCCAGAATTTGGCCGGGCCGGGCCTGGCTGGCCGGGGACAGGGATGGCGCGATGGTGAGCGCCTCACGGCCGTCGACGGCGGCGTTCGCCGTGGTCATGAACGCGGCGAACAGCTCTGGTACCCGGTCCTGGTGATCGCGGGCGACAATCCGGATGGCCTCGAACGCGTCGAAGCCGGCGGCCAGGATCTCCGCCAGGCTGGCAGCCTGATCGAGACGGGTCCCGATCTCGTGGTCCTGCGGCATGTCGTGCGCCTCCCTCCGTGTCGGCTGGTGGAGTGCCGGGGGAGCCCGGTTCGGCGGTGGTCACGCGGCCCGGCCTTCGGCCAGCCCGATGCTGTCGGCGATGTGGCGAAGTTGCTCGTTGGGGAAACGATGACCACGACCGCGCAGCTGCCGGGCCAGGGTCCGCTGGCTGAGCCGCTCCCCACGCGCCGCCGCATCCTGGTAGATGACCCGGGCATCACGCAACAACCCGGGGCGGATCACCGCGGCGTCGCGGTACCGGGCAACCTCACCCGGGCAGCGCAGCGGGACGCCAGGCCCGCTGTCCGCCCGGGCGCTCGCGCTCTCCGGAGCGGGTACCGGCGGCGGGGCGAGTACCAGCGCCGGGACGAGGCGCGGTTCCCGGGCGGCGGCGCAGGCGCGCTGGCGGGTCATCTTCAGCACCAGCAGCCCGACGGTCAGCCCGGCGAACGCGGCAACCGGGCTGGTCGCGGCGGTCAGCCGGTCAGACAAGACAACCGGATGACCGGGCACCGGCTGGATGTGGCCGATGTTCCCGGCGATGCTGACCGCCAGCCCGGTCAGCGCGGTCGTCCACGGCCAGACCCGCTGCCGGGCAGGCCAGTCATCCAGGTAGGCCACGTACAGGGCAAGCTCGCCGACGGCCAGGAACACGTCGATCTCTGCAGGCCACGACATCGCCTGCCACCCGGTGAGCCGGTGATGGACGGCCCAGTCATACAGGCCGGCGTAGCTGTGCGCCAGCGCGTTGGCACTGGCCAGCAGCGCGATCAGCCCGATCACGTACAGCGCCGCGCGGCGCGTCCGGGGGTTCACGCTGACCTCCTCGGCCGCCGGGCTACGGATTTCGTGCTGCGGCTGCGGATGCGGGTAAAGGCTTCGACAGCACTCTCGTCGGCGTCGGGCAGGGTATGCAGGTACCGCTGCGTCGTCATGATTGACCCGTGGCCGAGGCGTTCCTTCACGACCTGCAGGTCCGCTCCTCCGGCGAGCAGCCAAGACGCATGCGAATGACGAAGATCATGAAACCGGGGCAGGTCAGGCAGGCCCGCGGCTTGGCAGGCCGGGCGCCAGACCATGCGCCGGAACCAGTTACGGCCGATGTGCTCGTCCTCGTCGGGCGCGCGTACGGGGCGCGGGGAAGCGCCAGAAGCTGTCCGGCGCTCGGCCCGGTAGTCGGCGAAGGCACGGCGGCAGTGCTGACACCGGCACGGGCCCGCGTTGTAAGCGCTGAGGGTGCCGTGCCGGTATCTGCGGCCCGTGGCGTTGGGTTCGGTGAACCCGAGGGAGCCTGGGTCTGCGGCCACGCGGATGGGCGCGGGTGACCCGGCGCGCCTGGCGAACAGCAGACCATCGGGGCGGAGGCCGCGTGCCTTGATGTGGGCCGCGAGTTTCGCGGCGATCTGCGGGCTGATCTTGAGCCGCCGGTACTCCTTGTCCTTGGGATAGAGCTTGACCAGGAACCGGCCGCCGTCGGGGTGGAACTCCCGGTTAACCTCGGTCACCTTGCGGCTGACCGTCAGCATCTGGGTGGGCAGGTCAAGATCCCTGACCCTGAGTTCAGCCAACTCCCCCCAGCGCAGCCCGCTCTCGATCGCGGTCTCGACGAGCAGCTGGGCATCGGCATCCGGCAAGGCGCCGTAGACCACATCGAACTGCTCGGGGGTAATGATCGTGCGTACCGTGGCGGGCACGGTAGGAATCCTTACTCCGCGGCACGGGTGGATATAGGTCACCTGGTCATTCAGCGCGGTCGTGAAAATCGAGCTGAGGATCGAGGTCTTGCAGTACTGGATCGTCCACGCCGACTGACCCTCGCCCTGCAGCCGGGTGATCCATTCCCGGATGTGCTCAGGAAATATGTCAGTCATCCGCATCGGGCCAAGCAGCGGAAGGATATGCGCACCGAGGTAATAGGTGTACTTCTCCCGCGTCGTGGGCTCCAGCACGTGGTTGGGCAGCCACTGCCCTTCGACGTACCTGCGGAACGTCTGGCGGCCCCGCGCCGGGTCGCCAACGCGGCCCTGCCGCAGCTCTACCTCGGCCTTCTGCCAGGCCTTGTTCGCTGCCCGCTCGCTGGCGAAGGTCCCGGCTGACCGTATCGAGCCTCGCAGGTCCACGTAGGTAGCCGTGTACCTGACTTTGCCGTCCCTGCCGACCCGCTTCCTCGCGAACCCCATGGCCAGGCAGGCCTCCTCGATCATTTGTCATTCATTTGTCATCGGACTCTGCGTCATCGCAGAACACCAGATAACATTGGCCGACATTCAAATTACCGGCCTGACCTGCAGCTTAACGGAGAAACGCCAGGTTGGCTAAAAATAAATGTGAACGAAAATCCGCCCTCTCAAGGCGGTAGCGCCGGTTCAAATCCGGTCGGGGCTACGAGTGAAGTAGCAGGTCAAGGGCCTGATCGCCGGTCGCGGCGGTCGGGCCCTGATCTTTTGTAGGGCAGAACGAGGGCAATACCGGCTATCAGAGGCTGCGCGAGGAGACGTGGCGGGGGGCCTCACCACGCCAGGCCGCGGTGACAGCCGTCCGCTCCGCAGGACCCGCGGTTGCCGCCGCCGGCCTGTGCTGGCGACCAGCTTCGGCCTGCTGATGATCTCCCCGCTGATCGCCGACATCGGCTTCGCGGTAGCCGCCGGAGTGCTGCTGTCGGCCTTCATCAACGCGTTCCTGCTCGTCCCGGCCCTCACCGCGCTAGCAGGAAAAGCAGCCTGGTGGCCATCGCATCCCCGCCCGCCCGCACGCGCCGGGTGGGCCCCAGCCAGTCGCCCATCTAGCCTGGACGCGGCAACGCCCTGGAACTAACCCGCACAACGCGAACCGGCGCCAGTACATCCGCGGAGCCTCGCCTGCACGCGACACCTTCCGCGACAGGCCAGGATCCGCGATGCCTGTCCGGCAGGCCGCGCCGCGGAGCGGCTCAACCAGTAGTCCAGCATTTAGAGGGACGTATGAACGAGACAAGCGCAGAGTTCGCCATCGCCGTTCCTGACGAGGACCTCGTCGACTTGCAAGAGCGCCTTGCCCGAGCGCGATGGCCGCGGCGCTGGCCGGAGACGCCCTGGGCGGCGGGTACTGATCAACAGACCCTGCAGCGCCTGGTGGACTACTGGGCAGACGGCTTCGACTGGCGCGCCCAGGAGGCGCGGCTCAATGCCGAGCCGCAGCGAGTCGTCTCCCTGGGCGGACAGCGGATCCACTTCCTGCACCTGACGGCGGACAGGCCGACGGGCCTGCCCGTGATCCTGACCAACGGCTGGCCGAGCACGTTCGCGGAAATGATTCCTCTGGCGCATCTGCTCGCCGACCTCGGTCACGACGTTGTCGTGCCGTCGCTGCCCGGCTTCACCTTCTCCAGTCAAGCCGCGGCCGCGCCGGCGGCGACGCCTACGCACGAACTGTGGCATCGGCTCATGGCGGTGCTGGGCTATGAGCGCTACGTCGCACACGGGGGAGACCTCGGAGCGGGGATCACCTCTCGTCTCGGGGCTGCCCACCCGGAAGCCGTTGCCGGCATCCATCTCATGGCGATTATGCAGGCTGCCGACTGCAGCGACCTCACCCCGGCCGAGGAGGCCTACCTGGAGGGGATCGAGAAATGGATCGAAGAGGAAGGGGCCTACCAGCACCAGCAGCAGACGCGACCACTGACGCTGGCCTACGGCTTGAGTGACTCCCCGCTGGGGCTACTGTCCTGGATCGTTGAGAAGTACCGAGCCTGGAGCGACTGCGATGGTGACATCGCGACTCGCTGGAGTGATGACGACATCCTCCTGCAAGCTTCGCTGTACTGGTTCACCAACACGGTTGGCACCTCGTTCCGGCCCTACTTTGACTACCGCGCACATCCACTTCCGCGGCCGGTCATGGGTGCGGTGCCGACGGCCGTTGCCGCCTTCCCGCACGACCTTGCCGTGCCGCCGCGGGAATTCGCCGACCGCACCTACAACGTGGTGCGCTACACGCGCTTCGAGCGAGGAGGGCATTTCGCGCCGCACGAGGAGCCAGAGCTGCTGGCTCGCGACATCCATGAATTCGTCCATGGTCTTCGAGGCTGAGCTGGCGATCGAGTGGCAGCCCGCGTTCATAACGGTCGGCAATCTCAACAGCCTCCTGACGGCCGATATGCATACGCTGTTCCAGGCCTGCGGCGTGACCGGAAGACCTGCCACGATGGTATGGTAACCGGTATGGCAACCAGGAAGGTCACCGTCACGCTCGACGAGACCCAGCTCGATCAGATCCGCGCCCTGGTGCAGGCACGGACCGCGCCCAGCGTGTCCGGATTCGTGCAGCATGCCGTCGCCGTCGCCCTGGATGACGTCGCGGGATGGGGCGCCATGCTCGCCGAGGCGCTGCGGCAGACTGGCGGCGCGCTGTCCGACGACGAGCGCGCCTGGGCCGACGAGGTGCTCGGCACCGGCACCCGGCCAGCCGCCTGATGCCGGGCGTGACCTTTGACGCTGGCGGCCTGATCGCCCTGGACCGGGACGACCGGCGCGTGATCGTGCTCCTGGCCCGGGCGCGCGAGAGAGGTGCCCGCGTCACCGTTCCGGCGTCCGCGCTGGCTCAGGCCATCCGCCGGCCTGAACGCCAGGCCCGCCTGGCGCGGCTGATCCGCCAGCCGGCGACCGACGTTACCGATCTGGGCCGGCTAGACGCGGTGAACGTGGGCAGGCTGCTGGCAGCCAGCGGGACCTCCGACATCGCCGATGCCCATGTGGTGATCTGCGCGCGCCGCGCTGGCCAGCCAGTCGTCACCTCCGACCCCGGCGACCTGAGCAGGCTGGATCCCGCCCTCACGCTAATAGTGCTGTAACAGCCCGCCGCCGCGCGCCAGCTGTTCCCGCCCCGCCCGCACAGGCCCCCCACGCGGGGCCGTTCACCAAACGTGACTGGCAGGCGTAGGGAGCAGCGACTACGCCCGCGTCGCCAGACCGCCGCCTGGGCAAGTCCCGCTCTAGCGTGGCGGGTCGCCTTGACTTATGGACGAACGCCTTGCTCCGGATCTGACGCCCTGCCAGAAGATGATTTCTCACGGGACCTCTGCTGCGCCCTCGCCCCGCGGCCGGTCGGCCGTCGTGCTGACCGGCCGCAGGACGGCCGCCTGCTGCTTCGTCACTATCTCCGCCGTGACAGACCCGGCGGGGACCCCCAGGATTTGCGGCGACGACGACGAAGTAACCACGGCGAACTTCGGGCGGTTTGGCCGCACGGGGGTGCCAGCCCTGGACAGCGCACCACGGCCGGCACGGATAATGAGGACCGTGCCTGCTGACGAATCACCGCGAGCGGCGTGCGTCTTCTGCCAGATCGTGGACGGCCGGGAACCGGCCAGCGTGGTCTACTTTGATGCCGGGATCATCGCCTTCATGGACCTGCGCCCGATCAA
>Ga0335078_10006024_pt1 | contig 17959 bp, 17 predicted proteins | sample Lox_Sample_32_FD_206711 | JGI IMG/M metagenome (GOLD analysis project Ga0335078, IMG submission 206711) | Soil microbial communities from Loxahatchee National Wildlife Refuge, Florida, United States - Lox_Sample_3.2 | ecosystem: Environmental > Terrestrial > Soil > Wetlands | place: USA... | reverse complement strand
TCGGTCGCCTCGAGACTATCGGCCCAAGGTCCGGCTTGCCCGCGGCCGTCAAGTGCGTTGGTATAGCCGGGATGTACAATGAGCCGATAGCGGACACCTCGCTCGTCGGATGCCTTCGCTGCGACTTGTTGCAGCGCCTGCCGAATCTGGCGCCGGGCGCGTCGGCGCGCTGCCCGCGCTGCAACGAAGAGCTGTGGCGCTATCGGGAGGATTCGCTGAACCGGACGCTCGCGCTGGCGATCGGCGCGGCGCTGCTTTACGTGGTGGCGAATTCCGTGCCGATGCTGGGTCTGACGATCGTCGGGCGCGCAGCCTCGACCACCGTGATCGGCGGCGCCAGCCATCTCTGGGAGAACGGACAGAAGATGGTCGGCGCTCTGGTGTTTCTCACCGCCGTCGCCGCGCCCGCGCTGCAGATCGGTTTCATGCTCGCGATCGTGGTCGGAGCCTGTCGCGGCCGTCCGCGAAAATGGGTGGGCACGCTGCTGCGCCATCATCCGACCACCCGCCTGTGGAGCATGATCGAAGTGATGATGCTCGGCGTGCTGGTGGCGCTGGTCAAGATCGCTGACTACGCGACGGTGATTCCGGGTATGGCGCTGTTCGTGCTCGGCGCGCTGGTCTTCGTGCTCGCCGCGATGCAGGCGAATTTCGATCCCAAGCAGGTGTGGGACAGGATCGAGTGGGCGAATGACGGCTCGGGCGCGGTCGCGGCGGAGCGCGCCCGCGGAAATCCGATGGCCCAGGCGAGCCAATGAGCGCATCCCCGCCCATCGCGATGCAGCAGGGCCTGCAGAGCTGCGAAACCTGCGGGCTGCTCTCGCGTCCCGCCCCGGGCGAGGCCGAAGGGCTCTGCCCGCGATGCGACGAGCCGCTCGAGTTTCGCAAGCGCGACAGTATCCAGCGTACCTGGGCATACCTGATCGCCGCCGCGGTCTGTTATATCCCGGCCAACATCCTCCCCGTGCTGACGACGACCACCGCCGCCGGCTCCGATTCCGACACGATCCTGCAGGGTGTGGTCTTGCTGTGGTCGCCGACCGGATGGCCGCTGTCGCTGATCGTGCTCATCGCGAGCATCATGATTCCGAGCGCGAAGATCATCGCGATGGCCTATCTGCTGATCAGCGTGCAGCGCGGGTCGGTGACGAACAATGAGCAGCGGATCCGGATGTACCGGACCGTCGAGTTCATCGGACGCTGGTCGATGGTTGACGTGTTCGTCGACACCTTTACCGCCGCGCTCATACAGCTGCAGCCGCTGATGTCGGTCGAACCGGGGCCGGGCCTGTTTTTTTTCGCGGCGGTGGTTGTGCTGACTATGTTGGCGGTCGAGTCGTTCGATCCGCGCCTGATCTGGGACGCCGTCAATTTGAAAGAGGTTGCACATGGCTGATCCGCAAACGCCGCCCGGCGCGATTCCCGAATCGAGGGCGGTCTCCAGGAAGCAGACCAGGCTTTCGATGGTCTGGGTCATCCCGATCGTAGCGGCGGCTGTCGGCGTATGGGTGGGTATCGCCAGGCTCCGGAGCGAAGGTCCGAAGATCACGATCGTGTTTCAGTCGGCCGAAGGGCTGGAAGCGGGCAAGACCAAGATCAACTACCGGGGCGTCGACATCGGCACAATCACGGGCATCCGCCTGGCGCAGGATCACGAGCGGGTCATCGCAACGGCGCAGATGGCGCCGCGGACCGAGAACTTCCTGCTCGACGACACGCGCTTCTGGGTCGTCCGCCCGCGGATCTCGGGCGCCAACGTGACCGGCCTGGGCACGCTCATCTCGGGCGCCTATATCGGAATGGAAATCGGCACCTCGAAGGAGAGCCGGCGCGAGTTCGTCGCGCTCGAGACGCCGCCGGTGGTGACCGGCAACGTGTCGGGGCGCTTCTTCGTGCTGAAAACCCCCGACCTGGGCTCGCTGGACACCGGGACGCCGCTGTTTTTCCGCCGCCTGCAGGTCGGACAGATCGCGTCGTACGCGCTCGACAGCGACGGCATGTCCTTTACCCTGAAAGTCTTCGTGCGCGCGCCCTACGATCGGTACGTCACCGCGAATACACGTTTCTGGCAGGCAAGCGGAATCGATCTCCAGCTCTCCGCCAACGGCTTGAGCGTGCAGACCCAGTCGCTGCTCTCGATTTTGATTGGTGGGATCGCGTTCGAAACCCCGGCAGACGCGCGACCCATGCCCGCCGCCGACGCGAACACCGTTTTCACCCTGTTCGATAACCGCACCAAGGCCTACGAGCCAGCCGCGCGCAGCCCGCAGACCTTCGAGCTGATCTTCAACGAATCGGTGCGCGGGCTGAACGTGGGCGCGCCGGTGGAGTTCCGCGGCGTTCAGGTGGGCGAAGTTGCCGCGGTGCGCGCGCAGGTCGATCTGAAGACGCTCAAGTTCTCGGTGCCGGTCACGATCCATATGGACGCGCAGCGGCTCGGCGTCAAGTTCGTGGGCTTAAGGAACGGACTAGATCTCGATGCGATGCGCCGCAAGCTGTTCGATTCGATGATAGAGCACGGCGTCCGCGCGCAACTGCGTACCGGGAACCTGCTGACCGGAGCCGTGTTCGTTTCCTTCGATTATTTCCCGAACGCGACGCCGGCGGCGATCGATTGGTCGCAAAAGCCGGTGCAATTGCCGACCACTCCGGGTCAGCTCCAGGAGACCGAAGAAAAGCTGACCAATATCATCGACAAGCTCAACAAGATGCCGCTCGAGCAGATTGGCGATGGCGTGCGCAAGACGCTCGACGACCTCGACCTGACTCTGACGACCGCCAATCGGACGCTGAACACCATGAATCAAACTCTGGTGACTGCGCGCGGCACGATCGAGAACGCCAACAATTTCGTCGAACCGAACTCGGTGCAGAGCCAGGAGCTTGACAACACGCTGCAGGAGATAAGCCACGCGGCCCGTTCGGTGCGCGTGCTGACCGATTTTCTCGAGCGCCATCCGGAGGCGCTGCTGCACGGCAAGAGCGGAGAGGCAAAGTGATGGCCACAAGCCGCATCGCGCATCTGACTATTCTAACCGCCTTCATCGCGGCGGCTGCATCCGGCTGCGGCACGACGGCGCCCTCGCGCTTCTATACGCTTGACTCGACCGCCGCGCCCGCCGGCGCAGCGTCCGGCGCAGACGCGGTCATGGTCGGCCCGGTAAGCGTGCCCGCCGCGGTCGATCGGCCGCAGTTCGTGGTCCAGGTCGCGCCCAATCGCGTCGACGTGGACGAGTTCAATCGCTGGGCCTCGCCGCTGGGAGACGCGATCGCGCGAGCCGTCGCCGGCGACCTGGTCAAGCTGCTCGGGACCCCGAACGTGGCGGTCGCCCCGCTGGCCAATTTCGCTCCGGCCTATCGGGTGACGATCGACGTCCAGCGCTTCGATTCGGTGCCGGGGCAGGCGGCGTTGGTCGAGGCGGTATGGACGGTGCGAAAAACCGCCGGCGGCGAGACGCGCTCGGGCCGCACGGTCGCGCAGGAGCCGGTGAAGGGCGAGGGATTCGACGCGTTAGCGGCCGCGCACAGCCGGGCCATCGCAAAGGTCAGCGGCGATATCGCCGCGGCGATCCGCGCCGAGGCCGAAGCGCGATCGTAGCGGCAAGAGCAGGAACGAAGATGTCAGAGGAGAGCGCCCTCGACCGATTGCGCGGAGCCATCCGCCGCCACTTTATGCCGCACAGGCACAGTGCGCTGCTCGCGGCTATCATCGCGGCCTTCGCGACCCGGCCGCTGATCGGCAACAACAGGGCGACGCTCATCATATTCAGCCTGATGATCCTGGCCCTGCTGGTTCTCGGGCTCTACACCATCCAGGTCGACGAGCTGGTCGGCGAGGAGCGCAAACTGGTGGCCGAGCGCAGGCGGCGCAACATCATAGGATGGATCCTGGCCGCGGCGGCGACGGCCGAGCGCCTCGCAATGTTCTTTTCCTCGAATCATAAGCTTGGAATCATCGGCTCGGTTTCATGGCTGCTGTTTTTTGCCTTCATCACCTGGCATGAATTGCGCGCGGTCCTGCGGCAGCGGGAGGTCACGAGCGAAACCATCTGCATGTCGATTTCGGTATATCTGTTGATCGGACTTACTTGGGCGTTTCTCTACACGCTGACCTATCAGATCGAACCTCATGCCTTCAGTTTTCCCGGTACTGACGTGGTGACCGCGAACGTGCCGACAGAGAAGCAGGAGTCCGTCGTCCTGGTCCTCGTTTACTTCAGCCTGGTAACCCTGACCACGATCGGCTACGGCGATATCTCTCCGCTGACGATGAAGGCGCGCTACGCGGCGATCGCCGAAGGCGTCACTGGCCAGTTCTACCTGGCCATCCTGGTCGCTCGCCTGGTGGGAATGCAGATGAGCAGATCGATGAGTCAGCAGACGGGAACTCCGCCGCAGCGGTCCGGGCAGGATTCGGCGCCCGGTCCCGACGCCGCGAACCCGCCTGAAGAGAGCGGCTGACCCCCAAGTTCACCACGTCCACGATCTGAATTCTGGAAATCCCGCGATCATTCCGAAATTGACGCCGGTCTGCGGAGCGACGGGCGAAAACTGCCGATAGGCCGTCCACTGGCCGCTCACGAAGAAGTTGAGCGGCGGTAGGTTCGGACGAATGATCACATCGCCGATTCCAAGACTCAGTGGCAGCACGGTCGACGAATTGCGATGCAGGCCCACGAGCCACGTTGCCTCGGCGGAGCGCAGGTACCAACCTTCCCATACGTGCACCGCCGCCACCGGCTGAAACTGGATCGTGTTGAGCGGCGGACGATTGCGCGAGGTGTAGGCGAAGGAAATCGGGTCCTGCAAGACGAACCCGCAGACCAGCGAGGGTATGCCCTTGTAAACCGCGCCTATTGCCGGGCCCGCCTGCCAGGCGCCCTGGCCGGCGCTCCTCGAGGTGGCGGTGGGAAAAACGAACATCGGACCCACCCCAATCAACAGTCCCGTTCCTCGCGACGGCCACGGCAGCGCCGCCAGATCGAACAACTGCATGTCGCCGAATTCCGTGCGCGTATTGCCCTTGGGATATGGAACCGTCACCAGCGTAAAGGTCGGCCGGATAAGCTGCACAAACGGGAAGAGCGAGTATTGCGGCAGCCGCGGGATGATCGGTCTCAGGATCACCTGATTGGTTTGAACGTTGGTGCCGAAATTCGCGGGGGTGAAGGCATCTCTGATGGAAATCTGCGGCAGGGTGGTGAGCGGATCGGTGAAATCCGTGATGAGTTTTTCTTCGGCCGCGAGCTCCGCTGCGGTCTGGTTTTGCGCGAAGCCCGCGAGCGGGAGAATCCCCGACAGGACGCAAATCGCGATCGACAGCGCAAACAACCTCGCGAGCGCTTTCATCAAAATATTCATAGCCGGTTGATCTTCCGTGCCGTCGATGTAGCAATCGCGGCCCGATGCTTCAACCGCGCTCCATTGATTTTGCGATACGTTCGCATGGAAATCTGATATAAGCAGGCAGCGCCGGCCAGGTGCAGTTGGCGGCCGTCAGACATCGCAGGAACCCTGAGGGAAGCGACTATGAGCGACTACGAAGTGCTCGAAGTGCCTGGCGTGCAGTTGCAGCACGGCGGTTTTCTTCCGCTCGCCCGCCTCGCCTACAAAACTCTCGGAAATCTCGGTCCCGCGCGCGACAACGCGGTCCTGGTGCCAAGCTGGTACACCGGAACACACAACGACATCCAAACCTTCATGGTCGGCGAGGGCCGCGCGCTCGATCCGCGCAAGTATTTCATCGTCATGACCAACCTGCTGGGCAACGGGCTCTCCTCTTCGCCCAGCAACACCCTCTCGCCCAACGAACGCGGCCGCTTCCCCAAGGTCACGATCCATGACAACGTCCGCCTCCAGCACGTCCTGCTCACGCAAAAGCTCGGGCTCTCGCGTTTGCGCCTGGTGACCGGATGGTCGATGGGCGCGTGCCAGACCTTCGAGTGGGCGGCGCAATTCCCGGACATGGTGCGCGCCGCGTGTCCGATCGCGGGGTCGGCGCGGACCGCGTCATACAACAAGGTCTTCCTGCTCGCGCTCAGACGCGCGCTCGAACTGGATCCGGCCTTCGCCGGCGGCTTTTACGATCGGCCTCCGATCGATGGGCTGAAAGCCTTTGCGGCGATCTATGCCGGATGGGGAACGTCGGAACCCTTCTTCCGCACCGAGGTGTATCGGGACTTCGGCGCGCATGACTATCAGGAGCACGTCGCTTACTTCTGGGAGCCGTTCTTCATGCGCCTGGACGCCAACGACCTCCTCTCGCAGCTATGGACCTGGCTCAACGGCGATATCAGCGACAATCCGGCCTACCGCGGCAACTTCGAGGCCGCGCTCGGCGCGATAAGGGCGCGCACTATCGTGGCGCCGGTCGATAACGACCGCTATTTTCCGCCGGCCGACAGCGAGTATGAGGCGCAACATATTGCCGGAGCCAGATGCCGGGTCATCTCTTCGATCTGGGGACATATGGCGCCGATGAACCCGCGCGACAACCCGGCGATAGACGGCATCCTTCACGAGCTGCTGGCAGACTGAGTATTCAGTCAGCGCTGCAAGGCGCGCATGGCTGACCGCTTCGGCGGTCCCGCGGACCCCGGTCGGGAAGGCTCGACCGCATCGAACAGCAGGCGTCGCCCACCAGCACCACGGCCGCGGGATCGGTGTTCCTGGGAATCCGCTTAGGCATCCATCGCAGGACCTTTGCCCGACGCGCGCGACGCGCACCAGTTCTCGATCTCTTCGACATTGAAACGCCAGTGTCTGCCGATTCTGAACGCCGGAATCTCATTACGCTTGAGCAACCGATGGATCGTTGAACGCGTCACTCGTAGGTAGTCCGCGACCTCCTGCAAAGTCATCACTGTGGTCGACCTCTTAACGGCCGCATTCGTGCGGCGGGATTTTTCTTCAGCCATCTGTTCCTGCACCCGTCCAACAGTCTGCGCCCGACCATTGGGCGGTCTTTGAATTCCGTTTGCCGGATCGTTCATTGCCCGGCAATCCTGATGAGGACCACGGCGTACCTCGCTACCGCCGTATCCACGCCGTCGATGTTCACCGCCACGTCGATGAAAGTTTCCGACTCGGGCTTCTCGCTCCCTCGGACGATGTACTGGCGGCCGTCATGCCCGACGAATTTCCTGCCGGCGCCGAACTGCGCGATCGCAGCCAGTGTGTCGCGAGTCAGTTTTTTCCTGTCGAATGCGGGGAGAGCCATAAATGAGCGCCTCCTTTCATTGATCAATCCGGTTTCTTCCACGCCGCCGCGGCCGGGGGCGCGGGGCCCGTACTTCAGCCATCGCGGGCGCCCTCTCAGTCTCTCGTCCGCGACTCATCGATGGCGATGCCGCTTTTGCTCCGGCTGGCGCGTCGCGAGCCTCGCGGATCGCCACGGCCAGCAGGCCCAGCAGCTCGCGAAATGCCGCGCCGATGCGCGGCCGAGCGCCGGTCGCGAGCAGGTCGAACTGCAGCCCGCGCATCGCGGCCAACGAAAGCGTGGCGAGGTGGCGCGCACGCGCGGGCGGCACCTCGGCGGCGCGAAGCGCCTGCTCGAACGGCGTCAGCCATTCGTTGATAAATCGTTCCAGGAATTCCGCAAACTGTCCGGGCTTTTGCAGCGCGGCCCCATAAACTTCGAAGCAGAACTTCCAGAATCTCGCGGTCTTCGGCGACGACCATGCGTTCCACGCGCGCAGGAGCCGTTCCTCGCGTCCGCCGTGTCCGGCAATCGCCCGCGCAAAGTCGGCCCTTTGGCGCAGACGGATTTCTGCCATAGCTTCGGATATCAGTTTCTCTTTGGAGCCGAAGAAATAGAGCAGCATCCGCGGGCTCGTATTTATCCCCGCCGCCAGCGGCCTCAGGGAAAGCCCGGCGAGGCCGTTGCTAAGTAGATATTCAACGACGTCGTCGAGCAGCTTCACCCGGCGTTCAGGTGCCGCGTCTTTCTTCATTCCTGTACCAGCCGTTTCATGTAACGTTTGTTTCAATCAAGCCGGTGGACGTTTTTATCTGAAACGTCTGTTTCAATCAATGGTACTCAACTACTGACGCCGAGCGTCCGCGCTTTATTCATGCGTTGCGCGCCGCGCACGCCCGACTAGGACCAAAGTCCAACTGTGCGCATCGCCGTTTTGCTGCCAGAGTCGAATCCGCAGGCCGGCGGTACCGACCCTCCGCAGGCCTTTCCGCGAGCAGGGCCGGGTCGTATTGGCTATGGGTATCCGCGGCCCGGATCTAAATTCGGGTCTCTCGCGGTCACTTTTCTCCTGTCTGGCGCGGCGGCGAGCGGCCCGATAGCGTCCGCCGACTCAAAAGGGTAGAAGCAATGGAAGCAATCGCCGTTTTTGAGTCACCGAACGAAGCATCACGATCGTGCGAAGCGCGATGCGGCGGCGGCCGGCCTGAAAGCAGGGATTTACTCGATGACCAATCAGCAGCCGCAGGCCGCGCCGGAAATAGACGCGGCGGCGAGGTTCGACCTGGAGCGAACGCGCATCGCCTACGAAAACCTGATGATGTCCTGGATCCGGACGGCGACTTCGCTCATCACTTTCGGCTTCAGCATATACAAATTCTTTCAGATCGAAGGACATGGCAGCGCTTACACAGCTCGCCTGATCGGTCCGCGCGAGTTTGCGCTGGCGCTGGTCTTGATTGGATTGGGAGCGCTGGCGCTCGCCACCATGGAATACCGGCAGAACATCCGTCTCCTCAAGGCGCAGTAGCCGCAGTGTCCTCGCTCGTTGGCAGGACTGGTCGCGGCGTCGATCTCGGTCCTGGGGGTGGTGGCGCTGGTGGCGGTAATCTTCCGCCAGTAACTGGAGATGGCGATGAAGGGCACAAATATGCAGCGGCTGTCGGCCGGGATGGCGAGCGCCGCGCGGTTGACGGCGGACGAATTTATCAAGATGCTGCCATCGGTGATTTTCTTTTTTGCCGCGCTGATGGTCATCCTGCTGCTGCTCAAACTGTTTATCGAGCAATATTCGATCGAGTTCTACGCGTTTTCCAAGGCCGCGGTCGGTGCGCTGATTCTCGCCAAGGTGATGCTGCTGATGGACTGGGCGGAATCCAAACGCAACGCAAGTCGCTATCCGCGCGCCGTCGTAGTCGTCGGCAAGACGGTGATTTATGGACTGGCGGTGATCGCGGTCTGGATGGGCGAGAAGATCTTCGACGCCTACCGCAAGAACGGCGACTTGCGACACGCCGTCGCGATAATGATCGCCAACGCCAATCTCGACCGCTTTCTTGGCTGCGTGCTGCTCATCTGTCTCATCGTTTCGGCCTACCTGACCTTGCAGGAGATCAACCGGGCCATGGGCGATGGAGCCCTGGTCCGATTGTTTTTCAAAGCGCCCGCGCGGGCATCCACCGGCGGCTAAATCCAGTTCGGCGCGCGCCGACTCAACGATCTACAGGAGCAATGAAGTGACCCAGGCTGACTCATCCAACGGCACCCGATCCGCCCGCCGCGCGAGACTTAAACGCTATCTGATGGCAGTAACGCTGGTCCTTGCCCCGCAGGCGCTATGGGCGCAGAGCGCCGGCCAGTTCGAGCAACCGCCCATCGTAAACGCGAGTCAACTCCTGCCCGCGGCTGCGCTGGCGGGCCCCGGGTATCACGTCGAGCCGCTGGTGATGACTAACGGAGCGATGGGCCGTTACACGATCGTGTTGGACCAGTCGGTGTTTCACGAGGACGCGGGATCGTACGAGGTCGAGAGTCTCAATCTCCTGAAGATACGCCTGTCGGAGATTCCTGCGATCGAACAACTCGAACAGATGCGGAAGTCGACGGTCTTCGCTCAGGCGCTCGCGCAGAGCGCCGCGCGACCGGTCAAGATGGGCGTGCAGATGGTAACCCATCCGCTGGATACGGTGACCGGCCTGCCAAGCGGGGTCGGCGAGTTTTTTGGCCGGGTGAGTCTCGGCGCGGACTCGCTCTGGGCCACGGCGACGAATTCCTCCGAGAGCGGCGGCGAGCGGGCCTCCCAGACCGCCGGTGAGACGGCCAATATTACGCTCACGGCTCTGGGCTACGACGACGTCCGCCGGCAGTTGGCGAAAAAGCTGCACGTCGATCCGTACACTACGAATCCGATTCTGAAGGAGAAGCTCAACTCGACGGCCTGGGTGATGTTCTCGGCGCGCCTGGCGGTCAATACCGCGGTCAGCGTCGCCGTCCCCGGCTCGATGATTATCACAGGGGTGGAGTTCACCAACGACCTAGTCTATCAGACGCCGAAGGGCGACCTTATTCTGCTGGTCGAAAAGAAGCTGCAGGATATCGGCTGTTCACAGGCGGAGATTGCCGCGTTCAGCCACAACACCGCGATTCCGCTGAGCCTGCAGGTTTCCGCGGTCACCGATCTGGAAAGCCTCGGCAGCATCCCTGGCCGCCGCCTGGTGGCGGTGGCGTTGAGCAACGTGCTCACAGAGTACCAGGCGCGATTCTTCGTGACTTCGATCCGAATGCTCGCTCAGTGGAGCCAGCAAAAAGCCGCGATCACGAATCTCGGAGCGCCCTCGATCCTGATCGCGCGCGATCAGAACAATACCGTGATTCTGCCCGCGCCGGTTGACTACGTATCCTGGACTCCGCGGATAGCGGGTTTCGTGACCACTCCTGCCTTGCTGGCACAGCAGAACCGCGTGCTGTGGATTCCGGCCGGGATGACGCCGCTTGCGCAGCAGCAACTGACCGGCAACGGCTGGACCGTGCATCAGAGCGCGCAGCCATAGCCCGCAGGTTGCTTCGCGCGAGCCTATTTCATCGATGACAGGAGCCGGAGCATCGGCTCCTGATTGATGGTAATCAGGCCGCGCTCGGGCTGGTTGAGGTCGAGGATAACGAAGACGACGAAGGTTGCCAGCGCAACGAAGCAGACGGTCCCCGCAAGGTCGGTCTCGTTCGACGCTCCCTGTTCGCGCCCGACCAATAGCGAGGCGACAACCGCGGCCAGGAGCAGCAGTAACACGACGCTCACCGGCAGCCGGTCGCGGACCGCGGCGAGGCGTGCTGCGTGGTTACTGATTAGGCCATTGAGCGTGTTGGTCAACGAAACCGAGATCGGCGTGCCCGCCGTGAGGGCCTGATCGACAAGGGCGGTCATGCGGTCCTGCATGTGCTGCATCCGCTCGAGCGCGTCTTCGAACTCGGCCGGATTGACCGGCCTGGACGCCAACTCGACGCGCAGCCTCGTATAGTCGCGAACCACCGACTGCAATTGCGTTCGCACCGGGTCCTTCAGCAGGGTCGCGCAGGTGTAGAAGTCGCCGATCGCGTTGCTGTCGGCAAGCAGCGCCAAGCGGCGCTGATCGTACTTGACGATCGCCAGCGAGAAAGTGAATCCGAGCAGCAGGCCCAGGAGCGCAAGACTTCCGTCGAGGAATTTGGATACGGGTATTTTTGTGTCTTCGACCCGCAACCGCCGCCCAAGCCGTCGTCCCGCCTGCCACGCGACCAGCATCGCGAACCCCAGCATCGACGCGGTTCGCCAAGCATCGGTGTCGTTGAAGATGTTGTTCAGGCCGGCAAAGCTGTCACCCATAATCGATGTCCGTCAGGTTCCTGGTAACGGCATGTTTAACAGAAACTCCCGTTGATTGCCCGCGTGGCGGCCGAGGCACCTGTGAGGTCCTATTGAGCCGATGGTTGCGCCGGACAGGCGGAACCCAGTTCGGCCAGACGTTTCGCGTAACCGTCGGCCATTTTGAAATTTCCCGCGCTCCGGTAGAAGGCCGCGAGCGCGCCGAGCGCGTCGCAATCGTAGGGATGGCGCGCCACGTCGTCCTCGAGCACGTCGAGCGCCTTGCCCCCTTGCCTCGTGCCATTGAGCGCCACCGCGTACACGTAAGCGAAGCGCGCGCTGGCGGGGTCAAGCCGCGCGGCCGCCGCCAGATGCTCGAGCGCCTCCTGCCTGTGTCCCTGGCGCACCAGCAGCAGGCCGAGCGCATGCTGGAGCGGCGCGTCGACCGGTGAACGGGCGATGGCCTCGCGCAGCACGCGCTCGCCGTCGGCCTCGCGCCCAAGTTCGCGATCGAGATCGGCAAGGTCCACGGCGGCCGGCGCGAAGGACGGATCGAGCGCGAGCGCGGTTGCAAGTTCGCGCTGCGCCTCGTCAAACCGCTTCTCCCTCGCGAACAAAAGCGCGAGATTGCTATGCGCCTCCGGCCGGTCCGCGTTCAGCTCCTGCGTCGCAATATATTCGCCGACCGCTCTTTGAAGCGCGGCCGACTCTCCCTCGGCCAGGGCGCCCGCGGGCGCACCCGCAAGCGCTTCCGCCGCCTCGATTCGCACCGCGCGTACCGGATCGCGGAGCAACCGCGCGGACACGTCCGGACTCGCCTGCGGATCGGCTTGCGGCAGAAGACGGGCGGCGGCGCCTCTGACCAGCGGCGAGGCGTCGCGCGCGCCCGCGCGCATCGGCTCGCCGCGATCGGATTCGGAGTAGCCGGCCATCAGCGCGAGCGCGCTCGCGCGAGCGATCGCCGGCTGCTCGGAATCCGCGGCGAGTTGCGCAAGGGCGCTTGGGGCCTCCGGGGCGCCGATCGCTCCGGCATTCAGCGCCTCGGCGAAACGCTGAAATCCCACGGGCTGATGCCGGTACCACTTGACCATCGCGCTCGCCGCCCAATCCGCGGATTTGTCGCGATGGCATCCAGTGCAGGCGTTCGGCACGCCGATCTTGACCGAGAGATCGGGGCGCGGAATGCGAATGCTGTGATCGCGCCGCGCATCGACCGTCATGTAGATTCGCGCCGGCATATGACATTCGACGCATCGCGCGCCCGGCGATCCGGTTTGGTGAAAGTGATGCGCGGGGGAATCGTACCTGGCGGCGGCATGGCATTGCAGGCAGACGCCGTTGCCCGGCGCGCGAAGCTTGAGGCTGTGCGGCTCGTGGCAATCGCTGCACGTCACCCCGGCGTGGTACATCCTGCTCTGGATGAACGAGCCGTACTCGTAGTCCTCATCTTTAATCTGTCCGTCGGGATAGTAGAGGTTCTCCGCGAGCAGCGCGACGCGATAGTCGTCGCCGACCGGCTGGCCGTGCACGTAATCCTCGTGGATCTGGCTTCGCCGCGAGTGGCATCGCGCGCAGGTCTGAATTTCACGCTCGCTCCGGCGCGGCGCGCTACGCACCACGTTGCCGCTTAAAGGGTCGGTTTTCCAATTGACGCCCCGCCGCTCATCGAACGCGATCGGCAGTCCGTCATCGGCTTCGGCGCCGGCCTGGTAACCGCGCCGAGGCGCGCTGGGCGCGGCCCATGCCACGTGTCTGGAGCCCGGACCATGGCACGCCTCGCAGGCGACGTCGATCTCCGCATAGGAAGTGGTGAACGTGCGCGTGTCGGGATGGTAGTTCTTGCGCAGATTGGTGGAATGGCAGTCCGCGCACATGAAGTTCCAGTTCTGGTCGATGCCGGTCCAATGCAGGGGATCGTTGGCGCCCGGCTTGATGCCGGGAAACAGATTGAACCAGCGCTGGCCGCCGCGTTCGCGCGGGCGGCTGTCCCATGCGATCCCGAGCGCCTGCAGCCGGCCTCCCGGCATCTCGACTAGATACTGTTGCAGGGGCGAGACGCCGAAGGTGAACTTGATTTCATAGTCGTGCAGCGCGCCATCGGGTCCGCCGGTTCGCACGATGAACTTGCCGCCGCGCCGGAACATTCGCGAGGTCACCGCGCCGTCGGCGATGCTGGCGTCGTTGAAGTCGCCCAGCACCGTCGAGCCGTTTGCCGGCAGCATCGCGAGCTCGTGATGCGATCCGTTCCAAAGCTTAAGCTCGCGCTCGTGGCATCCGCCGCAGGTCGCCGCGCCGACGAAAGCGGGCGGCGATGCGGAAGAGGCCGCCGGCTCGGCTGCGGCGCGACGATGCCGCCAGCGGCTCATCGTCATCGTCACGAGGACGATAGCCGCGAGCGCCAACGCCGCGAGCACGAGCAATAGACGGCGCGCCGGCATCCCGTCCGGTGCGCTCCTGAGCGGCGTCGCACCGCGCGGCGGGGCGGCTACGGTTTGCGCTTTTGCGCGTTTTCGTTTTTTGGCCAAGCGTTTTGGTTCTTTTGGCCAAGACGATTAGCGGCGGCAAAAGCGGGCTGCGATGCACCGGGACATCGCCTTTGCCGCGGCACTTCCGGCCTTCGCCCCGCTACTGCGTCCGCCATCCCGCCCGCACGGTATAGTCAGTCACGGTCTGGACGATCTGCGTTGCAGTCTTCCTCGCCAGGCTGCTCGTCGATGAACTGTAGGTCTTGGCTCCACCGACCGCCGCGTTCATGCCGACTATAGCGGCCGCGCCGCCGCCCGCGGCCACGCCGACCGGCGCCATCACCGCCGCGCCCGGCATCTTGCCGCTGTCGGCGTGGGTGCTGAATGCGAGGACCTGATTCAGGTTGCCGGCGATCCGCTGGTACATCGACACGTCGCTGTCCAGAGTCGAGGACCCGGTGCCGAAGCCGATCACCAGCCGGCGTAACCGGTTGCCCTCGTTGATATTGGTCAGCGCACCATCGATAAGAAGGATATTGTCGCCGGCCACGTAGGTCCCGCGTGCGACGCAGACCGCGTTGTAGCCCTGGTCCTTGAGGTCGGAGACCACCTGCTGACAAATCGCCTGCGCGGTATCGTGCGCGATCTGCAGTTGCGCGGCGCTTTCGTTATCGCCGCTCGCATCGCGGTAGGCGCGCTGAACGATGCTCTGGTTTAGCGTAACCTCGGACGGGTTCGCCGCGAAGGGATAGACGACAATCTGGGTGGGCTGCTCATTGTCGGCAGGCGCGCGCTGGGCTTGCTGGGTAACCGCCGCACTGGCGCATCCGGCAAGGGCCAACACACACAATGCGTACATCCGACGAAGTTGAACCGACTTCACTGTGCCATTCTCTATCACGCGAGATGTCTCTGGTTCGCTCGTTTCGGGCCGATTTGGCCTGCTGACCTCGCCGTGCATTAGGCGCACGGCGAGCGGTCTTTTTCAACTTGCTACCAACGCCCTTTCGGCAGGGCGACGCAGCTTCGCCGCGCCCGGTCGGCCGCACGATAAGTCTTTCCCCGGCGCTTCTTCGGCGTAGCTTGCGCGAATGGCAAAGGGAGATTCGACTGCGTCACTTTTATGGCGTGGGAGGCCGCACGCCTATCGAAGCAAGGCGCCCTCGAGAGCCCTGACCAGCCTCACCATCACCATGAAGGCTTCGAAGGATGCCAGGAGCGCCATCACGATCGCTGCGCCAAAGAGCAGCCGCGACAGTAAAGTGCCAGGATCCATGTCGCTGGGAGACGCAAGTAGCGATCCAAACTGCGCCGCAGCCAGAGAGGCCTACGGACTCAATCGGAATTGCGGTTGCTGCCATTCGTAATGCAGAGCGTGATCGAGCAATCGTCCCAACACGCGGTATCACTAATGGGAGGATGTATTATTTCGGGAGTGGTCTTTAAGCATCATTGGTGAGACTCGCTTCCCGCGCGCAAACCGAGCCGATCTGACCTCTGACGATCCGGCTTGGCTCAAGCCAATCGACGCAATTTTAATCCGACCAAGGTCTTATTTCGCGACCGGCGCAATCCGGTCATGCTCGATGTGGCGCGTATCGGCCGTAACCGGCGTTCCATCGGGAGACGAAATCGTCTTTTGACAGTTGCAAAGAAACCCGCGCTGATCCTGGTCGAGGACGATTCCTCGGTCCTCCGCGCACTGCGCAGGTTGATGCTGGCGGCGGGATTTCGCGTGATGGCTTTCGATCGTCCCCGTGCGGTCCTCGATAGCGAACTGCCCAAAGCTGATGCCTGCCTGATCGTTGACGTGCATCTTCCCGAGATGAACGGAGCGCAACTCTGCGAAACCCTGGCCGCCGCCGGATGCGACCTTCCGGTGATCATGATGACCGGCCATACCGACCAAGGCACCCGCGACCTGATGCAAAGGACGAAACCTGCGGCCGTGCTGTTCAAGCCGTTCACCCGCGCCTCATTGCTCGAGGCGATTTCCAAGGCGCTGGCGGCCAGCAAAGATGCCAGGCGCGGGCGCTGATCGCCGCGCCCAGCACGGTGGAAAGGCGGAGCAATTGAGGATAATATTGTCCGGTTGTGCCAAGCTCCGCGCGTTGCGAAGGATCAGTTTTGCCTCGATCCGTGTCTGCCCGATCCTCGTCCCCGCGCGAGCCTTTTCACGGAACGGAAGCGACCCTGCCTCAGGCGGTGCCAACACTTCTCTGTCCGCTTCCGGACGCCGCAATCGCGCGCGAATCCAGGCTGGCTATCGGCGAGCAATGAGCCAGGGCACGATAGTAGCGGTAATCGACGACGAGGAATCGGTTCGCACATCGCTGGTCCGGTTGCTGCGGGCAAAGGGACTTGAAGCGCTAGCCTTTGCGTCGGCCGGGGAGTTTCTGAATAGCCCGCAAAACAGCAGCGTCTCGTGCGTGGTGTCGGACCTGCGAATGCCGGGATTGGACGGCCTCGGATTCCAACAGGTGCTGCAGGCGAGACTGCCGCATCTTTCGATCGTTTTCATCACCGGCCACGGGAACGTTCCGGCGAGCGTGGCTGCGATGAAGGCCGGCGCGGTCGACTTCCTCGAAAAGCCCGTGAAAGGCGCGGCTCTGATCGACGCCATCCGGCGGGCCTGCACACGCAGCCGGAATTTGCGCGCCGTCCATTCCGAACTCGATACCTTGAAAGCCCGCTACGAAACCTTGACCCCGCGCGAGCGCGAAGTGTTTTCGCTGGTCGCGGCCGGCCTGCTGAACAAGCAGGTCGCGGCCGAACTCGGCGTTGCCGAAAAGACCGTGAAGCAGCATCGCGGCCACGTAGTCGACAAGATGGCCGCGCAGTCGGTGGCCGAGCTGGTGCTGATGGCCGAGCGCCTGGGTGTAAGGCGCGATGGGGCCGATTTCGCGCGCGCCAGGGGCAAACTGCCCTCATAGGCAGTTGCCCGCAAGCGGGCAGGATGGGAGATACGTAACCCGATGGCTGCTGTCGCACCGAAGCTGGACCAGGGGAGCATCTCGTTCGAGCGGACCGACGATTCGACGCTCGTGGCGCATCTTTCCGGCCCCTGGCATCTCAAGCGCGATCTGCCGTCCATTTCGCTGCTGGTCAGCGAACTCGGTTCCCGGCCGGCCACGCGGCGGCTCGCCTACGAGACCGCTGATTTGACGCACTGGGATAGCGGGCTGATTTCGTTTCTCACAAGTGCGGCGGAGATTTGCCGTGCGCGCGGGATCGCCGAAGACCGCAGCGGCCTGCCCGCGGGTCTACGACGCCTGCTCGAGCTGGCCGAGGCGGTGCCTGAAAAAAAGGGCGCGCGCAGCGCAGCGGTGCGCGTCTCGTTCCTGACTCACGTGGGCAACGCGTCGCTCGGCTACGGCCTTTCGGTCAACGAGTTCATTGGCTTCCTCGGCGAGATAACGATCGCGTTCGGAAAGTTTCTGCGCGGCAAGGCGCGCTACCGAAAAATCGATCTGCTCGAGGTCATCCAGGAGTGCGGGCCCAACGCGGTCGGGATCGTCACCCTGATCTCGTTCCTGGTCGGCGTCATTCTCGCCTTCATGGGCGCGGTCCAGCTGTCCCAGTTCGGCGCCTCGATTTACGTCGCCGACCTCGTCGGTATCGGCATGGTGCGCGACATGGCCGCGATGATGACCGCGATCATCATGTCCGGCCGCACCGGCGCCGCGTTCGCCGCGAAACTGGGCACGATGAAAGTGACCCAGGAGATCGACGCGCTGACCACGATGGGAGTGTCGCCGCTCGAGTTCCTGGTTCTGCCGCGGATCCTCGCGCTGGTCCTGATGATGCCGCTTTTGTGCCTGTTCGCGGACCTGGTCGGAATTCTCGGCGGCATGTTCGTCGGGGTCACGATGCTCGATCTGTCGGCCGGCAGCTACATGCGAGAAACCATCTCGACGCTGACTCTGACCAATCTGTTCGGCGGCGTAATCAAGGGCACTT
>Ga0335078_10006022_pt1 | contig 17960 bp, 13 predicted proteins | sample Lox_Sample_32_FD_206711 | JGI IMG/M metagenome (GOLD analysis project Ga0335078, IMG submission 206711) | Soil microbial communities from Loxahatchee National Wildlife Refuge, Florida, United States - Lox_Sample_3.2 | ecosystem: Environmental > Terrestrial > Soil > Wetlands | place: USA... | reverse complement strand
AATGCCGGGGAGAATTGGCTGATCCCGGATATCGTTCAGGAAACTCCGCCGCTCATCGCGCACCGAGTTTCTCCCACCAATCTCGGGCTGCTCTTGAATTCGCGGCTCGCCGCGCACGACCTGGGATTCCTGACGGCGCAGGAATTTATTCGCGATACGGAGAAAACTTTCGAGACGATCCGCCGCATGCCCAAGTGCAAGGGACATCTCTACAACTGGTATGAAACGGCGACGCTCGAGCCGGTCCCTCCCCTGTTCCTCTCCACCGTGGACAACGGCAACCTGGTGTGCAGCCTGTGGACTCTGAAGCATGGCTGCCTGGAGATGATTCGCAAGCCGCTGCTGCATTCCGCTCTTTGGTCGGGCCTTCGCGACCATGCCGCGCAACTGGCTGAAGTCGTGAATCGAAATTGCGCGGCCGGCGATCTGGTTTCTGGCGTTGCCGAAATTCGCCGCCTGGTCGAGGAGATTGCGTCCGAGAAAACGATTCACATCGAAGAGTTGCGCGCCCTGGAAATCGACGCGCTCATTTTTCTCCATCGGGCGGCCAAGCACGGAGGAAATGCGGAGGTTTCCTGGTGGGCCAGGGAATTGTCGGTGCGCCTGGCGAGTCTGCGGACCCAGCTCGAGACGTTTGCGCCCTGGCTGGATCCGCAGTGGGAAGGCGCGTGTCCGCTGTCGAAGCCGGAGATCGGGCGCCTCACCAAGGACCTCACCCTGGAATCGCTTCCCCGGGTTTGTGGAGAGATTTGCAGAAAGCTCGACGCGCGCCCCGGCGGCATCGTGGAAAGCGTGAAGGTGAAGCAATTCCGCGCCGCTTTGGAGAGGTCGATCCGCTTGGCGGAAGACAGCGTGAGGCGCTTGGCCGCCCTCGCCGCCTCCGCCGATTCCATGGCCGCGGAAATGGATTTCAGCTCTCTCTACGACGCCAAAAAGAAATTGTTCTCCATCGGTTACGAAGAGGAGAAAGGCGCGATCAGCCAGTACAATTATGACCTGCTCGCCTCCGAGGCGCGCGCGGGAGTGTTCGCCGCGATTGCCAAAGGCGAGGTCCCCCAAGCGACCTGGTTTCAATTAAAGCGCTCCTATCGTTCTTACAAGGGCGAGGACGTTCTTCTCTCCTGGAGCGGGACGATGTTTGAATACTTGATGCCCGCGCTTTGGATTCGGGCCTATCCCAATACATTGCTCGACCGCGGCATCCGCGCGGTTCTTCGCGCGCAGCAAAAATTCGCGCAGGAAAGCGGAATCCCCTGGGGCATCTCGGAGTCCTCTTGCGCCCAGAGAAATCCCGACGGCCACTACATGTATCACGCCTTTGGTGTTCCGGGCGTCGCGCTGCACCGCGACGATTGCAGCGGCGACCTGGTTGTTGCGCCTTACGCGACGTTTCTCGCCATGATGGTCGATCCGCACGGAGCCGTGGAAAATCTTCGCAAACTGAAGGAAATCGGCTGCCTTTCCGCGTATGGATTTTTTGAAGCCGCGGATTTTACGCCGCGGCGGAACGATCGAGAGGGCGCCCACGTCGTGGTGCGAAATTGGATGGCGCACCATCAGGCCATGTGCCTGGTCGCCGCGGTGAATGTCCTCTGCGACTCGGCGATGCAGCGCCGCTTCCACGCCGAGCCGCGCGTGGCCGCCGTCGAGCGCGTCTTGCACGAAAAACTTCCAAGAATTCTTGCCTACGAGGAAGATGCTGAGGCAATCTTGAAGTCGGCCCCGGCTCTAGCCGATGTGGCGCAGCCGATGCCGAATCTCGGTGTGCGCGATCCTGTATCGACTGTTTTATGAAACGCGTGCTTCGGCGAAGAAGTTTTCGGGCGGCCGCCCTTGGCCTGTGCGCCGCTCTCGCCTTCTTTTCCACGAACCCCGGGCCGCCGGCTTTCGGCCGCTCTCCTCAAAAAGCGGCGCCGCCGCCGGAAACGCGCAGCGAATCCATCCTGGTGGACTCCTCCGCGCCGGCTCATCCCTTCCCCCATTTTTGGGAGCAGATGTTCGGATCCGGCCGGGCCATCCTCAGCCTGCGCGAAAGCTATCGAAACGACCTGCGCGACGTGAAAAAGGCCACGGACTTCAAATACATGCGCTTCCACGCCATCTTGCACGATGAAGTGGGAGTGTACAGCGAGGATGCGCAAGGCAATCCGATTTACAATTTTTCTTACGTCGACCAAATCTATGACGGCCTGCTGGCCAACGGCGTGCGCCCCTTCGTGGAATTGAGTTTCATGCCGGCAAAACTGGCCGCCCATCCGATCTACCAGCCTTTCTGGTACAAGCCCATCGTTTCCCCTCCCAAATCCTGGGATAGCTGGGGCGCCCTCATATCCCATTTGGCGCAACACTTGGTGGACCGCTACGGGATTGACGAAGTCTCGCAATGGTATTTCGAAGTCTGGAACGAACCGAACTTGGATTTCTGGGCGGGGGATCCCAAGGAAGAAACGTACTACCAGCTCTATGACGCTGCGGCCCGTGCTTTGAAAGCCGTCAGCCCGCGGCTCCGCGTGGGCGGGCCTGCCACGGCCCAGGCAGCCTGGGTCGACCGCTTCATTCGCCATTGTGTGGAAAACCACGTGCCTCTGGATTTTGTCTCCACACACGTCTACGCAAATGACTTGTCCAAGGACATTTTCGGCACGGACGAACCCATCTCCCGCACGCAAATGGTTTGCCGCGCGGCGCAAAAAGTTCACGATCAAGTTGCGCAATCCTCGCGCCCCGATCTCCCCATCATCTGGAGCGAATACAACGCCAGCTACAAAAATGAGCCGGAGGTGACCGATTCTATTTTCATGGGCCCCTGGCTTGCCGACACCGTCCGCCAATGCGACGGGCTGATGGACATTCTTTCGTTCTGGACGTTCTCGGACGTTTTCGAGGAGCAAGGAGTCGTGAAGCAGCCATTCTACGGCGGCTACGGACTCATCGCGGAAGGCGGGCTGCCGAAGCCTTCGTTCAACGCGTTCAGCCTCTTGCACCGGCTAGGCGGCATGCGCTTGGAGAATCGTTCCACTTCGGCGATCGTCACCAAGCGCGCGGATGGCGGCCTCGTCATCGCGGCCTGGAACCTCTTCCTGCCCGGCGAGGAGGGAAGCGCGGAATCCGTCACGATTCATTTGGCCGGCGGGAAAAACTACCGTCACGCCGTCGTGTATCGCCTCGATTCCACGCACGGTTCGCTCATGCCCGCTTACGACGCGATGGGCAGGCCCATCGATCCTACTCCCCGCCAAATCGCGGATCTTCGCCGCGCGGCGGAAATTCCGCCGCCCGAGGACAAGATGCTGAAGGATGGGCAGCTTACCCTCGTCCTACCGCCGCAGGGACTTGCGCTGATCGATCTTCACTAGCCTCTCAAGAGTAACTAAGTATCGACAATGATCTTCGCCAGGATTTTCGAGAAGCGCTATTCGCTCCCGAGATCGTCGGAGGCTGTGTGCAGCTTGATTCCGGAGAATCCGGCGCGCTGCATTCCGCGCTGCGCCTCCGGGTTTTTCATGAACGTCTCCCACACAAACCCCGTTCGCAGATTTTCCGCCATTAGCAGCGTAATTCCCGTGTCGATCCCCACGACGTCCGTGTCGTACCAGTGCGTGAGCGGATTGAAGGCGTCCACGAATCCATATCGCGTCCACCCGCGCTGGCCGAAGTGATCCTTGATGGTATGAAGGACGTGCAGCGTGTCTTGCGGCAAAAAGACCAGCGACCCTCCCGCGGCGCAGGGAACGACGGTGCCGTCGATGGGCCCGAAGGCCGGAGGACCTCCCCAAATCACATAGCCCTTTGCGGAGTCCGATGCGGTAATGCCCCAAAGGCTGTCGCTGTAGTCGGGAAACTGCCCCGAAAGATCGATGCAAAATTGGCGATGGACTTCCGTGGCCTTGGTGGAATTCTCAAAGTAGTCGGCGTATTGGTCGCGCTTGTCGCGAAAATCGAACCACGCCTGCGAATATTGATGCACAAAGAGCGGCGCGAAGGACCCGATGTACCGGATCCCATCGTACTCGAAGGTCAGCCGTTTCCACGCAGTCCACGCGTCCGGAGGCAATGGATGAGAGTAGGACCCCAATCCTAGGAGGTACATCATCATCAATTCGCTGTAGCGGTCCCAGCGATATTGCAAAAATCCGGATTCCGGCGTCCACCCATGGGGCAGGATCCTAGTGTCTTCGGAAAGCCAGGTCCAATCGATCCGGTTGAAAATATCCTCCGCCAGCATGCTGATTTCCGAATAGGGAAAATGCTGCCGGCAAGTGAGAATCCCGCACAGTAAAATCGCGGTGTCAACCGAGGAAACTTCCGAATCCCACTGCCGTTCGCCGGTATCCACGTTGGCCCAGTGGTAGAAGAAGCCGCGGTGATTCGGCATTTTTTTCCACAAAAAACGAAGGGTGTTGACGGCGCGCAAACGCGCCTCGGCGTGGGTCACGTAGCCGCGCTTATCCCCGATGCAAAGCGCCGTAAGCCCAAAGCCTGTCGACGCGATGCTTCCGAGCTCGCTGCGATCCGGAGTAATGGCGTTGCAGCGATCCCGCACGATGCCCGTTCCCGGGTGGCCCTGTTCCCAGAAAAACTGAAAGCAGGCGTGTTCCAGTTCTTCCAGAAACATATCGTCGGCATCGAGCAGGGGAGCCTTGCTGAGATGAGAGGAGGTCTGCTGGAGGGAGTTAGGTTCCCATTCCCACGGCCTTTGCGCGGATAAACTGGACCGCCCGGCCAGCGGAATGAGCGCGGCAAACTGACCGCTCCGCTTTAATATCTCGCGGCGAGAATAGTTCCTGACGCCCACGCTCCCAAGCCCCCGGCATTATTATAGATGCACCCGCCCCCCCCTTTAAAGCAAGAGTGCACGGGCCCATGACCAACTTGTGCCCGGCGTCCTCTCATTTGCTAGAATTGGAGGGTGATGAAGCCGATCCGCAATGACGGGAGAGTTTGGCTTCGGGTCGCTGCAATTACGGGCTTGGCCGTTCTTCTCGCCTCTGCCCTCACCGTTCTCGGTTCCCGTTACACCAATATCCCCATAGCCATCACGGGTGCCGTCGTCCAGCAGAACGACGATCCGCGAAAGCAAGCCCCCATTGCCGATGTGGAGGTCCGTGTGGAGTCCGGCAAGGCCGGCCCTGCTGCCACATCGAATGCCGCGGGGTACTTCCGGCTTGTGCTGCCGCCGGAATTGCGCAATGGGGAAACGATCGCGCTGCAATTCCGGCGGTCCGGCTACGAGCCCTTCGATTTAAAAACCGTCGCGGGCGACGATCTCCACGTCATTCATATGGAGCCGCTGCCCGAAAACGTACAGCCGCCTCCCAATCGTCCGGAGGTGGTGATCGCGAATACCTTGGTCCGGTATTCCACGGAAACAAGGGCGGAAGTAAATATTGGAACCGCCATCAAGACGTTCGAGGTCCAGAATACCGGCGATATTCCTTGCCCTTCGCATTCTCCCTGCTCGCCCGATGGCAATTGGAAGGCGGCGATCGGCTCGGCCTCCCTCGACGCCGGTCCGGGCAACGTATTCGAGAATGCTCGCGTCTCTTGTATTGCAGGCCCTTGCCCTTTCACTCGGATCGAGTCCGACGGCTTTTCCCGGGGAGGTCGGAACATCAGCGTGTCGGTCCGAGATTGGTCCGACACAACCACGTTTCTGCTTGAGGCGGAAGTATTCGGCCAGCAAGTCAGCGACATCGTCCGCCAGTCTTATCCCGCGATTTTAGGACGGACCTTCGATTTCAGCTTGCCGGCCTCAGCCGAAGGCCCCAGCCTCGAAGCGGAACTCAGCGGAGACCAGATCACGTTCCCGTTAGGCCCGATTCCAAATCTAAGTTGGGCCGCCTGCATCGTGACTGTCGCCAAGGACCGCTCCAAGAGTTACCGCTGCGAGCTCAAGCCGGGATTCAAATTTCAATAGCACGGACTTGTTTTGCTTGGAAACGCCGGCCCCGTCGTTTTAAAATTCATGAATCGCGATCCTGCGATTCGTCCGGATCGAAATTCGCAAGCATCCAGCCCTTTGCGCACGTCATGTGAAATCCACAATTCGTGAGAGCAGGCTATGCTTCGAACGCCAAGGCAAATTTTTGTTTTGTTCTTTTTACTTTTAGTTGCATTCTTGGCTGCGATGACTCTTTCGAACAGGGCGGACGGTTCCCCACCCCCGGCCCGAACCGGTCACCCCGGCCAAAGTTTCCGGTCCTTGGACGATTTGCTGGCCTACATTTCCAGCGATTGGGACCGGCTCACACGCTCCCTGAGCGACTGCCGCACCTACCCCGATAGCAAAACCGAGGGAGAGCAAGTCCTTTATCTTCCGGCGGATGTGCCCATGCCGAGCGGCCTCTCGGAGATTCAAGAGCGCTGCTCGGTTCGAATCGTCCGCTTGCCGAAGCCCCTCCCAATTTCCAGCGGGCAACGCTCCTCTCCATTGGATGGTCACGGCTTGCTTTATCTCGAAAATCCCTACGTCGTCCCGGGCGGCCAATTCAACGAAATGTACGGCTGGGACAGCTATTTCATCATCCGCGGCCTGATTCGCAGCCAGCGCCTGAAACTGGCAAAGGGCATGGTCGAGAATTTCTTCTATGAGATCGAGCACTACGACGGCGTCCTCAACGCCAACCGCAGCTACTACTTGGGACGCTCCCAGCCCCCCTTTCTCAGCTCCATGATCCTGGCCGTCTTTCACGCGGATCGTGCCGCAGGACAAACGAATCTCGAGTGGCTTGCCCGCGCCTATCCCTTCGCGGTTCGAGATTACGAACAATGGACGCGCGACCCTCATTTGGCGGGAGACACCGGCCTGTCCCGCTATTACGACGAAGGCGAAGGCCCGGTGCCTGAAATCGTGGGAGACCCCAGCGATTACTACCGCGGCGTCGTGCGCTACTTCTTGTTGCACGAAGGCGCGGTCAGTCCGCATCTCGTGCTCGTCGATGCGCGACACCCCGCGGCCTCCATTCTGGGACCGGTTTTCCAAGCCTTCGTATGCGATCCGGCGCCGGCCGCGCCGGGAAAGGAAAATTGCGCGGACCCCGATCGCATCGGCCTCGCGCCCGATGCCTACAAGGGAGACCGCAGCATGCGTGAATCGGGCTTTGACGTCACCTTCCGGTTCGGCCCTTACGGCGTTGCCACCCACCACTTTGCTGCCGTCTGCCTGAATAGTTTGCTCTACAAGACAGAAACGGATCTACAGGAGATGAGCCGCCTGCTCGGCCGCCCGGAAGACGCCCGCCGCTGGCAGGAGAAGGCGCTCGCGCGCCGCGAGAAAATCACAAAATATCTTTGGGACGAGCAGCGCGGCCTCTTTTTCGATTATGACTTTGAGACTCACAAGAGATCGACCTATGAATATGCGACGACCTTTTATCCCCTCTGGGCCGGCCTGGCGACGAACGAGCAAGCCCAGGCCGTGGCCAAAAACATTGGCTTGTTTGAGCAGGGGGGCGGGCTGGCCATGAGCCGCAATGAGAGCCAGGCGCAATGGGACTATCCGTATGGCTGGGCCCCCGTGCACTTGCTGGCCGTCGAGGGTTTGCGCCGCTATGGATACAACGCCGAGGCCGAACGCATCACCTACAAATTTCTCTCGATGGTGCTCCTCAATTTTCGGCGGGATCATACCATTCGGGAGAAATACGATGTGGTTACGGATTCGGATGTGACTCATATTGGGGTCGGATACGCGCAGAACGTGAACGGCTTTGGATGGACCAACGCTGTTTTTCTCGAACTTTTGCACGAATCGCCGGAGGAGTTGGCCGCAAAGCTGAGAAAGAAATGACTAGAAGGAAGACGCCCAGCAAGAACTTGACCCAAGGACCGCTCGTTGCATGGCTATTGGAGCATCGTACAGGAGGTTTCCACCGTGAGTTCCAGTGTGGCGCCAAACAACAGCACCGCTCCGCTTCTTGCCCAGGGACAGCGATTTGTGTACGTCGCCGCGGCCTTCGCCGGCCTCGGCGGCTTGCTTTTCGGATATGACACGGGCGTGATTTCCGGCGCCGAACTGTTCTTCAAAAACGATTTTTCCCTTTCCGTCTTCGCCCTTGAAGTGATCGTCAGCGGTGTCCTCGCGGGAGCAGCCGTCGGCGCTCTCGCCGGCGGCCGCCTCGCCGATCTTTTCGGCCGCAAAACCATGCTCATCGTTACCGCGCTCATCTTTGCCGCCGGGGCCGTTCTTTGCGCGGTAGCGCCGACGCCGGGCAACTTAATTGCCGGGCGAATCATCGTCGGCTTGGGCATCGGCCTTTCTTCCGGCGCGGTGCCCGTCTATATCTCGGAAGTGTCTCCGCCTGAATCGCGCGGCTGGACTGTCTCCATCTTCCAGCTCGCGATTACCTTGGGAATTTTGCTGGCCTACCTGGTGGACTACGCATTCGCGGGCATTCAAGGCTGGCGATGGATGTTCGGCCTCGCGGTCGTGCCGGCGGCAATCTTCGCTCTCGGGATGATGTTCCTGCCGGAGTCGCCGCGCTGGCTGGCCAAGCGCGGGCGCCACGACGAAGCCCGCAAGGCGCTTTCGCGCATTCGCGGCGCCTCCGCCGCCGAAGCCGAGCTGCAAGAAATCGACAGCAGCCTGAGCCTCTCCGAAGAGCATGGCAACTGGCGCGATTTGCTGATCCCCTCGCTTCGCCCGGCCCTCTTGCTTGGCATCGGCCTGGCCATTTTTCAGCAGGTCACAGGGATCAACACCGTCATCTACTACGCGCCCATCATCATTCAATCGGCGGGAATTTCGTCCAACTCCGGAGCGATCCTGGCGACAGCGGGGATCGGAGCCGTGAATGTCCTGATGACCATTGTTTCCATGTGGCTGATCGACCGCGCGGGCCGCCGGCCCCTGCTGCTCACCGGGATTGCCGGGATGGTGGTGACGCTGGGCGCGCTGGGCTGGGTTTTCCATTCCGCGTCCCAGAGCGGTTGGCTCGCCTGGCTCGCGGTCATCAGCATGATGCTCTACGTGGCCAGTTTTGCCATCAGCCTGGGGCCGATTTTTTGGCTCTTGATTTCGGAAATTTATCCTTTAAAAGTTCGCAACTCGGCCGAGGGCCTTGCCGCAACTTTTAACTGGGCCGCAAACCTGGCCGTCAGCCTCACGTTTCTCTCCCTGCTGCACGGCCTGGGCGCCCCGCGGACGTTTTGGCTCTACGGCCTGTTCGGCGTGGGAGCCTGGCTATTCTCGTACCGGCTGGTTCCGGAGACGAAAGGCCACACGCTCGAGCAGATCGAGCAATTCTGGCGCAAGTAATCCTGCGCGGCGTGCGGGGTTGCTTTTATCCGTCGCCAATCCATTCAGTCCATGATCCACTGCGCTCCATTCCAATAGGTCGCGTGCGGCGGGTTTCCGCCGTAATTGGATTGCGAATAAAGCGAAAGCGTGCGGAAGATTCCGCCGGCAATGTTCGGCACATTCTTGCCCAGGCAGTCGTTCTTGATGACGTTGGCGGCGCTGGTTACGGTGACTGCTGACAGCACGATGTCCGAGCAGGAGCTGGCGCCGATATGGACGCCGTTCGTGCATTCATTGGTGCAATCCACGTCCCGCGCGGTTCCCAAAACGCGATTATCGAAAAATACGCCGTCGTTGAAGCCCTCGACGTGCACCCGCTCGATCACGGCATCGGTTTGGCTCATGCCCGCGGCCGAAATGTGGATCCCGGCCTTTCCCGTGGGCTTGCCGGATGAGTTGTTGCAGGTAATATCGTGGATGCGATGCTGGTTTACGCCGTTGGCCACCACGTCGATGCAATCGTTCGCCCCCACATCCACGATTTGGACGTCTTCCAGAATATAGTGCCCATTAGTCAGCGTTGTCCCGTTGATCTCGATGGCGGCCTGTGATCCGCCCTCCGTGTTCCCGATGTTGACGTGGCGCAGTCCGGCAAATTCGTTCAGGCTGTTACCCACGTACGCCGTGCAACCCGCCACGTTCTCGCAGTTCAGATATCCGTATTGGATCAGGACGTCCTGAATCGGCATGGTGTTGTTCCCAACGGTAATCAGCGGGGCGCGCGGAAAGGTCGCCGCGGCGATCAGCTCGGAATCCGGAGAGCAAAACTCCACTCGAACATGCGCCGCCAGAATCACCCAGGGCGCCGTGGTCGTAATATTGTAACAACCGATTTTAAGCACCACATTCGCGCTGCCGCTTAAATGCGCAAAGGGATTTACGGTCGAGGTTTGCGCGCCGGACAGATGCGTCATATCGACGATTACGTCATGATTCCCCGCGGCCGAAAATGCCGCTTCCACTTGTTGCCCCCAGTCCTGAGCAGAGCAAGCCGGCGCGCTCAGAAACACCAGGGCCAATACGAATTTTCCGATTCCATTCACAGTGATGTGCCTTTCCGGGAGGTTCTCCCGCCTTAGATTGAATTTTCAGAAAACACTCGGGCTTGGTCTCCCCTCAGGTGCAGCGAGGGAGAACAGGTCATTCTTAAAAGCGAAAACCGCTCGATCGGAGAGGGACAGGATGAGAGAACGCGAAGGCAAAGCTTGCCCGCGAATGGAAGTTGAGCAGCAGCGGTTTTTCTATCTTTCAAGAAACGCGGCAACAGGAAGGAGGGATGAGGGCTCTATCCCTTGCCGCACACTTGTGGATGGTCATGGCCGGAAGGGAAAACCGCACACCTCCGGGGATCTAAGCCCGCGCGCGATCCCGCCGGGATGGCGTCCCTGCCACAAGCAATTGGGGGTGGGCGCTAGCCCCCGCAACGCGCCAAAATTTACCGGCATTCCGAAACGAATGCAAGCAAAAATGAGGTTACAGCCTGTGACAATTTGTGGAAAAGCGCATCATCCAACTCGTAAAGTTTACTTGTGGTGCTTCAAAAGCATCCCGCACAAGCGCGATGTCCTCTCGTCCTACTACGGCTGGGTCGCGATGAAAAACGCAGCGTTCGAACAGACCAGGCGGCTGCTTCCGCGCATGCCATCAGTCGGGCATAATTGTCCCAGCGGCTGGACGGGCCGCATCCTGGTTCGGCGATGGCGTCTCGACCGAAACCGGCGATAGAAGTTGTTCGAAAATCGAATCGAGCCCAGCGATTCTAGGGGGAACGGCAATGTCTTCGGTACCGATAGGAAAACACGCCGGCCCAGGCCCAGCGAGTGGCCAGCCGGCCATTCCAGAGCCTAGTTTTGCCGATCGGGCTCGCACCTTGTTGCACCTGAATAGAGTCGGCACTCTTTCGACACTCTCACGCAAACAGCACGGATTTCCGTTTGGATCGGTGATGCCCTATGGGCTCGACGAGACGGGACGCCCTATCTTCCTCATCAGCACGATGGCCATGCATACTCAGAATCTGCACGCGGACCCGCGCTCCAGCCTGCTGGTAACTCAAAATGACGCCGCCGGCGATCCCTTGGGGGCATCCAGAGTCACTCTGATAGGAGATACTCTGCCGATCCCCAAGCCGGAGACAGCCGAAGCTCGTAACCTCTACGTGGCGCGTTACCCCAACAGCAAAAATTGGGTGGATTTTGAAGACTTTTCGTTTTACCGCATGAATGTGTTGGACGTTTACTACGTGGGCGGCTTCGGCGTGATGGGCTGGGTCACAGCAGCGGAGTATTCCCAAGGACAACCGGACCCGCTGGCCGACAGTGCGCCGGAGATCATCCAGCACATGAATACCGACCACGGAGAAGCGCTTCGGATACTTGCACACGCGTTTGCCGGGATCGAATCCCAGGAAGCGGCCATGACTTCGGTGGACCGGCTCGGGTTTCATGTGCGCCTGATGACGCCGGAAGGCCCGCGCGGCGCGCGCATCGCCTTCACCAGCGAAGTGAGCAATCCGGCGGAAGCCAGAAATGTTTTGATCGATATGCTGGCGCAAGCGCGGCGCCGGTAGGAAACTCGCATGCCCAGCTCCCGAAAAATCGCCCTCCAACACTCTCTACAATGGGTTTTAGAGCCTCTGGAAGCCGAGCCTTCTTTTTTCCAAAAACATATGTTTGGCTGCCAGGCGGCCTACTTATTCGGGAGGATGGTTTTGGTGTTGGCTGCCAATGAGGAGCCCTGGAACGGCCTGCTGGTTTGCACGTCCCGCGAATTTCATTCCGAATTAATCCGCCAGCATCCTGGCCTGCAAACTCATCCGGTATTAGGCAAGTGGCTCTACTTGCCGCTAACCACGGATGGCTTCGAAGAGGCCGCGCAAAAATTGGCCCTGCAAGCCGTGAAAAATGACCCGCGAATAGGCATTGAGCCGCGAGCCGGTAAACGCAAACGAGCCAAGCGACGCGCACCGAAAACTCGAGCACATTCACATGGAACGATTGATTGACATCGACCCGGCCTTTCAGTAACCTTAGCCCATGATTTTCGACGTCCAGAAGACCAAGCAGGCTTGCCTCTGTTGTACCTGCTGTATGTGTGCGTCTTCTGGCGCCGGGAGCTAAATCCTCTAGAATCATAGCGAGCAATTCTAGAATCCCACCGCCGGAACGAACCTGGCGGTGGGATTTTTATTTTAGGGAGAAACCTTAAGTTACACGCGGCCTATATGATAAGCGGCCTTACCACGGGAAAGCTCAGGCGGCTTTGTAATTTTGCCCTCATCGCTTTTCTATTTTTTGCTGGCGCGGGTCTGCATGCGCAGCAGAAGCCTCTGACCCTGCGCGTCGGCTATTTCCCAAATCTCACGCACGCCCAGGCGCTCGTGGGCCGCGCGGGCGGCCAGTTCGACAAGGCTCTCGGGCCGGGGGTCCAAATCGAATGGAAAGCGTTCAATGCCGGGCCGTCCGAAATCGAGGCGCTGTTCGCCAATGCGATTGATCTCGCCTACGTCGGCCCTAATCCCACGGTGGCCGGTTACGTCCGGTCACAAGGCGAGGCGGTCCGCGTGATCGCGGGGGCGGCAAGCGGCGGAGCTTCTCTGGTGGTGCGGCAGAGTGCGGGGATTCAGAAGGCCGCCGATTTTCACGGCAAGAAAGTGGCCACGCCGCAGCAGGGCAACTCGCAGGACGTGGCGCTGCGAGCCTGGATGCAAGCCAATGGAATGAAGCCGCGGGAAAAGGGCGGCGATGTTCAGGTTCTTCCGATCACGAACGCCGACCAATTCACGCTCTTTTTAAAGGGACAGCTCGACGCGGCCTGGGCTCCCGAGCCTTGGGCGGCGCGCCTGGTTCACGAAGCGGGCGGACGAATTTTTCTCGATGAGCGCGACCTGTGGCCGAATCGCGAATTCGTCATCACCAACCTGATCGTTCGCCCCAAATTTCTGAAGGAGCATCCCGACGCGGTGAAAAATTTCCTGCGCGCCCACGTGGAACTCACCGATTGGATCGACAAAAATCCGGCGCAGGCCAAGCAGATTCTCAATCAACAATTGCAGAAGGAAACAGGAAAACCGCTGGCGGCCGATGTGCTCGACGACGCATTTTCGCGGATCGCCGTGACGTACGATCCCATTCGCTCGTCGCTGCTCATTTCCACACAGCGGGCATTTGCAGAAGGCTTTCTCGGCAGAACGCAGCCGGATCTTTCCGGCCTGTATGACTTGACGCTATTGAATGAAGTCCTACGCGAAAAGAAGGCGAGACCAGTGCAATGACCAACTACGTTTTGGACTTGATTAACCGCTCGATGGGCGGAGGCCGGGCGCCGTCTGAGCACGATGTGCTGCCAGAGCCGCCGAAAAACGGCAAGACGGCGTACATCAATTCCGCGCTGCGGGAAACGGAACGCCCCGCCCGAAAAGAAAGCATCGCGCTGAACGGCGTATTTCGCAGCTATGCCAATTCGCAGGGCTCCTTCACTCCCGCCCTGCAAAATATCGACCTGGAAATCGAGCAAGGCGAATTCGTCTGCATCGTGGGCCCCTCGGGCTGCGGAAAATCCACCCTGCTTCATTTGCTCGCGGGGCTCGACCATCCCACAACGGGAGAAATCACCGTGGACGGCGGCGCGGTGAAAGGTCCCGGCACCGACCGCATTTTGCTCTTCCAGGAGCTGGGACTGTTTCCTTGGCTCACGGTGCGGCAAAACGTGGAGTTCGGCCTGAAGATGGCCGGCGTATCGAAAAACGAGAGAAGAGATCGCGCACGAATTTTCCTGCGCATGGTTCATCTTTCTCATTTTGAAGACCACTATATTCATCAGCTCTCCGGGGGCATGAAGCAGCGCGTGGCCCTGGCGCGTTCGCTGGCGCTGCGCCCGAAAATCCTGCTGATGGACGAGCCGTTCGCCGCGTTGGACGCGCAGACGCGCGACATGTTGCACGATGAGCTCGAGCGCATCTGGAAGGAAACTTCGCCGACCATCGTCTTCGTCACGCATAATGTGCGCGAGGCCGTGCGCCTCGGCGACCGCGTCCTGCTGATGAGTTTCCGGCCCGGCCGCATCAAGACCCAGTTTCAAATCAATCTCCAGCGCCCGCGGCACGTCGAGGATTCTGACGTGGCGTACCTTTCCAAGGAAATTCTGGGGCAGTTGCGCGAGGAGATCGACCGTTCCTTTAATGCGGAGTATTCGCGTGAAGAAAAGCATTAATCAATTGATTTTTGCCGCCGCCGCACTCGCGGTTTGGGAAGCGCTGGCGCTCGCAAAAATTTGGCCGCCATATCTTTTCCCCACGCCGCAAGGCGTCGCGGAGTCGTTGTATGACGGATTCAAGGACCACAGTTTGTGGATCGGCATCGGCGTGAGCTTGCGGCGCGTCTTGATCGGCTACGCCATCTCCGTCGTTCTCGGAATTTTGCTGGGAATGGTTCTGGCCTCGAATAAATTCCTGGAGGACACGCTGGGACGCGTGATCCTCAGCCTGCAAAGCCTGCCCAGCGCCTGCTGGGTGCCAATCGCGCTCTTGTGGTTTGGCCTCAGCGAGACGGCGATTATTTTCGTCACCATCACCGGCTCGCTGCTGGCCGTCACGCAGTCCACCAAGGCCGGTTTCGACAATGTGCCGCGCATCTTGTCCATGGCCGGACGCAATCTGGGCGCGAAAGGGCCACAGATGTTCTGGCATGTGCTGCTCCCGGCGAGCCTGCCGTACTTGCTGGATGGCTTGCGGCAGGGATGGGCCTTTGCGTGGCGCTCGCTGATCACCGGCGAAATGATTTACATTTCGCTAGGGCTCGGCCAGCTTTTGATGGCCGGCCGCGATTTGAACGATATCAATCTGGTTGTGGCGGTGATGATTCTGATCGCCTTCCTCGGGTACATCGTGGACAGCCTCGTGTTCCGCAAGCTCGATGCCTCGGTCCGCCACAAATGGGGAATGGTCGCCCAGGCTGCCGGTTAGGCACGGGTAGGACGGGCTTCAGCCTGTCAGTTTGTATTTGGGACTACCCGAGCAAGAGCGACAGGCTGAAGCCCGTCCTACTTGTGCGATTTCCCCGGTCGGCATTGACCAGCAGCATCCCCGCCAATCCGAAAACGAGCGAAAGTACGATATTCGCAGGCCAAATCCTGCGCCCGCTCATTCCCGACAGAAACATCTCCAGCAGCACCGCCGGCAGAGCCCATCCGATCGCAAGGATCCACCGGTCGGAGATTTTTAGTAAGGACCACTTTCGAGCGACAATGCCGATCAAGAATCCCACGGGCATGAAGACGAGCGTGTGGTACACAATCACGCAGCCCTCTAGGTCATCGGTCTGCACCCAATGGAATCTGCGCACGAGGCCCGTGCCAGGGCCCAGCCGGTACGTCTGCGGCACGCGATTCCCCTCCAGGTAGAGGAACGCGTCCGATCCATCGTAAGTCGCCACGATGTCCCGCGTTTTCCCCATCTGAAGAGCGGCGGGAATATACCAGGCAAGACTCGAGCCTGTGTTCGTCAGCGGGTTGAGAAACCACAACACCAGAGACGTTCCCTCCTGCCGCAAATTGAAATTCACGCTGTCGGCCGATCGCGAGAGGGAGACGATGCGGCCATATTCCACCGTCGCGGCGGGCGCGCACACCACGTGTACCGTGAACTGATTGGATTTTCCGATCTCCCGATTCAGATTTTCCACGGCAGTTTCCGTGCGGAGCCAGGAATTGCCATCCAATGCGATGGCACCGGCATGCGCCAATTGCGGCTGTTGTGCGGTCCAGACGAGGGCCGGCAAAAAATTCCTCTTGTCCCGATACGGCGGCCCGCTCGTAAAGTCATAAGATCCGAGTAAGCCGGTACTCACACCGTTTGCGGATGACCCTCCGGCCATCCAGCCCGCCGCTTGTTCCGGAAGGGCCCGATCCCAAATCTCGAGCCGGGAGACTTGCCCCCTCCATGGGGCGTGGCCTGTGGCGTCGTTCCCAATGAAAAGAAGGGCTTGAGGGTCCCAATCGCTGAGGCGGGTCTTGGCCTGCCAATGAGCGGAAGCGCCAAAGCACGCCGCGAAATAAATCAGGAGCAGCAAAGCGGCGCGTCGGGTCGTGAGCCAGCCTGCAATCGAACTTTCCCAGCGGGAAAGCTCCTCCAAAAGCGCGCCGCCGAAAAGCTCGAACAAAAAGAAACCCACCACCGATCCGGTCGAATTGGAGACCTCATCCATCCAGCCGGAATCGCGTTCCGGAATGTAGAACTGCGACACTTCCACCGTGTAGGACACGGCCGCGCCCACGGCCAGCGCCAGCAGAAGGGAAGCCCATCGGCCTATGCCTCGCTTTCGCGCCAGGGCGGCAAGCCCAAATCCCAAGGGAACGAACAAGAGAACATTCAAAAAAAAATCAACAAAATCGATCTGCTTCACCGAACTCGCCAGAAGAAAGGGATATCTGTGAAAGACCACGGTGGGCGTGAATTCGAAACGAAAAGGAAAGAGTGTCAGATAGGCAATGCCCAGCAGGGAAAGAAGAATGATTCGATTCGACCACTGAGCGCAGGCTTTTTGGTGCGGAAGGTCCTGAATATTCATGATTCCCGCGCGGAACCCCGTGGCCCAGCACGTTTGAGTCTAGCACAGTGCCGCAACTATCCTTCGCCGCCCCGCTTCGCGCGATTTCTTTTGCGCGAACATTGCATCGTTCCGTTTCGTCCTCGTTTTGACCCGGCTCATCCCAACCTGTCCTTCGCAAGACCCGCGTGAAGAGACGTTCGCCCTCATGTTCAAAAGTACAGTTTCGAAGCCTGTCCCACGTTTGGTCCGGGGACCAGTAGAGGGTTTTTTAATGCCAAACCTAGACTGGCTTTGCTATGAAATCTTATTCCAATTTTCGCTCCCACTCTCACGCGACACTCAACCGCCGAGCGCCGCTCGGCTTATTCGCCCTGATTCTTGCATGCCTCGCAACGTTTTCGCTCGCAGGCTGCGTCGGTTTGACGGGCGCTGGAACACCCGCGCCACAAACGACCAAGACTTCGACCAGCGATTCCGCCGGAAGCCTCGCGGCCAACGCCACCACTCTCAGCTTTGGCAGCGTGGTGGATGGCGCGACCATCACCCAGACTCTGACCCTGTCCAACACCGGCACGACGGCGATCACGATTTCCCAGGCGGCCGTCACCGGTGCGGGTTTCAACATCGTGGGGGGCATGTCCTCGGTGTCCATCCCTGCCGGGGGAAATCAAGCCGTTCAGGTCCAATTCGCGCCGACAACCGCGGGAGCTGTTAGCGGCAGTATCTCCATAGCCAGCAATGCGACGAATTCTTCTCTGGCCATCACCCTCAGCGGAACCGGGATGACTGCGCTGAACATCAATAGCCAGCCGGTGAGCCAGAGCGTGACGACCGGACAAACCGCAACTTTCTCGGTCTCGGCAACGGGTTCAGGACCTCTTTCTTATCAATGGAAAAAGAGCGGAGTAGTCATCAGTGGCGCGACGGGGGCGTCCTATACCACGCCAGCCACGACGAGTTCGGAGAATGGCGCGCAATTTACAGTGGTCGTGACGGATAGCAATGGGAGCGTGACCAGCAGCGCCGCGACTCTCACGGTGACCACGTCGGCGGTGGCGCCATCGATTTCGGCGCAGCCTGCAAGCCAGACCGTCATCGCCGGCCAAACGGCCACG
>Ga0335078_10006020_pt1 | contig 17961 bp, 15 predicted proteins | sample Lox_Sample_32_FD_206711 | JGI IMG/M metagenome (GOLD analysis project Ga0335078, IMG submission 206711) | Soil microbial communities from Loxahatchee National Wildlife Refuge, Florida, United States - Lox_Sample_3.2 | ecosystem: Environmental > Terrestrial > Soil > Wetlands | place: USA... | reverse complement strand
CCAGGGTCGCGCCCGCCAAGCCGGCGCCGAAGCCGAGCCCCAACTAGCAAGCCGCACTCCGACACGGGACGGCCACGAGGGCCGCCCGCACCGGGCGGCCTCCTTGCGTCGGGCGCTAGATTCCCCTCATGTCGCGCGCCTTCGTCGGCGAACACGAGTCATGGGGAGACCCGGGCTACCGGATCTCCCTGCCGCCCAAGGGCGACCCCGGCTTCGACGCCGCGGCGGCCGAGGCGCTGCTCGAGGCCGCGCGCGCGGGCCAGACCGGGAGCGCGGAGATGGCGACCGGCTATTACTGGGGCGAGCCGAAGCTCAACGCGCACGTCCGCACGATCCTCGACCGGGCCCGCGCCGCGAACGACGAGCGGCTGGTCGAGCTCTGCGAGCGCTACCTCCAGCTGTGACGGGCGGCGCGCGCGGTGGCCGAGGTCCCCGCTCGCGCTCGGCCAGCGACCGCCTGGCTCGCCGGGCCCGTCACCTCAGCAGTCCTCCCGTTCCCGTCCACAACTGCCACACGCCGAAGGCCGTCAGCGCCGCACCCGACACGCCGACGAGCGCGCGTGCGACCCGCGGCCCGAGCCGCCCGGCCTCAGCCGAGAGCATCACGATCCCGGCGTTGCTCGCGACCAGTGTGGCGTAGAAGCCGCCGAGCATCGCCGCGGCATCCGTCCGCGACGCCCTCCAGCCCGACAGCAGCAGCGGCCCAAGGACCAGGCTCCAACCCAGCCACGGGTTGGGATTCAGCAGGTTGATCACGACCGCCGTCGCGAAGGTGCGATGCGGGGCGGACGCGGCCGCCAGGGCCGGGGTGGGCGGCGCCCGCCACGCACGCCAGGCGTGCCACGCCAGGTAGAGCAGGAACAGGCCGCCCGCGATCCGCAGGCCGTCCAGCAGCGGCGCCGCCAAGCGGCTCAGCAGAAGCACCACCACCACGATGACCGGGATGTCGCTCATCACGGGCGCCAGCGCCGCCGGAAGGACGCGACGCCATCCGTGGCTCAGGGCCTGCGCGACGAGGTACGCCTGGTAGGGCCCCGGCTGCACGGCGGCCGCGAAGGCGTACGTCGCTCCGAGGAGCACGTACGTCAGCACGACGCTAGGCTACGGCAGAGGATCGCGCGCGGCACGCAGCGCACGCCCCCTGAGCCCGGGCCGCACCGGGCGGGGCGAGGGCGGCAGCGACGAGCGGCGCCCCGGCGACAACGCCGGGCGCCACGGTCGGCCGCTGGACTACGGGACTACCTCCAGACTGCGCGCGTAGTACAGCTCGGATTCCACCTTCAAGCGGTCGAACAGCAGGTCGGCGATCAGCTGGCGAGTCTCGCGCTCCGTTGCGCAGTCGCGATCGCAGAGATCGAAGAAAGATTGCATGCGCGCGGTGATCGCCACGATGGCGGCGCCGTCCGCGCCCGTGAACGCCAGGATGTCGTGAACGCAGCGTTCCACCTGCCGCCAGTCACGCACGTCCGCGGCAGGAAACTGCTTGCACGCTTTCACCTGGCGCCTCCGGGGAAGAACGGTCCATCCGCCGGCCTGCCGGCTCCACCGTACGGTTTTCGGCGGCCGTGCGCAATCCCCGATGGTTTACGCGCCGACTCAAGTACTCGGCATTTCGCGGTCTGCGGCGTCAGGAGCGGCGCCCGCCTCGCGCGGCAAAGGCAGCCCCTCAGCGTGCGAGCACGAACTCCAGGGCGCGCGCGAACACGGTGGGAGGTGCTGGCTCGTGCCGGGCGCCGGGGAGGATCTCGAGGTGGTAAGGCACGCCCCAGCGGTCGAGCGCCTCCGCCGCGGCCCGCGCCATCCGCTGGCGGACGCGCTGGTCCTTGTCCCCCATCGTGAGGAAGAACCGCACGCCTTCGCCCGCGACCGCCCTCGCGCCCAACGGGTCCGGGCGGTAGCTCGCGCGGCTCGCCATCACGATGGCCCCGTGCAGGAGGCGCGGATTGCGCAGGGCGATGGCCCACGAGAGGTCTCCGCCCATCGAGAACCCGGCCACCACCTGGCGGGACACATCCACGCGATGGACCGCCGCCACGGACCTGAGGTCTGCGAGCACCTGCCGCTCGTACCGCACGATGGTGCGCGTCCACGCCTGCGCGCTGCCGTAGTCGTCGGACTTGCCGCGCCCATGCGCCAGCACCAGAATGACGCCCTGGCGCCCCCGCCCGGCGTCCGGGAAGAGATGGGGCGCGAGCGCCGCGAGCTGTCGCTCGGGCGGCTCGTCGGCGAGACGGCCCAGGCCTTCTTTGACCAGGAACATCTGCAGCAGCGCCCGGGCCGTGCTGCCCGTCGCCGGCAGAATCTCCACCACCGGGTACGCGCGAGACGGATCGTAGTTGGGTGGGAGCACCACCTCCCCGGGCTCAGGGCCGGCAACCGGCTCGAGACGGCCCGGCGCCGGGTGGCATGCGGCGAGCAACAGCCCCGCCGAGGCGAGCACGCCGGCGAGCGCACGCCCCCACGTGACCCCCGAAGACCTCCTCAACGCGGATCCGAGCGGCGGGAATCGCGCGGGCACATTCTCAACGATATGCCCGAGGTTCCCGCACCGGGAGTCGTCGGCGCCGGCGAGGAGCCGGCGTCGGCGCGCTCCGTTCCTCGCCGCGCCGCTCTCGCATCGCCCGAGCGCGTGCGCCATGCCAGGGTCTCGTAGTCGCCCGAATTACGACACCCACGCTCGGTGTTAAGCCTGCAGCCCGGCAACGGCGGCCCGCGATATGCACTAGCTTCGGAGTAGGAGATGCTGGAGGATGACATGCTGCATGGCGCGCTGTGGTTGATTCTCGCCGTCTGGGTCGGCATCGCGCTGTTGATCCTGCTCGCGATCGTGGTGACCGTCGCCTACTCGACGGCGCGCACGCTGCTCGACAAGCGCGGCGTCGCCGGGACGGTGTGGTGCCCGGTCCTGCGCCGCACCCTGAAGGTGCTCGGTCCGCCAGCGGCGTTCGTCGGGGCTGCGAGCGGATTCGAGGACATCTCCCGCTGCGAGCGATTCGGCGAGGGGCGGGTCGAGTGCCACAAGTGGTGCCTCAAGGCCGGAGATCTCGCCGAGGCCGCGAAGAGCAACTAGAGGTCGCGGCGGGCGAAGACGGCGAAGGCGAGCGTGACCGAGACGGCAGCGACGCCGGCGAGCACGGCCATGTCCGCCGATGCGATGCCCCCGGCCAGCGCCGACTGCGGCTCGTAGTAGCGGAACAGCGATAGCGGCCGCAGCGCGGCGATGCGCGGCCAGACCCGCGCCGCGTAGTCGAGGACGTACGATCCGGCCAGAATCCCCGACGTCCAGGCGATGGCGGGACCGCTTTCGCGGGCCAGCGCCGACGCGAGTACCCCGATCGTTCCGAAGCACGCGAACAGCGCCCAGAGGGCCCCGGCCACGGGGAGGTAGGCGCTCGCCCGGACGCCTTCGACCGGGTGGAGCACGAGGCCCGCGAGCGTGCCGAGCCAGGCGGCCAGCGCCAGGGCGGCGAGGCCGCCCAGGAGCGCGAGCAGCGCGGCGGCCACCTGGGCGGCGCGAGTCACGGGCCGGGAGGCGAGGAGATCCATCGTGCCGCGCCCGACCTCGCCCGCCAGAGCCGCGCTCGGCACGCGCACCGCCCAGACACCCATCATCAGCAGCGCGAACGGATGCGTGTAGCCCACGCCGACGATGCCGCGGGGGCTCACGCCGGCGAGCAGGTCCTGGTTCAGCAGGGCCAGCAGCTCCGGAGGCGCGGAGCGCAGCACGCTCGTGAGGAAGCGGGTCACCGAGGGCTCGCCCGCGACGAACGTCATCACGCCCTCGAAGAGCGCCAGCCCCAGCGCCAGCGGGACGAGCGGCACGCGGTGCAGGCGGACGTGGTGGCCGAGCAGTGACGCAACGCTCACCGGTAGTGCTCCAGGAACGCCTCCTCCAGCGTAGGCCGCTCGACGACGAGGTCGGCCAGCGGCAGCATGCCGAGCCGCGAGATCAGGGCCGGCAGCTCCGCGGGCGCCACCAGCAGCTCGACGTGCTCGGCGCGGGCGACCACGACCTCGCCGAAGTGTGCGAGGCGGGCGGCATCCACGGGCTCCGCGAAGTCCGCGACGACCCGTCGCCGTTCGCTGCGGCGCAGCGCTTCGACGTCGCCGAGGCTCACCACCGCGCCCCGGCGCAGCATCGCGACGCGGTCGCAGACCCGCTCCACCTCGGGCAGCACGTGCGACGACAGGAAAACGGTCGCGCCGCCGCGCTTGAGGTCGGCGACGATCTCGTAGAACGCCTGCTGCACGAGCGGATCGAGCCCCTTGGTCGGTTCGTCGAGGAGCACGAGCCGCGGCGCGCACTGCAGCGCCTGCACGAGGCCGAGCTTCTGCTTCATGCCGTCGGAGTAGGTCCGCACGGGACGCGCGAGCTCCGCTCCCGCGAGGCCGAGGCGGGCGAGGAGCCGGTCCCGCGCGGTCGGCGGCCGGCCGCTCAGGCGGGCGAGGAATTCGAGCGTCTCCCACCCCGAGAGCCGCGGCCAGAATGCCATGTCGCCCGGAAGAAACCCGATCGCGCGCCGCCATCCGACCGCGTGGGCGGGCAGCCGCTGCCCGAGGACGGCGATCTCTCCGGCGTCGGGCCGCAACAGGCCGAGCAGCAGCCGGATCGTCGTCGTCTTGCCGGCGCCGTTAGGCCCGAGAAAGCCGAAGACCTCCCCCTCGGCCACCTCGAGGGAGAGGTCCTCCAGCGCGACCAGCGTTCCATACCGCTTGCCGAGCCCGCGGGTCCGGATCGGCGGCGCGCTCATCTCATGCTCCCTCAGGCCGCGATGGCATCCAGCGCCTGGAACAGCTCGGCCGCGCTCTGCGGGCGGCCCTCGGGCTCCCGGCTCAGCGTCCGGAGCACGAGCGCCCCCAGCGGCTCGGGAACGTCGCGGTTGAGCTCGCTCGGGCTCGGCGGGGACTGCGCGAGCCGCATGGCGACGAGCGTGATGGCCGAATCCGCGACGAACGGCGGCCGACCGGTCAGCGACTCGAACAGCACCGCCCCGGCGGCGTACAGATCGGCGCGGAAGTCCACCGCCATGCCCATCAACTGTTCGGGCGCCATGTATTCCGGCGTTCCCACCGTCATGCCCGCCTGCGTCATGCCTTCGGTGCGTGTGGCCAGGCGCGCGATGCCGAAGTCCATGACCTTCAGGGTGCCCGACGGCTCGACGATGAGGTTGTGGGGCTTGATGTCGCGGTGGATGACCCCCTGCTCGTGCGCGACTTCGAGCGCGCGGCAGAGCTGCTTGCCGACGGTCAGCACCGCGTTCACGGGCAGCGGGCCGCGCGCCTGGATCAGGTGCTTCAGGGACTGACCCTCGACGTACTCCATCGTGATGTAATAGAGGTTGTCCACTTCACCGATGTCGTGGGTGCGGACGACGTTGCGGTGGGTGATCTTGCGCGCCAGCCGGATCTCCTGCTTGAAGCGCTCGAGCGCCGCCGGATCTCCGGCGGCGAAATCCGTGCGCAGCGTCTTGATCGCGACGGTCTCGCCGAGCTGACGGTCCCACGCGCGGTACACGACGCCCATCCCGCCGGCGCCCAGCACCCCCTTGATCTCGTACCGGCCCGCGAACACCTGGCCCGCCTCCAGCTCGCCCGTGCCGGCTCCCGTCCGGATCGGCACGGTCGCGCCCCCGCCCACCGTGATCGGCTGGGTGACGTCCTGCGGGCCGCTGGTCAGCAGCTCCACGAGCTGCTGTTTCGCCTTCAGCTCGTCCACCATGCGCTGGAAGGCGGCCGCCAGCTCGCCGATCTCGTCGCGGCTGGTCGCGGACACCCGCGCCTCGTAGTCGCCTTCGGTCACGCGCCGGGCACCGGCCACCAGCTGGCGCACCGGCCGGCCGATGACCCGCGCCACGGTCCACGAGCCCAGAAGCGCGAGCACGAGACCCGCCAGCCCCGCCAGCAGCAGCGTCCGCTGCGTGGCGTGGAACGCCGCCAGCTCGCGGTCGCGCGAGCGCAGCGCGATGTAGCCGCCGAGCGGCGAGCCTCCCGGCGTGGCGAGGGTGTTGAGGAGCCCGACCAGATGCTCCCCACCCAGCGTCATCGCCACGGGGATGCCGGTCCCCGTGGTCCCCTGCGGTCCCGCGCGCGCCGCGGCCGCCGTCACGTCGGCGTCGAGCTGCGCCGTGCGCGGGAGCGTGCTCGCCACCACCGCGGGCAGGTTCTTCTCCGTCAGCAGGTAGAACACGATCTCGGAGCCCGAGGCGCGCTTCACCGCCTGCGCCAGCGTATCGGTGATCTGCTGCGCCGCGAGCAGCATCCCCTGCACCGACTGGCCGCCGGGGTTCCGGAGCGGCGTCGCCACGGCCAGGTAGAGCCGCTGATCCGCCTGCACCACGTACCCCTCGGTCTGCCCCCCCTGCAGCGCCTGCCCGATGAGGGGGCCGGCGAGCGTGTCGCCGAAGGCGCCCGGGCGGTCCGTCCGGGCGCGCAGCACGCCGTCGGCGTCGGTGATGAGCGTCCAGTCGGCCCCGAGGAGGTCGCGGTACGAGTTGGCGATGTCCACCAGCGACCCCGGGTCTCCCTTCTGGACGGCGGCGATGAAGGTCGGGATCTGGGCCGCGACGTTGGCGCCGCTGGCCAGCGACTTGTCCTCTCCCTCGATGAAGCGGCCGGCCACGGCCCCGGTGTTCTGCAGGCGCTCCTGGAGCACCAGGTCCGCGTTGCGCGTGGCCTGCGACGAGGCCAGGGCGAGCGTGCCCCCGAGGACCAGGACGACGACGCCCGCACTGGCGCCGAAGATCTTGAGCGTGAGGCCGAAGCGCGGACCGCTAGTACCGCTCACGCGTCGCTCCGGAGCCGTATTCCTGGCCGAACTTGTTCTTGTGCGGCACGTAGCGGTAGCCGCTCGCATCGAGGGTGACGTCCTGCCCCGTGAGCCCGCCCTCGGGCACGTCGACCTCGCGCCTCGCCTCGGGCGCACGCTCGAACCACACGTGCAGCACGTAGTGCCCCGGCCGCACCCGGGGGATGACCCAGGAGCCGTCCGCCGCCGGCTGCGCGAAGTAGGCGTTGTCCATGACCAGCACGAAGCCGCTCATCTGCGGGTGAATGTTGCAGTACACCCGCACCAGGCCCGGATAGAGGAAGCGCTGCTCCCCGGACCGGCCCCGTCCGTACAGGCCAAGGTCGAAATCGTTCGGCGAGCTGAGGGAGAAGACGTTGTGGTTGAAGGGATCGCGGTTGGGGAAGACGACCGTCGAGCCGACCGGGACGGCCACCACGCGCGGGCGGAAGCTGCGTCCGTCGAGCGTCATTTCCACGCGCTCGGGCCTGGCCCGCGGTCCGCGGCCCTCCAGCCAGACCACCGCGTTGCCCACGTCGGCCGCGAGCTTGCCGCCGGCTTCGGTGATCGTCACCCGGCCGCTGACCTGCGCCTGCACTGCCACGGGCGCCGCGAGCCAGGCGGCCGCGCCGAGGGCGACCGCGCCGGTGCGGAAATACCGCCTCCTTCGTATGCTATGCATGGCACGAGTTTGCCCCCGACCGTCTGGGGAGTCAAGCGCGTGACGCCACACCCGAGGAGGAACACGTGAAGATCCCCGTTTGCGTGGGGGCGGCCGCGCTCGCGCTTTCGGCCGCCACCCTGCCGCTCCGCGCCCAGGCGCCCCAGGACTCGCTGGCGCAGCGACAGGATTCGCTCGCGCAGCGACTCGCCAGGGCCGAGGCGGCCATCCAGCGGCTCCAGCGCGAGATCGAGTCGCAGCAGCAGGCCAAGGTCGAATCGCGGCTGCAGAATCCCGTCGTGATCTCGGGCCTGATCCTGGTGAACGGCTTCTACGACGGCGCCAGGTTCAACAACGACGACGTCCCGCAGTGGCTCGCCGGCAGCCAGGACAGCAGCGGCCTCCCCAACAGCCGCATCGGCGGCCTGCTGCGCCAGACCCGGCTGGGCATCACCGTGCGGCCCGGCCAGGTCATCGGGGCCGACGTGACGGCGGACCTGCAGCTCGACTTCTTCGGCGGAGAGCCCGCCGACGCCACCGATCGCGTCTTCACGCCCCCGCGCATCCGCACCGCGGACCTGACGCTCGCCTGGCCGCACCTGTCGGTCATGGTCGGACAGGACAAGCCCCTGGTTTCGCCGCAGCTCCCGGTCTCGTTTGCCGCGAGCGGCTACCCGGAGTTCGCGGGCTCCGGGAATCTCTGGGGCTGGATCCCGCAGGCCCGCGTCACGGCCGAAGCCGGCGGCGGGGTGCGCGTCGGACTCCAGGCGGCCGCGCTCGACCCGCTGCAGGAGACCGACGCCAACCTCTCCGGCAGCGCGCCGACCGACATCGGCGAGAAGAGCAGCCGGCCCGCCGTGGAGGGCAGGCTGTACCTGGGCTGGGGCAGTGACGAGGGGGCCAGCGACATCGGCGTCGGCGCGCATCGGGCCTGGTTGGCCACGACCGGCACCGGCACCCTCGCGAGCCAGGCCCTCACCGCCGACCTCCACGTCGTGGTCGGGCCAGTGGCGCTCACGGCCGAGGCGTTCAGCGGCCAGGCGCTCGGCGGGCTCGGCGACGGCGGCATCGGCCAGGACATCGGCCCGCAGGGCCAGCTGGTGCGGACCCGCGGGGGATGGGCGCAGCTGGACATTCGCCCGACGTTCGCCTGGGAGTTCGGCGGCGGCTATGGGCGCGACGACCCGACGGACGCCGACCTGACCACCTCGACGGGAGCCGTCGCCGCCGGCGCCCGGCTGCGCAACGTGACCTTCGAAGGGCACCTGCACTGGCGACCCGGCGGTGGGCTGCTGATCGGCACGGAGTTCCGCCGCTTCCAGACCGAGTTCGCCGGCGGGGTGCTGAGCGCGAATCAGGTCAACGGGTTCGTGGGAGTGTTCTTCTAGGAACGGCGCTCGCGGTCGGCGGTTGGACGGGAGACGTGTCGTCTCACCGCCAACCGCCGCCCGCCATCTACCTCTTCCGCTTGACCGCCTTGAACGTCGCCATCTCGTAGGTGGAGCCGCTCGCGGCGCTGGTGAACCAGACGCCGCCGGCGAGCGTGTCGGCCACCAGCGCGCCCCGCAGCTCCATCAGCCCGTCGCCGCGCGGCGTCTGGAAGTGCACGACGACGCTGTCGCCCGGCACCGGCCACCACTCCGCGGCCTGCAGGGTGCGCCCCCGCGGCGGCTGCGTATAGCCGGGAATGGCGACCCCGGCGACCAGCTGCGTGCTGGAGGTCGCGGTGGCGTCGAGCGCCGCGAGCGGCTGCGTGTCGAGGCTCAGCATCGGCCCGGGGGTCGGGCGCCGGCCGCGCCGCGGCCGCGGCGCCGGCCGCGACACCGTGAGCGTGGTGGTGAGATCGTAGATGCCGGCGGCGCGCTCCGGCGACACCATCGGAGCCGCCGGGTTCGCTGCCGGCACGACCGGCGCCGGCGCGGGAGCCGGAGGGTGCGCACAGGCCGCGAACAGCACGGCGAGCATCGCGGCCCCGAAGCGGCGGGGCGCGCATGGGAGGGCACGAGAGATCATGGCGGGACGATATCCGCCCGCCCCCGGACGCACAACGGGCGGCCCGATGGGCCGCCCGTGCGCCGCGCCCGGTCGGGCGCCGGCTCACACGAAGACGAGCAAGCTCGGCACGAAGACCAGGCTGAGGTTGTAGTAGATGCTCGCGAACCCGTCGAGCATCGAGTAGAGCGCGAGCAGGTCCGTCTCGCTCAGGGGCGCGCCGTCCGGCCCCGTGACCGACGCATCGTCGGGCGTGCCCGTGGCCACCGCGATCGTCGTGCCGTTGAGCTTGAACTTGATGTTGATCGTGTCGCCGGAATACCCGACGATCTCCATCGAGCCGCCCTTGCTCGCCGTCCAGTCGAGCGAGCCACCCGAATCCGTCACCACGCTGACCAGCGACACCGTCGTGGAGCCGTCGTTGGCCTGGTAGTTGGTGGACAGGCTGCTGTCGCTGAGCGAGAGCACGTGCGTCAAGTTGAAGTTCACCTTCGCCCCGGCGCTCACGACGTTGACCACGTAGCCGGCGGCCGTGAGGGACAGCGACGACGTCGTCTTGACTTCACTGATGGTGTAGTCGGCGGCCGTCTGGCTGCCCACCTTCAGCACCAGGTGCAGCGCGTTGGCCTGGGCCGTGCTGACGTCCGCGAGGTCGATGTAGCCCGTCGTCATCAGCGGCTGGCTGGGCTGGCCCGTGGCGGTGTCGACCTGATAGAGGATGAACCGCACCCCGGTCGAGGGGGCGCCCGTCAGGGTCGAGTCGGTGATCCGATAGCCCGCCGGATTCGTGGAATCCCACTGGAAGGTCTTGCCGAGCACGTTGGCCGGGAAGAGGGCCAGCGCGGCGGCGGGGGCCTGCGCCGCCAGCACGCTCAGCGCCCGGCGCGTGCCCGCGTCCACGCGCGTCCAGGGGCCGGTCGCGGGCAGCGCCGCGCGCGCCACCGCGACGCCGAGCGCCGCGCTGCCATCGAGCGCGATCAGGCTCTGGAACACGGAGTTCTGGGCGAGCGACGCGTTGAAGCTCGTTACGGTGGTCGCCATCGTGGACGGATCCGCCGTGGACGGACTCGTGCTGTCGCTGCACCCGGCGGCCAGAACGGCGGCCAGGACCGCGGCGGCCGCGCCGAGGACTGCCGCGTGCTTCAACCGGACGATCGGCATACGACTCCTCCACCGGAGGTCGGGATCATTGAAGTATGGGGGAGAGCGGCGGCGCGCGCCGTGACCCCCACCACACTACAACGGAGGCCGGCGGCGCGCCATACGCAAACGGCCCTGGCGGCCGGAGAACGCCGACGCCGTGCGGTGCCCTCAGCCGCCGAGCGAGAAGCCGAGCCGGGCCGCCAGGCCCGCCAGAGCGTGCGCTTCGGCCGGCGGCAGCGCGCCGCGCGCGCGCTCGAACGCGGACTGCACGTCGAAGGGCACGGGCAGGCGGAGCAGCTCCAGCAGGTCGAGAAGCTCCGACACCGTCGCACGGGCCTCGTCGGTGGGCTCCCGCCCCAGCGCCTCGACGCGATCGAGCAGAGCGGCGACGACGACGTCGGGCATGGCCGCGCGGCCCTCGCACAGCGCATCGTCCGCCTCGGCCGAGAGGCGGCGCCGCGCGATCGCGGCCACCATGGCCCTCGTGACGATGTCCCGCTCGGCCTCGGTCAGTGCGCCCAGATCCATCCTGCAGGGCGTCGCTCCCGGGCCCGCCGGCGTCACCGTCACGGCGAACCTCCAGCCGTCCGTGCGCTCGATGCCGACTTCGAACTCGTGGGCCCGTCCGGTCCGGCGATGGACCAGTCGCACGCGGCCGTCCTCGCCCGACACGTCGTAGCCGTAGAGCGTGGCGCTCGCCGCCGCCCCGGCGAATCGCCGCAGCGCGGCGTAGCTGCCGGCCACCCTGGCGGGGGGGGGCACGGAGGGTCGGGCCCGCTCGCGGTAGATCCGGCCTCCGTCTCCGATGGCCGGATCGTTGCTGTGTGCCGCCGACAGGCGCTCGGCCAGCTCGCGGTGCAGGGCCGGCGCCGCGGCACCGGTCAGCTCGATCGCGTGCGCGGCGTAGCGGAGGGACTCCAGCGGCTCCAGCCCGCCGATGTCGTCGAAGAACCAGGCGCAGGACGTGAACAGCGCCAGCGCGTCGCGCTCCATCAGAAGCAGCTCGCGGGCGCGCACGGCCTCTTCCGGGCTCAAGCCGCGGCGCGCCTGCGCGGCCAGCGGGTCGCGCTCGCCGCCGGGCGGCCCGAAGCTCTCCGCGTAGGCGTCGCGCGCCGCCAGGGGATCGGTGAACAGCGCCCCGCCTTCGCGCGCGAACACCCCGTGCAGCTCGTCCGCCAGCCAGTCCAACGCCGCGCGCAGCGGCGCGCGCCACTTCTGATTCCAGTGGCGCTCCGGCGCGATGCGGCAGCCACAATCGCTGCGCCAGCGCTCCACGCCGTGCGGGCAGCTCCAGGCGCTCGGCGCCACCAGGGTCGCACGCTCGACCGGCGGCCGCGCCGCGAGGACGGCCGCGTAGTTGGTCACCGCGGCGTCGGGGCGCGCCGCGACCAGATCGAGCACCTTGGCCAGCGCCATCTCGCCGAAGCGGTGGTGGTGTCCGAACGTTTCGCCGTCGGTGGCCAGGGACACCATTCCGTCCACCGCTCCGCCGGCCGCGGCCTCGCCCAGCAGGCGCCGCGCCCAGGCGTACGCGTCGTCGAGCAGGGTTCCAAACGCGACGTCGTGCGACAGCGGCCCGTCGTACACGAACAGGGCGATCTCGCGGCCGCCGCCGGTGCGGTAGCGCAGCGGCCGGCCGTCGGCGGGCGCGTGTCCCACCTGGTGCGGGCCGAGGATGGTGAAGGCGATGCCGTGGGCGGCCAGCACGTCGAGCGTGTCGTCGTCCACGGCCGTCTCGGGCAGCCACATGCCCTCCGGCTCGCGCCCGAAGCGCCGCCGGAAGTCCGCGATCCCCCACCGCACCTCCGTGACCTTGTCGCGTCGCGTGCTGAGCGGGAGGATGACATGGTGGAAGGGTGCCGCCACGGCGTTGCCGAAGCCGACCCGGCGGCGGCTCTCGCGGTCGGCGTCGAGCACGGCGCCGTAGGTGCGCGGCGCCTCGACCTCCATCCACTCCAGCAGCGTCGCCCCGAAATCGAAGCTGATCCAGGCGAGGGTATTCACGATGCGCGCGATCCGCCCCGACGCGTCGGGCACGCGGGCGGCCGCGACGGCACGGTAGCACTCCTGCTCGACCCGCCGGTTCCAGTCGTGGTACGGCGCCGCGCTCGCTTCCGTCTCGACCACGTCGAGCCAGGGATTCTCGCGCGGCGGCTGATAGAAATGTCCGTGCAGAACGACCGATCGCGCCATCACACCCCCGCGGCGGCGCGGCGCGGCTCGACCGCCGCCGCGACCTGGGCCAGCACGTCCGGGAACAGGACGTCCCGGCGCTCCATCTCCTCGACGATGCGACGCGCCTGCTCCGGAATCACGCCGCCCCGCGCCACGTCCTCCAGCAGCCCGACGAGCAGCTCCGCGTCGTCCGCGTGGGCACCGAAGCGGCGCTCGGCGTAGTCCGCCGCGGCGCCGGTCGTGATGATGAACTGCCAGTCCGACGCCTGCGCCAGCAGCAGCTCGCGCGCCGCCTGCGCCAGGGCGCGGTGCGCGTCCACCGCCCCGAGCACCTGGGGCACCACGTCCCAGAAGCGGTCCTCGAGGCGCCACAGCCGCCGCCACGTCCACGCCGTCGCGTCGTTGAGCCACATCCCGTCGTCCCCGCCCGCGCCCCACGACCCCGCGTTCAGCTCGATGCCGATCCGCGGTGGGTGCCGCTCGAGGTGCTCCGACGCGGTGACTGCCCGCACACCGGCCGCGCCGTCGGCGAGACGCCGGTACACGGCGGCCAGGAACTCCACGCCCTCGAACCACCAGTGGCCGAACAGCTCCGTGTCGAACGGCGCCGCGATCACGCCGTCACTCCCGACCTCGCCCGACGTGCGGATGCTGGCGAGCAGCGACACGAAGTGCGACGCGTGCAGCGCCGCCTGCGCGAGCGCCGTGCCGGGGTCGTACGGGCGCTTGGCGCCGAGGTCGGAGTTGGGCGCGCTCACGCGCCAGAACCGCAGCCCACCAGGCCAGCGGAGCTTGTGGAACTCCAGGTACCAGGCGTCGCCCGGATAGCCCAGCTGCCGGCTCCAGACCTGCATGGAGGCGCGGGGGTCCCGCACCAGCACCGCCACCCGGCCCGCGCTCCCCGCCGCGCCCACCCGATAGGCCCGGTAGGGCGTGCGGCGCACGCCGTTCCCCCGGTGGCGCGGCCGGTCGCGCCGGGCCGCGTCGAAGCGCTCGGCGCCGATCGGCACCTCCGCATAGCCGCCGAGCGCGCTGCCCGCCTGCGCCAGGTGCGCGTCGGTGAAGACGTAGCGGAAGCCCGCCGCCGCCAGATGCTCCTCGATGCCCGCTCGCGGCCCGGCGTGCGGCGCGCCCGCCGGCCCCCACCACCCGCGCGCCCGGTACGCGCACTCCGGCAGCCAGCATCCGGCGCTGTCGCGGCCGAACAGCCGCCGGTGCTCCGCGCGCGCGACAAGCAGCTGGAGCCGGATCGACGCGTCGCGCCCCAGCAGCGGCAGGTACCCGTGCGTCGCCGCACAGGACATCAGCTCCAGCGACCCGTTCGCCTGCAGCCGCGCGAACGCCGCCACCAGGTCGCCCTCCTCCGCGTCGAACCGGGCTCGCAGCCGGCGGAATCGCTCCGCCCAGAAGTCCACGAGCGGCACGAGAGCGCCATCCCCCGTCTCCGGCAGCGTGCGCCGCGCCTCCTCGCACGCGGCCAGTCGCTGGTCGAAGAACGCGCGCAGCTCGCCGGCGAACCCGGGGTCCGCCAGCTGGTTGGCCAGCACCGGGGACAGACCGAGGGTGATCGGGCAGTGGATCCCGCGCCCGGCCAGGCCGCTCACCGCCTCCAGCAGCGGGAGGTAGGCGTCCACCGCCGCCTCGCACAGCCAGTCGCTGCCGTGCGGCCAGCGTCCGTGCCGCAGCACGTAGGGCAGATGGCTGTGCAGCCCGAGGACGAAGTCCACCGGGCCCCTACCGCCCCGCTGCCGCGGCGGCCTGCACCCGACGGTACACCGCGGCGTACTCGGCCGCCGGCCGCGTCCAGGAGAAGTCCCGCTCGATCGCGTGCTCCACGAGCCACGCCCACCGCGCCGGCGTCCGGTACGTGTCCACCGCGGTCCGGACCGCGTCCGCCAGCGCCGCGGGCGCGTAGTCGTCGAACAGAAAGCCGGTCTGGCCATCCTCGATGGTGTCCGCGAGCCCGCCGACGCGGCGGCCGACCGGCAGCGCGCCGTAACGCTGCGCCGACATCTGCGTGAGTCCGCACGGCTCGTACAGCGACGGCACGAGGAAGATGTCCACGCCCGCCATGATGCGGCGCGCCATGCGGTCGCTGAAGCCGAGGCGCACCGCCACGCGCTGGTGCGAATGCGACGCGATGGCGGTCAGGGCCGCCTCGTAGCGCGCCTCCCCGCGGCCCGTGAACACGAACTGCGCGCCCTCGTGGAACAGGGCCGGGTTGTCGATCACCAGGTCGAGGCCCTTCTGCGAGACGAGGCGCGCCGCCATCCCGATCAGCGGCGCGTTGTAGCGCTGCGCCAGGCCGAAGGTCCGCTGCAGGGCGGCCTTGCAGCGCCGCTTCCCCGACAGGTCGTTCGCCGAGAAGTTGGCCGTGAGCTCAGGATCGGTCGCGGGATCCCACAGGCGCATGTCGAGCCCGTTCACGATCCCCACCAGCCGGTCGCCGAGGGCGCGGAACGCGTCGTGCAGCCCGAAGCCCCCCTCCGGCGTCACCAGCTCCTGCGCGTGCCGCGGGCTGACCGTGGTGACGAAGTCCGCGAACGCCATGCCGCCCTTCAGGAAGTTGGCGCGCCCGTACCACTCCATCAGCCGCCAGTCGTACAGCCACGCCGGCAGCCCCACGACGTGCAGCAGCTCCTCCGGGAACCAGCCCTGGAAGGCGGCGTTGTGGATGGTGAGCACCGTGCGCACGCGGTCGTAGAACGGGTGACCCGCGAAGCGGGTGCGCAGGTACACCGGCACCAGGGCGGCGTGCCAGTCGTGCGCATGCACGATGACGGGCGCATTGGTGATCCGCGGCACCGCGGCCAGCGCCGCCTGCGCGAAGAAGGCGAACCGGAACCCGTTGTCGCTGTAGTCCTGCCCGCCCGCGCCGTACGGTCCGGGGCGGTTGAAGTACCCCTCGTGCTCGATGAAGAACACCCGCGGCGCCCGGGGCGATGCGGGGATGCGCACCAGCCGGGCCCATTCGACCCGCGGACCCACCTCCACGGGGAAGGGCCGGCCGACCGGCACCAGCTCCTCCGCGACCCGGTGCACCGAGCGGTGCAGCGGAGTGATGACGGACGTCGGGACGCCCGCCGCGGCCTGCTCGGTGGCGAGGCCCGCCACCGCCTCGCACAGCCCTCCGGTGCGGGAGTACGGCGCGTACTCCGCGACCACGTGCACGACCCCCGGCGCCTCGCCGGCGTCAAACTCCGGCGCCGGGGGCGGCGCCACCACCTGCCAGCGGGCCGGACGTTCCGCCTCGAGGGGCGGCGCGCCGGTGCCGTCCCTAGGCGGCAGGGGGATCGTCACCCGCGCCCTCGCCCCGGAGCGCCGGGGCGTAGCTCGTGGCCACGTACTGCTGCACCATCCTCCGGGCGGTGAAGCGCTCGCCCACCACCCGCAGCGCGTGCTTCATCTTGTCCACCCACCCGTGTGGCACGCCGTGCGCGTCCCGGTCGTGGAACAGCGGAACCACCTCGTTCTCCAGCAGGGAGTAGAACTGCTCCGCGTCCCACGCATCGGGGTCCGCGCCCTCCGGTGGCGGCTTGATCGCCCAGCCGTTGAGGCCGTCGTACCCCTCGAACCACCAGCCGTCGAGCGTGCTGAGCTGCGGTACCGCGTTCAGGGCGGCCTTCATGCCGCTGGTGCCGCACGCCTCCATCGGCGCCCGCGGGAGGTTGAGCCACAGGTCCACGCCCTGCACCATGCGGTGCGCGAGGTGCAGCTCGTAGTCCTCCAGGAACGCCACCCGTCCCTCCAGCCGCGGGTCGCGCGAAAACTGGTACACCTCCTGCAGCATCCGCTTCCCGTCCTCGTCCGCCGGGTGGGCCTTGCCCGAGAAGATGATCTGGACCGGCCGCCACGGATCGATGAGCAGTTTCCGCAGCCGCTCGAAGTCCCGGAAGATCAGCGTCGAGCGCTTGTAGGTGGCGAACCGCCGCGCGAAGCCGATGGTGAGGGCGTTCGGATCGAGCAGCGTGCCCGCGCCCACCACGTGCGCGGCCTCCTTCCACTCGTCCACCCAACGGCGCCGGGTCTGCTCCCGGATGAACGCCATCAGGATGTCCTTCAGCTCGCAGTGCACGAACCACAGGACCTGATCGTCCAGCGTCAGCACCCGCTCCCACAGCGCCGGATCGTCGAGGCGGTGGCCCCAGGTGGGGCCGAGGTGGTTGTCGAGGAGCGCCATCATGCGGTGTGACATCCAGGTCGCGAGATGCACCCCGTTGGTGATGTAGCCGATCGGCACCTGGCTCGACTTCCGGCCGGGCCACAGGTCCCGCCAGATGCGGCGAGACTCCTCGCCGTGCCGCTTGGCCACCCCGTTGACGCGGCTCGACAGGCGCTGCGAGAGCACGGCCATGTGAAACTGGCCGTGGTCGCGCGCGCGATGGTAGCCGAGCTTCATGAAGACGTCGCGCCCGACCCCCAGCTCCTCCCACACCGGGCCCGTGCATTGCTCGACCAGCTCGGTGGAGAAAATGTCGTGGCCCGCCGGCACCGGCGTGTGGGTCGTGAAGATGGACGACGCGCGGACCTGACGAACGGCGTCCTCGAACGACACCCCCTGTCCGACGTGCTCCCGCAGCCGTTCGACCAGCATGAACGCCGCATGACCCTCGTTGGCGTGCCAGGCGCCGGGGTTGACGCCCACGGCACGCAGCACCCGGACGCCCGCGACGCCCAGGGCCCATTCCTGCCGCAGGCGCTGCTCGGCGCCGCCGGCGTAGAGGCGGCCGGCCAGCGTGCGGTCGGCCGGGTCGTTCTCCTCCAGATCGGTGTCCAGGAGGTAGACCGATACCCGGCCGACCTTCATGCGCCAGGCGCCGACGTGCACCGGCCGGCCGAAGGCGCGCACCACCGCCAGCCAGGGCTCGCCGCCGGGGCCGCTGAGGGGCTCGAGGGGGCCGAGCGCGGGCGCGAAGCGCTCGTCGGTGTCCTCCTGCCAGCCGTCGAGCCGGATGCGCTGGTCGAAGTAGCCCTGGGTGTAGAGCAACCCGACGGCGACCAGGGGCACGCCGAGGTCCGACGAGGCCTTGCAATGATCGCCCGCCAGGACGCCGAGCCCGCCGGAGTAGATCGGCACCGAGTTGTGCAGCCCGAACTCCGCGCAGAAGTACGCGACCGGGCGGGCGCCGCCGGCCAGATCGCCGTAGCTGGTCGCGAACCACGTGCCTGCGTCGCTGGACTCGGTCCGCAGGTCGCCCATGACGCG
>Ga0335078_10006018_pt1 | contig 17962 bp, 11 predicted proteins | sample Lox_Sample_32_FD_206711 | JGI IMG/M metagenome (GOLD analysis project Ga0335078, IMG submission 206711) | Soil microbial communities from Loxahatchee National Wildlife Refuge, Florida, United States - Lox_Sample_3.2 | ecosystem: Environmental > Terrestrial > Soil > Wetlands | place: USA... | reverse complement strand
CCAAAAGCAGCGCGAGCCCGGCCCGCGCTGCGGCACGAAGCGCACTGCGTTCCAATAGAGAATCCGCCCCCCAGTTCGGCCCTCCGAAAACACCGGATTTCGCGGACTCCAAACGAGTCGTCATGATAATCGTCACCCTCGAGATTTCTGTCCCTGCGGGACGTGATTTTTCACTGTCCCAATGGAACGTGTAGCGAAACGGCGTTGTTACACTTTTCTGGCAGCCCGTTGCGCACCAATGTCCCTCGCGCGCCTTGGGAAAAAGCCATACCGTTGCTGAAGACTGAATTACGGAGACACCAGAGCGTGTCTATGAAGCGCCGCTTGGCAGTCTAGCGGCGCTCCGATTCCTTGACAATGCAAACTGCGGCGGCTACGCTCCTCGTGGTTTTGACAGCGCTGAGCGCCTTGCGTCGAGTCACTTGTCATGTTTGCCAGAGAAGAATTGTTGCGCATGTTCGAGAGCGCCGGTGCCATCCGGCACGGCCATTTTGAGCTGTCCAGCGGCCGCCACAGCGGCACCTATGTGCAATGTGCCCTGGTCCTCCAGTATCCCCGCTTTGCGGAAAAGCTCGGCCAGGGTCTGGCGGCGCGCTTCGCGCATCACAGCATCGCCGCCGTCGTTTCGCCGGCTTTAGGCGGCCTGGTGATTGGCCAAGAAGTGGCCCGCGCGCTGCCTGAGCCCAAGGGCGGATCAGGCGGGGGCGTGCCGGCCATTTTTGTCGAGCGTGATTCCAGCGGCATCCTGACCTTGCGTCGTGGCTTCTCCATCACGCCGGATCAGCACATTTTGGTGGTCGAAGACGTCTGGACCACCGGCGGATCGACCGAAGAAACCATTCGCGTGATCCAGGAGGCTGGTGGCCGCGTCGTGGCTGCTGGCGCGCTCATTGACCGTAGCGGCGGCAAGATGGATTTTGGCGTGGAAACGCAGGCGTTGGTCGAACTACCCATCGATAGCTACGATCCCGAAGATTGCCCGCTTTGCCGCGACGGCAGCATCGCTTACAAACCCGGCAGCCGCTTCGCCCGCTCGGCGTAATTGCTCGCGCCGCCCAACTTGCCAAATCGCAGCTCTCTCCTGAAAATTGATGATTAATTCGCAGCGCCATTCCATGCGCCATTTCAAACTGACCATCGCTTACGACGGCACCGATTTTCACGGCTGGCAAATCCAGTCCGAAAGATCCACGGTCCAGGGCGAAATTGTTTCCGTACTGCGCCGTGTAACACAGGAGCACGTCCAACTGCACGGTGCTGGGCGCACGGATGCGGGAGTCCATGCGCTTGGCCAAGTGGCCAGTTTCAGGACACAGTCCGGGCTTTCCGCGCCTGAATTTCAGCGCGCGCTCAATGCGTTGTTGCCGCCGGCGATTCGCATTATCGGTGCGGAAGAGGTAGGTCCGGACTTTCACGCCCGCTGGTCGGCCATCGGCAAGATTTATCGGTACCGCATCTATCGCGGCAAAGTTGTTCCGCCCGCGCTCTGGCGTTACGTGCTGCACTATCCGTTTCCCCTCGATGAAGACGCTATGCGTGTCGCCGCGTCGCGGTTCGTCGGACCGCATGATTTTGCCGCGTTTGCCGCGTCCACCGGTTCCGAAGACGATGATCGCGAGCGCTCCACGGTCCGCGAAATTTACGCTAGCGAACTGGCCCGCAGTGAAGATGATCAGGAGCTGGTCTTCACCGTGAAAGGCCGCTCGTTCTTGCGTTACATGGTCCGCAAAATGGTCGGTACGCTGCTCGAAGTCGGCCGCGGCAAAATGGTCCCCGACGATATCCTGCGCCTCTATCAAATCAAGGATCGTTCCAAGTCCGGTCCCACCGTTCCCCCGCAAGGCCTCTGCATGGTCGAAGTGCTGCACGACGAACCCTGGCGCATCGCTTAGCTAAAGTCCGTCCGCTGAAACCATTCGCGCTCCTCATTCGTATTGCGCTCACAGCATTTGGAGAGGTTGCGCTGTAATCCGAGCCACGCGGCTCCGTCATACAACCAGATAGAAACGAGTCGGCGTTCGCGCTCGAAACTGCTCTGAGGAGTATTTATGAGATTCCGTGGGATTTTTTTGCCCCTGTTTTTGGCGATTGCCACGTTGGGCTCCGCCGCTACACTAAGCGCGCGGCAAGTGGCGGGCCCTGGCGCAAAGCCGGCCACCGCTATGCCGGACGAAATTCCTGTACCTGCCGCGGCGCAGCCTTCGAATCATTTCGACGTCGAAGCGGCCACGGATGCGTACCTCGCCGAGATCCCGGCCAATGCGCGAAGCAAGTCCGACGCCTATTTCGAGGGTGGCTACTGGCTTATCCTGTGGGACTTCTTGTGCGCAGTAGTGATTTATTTTTTGTTGTTGCATTTCCGCTGGTCCGCCGCGATGCGCAACCTGGCCGAGCGTCTCACGCGTTTCAAGCCGATCCAAACCTTTCTCTACTGGACCGCATTCCTCATCGTAACCACGCTGCTTGGCGCGCCCTTGGCAATCTATGAAGGCTATTCTCGCGAGCGCCAGTACGGTTTGGCCACGCAGACCCTCGGCCCATGGCTCGGCGAACAGCTCAAAATGTTGCTCGTGAATCTGGTGCTCGGCGGAATTCTGGTAACCCTGCTGTTCGGTATTGTGCGCCGCGTGCCGCGCACCTGGTGGATTTGGGGCGCTGCTGTCTCCATGCTCTTTTTCATATTCTTCGTGATGATTGCCCCTGTCTATTTGCTGCCGCTTTTTAACAAAGTGTCGGTGCTCGACGATCCACGCGTCACCCAGCCGATCCTGCGTCTCGCCCGAGCGAACGGCATTCCTGCGCGAAAGGTCTACGAAATCGATGCATCTCGGCAAACCACGCGCATGAGCGCCAACGTCAGTGGATTCGGCAACACTATGCGCATCACGCTGAACGACAATCTGCTGACCCGTGGCACCCCTGAAGAAATTCAGTCGGTCATGGGCCACGAAATGGGCCACTATGTGCTCAACCACATTCCCCGAGACTTGCTGTACTTCTCGGTCGTGATTTTTCTCTTCTTTGCGCTGTTGCGATGGTCCCTCGCCTGGACCCTGCAGCGTTGGGGCGAGCGCTGGCAGATTCGCGGCATTGGCGACACGGCGGTGTTGCCTTTAGTCATGCTGATCGCATCGGTTCTCGGTTTCATCTACACGCCGTTCTTCAACACCCATATTCGCGGCAACGAACACGAAGCCGACATGTATGGGCTGAACGCGAGCCGTCAGCCCGATGGTTTTGCGCGAGCCGCGATTCATCTGGGTGAATATCGCAAAATGAGTCCCGGCCCGGTCGAAGAGTGGATCTTCTTCGATCATCCCAGTGGGCGGAATCGCATCGAGGCCGCGATGCGCTGGAAGGCTGAGAACTTGGAACTGTTTGCTCCGAGTGCCGCGAGTGGCAACGGCGCTGGCAGCCACTAGCGGAGATCATCCGGACCCGGGAGTGGACCTTTTCCTCCCCAGACGGATTGAAAACGGCAGACTTAGCTAATATACTTAGCTAATGGTTTACACGGTGCATAAAACGAAGACCAATTTGTCCAAGCTACTGCGCAAAGTGGAAAAGGGCGAGGAGGTCGTAATCGCGCGGGGCCGAAAACCCATAGCGAAGATTGTCTCTACCGACGAGAAGAAGAAAAAGAAACGAGTCCCGGGACGCTGGAGGGGACGAATTTTCCTATACGTCAGACGCCTTTGCTCCGTTAACCGACGCGGAACTTACGGATCTGGGCTTCGAGTGACGAATGCAGCGCGTCTTACTCGACACGCACGCGTTCGTTTGGTGGTCCGAAGATCGCGATCTCTTGTCCGCTGAAGCGCGCCAGACAATTTCTGACCCGGAGATATCGGTGCTGGTTTCTGCGGCCTCCGCGTGGGAACTGGCGATCAAAGCGCGACTTGGCAAGTTCAAGTCAGCTCAGTTCGTTGCGGCATTCCCTTCCGAATTGCAGCGGCAGCATTTTGAAGAACTTCGCATTTCGGTTGAGCATGCTCTAAAAGCCGGTGGGCTGCAGATCCCACACAAAGATCCGTTTGACCGTATGCTTGCCGCGCAGGCACAAGTTGAAAACGTTGCCGTCATCAGCAAAGACAAAGTCTTCGACCGTTGCTTGGTTTCTAGGATCTGGTGAGTGTCGCCAGATAGAGTTACTCTTACTGCAGGCTTTCATATGGCCGCGACCGCCATTCCTCTCGACACGTTCTCTTCGATCGATCCGGCGACCGGAAAAGTCTTGGCGCAAATCGAAAGGACGCCCCCAGCCGCGCTCCAGGGGATTGTGATTCAGGCGCGTGCCGCGCAGGCAGCGTGGGCCGCGGTGCCGCTCACAAAGCGCTGTGCGCAGTTCGCCAAACTGCGAGAGCAAATGCTGGCGTCTCGCGACTTGATCGCGAATACGATCGTCGCCGAATCCGGCAAGCCTCGCGTTGAAGCTCTGTTCGCTGACCTGTTCGTTTCCCTCGATACGGCGCTCTATTTCGAAAAGAACGGCGCCCACCTCTTACAACTCGAAGACGTTCCCCATCACAGCACCGCGGCCAAAGCAAAAATCGGACGCCTCGTCTACGAACCGCTGGGCGTTATCGGCGTCATCAGTTCGTGGAACTATCCTTTGGCGATTCCGATGAGCCAGATGATTCCAGCCGTCGCCGCTGGCAATGCCGTCGTATGCAAAACGAGCGACTTCACCCCGCAGTGCGGCGCATTGATGCAAAAGCTCTTCGCCCAGGCGGGCTTTCCGCCGAATCTCGTGACCGTGATTCAGGGCGGCGGCGACGTCGGTCAGGCGCTGATCGATGCCGCGCCGGACAAAATCATGTTCACTGGCAGCGTCGCCACCGGTCGTCGCGTTGCCGAAGCCTGCGCCACAAAGCTGATCCCGACCGTCCTCGAACTCGGCGGCAAAGACGCCATGCTTGTTTTAGCTGACGCCAACCTTGACGTTGCCGCCAGCGCAGCGGTCTGGGGCAGCTACACCAACTGCGGCCAGGTTTGTCTCTCGGTGGAGCGGCTCTTCGTCGAGCGATCCGTCGAAGAAAAATTTCTTGCGCTCTGCGTCGAGAAAACGAAAAAGCTGCGCCTTGGTCCTGGCAGCAGCTCGTCGACCGACGTCGGCCCCATGATTCGTCCGCAACACGTTCAGCGCATGACCGAGCTCATCAGCGACGCGGTGAGCCGCGGCGCGCGTGTCCTCTGCGGCGGCCATCCGCGCCCTGACCTCGGCCCCAATTTCTTCGAGCCGACCGTGATCGCGGGCGTCAACTCTTCGATGAAACTTTTTCAGGAAGAAACCTTCGGCCCCATCCTTGCCGTACAATCCGTCGCCAACTCCGAAGAAGCTATCGCGCGCGCCAACGATTCGCCCTTCGCTCTCGCCGCCAGCATCTGGACCAGCGACACGGACCGAGGCCAGGCCATCGCAGCGCGCCTTCGCACTGGCGCTGTCATGATCAATGACGCCATCAGCTATTTCGCTGTCGCCGAGGCACCGCACGGCGGCTGCGCGGCCAGCGGCTGGGGGCGCACGCACGGCAAAGCGGGTCTGCAGGAGCTCGTTCGCCCCAAATACATCGATGTGGATCGCCTGCCGCGCATGAAAAAGCCGTGGTGGTATCGTTATGGCGCGGATCTCGAGCGCGCCGCCGACGCCTTCCTGCGTTTCGAATTTGGCGGCGTCTCCGCTAAACTCCGCCATGCCCGTGGCGCTCTCAAGACGATGTTCCGCGACCACGGCTTGTAGTCACAAAGACGAAACTCCGAAGCTTCGTGGCGAATCCAAACAGAACCCACTTGGGAGGCGGCTCGATGCAGCAGAACGAATGGATCTACGACTGGAACGCCGCCGCGCCCCACCTCCCGCCCGGCACGCGCGTCCTCCTAAATGACGAAACCCTACGTGATGGCCTACAGAATCCCTCCGTCCACGATCCCAGCATCCCCGAAAAAATCGAAATCCTGCACCTAATGGAGTCGCTCGGCATCGATTCCCTCAACATCGGTCTCCCCGGCGCCGGTCCGCGCGCTGTCGAACACACCGAAGCCCTCGCTCGTGAAATCGTCTCGCAGCGCTTGAAGATTCGCCCCAACTGCGCCGCGCGCACCGTCGAAGCCGACATTCGTCCCATCGTCGAAATCTCCCAGCGCGTCGGCATCGCCATCGAAGCCGCTACCTTCCTCGGGTCCAGCCCGATCCGCCGTCTCGTTGAAGACTGGACCGTCGACCATCTCGAGCGCACCACCGAAAACGCCGTTAAGTTCGCCATCGGCCACGGCCTCCCGGTTATGTACGTCACCGAGGACACCATTCGCACCGACCCTGACACCGTCAGGCGCCTCTACACCACCGCCATTCGCAACGGCGCCCGCGCTGTGGTCCTCTGCGACACCGTCGGCCATGCCATTCCCAACGGCGCCTACAATCTCGTGAAATTCGTGATCGAAGAAGTCGTCAAGCCCAGCGGTGAAAAAATCCGCGTCGATTGGCACGGCCACAACGATCGCGGCCTCGCCGTCGCCAACTCTCTCGCGGCCATGGCCGCCGGCGCTGACTGCATCCACGCCGCCGCCAACTCTCTCGGCGAGCGCGTCGGCAATACGCCCATGGAACTCATGCTCGTCAATCTTCGCCTCATGGGCGTCATTCACCAGGACCTTTCGAACCTCCGCGACTACTGCGACAAAGTCGCTGCTGCCACTCATACGATCATCCCGCCCAACTATCCCGTCATCGGCCGCGATGCCTTTCGCACCGCTACCGGCGTCCACGCCGCCGCTATCATCAAGGCTTTCCGCACCGGCGACCAACTCCTCGCCAACTCCGTCTACAGCGGCGTCCCCTCCCATCTCTTCGGCCTCGAGCAACTCATCGAAATCGGTCCCATGAGCGGCAAATCCAACATTCTTTTCTGGCTCGAACGCCATAACATTCCCGCGGACGACGCCCTCGTCAATCGCATCTTCGGCGCCGCCAAACAATCCGCGCGTGTCCTCACCGACGCCGAACTCACCGCGCTCTGTGCTGAGGCCGCACGGCATTGATCCGCACACGGGCTCGCTTCGCCTTCATGAAAGCGCTGCTCGTTTGCGTTATCATGCTCGTCCTTATGCCGGGCCGCTCCTCCGTTGCTAATCCTTCGGTTCGCTCCGCCCCCGCAGGCCAGCTTGCTGAAAACGCGCAAGTCCGCGCGGCGATGAACTGGCTCGGCTCCAACGTGAATTGGATCAATGAGCAACAAATTCATCTCACCGAAATTCCTGCGCCCTCGTTTCAGGAGGGCGAACGCGCTGCCGCCATCAAACCGCTCTTCGCCTCCGCTGGCTTGAACGTCCAGGCCGACAGCCTCGGCAACATCATCGGCGAACTTCGCGGCGCGACCGACAAGGAACTCGTCGTCCTCTCCGCCCACATCGACACCGTTTTCCCCGCCGGCACGGACGTCAAAGTCCGCCGCGATGGCGAACGCCTCCTGGCCCCCGGCATCTCCGACAACGGCACCGGACTCGCCGCTCTCATCGGCATCGCGCGCGCCATTCACGAAGCGCACCTTCAACCGCAACGCACCATTCTTTTCGTCGCCAATGTCGGCGAAGAAGGCGAAGGCAACTTGCGCGGCATGCGCGCCATCATCGAAGCCTATCGTCCGCGCCTCAAAGCGGTGATCGTGCTCGACGGCGCTGGCACCGATCACGTCACCACCAAAGCCCTGGCCTCCCGCCGCCTCGAAGTCATCATCACCGGCCCCGGCGGCCACAGTTGGTCCGACTTCGGCCTCCCCAATCCCATCAACGCACTCGTCCGCGGTTCCGTCCGCTTCATCAACACCAAAGTTCCGCAGTCTCCGCGCACCACCTTTAATCTCGGCCAAATCGAAGGCGGCACCTCCGTCAACTCCATCCCGTTCGAAGCCCGCCTCAAAGTTGATGTCCGCTCCGAAAGCGAGGACGAACTCACCCGCCTAGAAAACGCTCTCAAAGAATGCATCGCCGCCGGCGTGCGCGACGAAACGGGAGCCTCGCGCGACCGTAGTCGGGGCAAGCTGGATTGGAAATTGCAGTCTCTCGGCAATCGCCCCGGTGGCGAATTGGCGTCAGACTCGCCACTTCTCGCTGCGCTCCGCGCCGCCGATGCTATCGTGGGGAATGATTCCCGGATTGAACGCTCTTCCACCGATGCCAATGTCCCGCTTTCGCTCGGCATCGACGCCATCTCCATCGGCGCGGGCGGCAACGGCGGAGGCGCTCACTCCTTGCAGGAGTGGTATGACCCTGCAGGCCGCCAGCTCGGGCTGCAGCGCGCGCTCCTCACGCTTCTGGGAATCGCAGGCCTCGCGCCTGAAAGGACCAGATGACCGTTCGTTTCACCAGCCTGCTTTCTCTCGGCGGCATCATTCTTCTGAGCATTGGCGCGGGCATCTTCGCGTTGCGGGCCCGCGCGCAGGTCGCGGCGCAGAGCGACCACATCACGGTCTACCTTCACGGCCGTATTTACACGAATGATCCGGACAGTCCCTGGGCCGAAGCGATGTCTATCCGCGGTGGCAAGATCCGCTGCATCGGCAAAATCGCCTACGTTCTCCTCGAGTGCGGCGGCAACGATCCTTCTGCCGAAACCATCCAGCTCGACGAAAAATTCGTCATGCCCGGCTTCAATGACGCCCACGTCCACCTCGGTGGCGCGGGCGCGGACATGCTTTCCGTCCGCCTCAACGGCGTAACCACGATCGAGGAACTTCAGAGGCGCGTCGCCGACGCGGTCGCTCATCACAAAGAAGGCGAGTGGATCACCGGCAGCGGCTGGGACCACACCCTCTGGCCCGACAAAAAATTCCCCAACAAACAGGAACTCGACGCCGTCTCTCCCAAGAATCCCGTTTTTCTTGTTCACGTCTCCGGCCACGTCGCGGTCGCCAACTCGCTTGCTCTCGAACACGCCGAAATCAAGAACGCCACTCCCAATCCTCCCGGCGGCATCATCGAACGTGACGCCAACGGCGAAGCCACCGGCATGCTCGAAGAAGATGCCGCCATGAGTCTCGTCAGCGGCAGAATCCCGGACCCCGCGGCGGATCAGCGGCGCCGTGGTATCCAGCTCGTGCTTGAGGACGCGGCAAAAAACGGCGTCACTTCCGCCCAGGATTTTTCCGAATGGTCGGACTTCGAGGTCTACCAGCAATTAAAAGAGGAAGGGAAGTTGACGCTCCGCATTACCGAGTGGCTGCCTTTTGTAGCTTCCATGGATCAGTTGCAAACCTGGCGCGCCCAAGGCGGCACCACCGATCCCTGGCTCCGCACCGGCTCGCTCAAGGGTTTTATGGATGGAGCTCTCGGCTCCCGTACCGCCGCTCTTCTCGCACCGTACTCGGACGATGCCTCCACCAGCGGTCTCCTCACCAACGACCCCGAAAAATTTCGCAAAATGGCCATCGAGCGCGACCGCGCCGGCTTTCAAATCAATTTCCACGCCATCGGCGACCGTGCCAACCGCGCCGCGCTCGACATTTTCGAAGCCGTCGCCAAAGCCAACGGCCCGCGCGACCGTCGCGACCGCATCGAACACGCGCAGGTGCTAGCGCCCGAGGATATTCCGCGCTTCGCGCAGCTTAAAGTGATCGCCTCCATGCAGCCGTCTCACGAAACCACCGACATGCGCTGGGCCGGCCAGCGTCTCGGTCCCGACCGTTCGAAGGGTGCTTACGCCTGGAACTCTCTGCTGAAAAGCGGCGCCCGCCTCGCCTTCGGCACCGACTACGACGTCGAGCCGATTAGCCCCTTCCGCGGCCTTTACGCCTGCGTCACTCGCGAACTCCCCGACGGCGGCCCCGCCGGCGGCTGGCAGCCCCAGGAAAAAATCTCGCTCCAGGATTGCATCCGCGCCTACACCTCCGGCTCCGCCTACGCTGAATTCTCAGAAGGGAAGAAAGGCGAGCTGAAAGCCGGCGAGTTCGCCGACTTCATTATTCTTTCCGCCGACCTCACCAAAATTCCGCCGCAGCAATACACCAAGGTCACCGTCTTGAAGACCGTCGTAGGCGGCCGCCCCGTCTACTCCCCAGACACCGAAAGCGGCCACTAGGCCGTCCGACATACACCCTTGTCGCGGCCCATTAAATCCTGCGCGGCGTCGACGTGCCCCGACGCAAACGACGAGCAATGTTACTCGTTGCCCCGCACAATTGCCGGCCAGTACTGAAGGTTCTAGAACCCTTCTTCCTGAAACAAATAAATTCCAGCAAAATTTTAGCTGTGTCACTCGTCACATTCTTGTTGACAACCCTCACCTCCAACCACTATATAAACGCCCATTAATACGCTCTGTGGGTCTCTTTCGCGTCGTTTCTATTGCTGCGTCCAAGTTGCCTGTTCTCGGATGTATACGGGGTGTCGGGATAATTCTGTAGCTTTTTCTATGAAACCCTGTAGCGAAATATGGCTGAACGTAGCGCGAAGCCGATCTGAATTTAGATTAGCTTGACATAATTGATAGAGACGATTCGATTTAGCTCCTCAGACCGCATTGGTAGCTGGCTTGCAATTGCTCTCACCAGCTGCGTTTTCGTGGTCGTTGCCCAATTGCCTTTTTCATTTTTTTCTCGAAGTGGTGGCTTCTGCTTCTGTTCGACAATTTGAAGATGTCCGGGCTGCCCAAGGCCCGCCCAGGAGGTAGGTAGGAATGTCCAAGCGAGTGGCTCTTCTCCTAGCTGCATTGCTTTGTTTCTTTGCTGTAACCCCGGTTGCGCTATTCGCGCAGTCGGCCAGTACCGGTGCCGTGGTTGGCACAGTGACCGACCCGCAAGGCGCGGCGGTTGCCGCTGCCGCGGTGACCTTGACGGACAAGGCCACCAGCCTCGCCCGTACCGCCACGACCAACGAAAATGGTCACTACATTTTCGTGGACGTGAATCCCGGCACATACAATCTCTCCGTGAATAAGACCGGTTTCCGCGTCTCCAAGGTCGTCGACCAGGTCGTTCAAGTCGGTCTTTCTTTGACCTTGAACGTCACGATGGAAATTGGCTCCGTTGCGGAGACCGTCGAAGTCACCGCCACCCAGGGCGCTGAACTCCAGACCCTCAACGCCACCGTCGGCAACACCATCGGCGGCGAAACTCTCCAAGAATTGCCCACGATTCAGCGTGACGCGGCGACCTTCGTAGCCCTCCAGCCGGGCGTTTCCCCCGATGGTAGCGTCGCCGGCGCGGTCGTGGATCAGAGCACCTTCATGCTCGATGGCGGCCAAAACTCCAACGACATGGACGGCTCCATGACGGTCTACACGCCCAGCTTCGCGGGCGACCCCACTGGCATCGTCCAGAACGCGATGGGCGGCGGACCCTCGGGCGTCATGCCGACTCCGCTCGACTCCGTCGAAGAGTATAAAGTGAACACCGCCAACCAGACTGCTGACTTCAACAGCTCCGCTGGCGCGCAAGTCCAGGTCGTTACCAAGCGCGGTACCAACCAGTGGCATGGTTCCGCTTACGAGTACTATCTCGATAACCACCTGAACGCGAACACGTTCGACAACAACTTCACCGGCACTCCGCTCCCCAGCTTCCACTACAACCGCTTCGGCGCATCTGGCGGTGGTCCAATCGTCTCCAAGAACTGGTTGGGCGGAAAGACCTACTTCTTCGCCAACTACGAAGGCTTCCGTTGGAATGACTCGCAGACCTACGAGGTCGCGGTTCCGAGCGCCAATATGCGCGCGGGTATTCTGACGTTCGATGTTTGCAACGCAGCCTGCGAGGCGTCTGGCGGCCCCGCTCCAGTTCCCACGACCTTCAATTTGGCTACCGGCACGAACTGCGGTCCGAACGCGAACGTAGCCTGCGATCCTCGCGGACTTGGGATCGATCCGCTCGTTCAACAACTGTGGGCGAAGTACGAACCGGTCGGCAACGATCCGACTTGCGGCGCTTTGCTTGGCTCCCGTTGTGATGGCGTTAACGAGATCGGTTACAAAGCCAACGTTGGACTTCCCTACACGTCAAACTTCGGAGTAGCCCGCTTGGACCATGATTTTGGTTCCAAATGGCACTTCAATACCGCTTATCGTTATTATAAGTTGGTCCGCGCCACCACCAGCCAGGTCGACGTTGGCGGCTTTTTCTCGGGCGATACTCTCGGCACTCCCACGTCTCTGTCCGTTCGCCCTCAGCAGCCTTGGTACTTCGTGGCCGGCGTAACGACCAACGTCACCTCCAACACCACGAATGACTTCCACTACAGCTACTTACGCAATTTCTGGTCTTGGGGCAATCCGGGTGGCGTTCCCCAGATCGCCGGGATCGGTAGCAATATCGGCGGCGCTGCGCTCGAGCCTCTCGGAGAGGTTTCGACCACCGCGCTGATTCCATACAACGTAAACACTCAGAACGTACGTACCCGTTTCTGGGACGGCCATGACAATTTCCTTCGCGACGATTGGTCCATGCTCAAGGGCAATCACCTCTTCACTTTTGGTGGTTCTTACCAGCGCAACTGGGACTATCACCAACGCTCCGACAACGGTGGTGGTATTAACTATCAAGGTACATACCAGCTTGGCGACGCGCAGGGCGCAGGTCAGGTGGCTCTCACCGGCCCGGATGGCAGCATTGTCCCGGCTGGCGTCAGTTCCAAGACGTTTGGTCGTGACATCGCGGCGGTTCTCGGCATCGTCACCGATTCTCAGATCGCCTATACCCGCTCAGGTCCAGACCTTACTTTGAATCCACCACTGACCCACGCGTTTGATCAGAGCACGATTCCCTATTACAACGTGTACTTCAGCGATTCCTGGCACCTCAAGCCGTCCTTTACCTTTACCTACGGTTTAGGCTGGACGCTCGAAATGCCACCGACCGAAGCTCAGGGCAAACAAGTCGAATTGGTCGATTCCTCCGACCAGCCACTCGATTTGATGAGCTACTTGAAGCAGCGCGAAACCTCTGCCTTGGCAGGCCAGGTTTACAATCCGGAGATTGGCTTCTCCTTGGTCGGTAACACCGGCGCTGGCGAAAAGTATCCTTATGACCCGTTCTACGGCTCTTTCAGCCCCCGTTTGGCTGCCGCGTGGAACCCCAACTACACCGATGGCCTGCTCGGGAAGATCTTCGGCGGAAACAAGACCGTGGTTCGCGGTGGCTATAGCCGCGTCTACGGTCGCTTGAACGGCGTGGACTTGGTTCTCGTTCCGCTACTCGGCGACGGCCTTATTCAAGCCGTTCAATGCAATCAAGTCCTGATCACCGGTTGCGGGCCCACGAACCCAAATCTGATGACCGCCTTCCGTGTCGGCACCGACGGCCCCAATGCTCCTCTGCCTGCAGCGACTTCGACCCTTCCGCAGCCTGTGTTTCCGGGTATCAACAACGCCGAAGCCGGAGCCGCGGAATCTCTCGATCCGCACTTCCGTCCGAACGTGGTGGATTCGTTCGACCTCACGCTGCAACGTCAGCTCACTTCCAAGATTCTCTTGGAAGTCGGCTACATCGGTCGCAGAATCACCCACGAATATCAGCCCATCAACATCAACGCCGTGCCCTATATGATGACCGTCGGTGGCCAGAGCTTTGCTAAGGCCTACGCCGCTGTGGAAACTGCTTTGGGCTGCAACATCTCTTTTGCCGCTTGCGGCGCAGGCGGCAAACCTGCTTCACTCGCTCCGCAGCCTTTCTTCGAAACCGCTTTAGCGGGTACCGGCTACTGCAACGGCTTCGCCAACTGCACCACTGCTGTTGCCAACCAGGAATTCAACAACTTCGTCAGCCAGTCCGTGTGGAACTTGTGGAGTGACTTGGATCAGGGCGACGCCACTTGCAGCCCCACCCAATCCTGCGGCTTCAATTTCCCGCACTCGATGCTGAATACGACCGGTCAGTTGAGTTCCGGTGTCGGCGTGAACGCCAGCATCGGCCATGGCAATTACAACGGCGGTTTCGTCTCCTTGCGCGTGAGCAACTGGAAGAACATCACCCTGCAGGAAAACTTCACCTACAGCAAGGCTTTGGGGACGGGCGCTTTCGTCCAGGCCACCAGCGAATATACCGCCGACGATCCGTTCAATCTCAATGCCATGTACGGCTTGCAGAACTTCGACCGCAAACTCGTCTTCAACACCTACGCCCTGATCACCGAACCTTGGTACAAAGGCCAGCAAGGCGTCCTTGGCCGCGTCCTCGGCGGGTGGTCGCTGGCTCCGATCGTAGCTATCGGTAGTGGCGCTCCGCTCTTCTGCGGCACCAACACCGATGCTCAATCCTTCGGGTCTGCCGACGGCGTTGACTTCGCGACCAACGAAAACTGCATCCTCACCAAAGCCGCCTCCGGAGGCAGCGCTTCGTTGCACTCCTTTACCGACCCGGCCACTGGCCAGACCTACGCTGGCGGTTTCAACATTTTCCCCGACGGCGGTACCAGCTTCTACAATTCCATCCGTCCTCCAATCCTCGGCCTGGACACTGGCGCCGGCGGCGTCGGCGTTCTCCGCGGCCTCGGCTACTGGAACGTGGATATGCGCATCGTGAAGAACATCAAGCTCCGGGAACGCTTTGGGCTGCAGTTTGAGTACACCCTGACCAACGTGTTCAATCATCCGGTGTTCTTCGACCCGACCATCGACCCGACGAACCCTCCAGGCCCGGGCAACACGGGCAGCATTGGTGTGACGAATACTCAGGGCAACAACCCGCGCGCCATGCAGTTCGGTCTGCGCTTCCAGTTCTAACTCTTCCGGCAGGTCAACCTGCCGCGCACGAAACGGGGAGGGCCTTACGGCCTTCCCCGTTTCTGCTTTTCAGGAGGCAAACTCGCTGGCAGGCCCCCACCCCCCGCCATTTTTCGCAAGAATATCAATCCAAAGGACTTAGGTGCAGAGGGTCACGCAAGAATATCAATCGAAAGGACTTAGTCGGTTTTCTCGAAGCAAAAGCGAGCAAAACCGAAGGGGCACAGCTTCTTGACAGGTTCATCCGTCCGCGGATGACCGCTCTTCTGCCGCCTCTTCAGCTCGGTTCTGGGTCTATCGCCCGTTGCTGTAGTTCTGGATGTCCACCGGCTCGTACATCGTGGCTGTAGCGGCGTGCGCTTGCTCGTAAGCAGCAATCTCCGCAGCATGCTGCAGCGACATGCCAATATCGTCCAAGCCTTTCAGCAGCACTTCCTTGCGTGCCGGCGCAATATCGAAGCGAAACATCAGCCCGTGCCGGTCCGCGACGGTCTGGTTCGGCAGGTTCACCGTGAGCTGGTAGCCCTCTTCTTTTTCCGTGCGCTGGAAAAGTTCTTCGATTTGCTGCTCGGAAAGCGTCGCCGGCAAAATGCCGTTCTTGAAGCAGTTGTTGTAAAAAATGTCGGCATAGCTCGGCGCGATAATCACGCGGAAGCCGTAATCTTTCACGCCCCACGGCGCGTGCTCGCGGCTCGAGCCGCAGCCGAAATTCGCGCGCGCCAGCAAAATCGAAGCGCCTTCGTAGCGCGGAAAGTTCAGCACAAATTCCGGGTTCGGCTTTTCGCCCGGCAGGTAGCGCCAGTCGTAAAACAAAATGCGCCCAAAGCCTTCGCGCGTCAGCGCCTTCAAAAATTGTTTCGGCACCATCTGGTCCGTGTCCACATTCACGCGGTCCAGCGGCGCCACCATTCCCGTATGCGTATTAAACGGTTCCATTCAAGATCCTCAGTCTTCATCCTTCGATGCTGGTTCTGTACGTCGATTTCCAATTGCAAATACAAAAACTAGAGGCGGCTTTTCGACAGCAGTTCGTGTTTCCTGTTTTCCGAACCGCGATTTCGCGCCAGCCAAATGAAAACAAGTCCCACACCGACGAGCCACAACAGAAGAGTAGTAGTCGAAGGGCCGCGGGTCGACCTCAGAGCGGTCCCGAGAACAAAAAGCAACCATCCGGTAAGGCCGACCCACCATCGTGGGTCACGAACTCGCGCGTGCATGTAAGGATTCATGGATGTCAACTACTCCACGCTCGCGACGTCGAACTGGCGGACGTCGACGAAGTGGCCGGCGATGGCGGCGGCCGCGGCCATGACCGGGCTCACCAAATGCGTCCGGCTGTCTTTGCCCTGGCGGCCTTCAAAGTTGCGATTCGATGTGCTGGCGCTGCGTTCATGCGCCGGCAACACGTCGGCGTTCATGCCGATGCACATGCTGCAACCGGCGTCGCGCCACTCGAATCCAGCTTCGCGGAAAATTTTGTCCAGCCCTTCTTTTTCGGCCGCTGCTTTGATTCCGCGCGAACCGGGCACAATCAAGGCCTGCTTGATGCTGCGCGCCACATGCTTTCCCGCAACGAGATGTGCTGCGGCGCGCAAATCATCGAGCCGAGAGTTGGTGCACGAACCAATGAATACGCGGTCGACGGGAATGTCCACAATCGGCGTGCCGGCTTTCAGACCCATATATTTCAGTGCGCTTTCGGTTGCTTTCTGATCGTTCGGATCTTTGAACGCGCCCGGCTCCGGCACGCGCCCCGTCACGCTGGTCACCATGCCGGGATTCGTTCCCCACGTGACTTGCGGCGCAATCTCCGCCGCTTGCAGTTCGATGGTCATATCAAACTTCGCGCCGGCATCGCTCTTCAGCAACTTCCAGCGCTCGACGGCTTCCTGAAACGCTTTGCCACGCGGCACAAAGGGCCGTCCTTCGAGATACGCAAAGGTGGTGTCGTCGGGTGCGACCATGCCCGCGCGCGCGCCGCCTTCGATGGTCATGTTGCAGACGGTCATGCGGCCATCCATGCTCAAATCGCGAATCGCTTCGCCGGCATATTCCGCCACGTGGCCGTTGCCGCCGCTGATGCCGATTTTCCCGATGATCGCCAGAATGATGTCTTTCGCGGTGACGCCTTTCGGGCGCTTGCCGTTCACCACGATGTGCAGCGTTTTGCTTTTCGATTGCACCAGGCACTGCGTCGCCAGCACGTGCTCGACTTCGCTGGTGCCAATACCAAACGCCAAAGTGCCGAACGCGCCGTGCGTCGAAGTGTGGCTGTCGCCGCAGACAATCGTTTGCCCCGGCTGCGTGATGCCCAGCTCCGGCCCAATAATGTGCACGATGCCTTGGTTCTTGCTGTTCATGTCGAACAGGCGCACGCCGGTTTCGCGGCAATTCTTTTCGAGTGCTTCGAATTGCAACCGTGCGTCGGTGTCTACGATGGGGAGCAGCCGATCTTTCTCGGTGGTGGGAACGGAGTGGTCCATTACGGCGAAAGTCAAATCGGGGCGACGGACTTTGCGGCCTTCGGAGCGGAGGCCGCCGAACGCCTGCGGCGAAGTGCCTTCGTGGATCAAATGGCGGTCAATATAAATCAGAGCCGGCTTGCCCGGCTCTTCGTGGACCACGTGGTTTTCCCAAATCTTTTCGTAGAGCGTTTTAGTTGGCATGGTGGTTTTCAGTGTGATTTTAACACTGGGGAAACACAGGTTCCAAGCGGCGACGCGTTTGCGGGGTGCTGATCGCAAGAGGCCGGCTGGAAGCCGGCGGTACGAAATGGGAATTCGTGCGCCATGCCGGGATCCGAGAGGGAAAGTGGCGGCCGGTTGTGCGGGTTGGGTATGATTTGGGGCTATGGAAATTGTGCTGAGCGAGGTTGAGGCGCGAGTGTTGGGCGCGCTGGTGGAGAAGGAAATTACGACGCCGGAGTATTATCCGCTGTCGTTGAATGCGCTGGTGAATGCGTGCAATCAGAAGTCGAACCGCGATCCGCATATGAATTTGGGCGAAGGGGAAGTGCAACGAGCTTTGCGACAGCTCAATGAGCTGGGCCTGGCGCGCTCGGCAAGCACGGACAGCCGCGTGGCGAAGTACGAGCACCGCTTGTCCGAAACGTACAATTTTACGCGGCCAGAAACAGCGATCCTTTGCGAGTTGTTGCTGCGCGGGCCGCAAACTCCGGGCGAGCTCCGGAGCCGGGCGGAGCGGATGCATCCGTTCGAAGATCTGAGTCTGGTGCACACAACTTTGAAGCATTTG
>Ga0335078_10006017_pt1 | contig 17962 bp, 17 predicted proteins | sample Lox_Sample_32_FD_206711 | JGI IMG/M metagenome (GOLD analysis project Ga0335078, IMG submission 206711) | Soil microbial communities from Loxahatchee National Wildlife Refuge, Florida, United States - Lox_Sample_3.2 | ecosystem: Environmental > Terrestrial > Soil > Wetlands | place: USA... | reverse complement strand
CCTCCCGACCGCGACGCTCGAGACGGTGACCCACCACGCCGCGCCCGCCGCCCCCGAGGGTCCTCTGCCGGATTGGGAGACCCCCGCGCTCGTCCTGTTCACGGGAGGCTCGACCGGTCGTCCGAAAGGCGCTGTGCTGAGCCTGCGCGCGATCCTCTCGAACGCGACCACGACGGCCGACGGGTGGCAGCTCCGGCCCGACGACTCCACGATCCTCGTCTTCCCCATGTTCCACACGGGCGGCTGGAACGTCCTCCTGCTGCCGCTCATGGTGGTCGGGGGCCGCAGCATCTTCCTCGAGCGGTTCGACCCGGTCGACGTGCTCCGCCGGGTCGACGCGGAGAAGGTGACGATCCTGGGTGGGGTCCCGTCGATGTTCATCGACCTCGTCGGCCGGCCCGAGTTCGCGGACGCCTCGCTCGCGTCGTTGCGGTTCGCGAAGAGCGGCGGGGGGAACTCCCCGGAGGCGGTCGTGACGGCGTTCCGCGACCGCGGGATCCCGTTCTACCAGGGATACGGCCTCACCGAGGCCGGCCCGAACCTGCTCTACTCGACCCCGGAGGACCTCGCGCGCCCCGGGTCGATCGGCCGGCCGAACCTGCTCGCCGACCTGAAGCTCGTCGACGAGCACGGTCGGCCGGCGGACGAGGGAGAGCTGCTGGTGAGCGGCCCGCTGTTGTTCTCGGGATACCTCGACGACCCCGCGGCGAGCGCCGCCGCGATGAGCGGGGAGTACGTACGCACCGGCGACGTGCTGCGCCGGGACGCGGACGGGTTCTACTACTTCGTCGGGCGGACGAAGCTGATGTTCAAGTCCGGCGGCGAGAACGTCTACTTCGCCGAGGTCGAGCTCGCGCTCGAGTCGCACCCGGCGGTGGCGGAGGCCGCGGTGGTCGGGGTCCCCGACGCCCGGTGGGGCGAGGTCGGTTGCGCCTTCGTCCGGTGCACGAAGCCCGTCACGGAACCCGACCTCGTCACGTTCCTGCGCGGGCGTCTCGCCCACTACAAGGTCCCGCGCCGCTACCTCTTCCGGGCGGAGATCCCCCGGACCCCGGCGGGGAAGAAGGATTATCCCCGGTTGCGTCAGGAAGTGGGGCCGTGAGCCGGGGAGCGTCCGCGTCGGGGTCGTCGTTCCGAAGCCTCGCCGCCCCACCGCCGACCGAGCGCGGCCAGCGGACCCGGGCCCGTCTCATTCGCGCCGCCGAGACGGTCTTCGGGAACGTCGGCTACTACGACACCCGGATCTCCGAGATCACCCGCACCGCCGGGGTCGCGATGGGGACGTTCTACCTCTACTTCCCGTCGAAGGAGGAGCTGTTCCGGGCGCTCGTCACGTCGCTCAACCACGACCTGCGGCGGACGCTCAGCGAGGGGACCCGGACGCTTCCGACCCGCGCGGCCGCGGAAGAGGAGGGATTGCGGCTCTTCTTCCGGTTCCTCCTGCGGCACCGCAAGCTGTACCGGATTGTGAAGGAGGCCGCGAGCGTCGACCCCGCGCTCTACCGGGAGTACGTGCACCGGATCGCCGACGGGTACCGGGAGGGTCTCGCCCGGGCGATGGAGACGGGCGAGGTGACCCGGGCGGACCCGGAGCTGATCGCCTATGCGCTCATGGGCATCGCGGAGACCGTCGCAATGCGCTACGTGATCTGGGAGGACGGAATGACCGAGACGAAGTTCGAGCAGCTGACCGAACTGATCCTCCACGGCCTGCTCGCGAACTCCCACGCGCGGCGACCTCCACGCCGCGGCCGGCCCCGGCGGCCGACGTAGTCCGTCGCGTCGCGATGACCGCTCCTCCTCTCGCGTTCGGCGAGTTTCGGGTCGGGCTCGAGTTCGTGACCCCCGAACGGGAGGTCACCGCCGAGGACATCCGCGCGTTCGCCGACCTCAGCGGGGACCACAATCCGCTGCACGTCGACCCCGTCTTCGCCCGTGCGACGCGCTTCGGGACGGTCGTCGCGCACGGCGCCCTCACGTTCGCGGTCCTCACCGGCCTCTGGGACCGCGCCGGTTTCCTCTCCGGGACGGTCGAGGCGTTCGCGGGGGTCGACGAGCTGCGGTTCCGTCGGCCGGTGCGTGCCGGCGACCGTCTGCACGCTCGGGTGCACGTGACCGCGGTCGAGCCGCGGACGCACGGTGGGCTCGTCACGCTCGAGAACGAGCTCGCGAACGACCGGGGCGAGGTCGTCCTCACGTGCCGCGTGGTCGCCCTCGTCCGGGCGGAGCGACCGTCGCCCGTTCCGGGGTCGACCGCCTGAGCGCCCCCGACCCGGTCGGGGTCACGGCCCCGCCGGCGCCCGACCCAGGATCCGCCCCGCGATCGCCTCGACGACGTCGTCCGCGTCGTTCGGCATCGGGATCCGCCGGTACTCGATCCCGTGCCCCTCGGCGAACTCGCGGGTGACGACGTCGAGGTCGTAGAGGACCTCCAGATGGTCGAAGACGAACCCGAACGACGCGACGACCTGCCGGTCGGCGCCGCGCCGCTTCCAGTCGAGCATCACCTCGGTGATGTCCGGGCCGAGCCACGGCTCGGTCGTGTTGCCGGCGCTCTGGAACGTGAACGACCACCGATCGAGCCGGGCCGAGCGCGCGATCGCGTCCGAGGTCTCGAGGAGGATCTCGGGGTACGGGTCGCCGCGATCCCGCATCCGCTGCGGCAGACTGTGCGCGGAGAGCAGCACCGCGCCGTGGGGGTCGGGGTGGTCGGTGAGCTCGGCCCGGATCGCGCGGGCCCAGTAGCCGATCCAGTGCGGGTCGAGATGCCAGTCGAGGCGGACGTCGACCTCGATCGGCGCCGGGGAGGCCCGGATCCCTTCCGCGACCCCCTGCTGGTACGGCTCGCTGATCCAGGTCGAAGCGTACGGCGAGAGCGGGACGGCGACGAGGTGCCGGACCCCGGCCCGGGCCGCCTCCGGGATCACGTCCCGGAGGGCGGGGTGCCCGTGCTTCACACCGAGGAACACCCGCATTCCCGGTCGGTCCTGGCCGAGCCGGCGCTCGAGCTTCCCGCGCAACGAGGCAAGGATGCGGTTCTGCGGGGAGCCGCCGATCCGGTCGTACCGGCGCACGTACTCCGCGACCATCTCGGGCGAAGGGGTCTGCCCGTGGAGCACTTCGGTCAGGTACGCGGGAAGGTCCGCCGACCCGTTCGGGCTCCCGTATCCCATCAGGAGCGCGGCGGTCCCCTCGGCCGCGTCCTTCTCGGTCATCGTCGCCTCATCTCCCGGCCGACCTCGTGCACGTACTCCACGAGCTCGTGGACCCGGTCCGGGTCGGTCTCGGGGAGCACGCCGTGGCCTAAATTGAAGACGTGCGCACGACCTCCCGGGACCTCGTCGAGCACCCGGCGCGCTTCGTGCCGTACCGCCTCGGGGGTCCCGAGGAGAGCGCCCGGGTCGAGGTTGCCCTGGAGCGCCACTCTCGTCCCGACCCGGGCGCGGACCCGGCCGAGCGGCTCGCGCCAGTCGACGCCGAGGGCGTCGGCGCCGGTCCGCGCGGCCAGCTCGAGGAGGTGGGACGACCCGGTCGAGAAGTAGATCGTCGGCCGGTGGAGCGGCCCGAGGGCGTCGAAGATCGCGCGCAGGGGCGGAAGGAGGTGGCGTTCGAAGACCGACGGCGTCACCGCGCCGGCCCAGGTGTCGAACAGTTGCAACGCCGCCGCGCCGCTCGCCGCCTGCAGGCGGAGGTAGTCGACCGTCATCTCGACGAGCCGGTCGACGAGCCGGTCGAACGTCGCGGGGTCGGAGTAGAGGAGCCGTTTCGTGGCCGGGTACTCGCGGGACGCGCCCCCTTCGATGAGGTACGCGGCGAGCGTGAACGGCCCGCCGGCGAACCCGATGATCGGCCGCTCGGTCTCCAGTTCGAGGAACCGCTCGATCGCCCTCCCCACGAACGGCACCGAGGCCCGCGCGTCGAACGGGGTCAGCGCGTCCACGTCCGACCGGCTCCGGATCGGGTGCGGCACCACCGGCCCGACCCCCGGGTCGATCGAGAACGGCACGCCGAGGCCGAGGAACGGCAGGGAGATGTCGGCGAAGACGACGCCCGCGTCGACGTCGTACCGCCGGAGCGGTTCGAGCGTCACTTCGGCCGCGAGCTCGGGGGTCCGGGCGACCTCGAGGATCGGCCGGGACTCGCGCAGCTTTCGGTAGCCGGGAAGGTGCCGACCGGCTTGGCGCATCAGCCAGATCGGCGTCGTGTCGGTCTCCTCGCCCCGGAGCGCCCGGGTCAACCGCTCCCGCCTCATCGACGCCCGCTCCGGGCCGCGCGGAAGCCCGCCCGGAACGCCTCCTCGGCCCGGGCGAGGTCCCGGGGCCGGATCGCGGTCGACACGAACGTCGTTTCGAGCGCGGAGGGCGGCAGGTACACTCCCCGGTCGAGCGCCGCGTGGAAGAACCGTGCGTAGCGGGCCTGGTCGGACCGCCGCGCGGCGCGCTCGTCCCCGACCGGCCCCGCCGCGAAGAAGAGACCGAGCATCGACCCGACCCGCTGAACGGTGAACGGACGCACCCGTTCCTCCTCGGCGATCCGGAGGAGCCGCGCCTCGAGGGAGGCGCCGGTCGCCTCGAGCGTCCGGTAGACCGCCGGGGTCAGCCGGTCGAGCATCGCGCGTCCGGCCGCCATCGCCACGGGGTTCCCCGAGAGCGTCCCGGCCTGGTAGACCGGCCCCAGCGGTGCGACGGTCTCCATCACGGCGCGCCGGCCCCCGTACACCCCGACCGGCATCCCGCCGCCCACGACCTTGCCGAGCGTTACGAGGTCGGCGGTCAGGCCGAGCGACTCGTGCACCGTGCCCCGCCGCAGGCGGAAGCCCGTGATCACCTCGTCCGCGATGACGAGCGCGCCGGAGCGACGCGCGAGACGGGAGACCGTCCGAAGGAACCCTGGACGGGGCGGCACGACGCCCATGTTGCCGGCGACCGGCTCGACGACGACCGCCGCGATCGTTGGACCGTGCCGTTCGAACAACCGGGCGAGCCCATCAGGGTCGTTGTACTCGGCCACGAGCGTTTCGCCCGCGATCGCGGGCGGGACCCCGGCCGAGTCCGGGAGCGCGTGGGCCGCGACGCCCGAGCCGGCCCGGGCGAGGAGCCCGTCCGAATGCCCGTGGTATCCGCCCGCGAACTTCACGACCTTCGTGCGGCCGGTGAACCCCCGGGCGACCCGGACCGCGCTCATCACCGCCTCGGTGCCCGAGCTGACGAACCGGAGCCGCTCGAGCGCCGGGGCCGCGCGGCGGAGCTGTTCGGCAAGCTCATGCTCGAGCGGCGAGGGCGCGCCGAACGTGAGGCCGCGCAACGCGGTCCGCCGTACCGCGGCCACGACGCCCGGTGGGGCGTTCCCGAGAAGGTTCGCGCCCCACGAGCTCACGAGGTCGAGGTACCGACGGTCGTCGACGTCGATGAGGTACGCCCCGCGACCGTTCGCGAAGAAGACGGGAGAGCCCCCGACAGCCCGGAACGAGCGTACGGGGCTGTCGACACCACCCACGAGCACGCGGGCCGCGCGGCGGGCGAGCGCTCGCGAGCGGCGACCGGGCGACGGCAAGGTCACGGCAGCCCGTCCGCGAGGTCGAGCATGCGGCGGCTCGGCACGAGAACGCACGTGAAGATCGGGGTCTCGAGCGCCGTGTATCGGCTCGCCTCGGTGGACCGGAGGGCGCTCACGAGGTCGAGGAACTCCGCCGGCGTCTCCGTCTCGAACGCGAGGATGAACTCCATGTCGTCGATCCCGAACGAGTACCCCGTGTGGATCTGGACGTGGGGGTACTTGTGGCCGATCCGGAAGTGCTCGCCCATGACCCGTCGACGTTCCTCGAAGGAGAGCGCGTACCACTCCCGCTTCTTGACGAACGGGTAGACGAAGAGGTACGGAAGGTCGAACGGCCGCCGGTGGGTCTGCCCGCCCTCGCCCCCGTGGTCGTGGTCCCCGAGGTACTCCGACCGCCGGGCCATGCCGAGGTAGGAGAACGGCGTGTCGAGGTAGCCACCGAGCGGCGTGCCGAAGAGCCGGGCGTGGAACTCCTGGAGGGCGGGGAGGTCGGTCCCGATCGACCAGACCATCATCTCGGTGCCGGCCTTGAGGCCGGTCAGGGAGTACGTCCGCACGAGGAGCCCCTCCGGCGGGTCGTCGAGGACCCGGGCGAACCGCAGCTTCCCGGCTTCTCGTTCCTCGAGGGGCAGCCGCCGCCACTCGGGGCGGAGGTGGAAGAACGTGTACTTCACGAAGTCCCGGGTCTCGTCGGCGGTCTCGGCGCCCGTCGACCCGGAGTCCGGAGGGGTGGCGGTCATCGTCCCTCGTGCGCCCAGCGCGCCACGTCCCGGGCGAAGTACGTGACGATCAGGTCCGCGCCCGCCCGCCGGATCGCCGCGAGCGTCTCCTCCACGGCCGCGCGCTCGTCGACGACCCCGGCCCCGGCGGCCGCCTTCAGCATCGCATACTCCCCGCTCACCTGGTAGGCGGCGAGGGGGAGCAGGAACCGGCGGCGGGCCCGGGCGAGAAGGTCGAGGCTCGTGATCGCCGGCTTCACCATGACGATGTCCGCACCTTCCGCGACGTCCCGCTCGATCTCGAACAGCGCCTCGCGGGCATTGCGGAAGTCCATCTGGTAGCTCCGCCGGTCGCCGAACGAGGGCGTCGACCCCTCGGCCTCCCGGAACGGGCCGTAGAACGACGACGCGTGCTTCGTCGAGTACGCGAGGATCGCGGTCGCCTCGTGTCCGGCCGCATCGAGGGCGCGGCGGAGCTCCGCGACCTGGCCGTCCATCATGGCGCTCGGCGCGACGACGTCCGCGCCGGCGGCGGCGTGGGCGACCGCCACCCGCCCGAGACGCTCGCACGACACGTCGTTCACGACGACCCCGCCCCGCACCACCCCGCAGTGCCCGTGGGAAGTGTACGCGCAGAGGCACACATCGGTCGCGACCACGAGCCCCGGCGCCGCCTGCTTGACCGCCCGCACCGCCTCCGGGACGACGCCGTCGGCGGCCCACGCATCCCGACCTTCCGGATCCTTCCTGCGGCCGACGCCGAACAGCAGCACCGAGCGGATGCCCTCGCCGGCGAGCTCGCGGGCGAGGGTCGCCAGGTCGCGCACCGGGTATCGGACCACTCCCGGCATCGAGGGGATCGGTTCGGGAGCGCCGCCTCCGGCCCGTACGAAGACCGGGTAGACCAATCGTCGGAGCTCGACGTCGGTCTCCGCGACCCACTCCCGCAGGGCGGGGGTCCGGCGCAACCGACGGGGACGCGCCGTGGGCGTAGGGGACGGGCCGGCCGTGCCAGAGCGAGCGGGTCTACGGGGGGGCATCGCGAAGCTCCCGGAGCAAGTGGTGGGTAAATCGTTGCGCGGTCGCCGCGGCTGCGACCGAGACGCGGGCGAAGCCGTGGCCCCGGGCGGCCCGACGGGAACGCTCACCCAGGACGACCAACGGTGTCCCTCGGGCCAATCGACGGAACGAGCCGCGATCGATCCGGCGTCGGAGGGAGGAGAGGGCGGAGGGGCTGGTCGCGACCAGCAGGTCGGCGGCCCGGAGCTGCTTCCGCTGTCGGGCGGTGAGCGGAGGCGGGGTGCCGAGGCGATAGACGATGAGGTCGACGACCTGGTGGCCCTGTCGGCGGAGCGCGCGGGCGAGTTCCGGACCAGCGGCGTCCGAGCGGAAGTACAGCACCGTGCGTCGAGGCGACCGTCCGAGGGCCTGCGCGACGGCCCGAGCCCCGACCACCGGGGGGCGATGCACCCGTCGGACCCCGACCTTGCGGAGAGCCCGTGCGGTCTCGGGCCCGACCGCCCAGAACTCGACCGACGCCGAACGCGTCCCGAACGCGCGACGCCACGGCACCACGCCCGCGGTCACGGCGTTCCGGCTGGTCACCACGACGGCGTCGGGAACGGCGCGGGTCGAACGCCGGCCGAGCCAGCGGGCCGGCGGAACGGGCCGGGGGTCCACGGAGGGGAGCCGCACGGGCCGAACTCCGGCACGCCGGAGAAGCGGGTCGACTCCGCGGAGGGTTTCCGAGGCGGCCAGGAGCACCACGGCGGGCCGGCGCGGCATCGTCCCTCGGGCCCTACCGTCGACCGGCCGACGAGATCAGGTCGGACGCTCCGCGGGCGAGCAGGTCCCGGCCCAGCTGCGCGCCGAGCGTTTCGGCGTCGCGGGCGGGCCCGACCCGCCGTCGGCGAAGACTGAGGCGGCCGTCGGGAGCGAGGACCTCGCCGGTGAGGGAGATCGTGCCCCCGCGGACGGTCGCGAGCGCACCGAGCGGGACCCGGCAGTCGCCCCCGAGTGCGGCTGCGAAGCGGCGCTCGGCGGTCACGCAGAGGCGGGAGGCGCGATGATCGATCCGACGGACGGCGGAGGCGAGATCCGAGTCCCCGGACCGGGCGACGACCGCGAGGGCCCCCTGCGCCGGAGCGGGCAGGAAGGAGGTCGTTGGGAGAACCCGGTCGATCTCGGCGGCCCGGCCAAGGCGGGTGATCCCCGCCACCGCGAGGACGATGGCGTCGACCTCACCGGAGGCGACGAGGCGGAGGCGGGTATCGACGTTCCCCCGGACCTCCACGACCGTGAGGTCCCTGCGCCAACGCAACAGTTGGGCGCGGCGTCGTAGGCTGCTCGACCCAGCTCGGGCCCCGTGCGGCAACGACCGCGCATCGCGACCGCGCCCGACGACCAGGCAGTCACGGGGATTGGCCCGCGGCGGAACCGCCAGCAGGGCGAACCGCCGGTCGAGTTCGACCGGTAGGTCCTTTGCACTGTGCACCGCCAGGTCGACCTCGCCGTGCAGGAGTGCCCGGTCGATGGTGTCCGTGAAGTCCGGCGAGCCCCCGATCGACCGGTCGCGGTCCCCGCTGGTGTCGACCGGGACGACCTCGAACCGGGACCCGGGCGATGCGCGTTCCAGCCGGGCGAGCACCCCATCGGTCTGGACTCGGGCGAGCGCGCTCTTCCGGGTCCCGACCCGGAACCGCTCCGTCACGGTCCGGGGGCGCGCGCGCGCAGCAGCTCGATCGCGAGCCGCCGTTGGAGGTCCCCCTCAGGGCCGGGGGGAAGCGACCGCAGCCGTTCGGTCGGCTCGAGCAGCAGGCGAGCGACGAGGCGTTGCGTCAACCGCTCCACCGCGACCTCCTGACTCGGGTCGAGCCTCCCGAGGAACGAGCGGGCGTTCTCCAGTTCGGTGCGTCGCACCTGTTCGGCCGCCCGGCGGAAGGCGTCGATCCACGGCTCGAGCAACAGACGCTCGAGGCGGTCGGAGAATCGGTCGGCGAGCGCTTCCACGCGGACGTCGCCGTCGTCCAGCGCGGGGAACGGACGGGCGAGCCCGTGGAGCTCCTCGAGGTCCACGAGGCGGACGTTCGGGAGATCGCGTACCCCGGGGTCGATGTTCCGGGGGACGCCGAGGTCGACCAGGACGAGGGGGCGGTCCCGGGGGAGGTCTCGGGCGTGCAGCCCGTGGTTGCCGAACTTCGCCGCGGTGACGACCGCGTCCGCGTCCGCGATCTCGTGCGTCAGGCGGTCGAGCCGGACCGCGCGGGCGCCGGTGGCGGTAAGGAAGGCATCGGGCGGAGGCCGCTCGTGGAACACGACGGTCACCCGGGCCGACGTGCAGAGGCGTTCCGTGACCTGGCGGCCCACGGTCCCAGAGCCCACGACCACCACGTGGGGTCGGGTGCCGCCCGCGAGGTCGAGCAGCCTCGTCGCGGCAATCGCGGCGATGGAGCGCGACGAAGGAACCGAGGGAGCAAGGTCGTCCGCCGCGCCGGCGGCGTTCGCGAACAGTTCGCGGAGCACCGGTCGGGGGTGGCGGCTCTCGACGAACGACCCCGCCGCGCGGACCTGGTGACGCACCTCTCCCTCGCCGACGGCGAGCGACTCCCGGCCCGCGGCGACGCGGAAGAGGTGGTGGACGACGTCCCTACCTTCGCGGAGCCTCCAGGCCCGACGGCTCCCCGGCAACAGTTCCCTCCATCGCTCGACCTCGTCCGGAAAGCGGGTGAGCAGGAGGAGTTCGACGCGGTGACAGGTCGAGAGGAGCGCGGCCTCTTCCGTTCCGCCGCAGCGGGCGAAGTCGTCCGCGACCCGGGCCCGGGTGAGCGAGCGGCTCACGCCCTCGAGGGCGTCCAGGGACGCGGTATCCAGGCTGAACTCGAGTCCGTACACGGCGAGAGGCACCGCACCGGCCTCCCCGACTCCGATGGCGGCCGGCGGTCGCCCGGCGGCGGCACCGTAGCCGACGTGGGGATGGGGCAAGGGTGGAACTAAGGACTCCACGGACGGGAATCCGATTCGCCGGCCGACTTTATGAGACGATGTACGAACCTCACGAGTCGGTTGTCGGGGCCGGGTCCCCTCGAGTCGGACCGTGGAGAGGCCATCCCAATGGGTTCATCTATCGGTGTGCATCCTTGCGGGGCGGAGAATTCGCATGGCGAGCTCGATGGGCGGGACGGACGTGAGGGAGCAGCTTGGAAACGTTCCGCTGTTCAAGGGCCTCAGCCGGAAGCTCTTGCACACGCTCTCCGCGACCGCGAACGAGAAGTTCTACAACGCCGGCGACCCCATCGTCCGCCAGGGCGAGAAGGCGGTGGGGTTCTACCTCGTCGTGGAGGGGAAGGTCGAGGTCGAGAAGTCCGGCAAGACGGTGGCGACCCTGGGGCCGGGACAGTTCTTCGGCGAGATGGCCCTCCTCGACGAGCAGCCTCGGACCGCGAGCGTCAAGGCGGCGACCCGGGCACGCTGCCTCGTGCTGTACTCTTGGGAGTTCTGGGCATCGGTCGGCAAGGACCCCGAGGCGCTCCGCTATCTGCTGCGCGAGACCGTCGGCCGCCTCCGTGTATCGTCGCCGGCGCCGGAAGACTGACCTCGTAGGGCGCGCCTCGGTCGCTGGGCGACCCGGTTTTCTCTTCCGGGACCCGGCTCGACCCGCGGGAAATCGAGCCCCCAGAAAGCGGAATCCCGGGCGTGCCGAAACGACCGGAACCGGGTCGAGCGAACCGGATCCAAAACCGGAACCGGGGGCGCACGGACCTGATGCTGCGGGCCGCGTACCGGTTCCGACCACTTTCGTTCCGGCCGGCGGGGGGATGTTACCGTCAGTAAAATCACCCCGGGCCGGCCATGCATCTATGAACCCCCTTCGACCATTCTGCGCTCATGCCCGCGCGCGCGAAGACGACCGAAACCGCCGACGGCTGGACCCCGATCGCCGACCCGGAGGGCCGCTACTCGAGCGGCATTCCCGACTTCGACCGACTGCTGGGAGGCGGGTTCCGCCGCGGCAGCCTCGCTCTCATGAGCATGGACGAGACGGTCGGGCTCGACGACCTCGACCTTCTGCTGTTCCCGTCGTACCTCAATTTCCTGTACCAGTCCCGAGGGATCCTGTCGATCCTCCCATCGCGGGACGTGCCGCACTCCTTCCGCTCCCGGCTCACCCGCTACGTCACACGCCGCCGGTTCGATAGCCGGGTACGGGTCTGCGACTACTTCGGCGAGGACGAAGGCGCGCCGTACGTCGTCACGATGAAGACGAGCTGGGAGCAGAAGCCGGACCCGAAGTCGCGCGCGAGGGCGGTCGCGAAGATGGTGGCCGCCGAGAAGGCCGTCCAGGGAAACCGCGGGAAGACGTTCATGGAGCTCACCGCCTTCGAGGTCTTCGACACCCTGCTGGGTAGCGAGAAGGCGACGAAGGCGTTCTTCTACGGCGTGAAGCGGGCCCGCCAGAGCGGCAACCTCGTGGTCGGCCTGCTCGGCCCCGACCTGGGATGCGCTCCGGGAGTGCGGCGGATGGCCGACACGGAGTTCCAGCTCCACCGGGACGAGGTCGGGCTCATCATCCGGGGCGTGCGCCCTTCGTTCGCGAGCTACGTCGTGACCACCGATCCCCGCTCCCGCCCCCCGCACGTGGCGTTCGTGCCCCAACCGGCATGAGGAGGAACGAGTCGATGGTGTTCGACTGCCCGTGGGGGTGCGGGGACGTTCCGCGGGATACTGCGGGGCTCTCCTCGGGGCCGTTCCACCAGAACGCGTGGGAGTGTCCCAAGTTCGCGAGCCGAATGCTGGCGGCGATCGAAGCGGTCTCCGTCGCACGCGATGGGCCGGGGTCCGCGCTCCCCGCCGACCGCGTCTGATGCCCGTTCGAAAGGTTTAGGGGACGACCTCCGTTGTTCCTGCGATGCGCGTGCCCGACCGGGACGGGTTCGTTCGGGTTCGAGGGAAGCGTCTCTACTACCGCCGCTGCGGGTCCGGGGAGCGGGGAACGGTGCTCCTGCTCCACGGGGGCCCGGGGCTCACCCACGAGTATCTGACCCCTCTCGCCGACCTCGCCGTGGCCGGCTACGAGGTGGTCTTCTACGACCAGCTCGGGTGCGGGGACTCCGAGCGTCCGTCGAGCTACCGGGAGTACACGATCCGATCGGCCGCCGACGACGTCGACGAGATCCGGCGCCGTCTCCATCTGGGGCGGGTCCATCTCTTCGGGCACAGCTACGGCGGCGCGCTGGCCCTCGAGACCACCCTGCGGCATCCCCGAGGGCTCCGGTCGCTGACCGTAGCCGGAGGGTTCGCGTCCATGGAGACGCTGTGGAAGGGGGCGCGGTCACGGGTCGATGAGCTCTCCCTTCCTCATCGACGGGCGTACCTTCGCGTCGACCGAACAGGGGTCATGACCCCGGCGGCCGGCCGGGCGTACGAGGAGTTCCGGCGCCGCTTTTCCGACCACGTGGAGAACCGTCCGTACGAGGTGTGGCGGACCCTCGCTCGGGGCAATCCCCGGATCCTCGTGGGCATGGGGTTCCTCACGCCGCACCTGTACGAGAACGGCTACCGAACCGGCACGATGGCCGGCTGGGACGTCACGAAGCAGCTCTCCCGGATCCGCCTTCCGACGTTGGTCACGGTCGGTGAGTACGACCATGTGGTGCCGGCGTGCGCGCGGGAGATCCACCGGGGGATCCCGGGGTCGCGGCTAGCGGTCCAGCGGGGGCAGGGCCACATGCCGTTCTTCGAGCGCCGGGACGAGTACGTGGCGCTCCTTCGGACGTTCCTGGACGGCATCCGGTAATCGGGACGCGGCCGGCGCCGGGTGAACCGGGTGCTACGGAAACGTCAAACCCTTCCGGTTCCCCGGTGTCCACCACGGCAAGGAACCACCCTGAGGCCCATGCCCGGGGCGAACCTGGCTCAGGGGGGTCCGTAGTGACGTCACCGGTCGGAGCGCTGAGTCCGGTCGCCGTCGAGGGCCGCGCCTCGCCGCTCGGTTGGCTCGGGCACAAGGTCGCCCGCCACCCGTGGTACTCCCTGGTGCTCTGGGTCGCGATCCTGGCGATCTGCTTCTACCCGGCCGCGAACGTCGGTGCAGTGATCACCGGCTCGTTCAACAACCCGCTGCCGAGCACCGACGAGAGCGTCCAGGCCCAGGCGGTCTTCGCGAGCGAGTTCCCCCACGCGCAATCGTCCCCGTCGTCCGAGATCGTGCTGCTCGAGTCCGCGAACATCGTCGGACCGGCCGGTAAGAATGCGACCCTCGCGCTCACGAGCGCCCTCACGCACGACGCGCAGCTCCACAACGTCAGCTCGGTCGCGTCGGTCTACTCGGCGTACTCGAGCTATCTCGCCGGTCAGGTGGAGCTCGGTTGGGAGTTCCTTGGCCCCGCTCTCGAGGGGAACCCCTCGCTGCCGGTGACGGTCAACGCGACCGCGGAGGCCGTCTGGGCTCCCGTAGCGGCGTATCTCCTCGAGTGGCAGGCGATCGTCGCGAACCAGTCCCACGGCACTCCCGATTCAGCCGCCGACTGGCCCGCCTACAATGCGACCCGCACCGAGTTCGGGGCGAACGCCACGCAGGCGGCGGTCCTGGCCGACTTCTACACGGGGGACGCGGGAACGACGACCGGGTTCAACACGAGCATCTTCGGGGGGTGCCTCGCCACCGAGAACGTCTCCTCGTGCGCGGAGGGCGCGGTCCGGGATGCGCTTCCGAGCGAGCTATCGGCCCTCTTTCCGGCCGCGCCCACCCTCGCCGCCGCTCCCGGGGTGGTGGCCGACCTGGGGGTCGCGAACTGGAGCGCCGGGCCGGCCCGACAGGCGGTCGCCGCGACCGTCCTCGGGGGCGAAACCGGGATCGCTCCCGCGTGGCTCCTCACGATCTGGAACGCGTTCCCGTCCGCGACCGCTCCGACCCCGGCGGCCGTCTCCGCCTGGGTCGCGACGAACGTGCAGCTCGACCCGATCGGTCGGCTGCCGCTGCCGGTACCGTCCGCCCTCTACGGTGCCTTCGTGAGCCCGTCCGCTTCGGCGACGCTCGTCATCGTGTCGTTCGACGCCGCCGACACGTATCTCGTCAACGGCTCTTCGGTCACGTACGCGGATGTCGCGGAGATCGACCGGGTCGTTGACCACGTGCTGGGGTCGTCGCCCGCGTACGCGCCGATCACGGCGTACGAGACCGGGAGCGCGCCCCTCGACAACCAGACCAACTACCTCGCCACGTCGGCCCTGAGCCTGCTCCTCGTGCTGACGATCGTCGTGCTGCTCGTCATCATGCTGATCTACTTCCGGTCGCCGTCCGCCCCCCTCCTCGCGTTCGGGATGATCGGGATCGCGCTCGTCGCGAGCCTCGCCCTCATCTTCGTCGTCGGAAAGCTCGTGACGACGTTCAATTCCGAGATCGAGTCGATCATTCTCGTGTTCCTCATGAGCATCGGCACGGACTACTCGGTCTTCCTGCTCGCCCGCTACCGCGAGGAGCTCGTGCGAGGGACCGCCCCGACCCGGGCGGTCGAAACGACCGTGCGGTGGGCCGGCCAGAGCATCGCGACGAGCGGCCTCGCGGTGATGGTCGTCGCGGCGGCGCTCACCCTGTCGGGGATCAGCTTCCTCAGCCAGCTCGGGATCTGCCTCCTCATCGCCGTCGGCTGCGCGCTCCTCGTGAACCTCACGGTCCTCCCGTCGATCCTCGTGCTCGTCGGCCCGAAGGTCTTCTGGCCGAACTCGGGGAAACGGTTCGCACGGTACGCCGACCGGAGGAAGCAGAGCATCGCGACGAACCGGGACTTCATCGCCCGCGCCGGACGGACCGCCACCCGACGGCCGGTCACGGTGATCGCGCTCATCCTCCTCCTTTCGGCCCCGGTGGTCGTGGTCGCGCTCGAGGTACCGGTCTCCTACGACATCACGAACATCGGGCTCCCGGCGTCGAACCCGGCGCAGGTCGGGTACGTCCATCTGACGAACGATTTCGGTTCCAGCTACTCGTCGACGAGCTTCGCCCTGGTCACCTTCGCGACCCCGGTCGTCGTCGGCGGATTACCGGACCCGCAGGATGTACGGGACGTAGCCGGTCTCGCCGCGGAGATGAACGGCACCCCCGGGGTCGCCTCCGTCACGACGTTCGTCGGTCCGGGGGCCGCGCCTCTTTCCACCTGGCTCAACTTCTCGACGCTCCCGCCCGCGGTCCGGGTCTCGCTGAACGCCTCGCTCGCCTCCTACCTCGGCGTGGACGGCACGACCGTTCTCTTCGACCTCCGTACGAACGCGAGCGGCTACTCGGCCTCCGCCGTCTCCGTGATCGACACGGTCCAGCAACGGGTCCAGAGCTACGACGCGTCCCATCCGGGCGTGACGCGGTTCTACCTCGGCGGTGCCGCGCCGACCACGCAGGACATCAAGTCGCTCGTCAACCAGGCGACGGAGGAGATGCTCATCGGCGCGGCGCTCGGGCTGTTCCTGCTGATGCTCGTGATCCTCGGCTCCGCGTTCGTTCCGATCCTCGCGCTCGGCGTCATCGGCCTCTCCATCCTGTGGAGCTGGGCGGGAACGTACTTCGTCGTCGGGATCGTCGAGAACGAGGCGCTGATCTTCCTGCTGCCCCTGATCCTGCTGATCCTCGTCCTCGGGCTCGGGATGGACTACAACGTTCTCCTCCTCACCCGGGTCAAGGAGGAGCGGACGCTCGGAAACCGCGGGGTCGAAGCGATCCGGGACGCCGTGACCCACGCGGGCGGCGTGATCACGGCCGCCGCGGTGATCCTCGGGGGCGCGTTCCTGCTCCTCGGGTTCACAAGCCCGCTCGGTCTGCTCGCCGCGATCGGTCTCGGGATCGGGTTCGCCGTGCTGCTGCAGGCGTTCGTCGTGCAGCTGTTCTTCACGCCGGCGGTGCTGACGGTCGGGAAGGATGGGATCTGGAAGGGGTGGCGGCGGTCCCGGTAGCACTGCCGGCGAAGCCGTCTTCTTGCCGGAGACCTGACGGAGCGGGGCGCACGACGTGCTCGCGGACCTTCTCGCCGAGGGATTCCTGATCTTCGCGGTCGTCGCGGTCCTCCAGCTGCCGGGGAAGTCGAACTTCGGCGTGATCACCCTCGCCACGCGGCACCCGCCCCGGGACGTCTTCCTCGGCGCGTCGGTCGGCCTCGGTGCGGCGACCGTGGTCTCGGTCACGGTCGGTTACGGCGCGGAGACGGTCCTCGGCCCGTACCTTCTCTGGGTGAAGGTGGTCGGGGGCGCGGTCCTCATCGCGTTCGGGGTCCGGGAGATCCTCCGGGCACCGAGCCCGGTCCACGAGCCGGGGGAGGGCACCCCCGCCGTGGCGCACACCCCGGGTCAGGTCCGGACGGTCGCTCTCGCGCTCACGTTCCTGCTCGAGATGGGGGACAACACCCAGATCCTCGCGATCCTGTTCGTCGCGTCGACCGGCAACGTGCTGCTGGTGTTCGTCGCAGCGACCGCGGCGCTCGTGACGATCGCGGCGCTGTCGGCGCGCGGAGCGCGGTACCTGATGGACCACGTCCCCGAAGAGCACCTCCGGCTCGCGCTCGGAGGCCTCCTGATCCTCGTCGGGGCGCTCACGATCGTCCTGACCCTGCTGCCGCCCGTCCTTCCGTTCGGCGTGTAACCGGCCGGGAACGGCCGGAACGGCGGGCCGGGGCATTTCCGGGGTCCGTGGCATCGGTCGGGCGCGGGACGGTGAAGGGATATCTTGGGGTGCGACCTCCCCGACCCCGAGGGCTCCATGAAGTGCGAAGGGTGTGGCGCCGACCTCGCGGAAGGCGCGAAGACGTGCACCGCCTGCGGACACGCGGTAGGCATGGGTCAACGCGCGGCCGGCGAGACCGTGCACGTGGCGAAGGAGACCGGCGTGGTGGCGGGCAAGCTCGGCCGAGGCCTCGTGGGAGGGGTCAAGGGGTTCGGCGCGGGCGCGAAGAAGGGATTCAAGGGCTCGGACGAGGAGAAGAAGGAGTAGACGCTCCTTCCGGGCGAACCGCTCCGCGACGAGCGTCGCGTCGCGCGGAGGTCGGTCCCGGTCAGCGGGCGAACCGACGGAAGAAGCTGTCGGCGTTCCACTCCGGCCGTCGGTCGGCGTTGGCCACGCGCAACGCCATCGTCCCGATGATCTCGTTGAACTGAGCGGCGGCCGGCGCGTCGACCGGCTGGTCCGGCCGGTCCGCGGGGCCGTGGTACCGTTCCGCCAACCACGTCTTCGTGGTCGTCTCCTCCGCCGACCCCGGAAGGTACCCGAACGAGAAGGTGAGGGCGGGGACGCCCGCCTTGATGAAGTTGTACTGGTCGCTGCGGATGAACAGGACCCGATCCGGCTCGTACTCCGTGTGGGCGACGATGCCGCCCGGCGCACAGACCGCGCGGAACTCGTCTCCGAGCGTGGACTCGAGGAGCCCCTGGACCTCCACATACTTCAGGGGGAAGAGCGGGAGGAACATGTCGAGGTTGACGTTCGCCACCACGGTGCCCGTCACGCTGGGGTGGGTCGCGAAGTACTGGGACCCCAGGAGGCCCTTCTCCTCCCCCGTGACCGCCAGGAAGAGGATCGACCGCTTCGGCGCGATCCCCGAGTCGTGGAACGCGCGCGCGACCTCGAGCAGAGAGGCGACCCCGGACGCATTGTCCATCGCGCCCCAGTAGATGGGATGACCGTTCCCGGGCCCGCCGGTGCCGAGGTGGTC
>Ga0335078_10006016_pt1 | contig 17963 bp, 19 predicted proteins | sample Lox_Sample_32_FD_206711 | JGI IMG/M metagenome (GOLD analysis project Ga0335078, IMG submission 206711) | Soil microbial communities from Loxahatchee National Wildlife Refuge, Florida, United States - Lox_Sample_3.2 | ecosystem: Environmental > Terrestrial > Soil > Wetlands | place: USA... | reverse complement strand
GGAAGCGCGTCGAGGTCCCCGCGCTCCCGCGCCTCCCGGATCAAGCGCTCCACGAAGTCCTCCGAGCGCTCCTCTCTCGGCTTGCGCCCCGTCACCTCTCCCCCAATAACCCCGGCGGCCCGGCCCGGCAGGGCGGCCCTGCCCGCCCTGCCGGCGCGGGGCGGGGAGGAGGGGGAGGGCGGCGCGCCGGGGACAGGCGGCGGGGGCGCCGCCCGGCGCCCGGCGCTAGCGACCGAAGGGCCGACGCCCGGCGTACTTCGCGGCGGCGCCGAGTTCCTCCTCGATGCGGAGAAGCTGATTGTACTTCGAGACCCGCTCCCCGCGGCAGGGCGCGCCGGTCTTGATCTGGCCCGCCGCCGTGGCGACGGTGAAGTCGGCGATGAAGTCGTCGGGCGTCTCCCCGGAGCGGTGGCTCACGACCGTGCCGTATCCCGCCTGGCGAGCCTCGCGCATGCACTGGAGGGTCTCGGTCACGCTGCCGATCTGGTTCAGCTTGATGAGGACCGAGTTCGCGATGCCCTTGGCGATCGCCTCGCGAAGGATGGCCGGGTTGGTGACGAAGATGTCGTCGCCCACGAGCCGGACCTGCCCGCCCAGCTTCTGCGTGAGGAGCTTCCAGCCGTCCCAGTCCTGCTCGGCCAGGCCATCCTCCAGGGACCAGATCGGGTACTGGCGGACCCAGCCGGCCCAGAAGTCCACCATCTCCGCGGGAGTCTTCCGGCTCTTGTCGCTCTTCGCGAACAGGTAGGCTCCCTCCTCGAAGAACTCGCTCGCCGCGGGGTCGAGCGCCAGCGCGACGTCCACCCCCGGCTTCAAGCCGACCTTCTCGATGGCCGCCAGGATCACCTCCACCGCCTCCACGTTCGCGCGCAAGTTGGGCGCGAAGCCGCCCTCGTCGCCGACGCCGGTCCCGAGCCCCTTCGCCTTCAGGGCGCTCTTCAGGGACTGGTAGACCTCCGCCGCCCAACGCATCGCTTCCCGGAAGCTCGGGGCCCCCACCGGCGCGATCATGAACTCCTGAAAGTCGACGCTGTTGTCGGCGTGCGCGCCCCCGTTGAGGACGTTCAGCATGGGCACCGGCAGGACGCAGGCGTCCACGCCCCCCAGGTAGCGGTAGAGAGGCAGGCCCACGCTCGCGGCCGCCGCTCGCGCCGCCGCCATGGAGACGCCGAGGATGGCGTTCGCCCCGAGCTTGTCCTTGTTGCTCGTGCCGTCCAGGGCGAGGAGCTTCGCGTCCAGAGCCGCCTGGTCGGTCGCGTCCAGGCCGCGCACCGCGGGGGCGATGACCTCGTTCACGTTCGCCACCGCCTTCGATACCCCCTTCCCCCCGAACCTCTTCTTGTCGCCGTCGCGGAGTTCGAGGGCCTCGCGGCTCCCGGTGGACGCCCCGGAAGGAACCCCGGATCGCCCGCGAGCGCCGTCCGCGAGCACGACGTCGACCTCGACGGTGGGGTTGCCGCGCGAATCCAGGATCTCACGTGCCTTCACTGATGCGATGCCGCTCATGTGCACTCCCTCGCTGCGTGGTTGGGACGGCGACTCGGGTTCCCTCTCCCTCGCTCCCTCTTCTCTCGGGCGACGCCGGCGACCTCCCCTTCGCACGGAGACGCGATCGCTCGGGCGCCCATTCCGCCTCTGCCCTCGGCCGCTCCCCAGGCGACCTCGGGGAGACTACGTTCTCACAGATCGTCCCTGGAGCGGGAGCGGATCCGCCATCACGCCGTCCCGCCTCGGGCGCGGGCGAGGCCGCGGGCGGCGGCCATGCCGCAGTAGCCGGCGGCGAGACAGCCCGTCACCGTGAGGGCGAAGTAGGCCGCCGCGGTTCCCACGGCCCCGCGCTCCGCCAGGGCCAGGGTGTCGTAGTTGAAGGAGGAGTAGGTGGTGTAGCCGCCCATGACGCCGGTCGTCAGAAAGAGCCGCAGGCGCGGGGAGACGATCCCCGCCTCGAGGGAGAGGACCATGACGAGGGCGATGAGGAAGGACCCGCTCGCGTTTACGAGCAGGATGCCGTACGGGAACCCGGGGCCGAGCCGCGCCGCCACGAAGCCGGAGAGCAGGTAGCGCGCCCCGCTCCCCAGGGCGCCGCCGAGGCAGATGAGGAGGAGCTGACCCACGTCGCCTGGTCCTCGGGTGGCGCCCGCGGGCCCCGCTCCTGCGGGGTCCCGTCCGAGCCGAGCGCCGTGTCAGAAGGGGTGCACGAACAGGCCGGAGCGCAGCTTCGGTTCGAACCAGGTGCTCTTCGGCGGCATGAGAAGCCCGGCGTCCGACACCGCCAGCAGCTGATCGATCCGCGTCGGATAGAGGTGGAAGGCGACGTCCCAGCCTTCCTCCTGGACGCGCCGCTCGAGTTCCGGGGCGCCCCGGATCCCGCCGACGAAGTCCACGTTCCGGTCGCGCCTCGGGTCGGCGATGCCGAAGATGGGCCCGAGGACCTGGTCCTGGAGGATGGAGCAGTCGAGCGACGCCACCGGGTCGCGCGCGTCGAAGCTCCCCTCTCGGACCCGGCCGCTCCACCACCGTCCTCCGCAGTAGACGCCGAAGGAGAGCGGGCGGGCCGGCTGGGGAGCCTCGGCCGGCGACAGTTCGAGAGCCCCGGAGAGCGCCGCCTGCAGCTCGCCCGGGGAGCGGCGCCTCCCGTCCCTCACCAGCCGGTTGTAGGCGAGGATCTGCATCTGATCGTGGGGGAACACCACGGCCAGGAAGGCGCCGTGCTCGCCGGGCTTCTCGCGCCGGAGCGCGTGGACCCGGGAGGCGGCCGCCGACCGATGGTGGCCGTCGGCCACGTACAGCGCCGGAACACTTCCGAAGAGGTGCTCGATGGCCCGCCCGGCCTGAGCCGACGCCACCCAGAGTCGGTGCTCCACCCCGTCCGCCGTGGCGAACTCGTACTCGGCCGGGGCCCGCGTCGCCGCCTCCACGGCCGCGTCGATGGCCGGCATGGCGCGGTAGGTGAGGAAGACCGGCTCGTCGTGCGCGCCCAGGGCGTCGATGTGGCGAGTCCGGTCGTCCTCCTTGTCCGGCCGGGTCTTCTCGTGCTTCTTGATGACGTCCCCGTCGTACTCGGCTACCGAAGCGCACGCGACGAGCCCCACCTGCCGGTGGTTCCCCATTCTCTGCGCATACACGTAGAAGTGCGGCTCGGCGTCTCGGCGCAGGACCCCGCGCCGCAGGAAGTCGGCCAGGTTCTCCGCTCCCTTCGCGTAGACGGCGTCCGCGTGCTCGTCGACGCCCTCCGGCAGGTCGATCTCCGGGCGCGACACGTGGAGGTAGCTGTCCGCATTGCCCTTCGCCAGGGCGCGCGCCTCGCGGGTATTCACGACGTCGTAGGGAGGAGCCGCGACGCGGAGGGCGCGATCCGGAGGCGGGCGAAGCGCTCGGAACGGTCGAAGGGTAGCCATCGGATCTCCTCTGCAGGTGGAGTCGAGCAGGCCCGCCGCCCCTCCCGGCCGCACGCCCCGCGCCCGCTCGCTCTCTGAATCGCCGAGCGGCGGCTACCCCCAGAGCTTCTCGTCCTTCCCCTGGATGGAGCGCCCGCAGTGGACACAGACCTTCACCCGGCCCCCCACGAGCGCGCTCTTCCCGCCGGCGTAGGTGTGGTTGCAGTCGCGCAGGAGCTCCTCCTCTTGCTCGACCAGGGAACGAATCGATTCCTCGAACTTCACGATCTCGGCGCGCAAGGCGTCTCGCTTCGACAGCCGCTCCTCTTGCGTCACGGACCGCTCCTCTCCCTCGGCGCCCGCGGGGACGCTCGGTCACTGCTTCGAGGGGACGCATCATATCGCCCCGGAGTACCCGGGATCGAGTCCTTGAAGGTCAATACCTCTCCCCGGCGCCGGTTTCCCGGGCGAGACCGAGGGGCGGCGCCGCCGCGGCCGGGCCAAGGGGCACCGTCCGGTTCGTGGACACGTCCCGGGAGGCCCTGCTACGGTGGCACGATCGCACCCGCCGAGGTGAGGACCCATGCGCGAGACCAGACTGCTCCCCATGCTGTTCGCCCTCGCGGGCTTCGCGCTCGCCTGTGGAAACGCCCAGCCCGCGGCCGGTGGCGGGGGCGGCGGGGGAACCATCTGCACGGCCTGTCACGGAGGCCTCGGTCCCGCCCCTTATTTCCAGGCCGGGACCGATCCGAACCTGGCGGCGGCCCCGCCGGCGCCGCCTCCGAACAAGCCCCAGGCCGTCATCGGAGCTCACCAGTCCCATGTGAACCCGAACCCGGCCTCGAGCCCGCCGCCGCTCTCCTTCCCGCGCAGCTGTGACGAGTGCCACCATCCCGTCCCCACCGACTCGGCGCACTCGGCCGGACCGCCGGCCTTTCCCACCGTCGTCTTCAACGGCATCGCGCTCGGCCCGTCTGTCACCACCGACGGGACCAATCCGGGTACGCCCACGTGGAACGGGACGGACACGGCCACCGGCATCACCACGCCCACCTGCTCCGCCGTCTATTGTCACGGGTCGTTCGAGTGGTTCGGAGACGGCGCGAGCGGCGCAAACGTGACCGGAAACGCCTTCACTCCCGACTGGACCATCGTGGACGGGAGTCAGGCGGCCTGCGGCACCTGCCACGACCTCCCGCCAATGGGCCACATCCAGAACGCCTTCATCGGCACGTCGCCCACCGCCATGGTGTGCAACGGCTGCCACCCGGGGACGGTGGACGCGAGCGGCAACATCATCGTCGACGCGCAGACCGGCCTCTCCAATCACATCAACGGCCTCATCGACGAGGGAGCCCACACCGACCCGAACTGGTACGTTCCCACGAGCCCGAACGGCGGCGACCATGGCTTTGCCGCCATCCAGGCCGCCAACGGGCTCCAGTACTGCGAGCAGTGCCACACCGGGTTTAACAGCCCCCTCGAGCCCCCTCCCGACCCGGGGGACTCCTGCAACAGCTGCCACAACACGACCGTGCTCACGGGCGCGGCGACCCCCGACTGGCAGCAGAACTGCGTGTTCTGCCACGGCGACAAGACCCAGATCCTCACCTGGGCCGCACCGGCGACGACGACCATCGGACCCCTCTGGGCAGCCGTCGCCCCCCCGGTCGGCCCGCTCGCCGAGACCGGGACGACGACCCTCGCCGTGGGCGCCCACCAGCAGCACGTGGGTTCGCAGAACACCCTCTCCGTCCCGTTCGCCTGCACCGAGTGCCACACCCCCACCCTGCCGACGGACATCACCCATGTGGACGGCCAGCCCGTGCCGGTTCAGCTGATGGGCCTCACCGCCACTTCGGGAACCGTCCAGGGCACCTGGAACCTGTCGCCGCCGACCTGCTCCTCCACCTACTGCCACGGCAACTTCTTCGGGGGGAACAACGCCGCGCCCAACTGGACCCAGGTGGACGGCACCTTCTCGGCCTGCACGAGCTGCCACGGCGGGCCCCTGAGCCTGGGGAACGCCACTTCTGCGGCTCCAAACGACGGGCAGCACCCCTTCCATGTGGGGAGCCTCGGGTTCGACTGCAGCGCCTGCCATCCGACCGGCTACTCGAACCTCAAGGCCACGCCGACCACCGGCACGGTTGTCACCGCCCTGCACGTGAACGGGGTGGTCGATCTGAGCGCGAGCGCCGGGTACAGCTGCGGCCTCGTGGGCTGCCAGCCGCGAGGAGGACAGGCCTTCGGAACGTGCACGAACTCCTGCCACCCCACGGGCTCTCCCGGCCCCTGGTAGGGCCCGAGGAAGGATCGCGAGAGGAGCCATGCACCCCCGCAAGGCGGCGGGAGGGGAGCGGCGTCACCGCTTGCCCAAGCCCTGGCCGCCAGGGACTCCCCGAGCTCGCCGCACCCGAATCGCTCTCGCGGCGCGCCTCGCTGGCCTGCTCGCGGCCCTCGCCGCCGCCTGCGCCTCCGCGGACAGGCCCAGGCTGTCTCCCGCACCCGTCCCGGAACCGGCGCGGGACTGGGAGGCGGACAACGCCCTGAGGCCGCTCCCGGCGCCCCCGCTCGGCGTGCCCGTGGACTTCTCCGGCGTCGGGTTCCCGGTCACGCCGGAGAAGGTCCGACTCGGGCGCTGGCTCTTCTACGATCCGAGGCTTTCGGCCGACGGCACCGTCGCCTGCGCGACCTGCCACCGGCCGGAGCAGGCCTTCAGCGAGACGGAGCCCGTCTCGGTAGGCGTCCACGGCCGGAAGGGGACGCGGAAGGCCCCGCCCATCCTCAACGCCGCCTTTCCCATCTACCCGGTCTTCTTCTGGGACGGCCGCGCCTCCTCGCTCCTGGAGCAGGGGAAGGGGCCCATGCTGAACCCCGTGGAGATGGGGATGACGCCGGAGGGGATCGTTCGATCCGTGCGGGCCGCCGCCGGCTACGGCAAGTACTTCGAGGCGGCTTTCGGCGACGAGCGCATCGACCTCGACCGGGTCGCGGAGGCCATCGCCGCCTACGAGGCGACCCGCCTCTCCGGAAACGCGCCCTACGATCGCTTCGACGCCGGCGACGCCAGCGCGCTCTCGCCGATGGAGCAGCTCGGGCGAGAGCTCTTCTTCGGCAGGGCCGCTTGCAACCAGTGTCACCTGGGATTCAACTTCACGGACTCGAAGTTCCACAACCTGGGCGTCGGCTTCCGCCCACCCGCCCCGGGAGCCGATCCGCAAAGCGGGTTCGCCGATCGCGGAAGGGCGGGCGTGACGGGAAGGGACGAGGACACGGGCGCCTTCAAGACGCCGACCTTGCGGGACCTCTCCCGGCGGGCCCCGTACATGCACGACGGGTCTGTGGCCACGCTGCGCGAGGTGGTGGAGCTCTACCGACGAGGGGGGGTCAAGAACCCCTGGCTCTCCCCTGAGGTGAAGCCGATCGAGCTCACTCCGCGGGAAGTAGACGCGCTCGTCGCCTTTTTGGGGGCCCTCGACGGCGAGGGCTACCAGGACTCCTCCCCCTCCGCCTTCCCCCGCTGACCCCGGCCACCGCGCCGCTACGTGCCGCGCATCCCGGACCAGGACAAGAGCAGGTTCACGACGCTCACGACGAGTGCGCCCAGGAAGGCCGCACCGAAGCCGGCCACGTGAAAGTGGAGCCCGAGCGCCCCGGAAAGCCCCGAGGTCATCCACAGCACGAGCGCGTTGATGACGAGGCCGAAGAGCCCGAGCGTCAGCAGGAGAAGCGGGACGGAGAAGATCTGCAAGAGCGGTTTCGCCACCGCGTTCACCACCCCAAAGACGAGCGCCACCCCCAGGAAGGCCATCGCTCCCCCCTGGAAAGAGATGCCGTGCACGAGTCTCACCGCAACCCAAAGTGCCGCGGCGTTCAAGAGGAGCCGCAGGAGGAAGAGCATCGCCCCATCGTAACCATCGGCCCGGTACCTTTGGCCGCCCGCTTGGGGATCCCTCTCCCTGGTGCTCCACCCCCTCACCCGGCCGACCCCGGAGGCCTCCCCTCCTCGCGAGCCTGGCTCGGGGCCATGCCCCGCGCGAAGAAGCGAAGCGGCCGCCGCCGAGCCGCGCGGACCCCGAAGGGAAAGGGGACGAGCCCGCCCGCGCCCGGGGCCCCGGCCGGGGAGGGGCGCGCCCGCGGCGCCAAGGGAGCGGAGCGCTCCCGAGGCCGAGAAGTGGCTCGTCGCGACCGGGCTTGCCCGGACGCGATGGCTCCGCCGGCACCGGGGAGAGAAGAGCGACCCCGCCCCTCTCCGGAAGGTCCAGACGAGCTCGGTCGGCCGCCGGGGAGCAGGCAGCGGCCGGTGGAGGAGGTGGCGACGACGCGCGCGGCGAGCGCACCTTCCCCCTCCGACCGAGCTCCCAGCCGATCCCTCGACCCCTCGACCCGCCGTGTCAGACCGGGTCCGTACCATCCGCCGCGTGAGAACGCGTCGCTTTGTCGTGCTCGACTTGGAGACCGTGCCCGACGCCTCCCTGGTCTCCGCCGTCGACGGCCAGCCCGGGCGCCCCTATGCCGAGCAGGTCCGGCGGCTCGTGGACGAGCGGCGCGCCCGCAGCGGGGGGCGCAGCGACTTTTTGCCTCTTCCCTACCATCGGCCCATCGCGGCCTGCACCCTGGAGGCGGAGGAGGCCGACGGGGTGATTCGGGTGGTGGATGCGAGCTGCTGGACCGACCGCTCGGAGGCGGACGACGAGGCGGCCTTCCTGCGGCGGACGTGGCAGCGTCTCGCCGGGCGGACCCTCGTGTCGTTTCACGGCCGCGGGTTCGACCTCCCGGTACTCGAGCTGCGCTCCCTGAAGATGGGGATCGCGGCTCCCCGGTGGTTCCGGGAGGCGCGCGAGGAGGGGTCGCCAGGCCACCTGGACCTCCTCGATCTCCTGTCCAATAGCCGCGCCGCCCCGGCCGCCACTCTCGATCTGTACGCGAAGCTCGTGGGCCTGCCGGGCAAGGAACAAGTCGCGGGGAGAGACGTCCAGGCGCTCTACGCGAACGCGGCGCTCGACACCATCGCCGCCTACTGCATGACCGACGTGGTGCAGACCTGGCTCCTCTTTCTCCGCTACCGGCTCCTCGAGGGGACCCTGGGCCAGGAGGGCTACGAGGCGAGCGCCCAATCGGTTCGCGAGGAGCTCCCGGACCTGCTCGCGCGCCGCTTCAGCTCCCCGGCGCACCGCATCCTCTACTCCTGGATGGAGCGGTGCGCGGCCTTCCGGGAACCGGAGACGGCCGTCCGCCAGGCCCGCTGAGACGAGGAGCGACCCCAGCCCCGGAGCGGGACGAGGGACGGCTCGGGGGGTACCGGCCCCTTCCTGCCGCGAGCCGGTTCGCGGGACGCGACGCCGTCCAGCGGGCCCGGGAGCACGTCGGGAGCGGCGGCGCCCCGGGCGGCGGCCTACTTGGGGCCGAGCTTCGCGCGGCGCTTGCGCTTGTTGCTGCGCACGCTCGCCCGCTTGGCGGACACTCGCTTCGTCTTGCTGCGGTGCTTCACGCTTCTCTTCGACCGGTTCGTCACCTGCTTGGGCATTTGGCGTCTCCCTCGAGCCCGCGAGTGTAGCGGCGGATTCCGCCGAGTCAACGAAGCTACTCGAAGCTATTCGAGCCAGTCCCTGTCCTTGAGCTTCGCCGGAAGGTACTCCTCGGTGATGAAGGAGATCCCGCGCCGGGAGAGGGCCTCGAGCTCGTACTTCACCCCGGACCGGACCATCTCCTGGATCTCCTGCTGCCACTGCTTGGCTTGGAACCAGGGGTAGGCGAGCATCTGCTTCGCTCGGGCCACGTCCCCGTCATCCATCTTGATGGCCACGTTTGCGGGGAGCTTGTAGGTGAGCTTGTCGAAGGAGGAGAGGCCCACGAAGCGGGCGTCCGGAACGGCCATGCGCATGGACTCGAAGGCCAGGTTGATCGAGCCCTGCTTCACCACGGAGTAGATGTAGAAGCCCCAGGGGTCGTTGTCGACGAGCACGTAGACCGGGAGGGCGAGCTCCCGGTGGAGGCGCTGCACCAGCCTTCGCACGCCGCGCGGGGGTTGCCCCCCGCCGTGGACGATGATGCAGCTCTGCCGCTTCCAGAACTTGTCCTCGTTGAAGCGGGTCCAGACCGCGTCCTTCTCCACGAGCAAGACGTACTTCGCTTCGCTCTTGCCGAACTGGATCACGTTCTCTTCCACGATGGAGGGAACGCCCCATCCCCCCGACCCCATGCGCCGCAGGTCGATGGTGTCGCCGGAGTCTCGAATGGTGATGGGGCCCACCATCGTCCCCTTGCGCGAGGCGAAGAGGTGGAGCTCCTCGCGGAGCGCGTCCAGGGCGACCTCCAGGTCCTCGATGATGGGGTCGGACTCGTCCTGCTCCTCGAAGGTGTTCTGCTTCGTGTCTCCGATGGTGTGCTTGGTGATGTAGTAGAGGTCGCGGATGCTCGTGGTCTTGCCGGAGGCGATGAGCTCCTTGCAGGCGTCGGAGACCAGGAAGGTCTGCATGAACTTCTTCGCCATGGAGACGTTGAAGAAGTAGCGCTTCTGGCGCTGGTTCCCGAGCTCCACCACGCGCTTCTTCTCGTTGAAGCGGACGTTGGCGAGCGAGCGGACCGGGATCTCCACGAAGGGGTTCTTCCCTCCCTTCACGGCGCCCAGCACGAACTCGGCGAGCTTCTCGATCTTCCCCACCGTCTTCTTCGACAACGCGTCCATCCGGGCCATGGCCTACTCGTCCTCCTCGGTCCGCCGCGGACGCCGCGAGACCTTCTCGCTCGCCTCCTGCAGCTTCGCGTCTTCGGCCCGCAGGTCCGCCTCGGTGACCTTCTCCGCCAGCCGCAGGAAGTCGCGCCGGATCGGGTCCGGGCTTCGGCCGACGATCTTGCCGATGGCGTGCGCCACTTCCTGGATGTAGAGCTCGAAGATGGAGCGGCGCTGGGCCTGGTAGTCCGCGTGCTGCTTCTTGCGGATGTGCGCGGCGAGCTTCCGGCCACACTCCTGCGCGGCCAGCTGGATCTCCCGGAGGATCTCCGGATAGTGGGCCACGGCTTCCTTGGACTCGCTCGTGAACGGGACCCACACCGAGGCGATGTGCACGAGCAGCGCCATGGGTCCCACCGGCAGCGAGCCCTTGGGCTGGCTCAAGAGGTAATTCCGCCAGTCCGTCCTCACGATGGCCTCCGTGATGCCGCAAGCGCCCCGCTGGAAGAGGAGCGGCACCCGGTTCGCGAACCGGAAGAGCTCGATGGGCTTGTCCGCGGGCCAGCTCCCCCCGTAGGCGAGGCCCACTTCCACCTGGAAGGGGTTGCCCCGGTACACCTTGGGAGGACGGGTGACGGTGGAGATGAAGTAGTTGTGCCCCTTGATCTTCTCGACCCCCTCCTCGGGCGGCGCATCCGGGACCTCGGGAGCCGAGGTCGCCTTGGCGCCCTTCTTCGAGGCCTTCCTCTTCCTCGCCTGATCGAGGTCGAGCTGCCCGTCCCCGTCCTCCTCCGGGCCCTCGCTTTCGATGACGTTCAGGAAGGACACGAGCCCGCGCCGCATGAGCTCGTCCCCGATGGGAGAGAGGCAGTTCGTGGGCGGGGCCATGATCTTCGTGGCCTGGATCCCCTTGTGGAGCTTCTCCGCGAGCGCCCGGTCTTCCGCGACGGCGCTCGGGCGCAGCCGCTCCCGGAGGCCGGACGCCTTCAGGATCTCGTCGGCCACCGGCCCGGAGACGCGGCTGAACGAGCTCTGCAAGAAGCCCTTCAGGTCGTGGCTCTTCGAGTCGGCGGCCATGGTCATGAGCGCGCCCAGCTCCACCCCGTGCGGGTGGGGCCGGATCTCCAGCGCTTCCTTGGGGAGATCCACCGTGGCCCGCGGGAAGGTGAGCCTCTCCTGCTTCGGGCGGAGGTAGTGGAGAGCTGCGTGGGGGTTCGCGAGCGCCGTGTGCTCCACGTACCGGTTCACGAACTTCTGGCCCTGCTGCCAGTTGGCGACGATCTCCAGCTCCACCCGCGTCCCGTGCTCCTGGTGCCACTCCCCGAGCGCCTCGTCCCGGGTCACGACCGGGTTGTTCTTGCGCGTGTCGATCTGGATGTCGAAGGAGTGAGCCGGCTTGCCCTTCCCGGTCCGGCTGGTGACGCGGATGGGCTGGCCGGTGGTGAGCTGCCCGTACATGGCGGCGGCGCTGATGCCGATCCCCTGCTGCCCGCGCGACTGCTTCAGCCGGTGGAACTTCGATCCGTAGAGCAGCTTGCCGAAGATCTTCGGCACCTGCGCCTTCACGATGCCCGGTCCGTTGTCCTCGATCACCACCACGAAGCGGCCTTCGCCCTTCGTGAGCTCGCCCTTGGCCTCGAACCCCAGGTCTCGCACCTCGCAGGTGATCTCGGGGACGATCCCGGCCTCCTCGCAGGCGTCGAGCGAGTTGTCCACCGCCTCCTTGATGGTGGTGAGCAGGGCCTTCGAGGGGTTGTCGAATCCCAGGAGGTGGCGGTTCTTGGTGAAGAACTCGGAGATGGAGATCTCGCGCTGCTTGGAGGCCATCTCCTCCGCGGTGGCGCGACGCCGCGGGCGCGGCGGCGGTGGCTCGGCCTGGCTCGCCGCCTTCTCCACGGAGCGAAGCGGCGGCACCGCGGCCGGCGAGTCGGATGGGCCATGGGCCCCCTTCCTCGGGGTCCCCTTGCCCTCCCGACGAGGGCCTGGAGGATCGACGGCCACGAGTTCGAGTTGCTTCGCCGCCCGTACGCCCACCCCGACTGCCGCCCGCCGCCCCGCGGGCCCCATCTTCTTCGCCGCCATACCCGCCTCCGATATCACCCGGAACCGCGTTTATCACGACTCTCCTCCTGGCGCTAACTTGTCGCGCTCGTTTGGCTTTTCCCGGCCAGGAGCGCACGCCTCGATTGACCGGGCCCGGAGGGTGATTACACTCGCGCCCATGGCATGGAACGAACCGAACCCGTCGCGCGGAGGCGCAGCGCCCGTCCGCCCCGCAGGCAGCGGCTACGCGAAGACCTTCGCGCTCATGGCCGCCCTCATCGCGCTGCTCGCCATCGGCGGGAACCTCGCGGGCGGCTACCAGGGCATGGTGCTCTTCGGCGGCATCGGCCTGCTCATGAACTTCGCCATGTACTTCTTCTCCGACCGGATCGCGCTCGCGGCGAACCGCGCCCAGCCGGTCACGCGGGAGGAGCTTCCCGAGGTCTACGAGATCGTGGAGGGCCTCACCCGGAAGGAGGGGATGCCCATGCCGCGCATCTACCTCATCCCCTCCGACGCCCCCAACGCCTTCGCGACCGGGCGCAATCCCGAGCACGCGGCCGTCGCCGTCACCGCCGGCATCCTCCGCATTTTGAACCGCGAGCAACTCCAGGGCGTGCTGGCCCATGAGCTCAGCCACGTGAAGAACCGGGACGTGCTCATCGCCACCGTGGCCGCCGGCATCGCCGGGCTCGTCGCCTCGCTGGGGCACATGATCCAGTGGGCAGGGCTCTTCGGCGGGCTGGGAGGCCGGGACGACGACAACCGGGGCGGGGTCCTGGCCGCGCTGGCGTGGGCCATCCTCGCCCCGCTCATCGCCATGCTCATCCAACTCGCCGTCTCCCGCTCCCGCGAGTACGCAGCGGACGCGAGCGGGGCCCGCATGGTCGGGGACCCCGAACCTTTGGCCCAGGCGCTCGAGCAGCTCGAGCGGGCGAACGAGGTTCGCCCCTACGAGTTCGCCGGGCCGGCCACGGCGCACCTCTTCATCGTCAATCCCCTCCACGGGCGTTCCTTTGCCGCCCTGCTCTCCACTCACCCGCCCCTCGAGGAGCGGGTGCAGCGCCTGCGCGAGATGAAGCGCGGGATGCGCTTCGCCTAGGGGAGAGGGCAGCTAGGGCACGAGCACGATCTTGCCGAACTGCTCTCGCCGGGAGAGGAGTTCCTGGGCGCGGCCGGCCGCGGAGAGCGGCAAGGCGCGATCGAGCACTGGCCTGAGCCTTCCCTCGGCGACGAAGCGGAGCACCTGGAAGAGGTCTCCCTTCGAGCCCATGGTGGAGCCGAGCACCGAGAGCTGCCGGTAGAAGACGTGGCGCAGATCCGTCACCGCGTCGTGACCGCTCGTCGCGCCCACGGTGACGAGCCGTCCGCCGCTCACGAGCGACAGCAAGGACCTCTCCCACGTCGACTTCCCCGTGTGCTCGAGCACCACGTCGACGCCCCGGCGAGCGGTGAGCGACTTCACGGCAGCGAGGAAGTCCTCCTTCTCGTAGGGGATGGCGTGGTCGGCCCCGAGCTCAAGCGCCTTCGCGCACTTCTCGTCCGAACCGGCGGTGGCGATGACGCGGGCCCCGAGGAGCTTCGCGACTTGCACCGCGGCGCTCCCCACGCCGGACCCGGCCGCGTGCACGAGCACGGTCTCTCCGGCCCGGAGTCCGGCGCGAGCCACGAGGGCGTGCCAGGCGGTGAGGAAGACGAGGGGCAAGCAGGCGGCCTCCTCGAAGGACAACCCGGGGGGCTTCGGGAGAACGTTCGCCGCCGGGCAGCGCACCAGCTCCGCGTAGCCGCCCGGCAGGTGCTCGCCGAGGATGCCGTAGTGGCGGCAGAGGTTGTCCCTCCCTCCCAGGCATTCCTCGCAGCGACCGCAGGAGACACCCGGGTTCAGGATCACCTCGTCGCCGGCCCGGATGCCCTCGGCGCCCGGGCCGACCTCCGCCACCACACCGGCCACGTCCGCGCCGAGGAGGTGCGGCATGGGGACTTTGAGCCCGGGCCAGCCCCTTCGCACCCAGAGGTCTAGGTGGTTGAGCGCCACGGCGCGCACCCGCACCACCACGCCCCCGGGGCCCGCCGCCGGGTCCGGAAGCTCGGCCATCGCCAGCACCTCCACGTCCCCGTGAGCTCGCATGACCATCGCCTTCATCGCGCTTCCTCCTCGCCATCCTGAAGTTGCCAGCGGAGCGGCCTCGCTGTAACTAACGCCGCGTGAGCGTGGACACCCTGGCGGTTCTCGGGGCCGGCGACAAGGGCATCGGCGTGGCTCTGCTCGGGGCCCTGGCGGGCCTCCACGTGCGGCTCTGGGACCCGAGCGAGGATGTGCTCCGGGGGGCCATCCTGCTCGTGCGCCAGCAGCTCGAGCGAGCCGTCCGCGACGGCGCACCCGCAGCGCACCGCCAGACCATCCTCGACGGGGTGCTCGCCACGATCGATCTGGAGGAAGCCGTCATCGGGGCCGGCGTCGTGCTCGAGACCGGGCCCGAGGCCCCAGACATCCGCGCCGAGGTCTTGGCGCGAGCAGCCGTGGCCGAGCCCGGGGCCACCCTCCTCGTCTCGGGACGACTCGAGGAGGTTGCCGCTCGGCTCCAGGACCCGTCGCGCCTGGCCGGGCTGCTCCTCGGAGACCGGATCCGGGCACCCCGCGCGATGGGGGGCTCCGCGACGTCGTCCGCCGCCCTGGAGGCGGCGCGAGCCATCGCCGCCGCCCTGGCGGGCGCCGCGGCCATTCACCCGGGCTAACCCGGCCGGGGCCCCACCCCCCAGCAGTCCCGTTGCGTCGCCGCGGGCAGGTCGCTAGCTAGAGCGGGATGAAACTTCCATTCTTGGCGATGGTGCTCGGAGCTTCCACTCTCAAGGTGGGCGACCAGGCGCCCGGCTTCACCCTCCCGAGCACGGAGGGGAAGTCGGTCGCGCTGTCGGACCTGCTCGGCAAGGGTCCGGTCATCCTCGCCTTCTTCCCGAAGGCTTTCACCCCCGGCTGAACGAAGGAAAACCAAGCGTACCGGGACCGGTACGCCGACGTGGAGAAGAAAGGGGCGCGCGTGGTGGCGATCTCCACGGATTCCGTGGAGACCCTGAAGAAGTTCAAGGAGGAGAACCACCTCCCCTTCCTGCTCCTCTCCGATGCCGACGGAAAGGTGGCGGAGCAGTACGGCGGGCGCATGCCCGTGGTCGGGCTCGCGAGCCGCGCCACCTATGTCCTCGGCGGGGACGGGAAGGTGGTGGAGATCGTGACCGGATCGGCAGCCATCGACCCCAGCACCGCTATCTCCGCCTGCCCCGTGAGAAAGGGGTAGAATGGATTCGGATTGAAGAACCCGCTCGCCACCGCCCTCTCGACTCTCCGGCGCCTCGTCCTCGGCGTCTCGCCGGAGGAGATCCGCTTCACCATTAGCGACGTTCGCTCCGAGATACGCGCCACCAAGGCCGAGCTCAAGGGGGAGATCGCGGAATTGCGACGGGAGATCGACGCCCTCCGCGAAGGGGAGGACAAGGTGCGAGGCGCGGAGATCCCGGTGGCGGAGGCGTGACCCCGGCCCCGGCGGGAAGCTAGCCGGGTTCGTGCACCACCACCTTCGTCACCACGGCCTCTCCGGCAGGGGTGGCGAGCCGAGTTCCCACCTTCCAGTAGGCCCGCCGCAGGTAGCCGAGAGCCAGCCGGCCCCGGGTCGTCTCGCCCGCGCTCGTCAGCCACCCCACCTCCTCGCCGCCGTCGTGCAGTCGAGTGCCCGGGCCGGCGCCGGCCGGCACCTCGAGCTGGACGAGCCCCTTCTGCAGGTGACCGCGCATCGTGGCCCGGAGGACGACCTCCTGGCCGATGTAACACCCCTTGTCGAAGTGGACGGCGTGCGCGGTGAGGCCGGCTTCCATGGGGAGCCTCCCCCGGTCCATGTCCACGCCGAAGCGAGCCAGCCCTTCCTCGATCCGCAGCGCCTCGAGCTCCGCCTCGGAGAGCTCGGCAGCGCCCTCGGCGAGGAGGGTCTCCCTCAGAGCCCCGGCTCGAGCGGGCGTGGCCACGACCTCGACCGCCTCGGGACCCCGTCGCGGGGTGGACGCCACCGACTCCTGCCGCGCCAGGGCGCGGGCCCGCGCGACGCCCCGCGGGCCCAAGACCGGCAAGACGCGCAACTCCCGGGACAAGTCCGTCGAGGTAACGTCATCCGCGACCACGTACCGGCGGAGGTGGGCGAGGAGCGGCTCCGCCTCCGAGCGCTCCACGAGGACGAGGAGGTCCGCTTGGCGCGCCAGGACGACCCCCTCTCCCTGCAAGTGACCCTTGGCGTCGAGAAACGCAGAGTAGCCGCTCTCCCCCGGCGCGAGCCGGGCGAGGTGCTGGGTCCCCATGCGGTGGAGATAGGAGCGTGCGTCCCGCCCCTGGAACCGCAGAACGCCATGCTCTTGCACCGGGCCCACGGCGGCGGCCGAACGAGCGGAGGCGAATTTCTCCGAGAGAGTCACGTCGCTCCTCTAACGGCGGCCTCTCCCTCGCTCAACCGCCCCCGGTACCCCCGACCGGGCCCGGGGCGCGAAGCAGCCTCGTCATTCCCCTCCCTCGGCGGGTTCCGATCCGAGCCGCGGGAGCGCCCAGCGTGCCGCTTCCGCCACGCCGGGGAGCTCGCTTCCCAGGCGGCGGCGGACGGCGGGCGCGATGGCCCTTTCGCCGTTCGCTCCGGCCACCAGGATCGCGTTCCGCACGAGCCCGGCATGCCCCGCGCGGGCGAGGGCGGTCCCGTAGAACTCCCGGCGGTACTCGTCGACGTCCATGGCCACGAGGGAGAGGAGCTCGACGAAAGGGTGGCGGGTCGGCGCGAGCTCGGGGTCCGTCGCGCCGCCCGCCGCGCGGTTCCAGGGGCACGCCGTCTGGCAGTCGTCGCAGCCGAAGGCCCATCGGCCCATGTGGCTGGCGACGCCGTCGGGGACCGCGCCCCGCCGCTCGATGGTGTGAAAGGAGAGGCAACGCCGCGCATCCACCAGGCCCGGCTCAGGAATGGCACCGGTGGGACACGCCGGCATGCAGGCGCTGCAGTCCCCGCAGCGCTCCGGGTGCGGCGGATCCGCGTCGAGTTCCCGGTCGACGAGCACCGTCGCGAGGACGACCCAGCTCCCCAGGTCCGTGGTGATGAGGCAGCCGTTCTTCCCCACCCAGCCGATGCCCGCGCGCTCCGCCCAGGCCTTCTCCATCACCGGAGCCACGTCGGCGGTGGGGAGCGCGCGCAGCTTGGGATCGCGCTCGTGGAGTCGGGCGAGGAGAAGCTTCAGCCTCTTCTTCATCACCGCGTGGTAGTCGCGGCCGCGGGCGTACCGCGCCACCCGCCCCCGCTGGTCGAGCGCGGCGGCACCTGCGTCCCCGGCGTACGCGAGCGCCAGGGCGATGACGCTCTTCACCCCGGGGAGGAGCCGCGACGGGTCGAGCCGCTGGGCGCGCTGGGTCCGAAGCCAGGACATGTCCGCCTCGGCACCGCAGGCGAGCATCCGATCGAGCGGCCCGGGGTCGAGGGGCTCGGCGCGAGCGATGCCCACCTTGTGGAAGCCGGCCGCGAGCGCGGCCTCCTTCACGAAGGCGCTGTCCAAGGCAAGGGACGTGTGCCCTCTCTCCTATTCGCGAACCTCGCCGCCCTCCTTCTGCCGCTTGCCCTTCTTGAGAGGCGGGGGCGGGAGAATGCGGCGGGCCACGAGTCGAACCAGAACCGCGGCCGGCGCGCCTGCGATCGCCCCCAGCACGATGGCCCAGAGGGAGGGCACGACCGCCTGCAATGGGGTGACGTTGTGACTCACCACCAGGCCGAAACCGAGTGCCACACCGGCCGCGATGGCGCTGCCGGAGTCGCGCCCGGAGAGGACCTCCCCGGCGGCGACGAGCCCCAGCGCCA
>Ga0335078_10006015_pt1 | contig 17963 bp, 13 predicted proteins | sample Lox_Sample_32_FD_206711 | JGI IMG/M metagenome (GOLD analysis project Ga0335078, IMG submission 206711) | Soil microbial communities from Loxahatchee National Wildlife Refuge, Florida, United States - Lox_Sample_3.2 | ecosystem: Environmental > Terrestrial > Soil > Wetlands | place: USA... | reverse complement strand
AGTGGCCTTCGATGGCATAGCCATTGGTGAAGGTCACGCGGCGTCCCGTGGGATGCCCGGAATCAGTCCAGTTCCCGGTTTCGGTCAGTACGGTGTGAAACGGTCCGATCTGTATCACCTCGCCGCTAACCCCGTTGATCTCCACCCAGTCACCAACCCGGATGCCATTCTTCCCCATGAGCACGAACCAGCCGAGGAAGCCGACAATGAAGTCTTTCAGCGCTACGGTAAGCCCGGCTCCGGCCAACCCCAGGAATGTCCCCAATTGTCCCGGCGGTCCAAGTAGCACTAGCAAAATCATGCACAAGGCAAAAATCTGCAGCGACAAGCGCGCCACGGTCCGCAAGGACTCCACTTGCCTCCGGTCCATCGACAATTTCTTCAGCAACGAATCCATCCACGTGCTGAAGTACAGCACCACCAGCGCGATGGCCAGGATAATGGCGATGTCCAGCAACCCGCCATGCAGCACCGCGCGTTGTTGCGCCGCGACCGTATCGATCCACAGCGCATACTCGCCGGCCAGCTGTTTCTTCATATCCATTCGTTTGTTGAAGGCCGAAAGGACCTTTTGGTTTTCAGCCAGATCCTGCGTCTTCTTCAGCAGATTTGTGCTGGCATCCTCGGTTTTCTGCGGAGGGGCTGCCAGACTCGCAGCCCCAGTAACGCTCGCCATTCTTTGCGCGTGATGCGCAAGCTCCGGTATGGCCGCCTTTTCCCGGTCTATTTGTGCGTCTAAGGCGTCGTGCTTGGCGGCGAGTGCCGCCATAGCTGCTTCGGTGTCTCCCTTGGCCTGCCACAGTTGTAACTGCTTTTGGTGCAGTTCGCGCCATTGCACAATACGGTGAATCAACCCGGGTTGATCCGGCGTGTCCGCGCCGGTGGGCGCCGTTGCTGCTGCGCTGCGTGCTTTATAGTGCGCCTGCTGCTCTTCCAAGCGACCCACCAGATCGCCGCCCGCGGCGCGCAACGCATGCTTGGCCTCGTCCACCTCATCATGGGCGAGGCTTACGTTTTCCGCGACCTGCAGCAACTGCTGTTCGAGCGCCTCTTTCTTGCTTTCTGGCGCTTTGTTCAGCGTCTCAGTTAGCTCGGAGGTGCGCTCTTGTTCGGCTTGCAGAACGCTCTCGGCTTTTTGCTCGCGCGCCTCCGCTTCTTTCCCCTCCGCGCTTAGTGCCGGTGGATGAAGCCTGGCCTGGCGAATGGCATTCTCAAACGCAATGTCCACGTCATATTTCGCCAGGCGCAGAACCTCGTCGGAGAACTGGTGTTCGTGCAGCGTCGCCAACTGCGCCATTTGCTGTGCCGTTTTCAGCGGACTCTGGTCGACCAGCGACCGGTCATTGCTCACCGTTTGCTTTGCCTTAGATTGCGCGGCGGTTGGCGCCGCACTCGGCTGCGTGGCCCAGAAGCCGTACACCGTGGCCGCCACCAACACCACCAGAACGACTGCACCAATGCGCTGCGTTTTTTGCATAGAAACCTGCCACTTCGAGTTAGGTTGAATGCTGAAATCCCATTGTGGTCATTCGTGCGAGAAACGCAAGGACTTCCTGAGCACACCGCCACGCAAATTTCTTGCGCGCTCCTCCAGCCCTGCCTAAGCTGTTCCTAAGGTTGCCACAATGAACGATTCTCGCTTGCCCACCGTCATTTACTTCCTGCTTCTCCTGTTCGGTATCGTCCATTTTGCCCAGATCTATCCGCAGTTGCCGGAGCGCATGGCTTCGCATTTTGCCGCGGACGGCACGCCCAACGGATGGGCTCCCAAGCAGGGCTTCTTCCTTTTAATGGCGATGATTACCGCGGTGACAGCCATTCCGGCCTTTCTGGTGCCGCTCAAGCTGAAAAGCCTGCCGCGCCAAAGAATTAATCTGCCGAATAAGGACTATTGGCTGGCCCCCGAACACGCAGAGGAGACCTATGGCTTTTTTCGTACCTACATGGCCTGGTTCGGTTGCGCCCTGCTCTTTGTTTTACTGTTCGGAACCATGCAGGCAGCCAACGCCAATCTACCCAGCATCGGCCACTTCAATTCCACCGCCATGATCTTCGTCATGATCGGCTTCGCCGCCTTCGTCGGTGTGTGGCTGATCTCGTTCCTCCGCCATTTCCAAAACGTCCCAACGGCGTCCCACTCCTCACGCTAGCGATCACTGGTGTTGCTGAATTGTTTTAGCTTTTCGGCTAGGTCTTGATGGTCGATTTGCATGACGATGGCCAACGTCTCGCCGCGTCGCTCCAAAATGTAAGTTGCCGCGTTCTGAAGCTCTTTTCGCTCGCTCGCCACGCGGAAGACCATGGCCCACGATGTTCTGGCCATCACGTACTTTGCATCGAATGCAGTTTCCTCCACTCCACTCACTCTCGTCTCGACCAATCCCAACGAAGCGAAATACTGTTTCCGCTTGGGAATGGCTTTAGCGAAATCATCCTTGTTTAAGGAGCGAACTCCAGCCGGCCCGCCAAACAGAAAAACGTCCGCATAAAGAGCCGTAATCGCGGGAATATCCGACTGCGCATTCGCTCTTTCATATTGCCCGAAAAACTCTTTTGCGTTTACGGCCATAGATGTGCTCCTTTTCTTGAGGTAGCGTGCAGAAAGGCATGGATGAGCTGACACAAAAACGCCCGGCTTGTACCGGGCGTCTTCACGAATTTCGCTCTTCGTATTTCGAATTTTGTCTCTGTCTATAGGTAATCGCGCGACGGACCCTCCAGGAACGCGCGCAGCTTCCGCGAACGCGACGGGTGCCGCAGCTTGCGCAGCGCCTTCGCTTCGATCTGTCGGATACGCTCGCGGGTTACGGCGAAGGACTGGCCGACTTCTTCGAGCGTGTGCTCGCTGCCGTCGTCCAAACCAAAACGCATCTTGATGACTTTTTCTTCACGCGGCGTCAGGGTCTTCAATACCGAGGAGGTTTGCTCCTTCAGGTTCAGGTTGATCACCGCATCCGAAGGCGACACCACCGCCTTGTCCTCGATGAAATCCCCGAGATGCGAATCTTCCTCTTCGCCGATCGGCGTTTCCAGCGAAATGGGCTCCTGCGCGATCTTCAGAATCTTGCGCACCTTGGACACCGGAATGTCCATGCGCTTGGCGATTTCTTCGCTGGTAGGCTCGCGGCCAAGCTCCTGCACCAGTTGGCGGCTGGTGCGTACCAGCTTGTTGATGGTTTCGATCATGTGCACCGGGATGCGGATGGTGCGCGCCTGGTCCGCGATGGCGCGCGTGATGGCCTGGCGAATCCACCACGTGGCATACGTCGAAAATTTGTAACCGCGGCGCCATTCGAATTTATCAACGGCCTTCATCAAGCCGATGTTGCCTTCCTGAATCAAATCTAGAAACTGCAAGCCGCGGTTGGTGTACTTCTTCGCGATGGACACCACCAAACGAAGGTTAGCTTCGATCAATTCCTTCTTGGCCTGCTCGGCTTCCGCTTCGCCCCGCTGAATGATCGTCAGCGTGCGCTTCAATTCCGTCAGCCCGACCTCGCTGGCCTCTTCAATGTCTTTCAATTCCGAGCGGCGCGTGCGCAGTTCGCGGCGTGCTTCTGCGGCGTTGTCTCCCTTGGAGGCATCCGCGCGGCGCTCCAGGCGGCCGGCTTCGCGCTCCAGCGATTGCAAGCGCTCGACGGTGCCGCGCATCTTGTCGATCAGGCGCTTCTTCTCGAATGGATTGAAATCAATGCCGCGGATTTCCAGGGAAATTTCCACGCGCGTGCGCGCCACATCCCACTTCGCGCGCACCCAGGAGCGCTTCTTGGCCTTCGGTGTCTTGTGCAGCTTGACGGCCTGCTTCAGCGCCTCGTCGTATAGCCTCGCAATCTTGTCAATATGCTTCAGCGTCTGCTTCGTCTTGTTGGCGATCTTTTCTTCGGTCAGCTCTTCGTCGTCGAACTGGACGATTTCCTTGATGGAACGCGCGCCCTTGCGCAGATCGTCGCCCACCGCGATCAATTCCTTAATTACGATCGGCGAGCGCGTGATGGCCTTCATCACCACCAGTTGTCCGCGCTCGATACGCTTCGCGATGGTCACTTCGCCTTCGCGCGTCAGCAACGGCACCGTGCCCATTTCGCGCAGATACATTCGGACGGGATCGTTGGTTTTTTCCAGCGAACCGGGCGTCAGGTCCAGGTCGCTACCCTCCGCGCCCTCATGCATCTCTTCCTTGCTTCCGCCTTCGCGTTCGTGGTCCGCGGACACTTCTACGGCTCGCGCCGCCTTGGCCGAAGCCGCATCTTCGTAGATCTCGATTCCGTTGCGCTCGAAGGTAGTCAGAAGGTCGTCGATCTCTTCCGAGGAATGAACTTCGGCAGGAAGGGAATCGTTCACTTCGTCATAAAGCAGGTACCCGCGCTCTTTGCCGATGGCAATGAGCTGCCGTACCGCATCATATTTTTCTTCTAAGCCCGTTGTTGCCGCCACTGCGTTCCTCCCGCTAATTTCGCAATCTCTCGTAGCCGGCGAAGCGAATCGCCACGCGCGTGGTCCACACGAAATCCAGAGAGATAGCCCGCACGGGGCGAGAGGAGGAACTGCGTCCTCCGGAAGACTCTCGATTTTTTCGGTGAAACTCGATGCGCCGCGCCCTGTTCCAATTTTTCCGCAAGCTCAGCCCGCCTTGCCGAGCCGTGCGGGACGGTCTCCATGCCCTATAGACAGTAGACACTACTATAGATGCCCGGATGAGCGAAACCGTTAACCGCGTAACCTTCCTAAGTTACACAGTTAAGTTCCTTTTTGTCAACGGGTTCCTCTGCCTTGAGACTTCTGGCAGACGGGCTCATTTTTGGTCAATACGACAGACCGTGCAGCTGCGGCCAAAAACCGGCTCGCGGCACCCGGCGCGGCCATCAACTCGTCTTTCGGACCACCAGGCGGTGCAAAGTCATCGGCTTGGGTTGCAAGGCGTCCAACTCAATTTGTGAGATCGTGCCCTCAGTGATTTCCCGCCAGACGTAGACCCCCGGCTCGGATTCGGTTTTCTCCCGCCCTTTCACTCGTTGCAGGAATTCCTGGGCCTCATCCGCGGAGACTTTCTCACGCAGGGTCGGCCGCGCCACTGCCTCCACCGCGTAGCTGCGCAGCAATTTGTTCCAATACTGGTGGAACAGCTCACTGGAGGCGAAAATGTCGCTCCACGCCACCTCGCCGCCATACGCAATCACCACGCCCACCACGCGTTCGCCCTTCAGGCCCGTGGTGGCGCGGTGAAAGCGCCGTTGTACTTCGGCAACCATGACGTCCACGGAGGCCGCCACGCGCCGTGAGTTGTAAATCTTATCGTACGACTGCGTGGGCGCTTCGACCTGCACCGCCTGGGCGAGGGTTTCCACAGTGACCACGGGAGCCGCTGATGGCGGTACTGCTGCCGCGGTCTGGGCGGTGGTGCCCGCCGTTACCGAAGCCCACACGTCCGCCTGCTTTTGATTCACCGCTGCCTGTTCGCGCACGCTGGGATGCACGATGGTGGCCGCGCTGGTGAATTTCGACCCGGCCGACCAGCGCCCGTGTTCGACGCAGAACACATCCAGAGGCAGAGGCTCGTTGCCCGGCGGCACAATACGGTCCTTCGCAATAATCCGGTCCTGCTTGCCGCCGCTCACCAATTCGCCGGAGAGTAATAGCAGCGGCTGCTTGCTGCGGTTCACCAGAACCAGTTGATTCACCGAGGGCCCGCCATAGTTCTGCACCGTCGGCCTGATAACCCCCTCGCGATCGCGGATAATCGCCGCCGAACCCTGCTCCTGCACCACCACGTTGCCGCTCGCCAGGCCTTCTTCCAGGGTCAAAAACGCGCTGGTGTCACGTTCCGACGAACTGACCACCGGAAACACCGTCAAGTTTTCATAGCTGATTGGGTCCAGCAGCCTCCACTCACCCTCGCCCTTTCCCGGTGGCGGGGCACTCCCCGGAACCGAACACAAAAAACCCAATGTCGTCATTCCAATCGTCGCAAATCCCAGAAACGAGCCTCCCAGCAAGCTGAACACACTGCGGTCCATACCGTCCTCCTCCCGGCGCAAAAGCCGCGCCCTGGTGTTGGAACGGCGGTGAGGAGCTTTCTTGCGCGGCAGGACCGACAAAAAGGAGGTTAAGGAGGTGAATGAGGTGGAGGAAGTAAAGGATCAGAGCAAGCTATCGAGCCATACTGCGAAGAGATGAGACGCGACCTGGGGAGGCGAGAGGATTCATTCCTTTACTTCCTTTACCTCCTCTGCTTCCTTTACGTCCCGCCCTTAGCTCCTTGGATCGCCGAGGTTCGTGCGGGGCTTGATTCTGCGGCTTTGCGACGCTTCGGCCTCTTGCTTTTCATACTCGGCGATTTCTTCTTCGCTGTAGGAGTAGGAATCGCGTGAGGCGAACATGGAGGTTGTACGGCTGGCCTGCTTTCTTTTTTTGCGGGCTTCACCGAATTCGTAGCGCGTCATGCGTAGCGGACCCTCAATCGCCTTAACTTCCACCAGCAAATCGCTGACTTTTTCGAGGAAATCGTGCAGGTGAAACGGCCGTACGGAATAGGGCAGCTTGGCGGCTTCGAGTGCAGCTACGTATTGGCCTCCGGCCAACTCGGGTACCACGAACAGCACGCGGATGCGCCCGCCTTCCTCCGCCGATACCAACGCCAATTCCCGCAACACCTGAAAGATCGGCGAGTCCACTCCCAGGAGGGCAACATTCGCGATCAGCAATGAATATTCTCCGGTTTTCAACTCGGAGTGCAGCAAGCCCAGGTCCGCGACCACACGCACGCGCCAGCCCTCGGCATCCAGAATCTGCTTCACTGCCGAGGCATTTTGCGGGTCGTTCTCTAGCACCAGCAATCCGACTTGCCGCGCCACCGCTTTGGGAGGGTTCGCCATTTTTGAAGTATAGGAGCCGGGGAGCGCAAGGACATCCGACCGTGCCGCGGAAGATGCGTAAGCGCTACCTGTCCCATCGGACGGGTGTCGCCTTCTAGGGCTTTTCGTTTCCGCCAGGGTCTGTTCCGGCCGCATCCAGAATCATGTCCACGTGCGATGGGTTGCCTTGCGTTAGAACCGGGTACACCTGTCCGCTGGAAAAGCGCACCTGCTCTCCCACCAGGATTCGCGCCTTCACGTCGTACAGGCGATTCGCATTGATTTTTCCCGGATCATATCTCAACGTAAAGGGCACCGGGACTTGCCGGTTCCCCAGCGTAGTCTTGTCTTCGGCCACCAGCATTGTGCTCTCATGAGCGTCCCCGGCCGGCAGTTCGCGAAGTTGCACCTCGATCACCGCCTCTGGTGTCAGGGCGATCCTCTGCCGATACGCGACCGTACCGCTTACGACGCCCATCTGCGTGGTGGGTTTGTCGAGCTTGCAATCTTTTGCCAGGAATTTGCCGTCGCCATCGGGACTATCTTCCTGCAGAAAGCCCCCTTCGCCTTTGCCCCACCACACTAACTTGCCGTCGGAGTAGCGGTTGCCATCCGCGGAAACAGTCTGCTTCAGCAGGTATTGGTGCCCCTGAAAAAGAACCTTGGCCAGCGTTCCGCTCAGGTAGACGGAAACTTTTTCGCCGTCCGCGCAGGTGTATTCGAAAGCTTTCCAGCGGATGGCCCGCCGGATCTCGCTTTGCGGAGCGCGCGGTTCAGGCGCGGGATTCGGTGCTTGCGCGTCCTGGGCTTTAGCGGTTCCGCAAAAGAAGAACACCGTCGCCAGCAACATCCATGCCCAAGAGTTCGTTTGCATAGCGAAGCCCCCTTTACATCTAGATTGCTGGCACTCGCGTTTGGTTTGCTCACCGATCTAAAGACCCGCTGAGTCAGCAGCTTTCGGATCTGAGCCACGGACGAAAGCACGGCGAAACAGACAGTGCGCCCTTGGTTCCTTGAACGTCTTTTATCTGACAGTAACCCCCTGGCGGGTTATTTGCTTTGTGGCAATCTGCGGCGCACGAGAAATTCCCGCGCACTGACTCGTGTGAGTCCTCGATTCCTTCCTAGACTGGTTGAAAACAGGAGAGGCACCGATGAAGGGGAAGCTGTGTGTGCAGTTTTCGGTTCTACTGGTGTTGGTTGCTGTTTTAACGGGGCCCGCGCAAGCCCAGACATCCACGACTCAGCGCCGAGTCACCCAGACAGTCGATGAAACAAATCTGACAACTCTTCAGGGCAACACCCATCCCATGGCCCGCGCTGAATTTGATCGCGGCGAGGCCCCTGCGGATCTCCCCATGCAACGTATGCTGCTGTGCGGCCCCCTACTCCTTCACCATTACCCAGGCACCCACCAGCATGACACTGGCGGCGAGCAGTTCGTCAGCTGCTGTGGGGACAAGCATCACGCTCACCGCAACAGTCGGCACCAGTGGATTCGGCAACCCGCCGGCCGGCGAAGTCGAGTTCACCGTGAACGGCATGCATCTGGGACGTGCGCACTTGATTGGAGGAACGGACCCCACGACCGGCGTTTCCCTGGCAACCGCCACACTCATCACTTCGAAACTACCCGTCGGAGCAGACACGGTCATGGCCAGCTACAAGGGCGACCGGAACTACGTCGGCTCCTCATCGTCGGTAGCCGTCACCGTCACTCCCACACCCTGAGCTGTTCTCAAACAAATTGCAAAGCCCGGTCTCGTTCCTTGGGACCGGGCTTTGCTTTGTCTGCGCGGCCTTCGGAGGACGTCCGCTAATTCCCGTATCAGTTCGCAAACGCTATTTGCCGACAACCATGTAGGAACCGGCGGAGAAGTGCTTTTCCGTGGTGCCGTCCCAGAAGATGCGATTTGTCGCCAGCGCGGCTTTCCCGGGAACGCCTATAGTGAAAAAAATCTGCAGACCGTCGCGCGACCATTCGGCATTGCGGCTATACGAATCCGTTGGTCCAAGAATCGTGGTGCGGCCGGAGCGCACTTCATGAAGGAAAAATGTCGCGTTTAGCCCCGTCGCATCCGTGGGCGCTCCAACCGGCGCTTTTGCGTAATAAGCAGAAACGAGAAGCAGGTCGGGATTGATAGGGCAGGGACGAATCGTATCGCTGCTCACGATTTGAAACTCGCTGCCGTAGACGTCCTTGAGTGGAATGCTCTGCGCCGGGCGATCCGCGCTGATCCAATACAAATTCTGCAAGTCGGTCGCAAGCACAGTTGTGGGATTCACCCAGCCGGCCAGCGACGTGAGATTCTGCGAGGAAAGCAGCGCCGCTGTTTCGGGTGTGGCGGCGGGCGCCGTCCACAGCTGCCAGTTCACGCCGTCGGATTTCAGGTAGGCGATGTGCGCATCGTCCGGCGACCAAAACGGCTGGCGCGCGTTGCTGGCGATTTCCCGCGTCCGGCCGGTGTCGTAATCGTAGAGAAGCAACGAGCGCTCCGGCCCGGTCTTGGAACTGGAATAGGTAAAGAGAAGCTTTTTGCCGTCGTGCGAGAGCGCCAGATCGGAACCGGAAAGGGCAGCCGTCTTGTGGACAGCCCCGTGAACCACGACCACGTGACTGGTTGCGTCGAGATACGCAACAGCGACCGGCGACTGGAACTTGGTGATGGGCTCGAGGACGGTCTTCTTGTCCTTGTCTTTATCTTTGTCCTTCGGATCGATGTCGTCTGGCATATCCAGCTGATTCTTCTTGCGAAACTCCGGAAACTTTTCGGGCGCGCTTTGGCCGCAACCCGACAATGTGCCGAGCTGCGCGTGCTGGATGTCCACGCTGAAGGTGTATTTCGTTGGCGGCGTAGCGTTGTCGTTGCAGGTCTGGCGCGCCACGCGGACCGCCACCGCTGCTCCGGTTGCCGAATCCTTGGCCTTGTAAATCCATGATTGGCCGCTGGGATCTGCCTGGTCGGAGGCAATGTCAGCCGGCTCCAGGACGATTGGCGGATAGCCCGGGCGATCAAGCCGCTCCGGCCCCTTCATGCCCAGGCGCAGAGACCAGTCCGGCGCGTTGCCCTGCCCGATGATGAGGATAGGGTAGTGCCGGGAAACAGGTGAGGGGATCGCCGGTCCGGGCGTCGGCTGCTGTGGGGTCTGCGAAGGCTGCTGGCCGGACGGTGTCTTGGCAGTTGGTGCGGGTTTCTGCTGTTGTTGCTGGGTTTGGGGAGTCTGCGCTGGCGCCTGTGCCTGGCTGGACCCGAATGAGGGCCACAGGCATACGGCTACGAGGCAGGCGGACACCTGCGCGGCTGGAATGCGTCTGCGGACCATGCCCAAGGGTCCCATAAGAAGCTCGAAGATTCAAAGCAAGGTGTTTGAGTTGTTGAAGGCGAAAGAAAAGAGAAAGTGCTTGACATGGAGAATAAAAAGCGAAATACTGCTCGGGCTTGAGGTGTTGCTATGTCCCCAGTTCTCCCCATCTCGGTTCCGCGTCCCGCCAGGATGCGGCGCCGCCCCGTTCGTCGCCCCGTTAGTCTCCTGCCTTTTTGCCCTGAAACGCCTGACCCAAAACCAGAGGCCGGTCCCCCTGCCCGGGGAACAACCGGCTGGCGCAAGGGAAGTCCGGAGGCCCCCACGGCGGATTGCCCCCCGCCACAGCTCCCGACTTCCCGTGCGCCACTGGTGGGCATAGCACGCCTCGCTGCAAAATCGCCGGTTGCGGCGACGCGCAGGCAATCGGCAGAAAAGCCCGAATATTTCTTTCTGCCGGTGAAATCGATCCTGAACCGCTGCGATTCGGCGCGCGTGCCGTTTGATTGGACTGTCAATCCGTATCGCGGCTGCGAGTTTGGCTGCAAGTATTGCTACGCGCGATACACCCATGAGTACATGGAAATTGACGGCGGGGAATTCGAGCGCAAGATCTTTGTGAAGCAGGATTCCGCAGTGCTGCTGGCGCGGGATATTGACGCGAAATATTCGTACGAGGCGAAGGCTGAAGACGGCGGAACCCGCGTGGAGCACATTGCCATTGGCACTGCGACCGACCCGTATCAGCCGGCGGAGAAAGAGTACGGCGTGACGCGGGCTTGTCTGGAGGAATTGGTGAAGCGCGAAGGATTAAGCGTTTCGGTCATCACCAAGTCGAACCAGATTGTGCGCGACATTGACCTGCTGAAACACATCGCCGCGAGATCCGCGTTGACGATCAACATCACCATAACCACGTTGCGGCCGCGGCTCGCCCGATTGCTGGAGCCGCGCGCGCCGCGACCGGATTTGCGAGTTGCCGCAGTGAAACAGTTGCGCGACGCTGGATTGAACGTGGGGATTTCCGCCTCGCCGCTCCTGCCCGGCATCAACGAAGGAGAACTAGAGGCCATTGCGGAGGCGACCAAGGCGGCCGGTGCGCAGTGGTTCTTTTCCGGTGTGCTGTTCCTGATGCCCTCGTCGGCCAAACAGTTTTTGCCCTTCATCCGCGAGAAGTTTCCCAAGCTGGCCAAGCAATACGAGCAGTGGTACGCGCACAACGCCTACCCGCCCGAAGAATTCCGCGAGAAAATCACCCAGCGCGTCCGCAAAATCCGCGAGAAGTTCGGCTTCGCCTCCCGCCCCTGGGATGGCATAAGCACAATCGTGCAGCCCGCCCAGATGCGCCTCGGCTGGGACGTCGGCGTGATCAGCGACTCGATACGCTCCTGCGCCGCGGGATGAACATGCCGAGCTGAAAGATCGGCCGCTAAATCGTGTTCTACTGAACGTGCAACGCGGCGTTCAGCGGGGTCTCCCGGCTCGAGGCACCAACGAGAATTTTGTACTCACCGGGGAGCAGGGACCAATTGTTTTTCTTTTCGTCGAAGATGGACAGGTACTTGGCGTTCAGTGGCAGCTTGACGGTTTTGGATTCGCCTGCGGCGAGCGGGATGCGTTGCCAGGCCACCAGGCGCTTGTAGGACTCGCCGGCTGCGGCGGGCAGTTGCGCGTAGACCTGCGCTATTTCTGCGCCGGCGCGCGAGCCCGTGTTCTTCACGGTGAACGTCACTTGGCGCTGCTTATCGTCCACCTTCAGATCGGAATAGTGAAACGTGGTGTAGGAGAGGCCAAACCCGAAGGGGAAGAGCGGCTGCTTGTTCTCCGCGTCGAACCATTTGTAGCCGGCTTTGGCGCCCTCCGTGTAGTTCACGTCGAACGGTGGGAGGGGCTTCCAGTCCGGCTGATGCTCGGCACGCATTTTTTCGAGTACTCCGGCGCCGGGAATTTTCGGATGCGGCAGGTCGGCTTCCGATTTGGTGAAGGTGATCGGTAGCTTGCCGGACGGATTTACGTCGCCAAAAAGAATATTGGCGATGGCCTGCGCCCCGCCTATGCCGGGATACCAGGTAGCCAGCACGCCTTTCACATCCCCGAGCCACGGCATGGTGATGGTGGTGCCGCTTTCGATGACCACGATGGTGTGCGGATTGGCGGCGGCTACGGCGCGCACCAGAGCATCTTGATTATCCGGAAGCGAAAGATTCTCAAGGTCCCGGCCTTCGGTCAAATACTGATTCACGAACACGATGGCGACATCATAGGACTTCGCAAAATTGGCTGCCGCCGCGGTATCTTTTCCATCGTTGTACTCCACTTTCGCGTTGGGCGCTTTCTTGCGGATGTATTTCAGCGGCGAAGACGGAAACCACACCGGCTTCTGCCATTCCGCGCTGCCGGGCTTGGGATCGATGACATTTCCGCCGGGCGCATCCACTTGCGCGGAGCCGCCGCCGGAAAGCAGGCCAACGTCCGCGTGCGAGCCGATCAGCGCAATTGACTTAGCGTGCCCGGCCGAAAGCGGCAACAGGCCGTCGGCATTCTTCAGCAGCACGATGCTTTCTTCGGCGATTTGCTGCGAGTCTTCGAGCCCGCGGAAGGGGTCGGTGACGCGCCGCGGCATGACGGGATGATCAATCACGTCTGCAGCGAACATGCTGCGCAGGATGCGATGAACCATGTCATCGAGACGCGCCTGCGGAATCTCTCCGCTGTCGATGGCCTTCTTCAACGGATCGCCGAGGAAACCATCGCCAGGCTGCTCCATGTCCAGGCCGCTTTTCACAGCTTTCACGGTGCTGTGTGTGGCATCCCAATCCGAAAGAACAAAGCCTTTGAAGCCGAAATCTTTTTTCAGGACTTCATTCAGCAGGTAATCGTTCTCGCACGCAAAGTCGCCGTAGGCGCGGTTGTAGGAACACATCACGCCGGCGGGCTCGGCGATTCCAAGGGCGATCTCGAAGGCCAGCAAATCGCTTTCGCGCAGCGCGCGCTTATCCATAATCGCGTTGAGCGTGTTGCGCCCGGTCTCCTGGTCATTCAGAGCGTAGTGTTTGATATCGCCCATGACCTGCTGAGACTGCAGGCCCTTGGCAAGAGTGCCGACGATACTCCCGGCGAGGACAGGATCCTCGCCGGCATATTCCCAGGTGCGGCCGTTGCGTGGTTCGCGAGCGAGGTCAACGCCGCCGCCAATCGACATATTGAAGCCTTGGTCACGAAGTTCTCTCCCGATGACTGCGCCATACAACTGCGCAGCGTCGAGATCCCAGGTGGCGGCAAGGCCGAGCGGAGAAGGCAGCAACGTGGCGTAGCGGCTCTGCAGCGCAGCCATACGAATTCCGGTGGCGGAATCGGCGAGATTGATATCCGGAATACCGAGACGATCGATTCCGGCCGTGAATCCCGCGCCCAGGTTGGAGCGCGCGGGCACCGGAGCGCCGTACCGCAAGACACCCCAGCCGGTGCCGTGCACCAGTTGGATTTTTTCATCGAGGGTCAATTGCTGCAGCACCAGATCGGCGCGCTGATCGGGAGAGAGCGAGGTGTTCATCCAGGGGAAATTCTGAGCCACGTGGGGAGCCTGCGGCGCGGCTACGGGAACCATAACAAACAAAAAAGTGATGAAGCAAACAGCACACAGCTGCCTTGCTGGGCGGGAAGATTTCATGAGTCTCCTCGAAAATCAGTCAGCGCGGCCGCTGAGGATCGTGTTCACGGCAGATCCGGGAAAGGGAACAGCGTCGCTTTGTCGATGCAGCAAAAACGATTTTCTACACCACTAACGAGGGTTCCCATGCGAAGGCGCACCTGTCGGGGAAATACTATAGGGCAGAATCGCCAGGATTGTAAGTGACGCCGTCCTGTTCGGTGGCGAGTCGAGCACGGGAAGCCAGCAATAGCGAGTCACGTCATCCGAGCGGAGTCCGCGAAGTGAGGAATCGCTCTTACGGCACGATGATGCGGGACTCTTCGCGCTTCAATTCTTGCGCGCCGGGGAACTGCCCGCGCAGGAACTCAATGAATCGGCGCGAACGCGAGCGTCCATTGGTGCGTAGCAGGCCCATGCGAAACAGAAACACCAGCAGCGCAAAAATGTCCGCATCCTTCACTGGAGGAAAGGATGGCTGCGCGGAGCGCTGCTTGGCTTCCGCGAGAAATGTAGCGAGCGCATCGTACAGTTCGCGCTGCACGGGGATGGCCGGGCGCTGTTCGTAGACGATGCCGGAAACGAGAGTCTTGTAGGTTTCGGCCAGCCCGCGGAGAGCGGCGAGAACGTCGGGATCCGTTGCCGACGGTTGGCTGGCGCAGGCTTTGGCGATGGTAAAGGCCATGGCGGAAAGCAGTTGTCCGTTTGCGTGAATGGCGTCGGAAGGAATACGCACGTCGAGAAGCGGCGTGTCCGCGGAAAGCGAGCGGGGATGCTGGTCCTCGTAGCGGTGCGCGGAAACCAGATAGCCGCAGTCCGGCGGGCAATCGATGGTAACTTCGCGCTCCGTTCCGCAACAGACCGCGCAGATTTTTTCCGCTTTCGCGGGACAAAAGCGGCCCGCCTTGCGCTTTTGGCAGATTGGACAAGACACGAACGATTCCCCTGGCTTAGAAAAACCGAAAATTAGAAAAAAGAAACTCGGCACTCCTCAATGACAAGGCGCGTGTAGCCGCCGCCTTCCGGCGCGGGCGCCTTTCTGGAAACTGGGAGTTGAAACGAGAGCGAACGCTCAAAACAGGATATCACGCGGTGATGACTTTATTGTGGAAGCGCCGCGCGGCGATGACCAGCAGCAGCGAGCCCATCAGGAACAGCGCCAGCGCATCGATCCACAGATGCGTCCAGCCGGCGCCGCGCAGAATGATGCCGCGGGTGATGTTGATGAAATAGGTAGCCGGAACGAAATAGCTGATGAGGTAGAAAATCTTGGGCATGGTTTCGCGCGGGAAAATATAGCCGGAGAAAAAGATGCTCGGCAGGATGGTGAGAAACGCCAATTGCATGGCGTGAGCCTGCGAGGTGGCCTTACTGGAAATGAGAATCCCCAGCGACAGCGAGACGAAGATGTACGGAAGAGAAAGAAACGCCAGCAGAATGACGCTGCCGTGAATGGGCACGGAGAAAATGAAACGCATGGCGAAGACGATCATGCAGAGTTCGAAGAAACCGATGCCGAGATAGGGAAGCAGCTTGCCGAGCAGCAGGCCCATGGGCCGTACCGGAGTGACGAAAAGCTGCTCCAGGGTTCCACGTTCCTTCTCGCGCACGATGGAGAAGGCTGTAAGAAAGGTGGTGACGTTAAGCAGCAGTACCGCCGTGAGGCCGGGCAGAAAGAAATTCGGCGAGCGGGAATCAGGATTGAAAAGAATCTTTGGACGCATTTCCACGGCGAAGGCTGCATCACTGCTGGAAAGCACGCGGCGCAACGATTCGTCGAGGCCGATGGCGGTGGTGACATTGATGGCTTGCCCGGCCACGGAAGAATCCGAGCCGTCAATGAGCACGAGGACTTGCGCGCTCATGCCGTGAAGCAGTTTGTCGGAGTAGTCGACGGGAATTTTGATGCCCACGCGGCATTTGCCGGAGATGATCGCGTCATTCAGGTCTTTGTCGTTGTTCACGAAGCGGTAGATATGGAACGTGTCGGAGTTGCGCAGGCGGTCCAGGAGTTCGCGGCTCTCGCGCCGCCCGTCGGCGTTGTAGACCGCCGTGTTGATCTGGCGGATGTTGGTGTCGATGCCGAAGCCCAGCAGGAACATCTGCAGAATCGGGATAATGAGCGAGAAGAAAAGCGTGGCAAAATCGCGCCGCACATGCAGCGTTTCCTTGTAAAAGACGGCGCCAAAACCGCGAAAAGGATTAAGCATGTGTGCCTTCCTTTGCGCCGTTTTCCTGCATGGCCTGGTGACGATAGGTCAATTCGACGAAAACGTCTTCCAGGCTGGGCGCCAGCGGACGAATTTCGGCGACGACGAGATTGTGCTCTTTGAGTTGCGCGCGAAGGTGCTCGAGGCCCAGGTCGTCGTCGATTTGCGCGTGAATGGACTGGCCAAAAATGGTGGCGCCGCGCACGCCTGGGATAGTGCGCGCGACACGCAACGCACTGGTGACATGCGGCGCGGAAATTTCCACGCGATAAGTGCCAGGAGGATTCACCTCCGGCAGTTCGCGAAGCGCGTCGGGAGTTCCGTCGGCGATGACTTTGCCAAAATAAATGTAGGCCACGTGGCTGCAGCGCTCCGCTTCGTCCATATAGTGCGTGGTCACGAAGAAGGTGATGCCATGGGCGGAAAGCTCGAAGAGCAGATCCCACAGTTGCCGGCGCGCCACCGGATCGATGCCCGCAGTAGGCTCATCCAAGAAAATTAGTTTTGGCTCGTGGAGCATGGCGCAGCCCAGCGCGAGCCGCTGCTTCCAGCCGCCGGAAAGCTGTGCCGCCAGGCGATTCAAATATGGACCGAGTCCGTTGAGCTGCACGATTTCGTCCAGGCGTTGGCGTAGGCGGTCCTCAGGCAAGCCATAGATCCGCCCGTAGAACTTGAGGTTTTCGGTGACCGTGAGGTCGGTATACAAACTGAAATTCTGCGACATGTAGCCGATGTTTTCGCGCACGCTTTCAGCATCGGTACGCACATCGATGCCTTGCACAGTGGCTTCGCCGGCAGTGAGCGGGAGAAGTCCAGTGAGCATCTTGATGACGGTGGTTTTGCCGCTGCCGTTGGGGCCGAGGAATCCGAAGATTTCGCCTTTCTCGACGCGGAAGCTGACGTCGTTCACGGCCGTGAACGTGCCGAAGCGTCGCACCAGGTGCTGGGCCTGAATCGCGGGTTGGTCGAAGGTAGTCATGACTTTTCTTTAGGAATGCGAATCGAGCTTCACTTCCGCGGCCATGCCGGCCAGTACGCGATGCGACGGGTCGTTGATGCGCACCTTTACGCCAAAGACCTGGTGGACGCGTTCTTCGCGCGTCTGGACGTTGCGCGGAAGAAACTCGGCCTGCTGGTTGATCTGTTCGACCACGCCCTCAAAAACCTGGCTGGGAAACGAGTCCACGCGGATTCCGGCTTTTTGCCCGACATGCACCTGGCCGATGATGGTTTCCGGGATGTAAATGCGCACGTAGATTTGGTCGCGCTCGAGCAGCGTGGCGACCGGCGTGTTGGGCGGAATCAAGTCACCAGGGCGCACGTCGAGAACTTCCACCGTGGCATCGGAAGGCGCCAGCACCTGTCGTTCGCGAAAGCGCGCTTCATCGTAGGCCAGCGCCGCGCGCGCCATCTCTACATCCTCGCGGCGGTTTCCGCGTTCGAGTTTTTCAAGAGTCGCTTGAGTCTGATGGTACCGAGCCTCGGCCGACGCAATTTCCTCGGGACGGTAGCCGCGCTTCAGTTCGTCCAGCTTGTGCTGCGTATTGTTCTTCTGCGCCACCGCCATTTTCCAGTTGGCTTCGGCGGTGTCGCGCTGCTGTTTGGAAACCAGGTCCTTCTTTGCCAGGGCATCGTAACGCTCGTAGTCCAGACGGGCGCGGATTTCATCCGCGGTAGCGCGATCCAGGTCGGCTTGTGCCGCGTCGATATCTTCCTGGCGGTAGCCGTTTCTGCGCTGATCGTATTCCGCTCTGGCTTGCGCGGCGGCGGCGCGCGCTTCTTCAATTTCTTCCGGCCGAAAACCGCGCTGGGCCTTTTCGGCATTGGCGCGCGTTTGCGCCAGCGAAGCCAGCAATTCTTTGTCGTCAAAGGTGATCAGCACTTGTCCGGCTTGCACGGGGTCGCCCTCGCGCACTAGAACCTTGTCAATGCGGCCCCCAACCTTGGAGC
>Ga0335078_10006014_pt1 | contig 17966 bp, 17 predicted proteins | sample Lox_Sample_32_FD_206711 | JGI IMG/M metagenome (GOLD analysis project Ga0335078, IMG submission 206711) | Soil microbial communities from Loxahatchee National Wildlife Refuge, Florida, United States - Lox_Sample_3.2 | ecosystem: Environmental > Terrestrial > Soil > Wetlands | place: USA... | reverse complement strand
CGTCGCGCAGATTGCGCACCGTCGCCGCGATGGCGCCCGGCAGCGGCTTGCCCTCGTCGATATAGAGCGAGCCGCCATTGTCGAGCGCCAGGCCGAAATTGTGGTTGCTGCCGAAGGTGTGGTTCCATGGCAGCCAGTCGACCACGACCGGCGGCTCGTCGCGCAGGAACGCCAGCCCGGCGGCGATCATCGCTTGGTTGGCGCAGAGCATGCGCTGCGTGTTGATGACGCCCTTCGGCTGCCCGGTCGAGCCGGAGGTGAACAGGATTTTGGCGATGGTGTCGGGGGTCACCGCGGCATGCGCCGTTTCGACTGCGGCCGCCGGCGGCGTCGCCGCGAGCGTGGCAAAGTTGGTCACTGCCCGGTCATTCGCCGGATTGGCGGCGATCACGATCTCGGCGTCGCTGGGCGCCGTTGCGGCAATGGCGCGCGCGAAGGCTTGGCCGTTCGCCGCGAACACGAGGCCGGGCCTTAACACCTCCATGATCGCGCCGAGCTTGCCGAAATCGGTCGACAGCAACGAGTAGGGCACCGAGATCGGCGCATAGGGAATGCCGACATGCATGGCGGCCAGCGCAAGCAGCGCATGCGCGATGTCGTTGCCGGACAGGATGGCGATCGGGCGGTCGGCCGACAGGTCGCGCTGCAACAGCGCGGTCGCGATCGCATTCACGGCTTTAAGCGTGTCGGCATAGCTGAGCGTGCGCCAGCCGTCGCTTGTCGCGGCTTGCGGGCCGCGTTGCGCCAGGAACACCCGGTCCGGCGCGGCTTTGGCCCAATGGACCAGCCGGTCGGTCAGCGTCCGCGGGTGCGGCGGCAACGGATGCGGCGAGCGCATCAGGATCGTGCCGTCGCCGCGCCGCTCCACCACGACGTCGGCCGGGCCGAGCTTCACCGGCCGCAGCGGCGGCCGTTTTTGTGCAGGGAGGGTCTTTGCCGATGCGCTGGCCATCGCCCGTCCCGTCTCAGCTGCGCGTCACTTTAGGCGCGCGTTTGTCGAGGAACGCCTTGAGCCGCGCTTTCGCCTCGGGCTCGCCTTGCGCGATCGCCGAGGTCAGCGCCTCGGTGGCGAAACCCGCGGCCGGGTCGCTACGGGCGATGCGCGGCAACATATGCATGACGGCGAAATTGGTGAACGGCGCGTTGCCGGCGATGCCGCGCGCCAGGTCCATGGCCTTGGCAAGGCCGGCGCCGTCGTCGACCAGGTATTGCGTCAGCCCGATGTGCTGGCCTTCCGCCGCGGACAGCGTGCGTCCGGTGAGCATCATGTCCATCATGCGCGCGGTGCCGATCAAGGGCGGCAACCGCACCGAGCCGCCGCCGCCGACGAAAATGCCGCGGCCGCCCTCCGGCAAGGCATAGAAGGCGGAGCGCTCCGCCACCCGGATATGGGCCGCGGCGGCGATCTCCAGTCCGCCGCCCACCACGGCGCCGTGCAGCACGGCGACCACCGGCACACGGCCGAATTCAATCTGCTCGAAGGCGCGATGCCAGGAGTGCGAATGCGCCACCCCGGCAAAGATGTCGCGCTCGGTAAGTTCGGTCAGGTCGAGCCCGGCGCTGAAATGCTCGCCTTCGCCGGCCAACACCACGGCGCCGATCCCCTCCGGCAGCCGGGAGAAGAAAGCCTCGACACCGCGCACCATGCCGTCATCGAGCGCGTTGCGCTTGTCCGGCCGGTTGAGCCGCAGCACCGCGACGGCGCCGTGCCGCTCGGCCTTCAAGGTCGGTGGCAGATCGGCAAATTCGGTCGCCAGCTTCGTCATTTGCGCCATTTGACCCGTTCCGCGGCGGCCCGTAAATAGCCTGGGCTTAAGGGCCGCTCATTCCCGCGAAAGCGGGAATCCAGGTGGATCGCTCGAAGGTCGAAAAATCGCCGCTGGATCCCCGCTTTCACGGGGGATGAGCGGTGGAGAAGAAGCCGATGCGGGACGTCTTTATCTGCGATGCCGCGCGCACCGCGATCGGCCGTTACGGCGGCGCGCTGGCCAAGGTGCGCACCGACGATCTCGCCGCGGTGCCGATCAGGGCGCTGGTCGCCCGTAACGCGCGCGCCGACTGGTCGCGGCTCGACGAGGTCTATTTCGGCTGCGCCAACCAGTCCGGCGAGGACAATCGCAATGTCGCGCGCATGGCGCTGCTGCTGGCCGGCCTGCCCGACACGATCCCCGGCATCACCGTCAACCGGCTGTGCGCCTCCGGGCTCAACGCGGTGGGCGATGCCGCGCGCGCCATCCGCTGCGGCGAGATCGATTTCGCCATCGCCGGCGGCGTCGAATCGATGACGCGGGCGCCTTTCGTCATGGCCAAAGCCGGCGAGGCGTTCTCGCGCGCGGCGGAAATCCACGACACCACGCTCGGCTGGCGCTTCGTCAATCCCTTGATGAAGGCGCAATACGGCGTCGATTCCATGGCCGAGACCGCCGAGAACGTCGCCGAGGAATTTCAGGTCACGCGCGCCGATCAGGACGCCTTCGCGCTGCGCTCGCAGGCGCGCGCCGCCAAAGCGATCGCCGCCGGCTATTTCGCCGAGGAGATCGTGCCGGTTAAGGCGCCCGGCGGCAAAGCCGGGCCCGTCACCGTCGACGCGGACGAGCATCCGCGGCCCGATACCACGCTCGACAATCTGCAAAGGCTCAAGCCCATCGTGCGCAGTCCCGGCACCGTCACCGCCGGCAATGCCTCGGGCATCAATGACGGCGCCGCCGCCATCATCCTTGCCAACGCAGACGCGGTGAAGGCGCATGGGCTCACTCCGCGCGCGAAGATTCTCGGCATGGCCTCGGCCGCGGTGCCGCCGCGCATCATGGGCATCGGCCCGGTGCCGTCGACCAGGAAGCTGATGCAGCGGCTGGGCTTGAAGATTGCCGATTTCGACCTGATCGAGCTCAACGAAGCCTTCGCCGCGCAAGGGTTAGCGTGTCTGCGCCAGCTCGGCGTTCCTGATGACGCCGATTATGTGAATCCGCAGGGCGGCGCCATCGCGCTCGGCCATCCGCTCGGCATGTCGGGGGCGCGGCTGACGCTGACGGCCGTGCATGGCCTGGAGAAGCGCGGTGGCAAACGCGCGCTGGCGACGATGTGCGTCGGCGTCGGGCAGGGCGTGTCGCTGGCGCTGGAGAGGGTTTGAATCAAGGTGCGCATGAGCCGAAGACCGGCCAGGTTCACAACCGCGCCTTGTCTTGCTAATATTTTACCATGTTGAATTGGCGTAGGGACGCGTCTGGCGGTGAGGGAGCCTCCACGGGGGCGGTGCTGCCTTGGCAGATTACCTTCGCGTTGTTTGCCGGAATAATCGTATTGGCCGCTTATTCGTGTACAACGGCAAACGGAGTGAAGGTATTCGGCATACTATTTATTCTCAGCGGCGCGGCATTTTTGATTGGTTCGTTGATTGGCTTCTTGTTCGGCATACCGAAGAGCCGTACCGACGGAAGCTCCAAGTTATCGGAAGACAGACCGCTGGCGGGCGGGTCGCTTCGCGAAAAATACTGGGATAACGCAAACCTCGAAGAGGTGTCCGATTGGCTGACGAAAATCATCGTCGGATTGGGACTGGTGGAGTTTACGCGACTGGTGGACTTCTTCGCGGGGATCGGAACGATTTCCGAACCTGTTTTGGGCTCTGATGGCAAACTGATCCTTCAAGGCGCGTTACTGTATTTTTTGGTGCTCGGTTTCATCTTCTGCTATCTGTGGACAAGAGTCGTCTTTTACGGAATTCTCGTCGACGTTGACGCAATTCGGCAAACGGTCCGACAGGAAGTACGTCAAGAAGTCGTGCGGGTTGAGAATAAGCGAGGCGAGGATTTCGAGATAAACAAGAAGCTGAACGATTTGTACGTCGCCATCGACGTCAACAAGAACAAGAAGCCTGAGGAGCGGGATTGGGGGGTTCTTAACAAGCTCGGAGAAGAAGTAAAAGAAATTTTCAAGCAGGATCCGCTAAACCGCAAAGCAGCTATCCTCACTGCCAGGTTCATCAGTGAAATCGAGAATGATCCAGCGACGCCGTTGGGCAACGAACAGGCGATTGCTCGATTGGACGAGTATTTGGACGCAAAGAGAAAGTTGAAGCAATTCGATAAGGACTATGCCGATGTCCTATATAATCGAGCCGGTCACGGCGCGCTGGTGCTTGCCTCTCTCAGCGGCGACGAGGAGAGAATGGCGCGCGTGAGGATGCAAGCCCTCAAGGATTTTGCCGAGTCGGTAAAGCTGTCACCGGCAAACGCAAAAGAGGCCGCCGCCGATTCCGACTTTGCGGCCTTGAACAATGATGCCGAATTTAAGAGGATTGCCGCGGAGGCGGCAGCTTCCCACGGGGAAGCCAAATGAGGAAGGCTACATTCCCTTGATGCGAGGAGCCATTCCCTTGATGTGGGGACCCATCCCTTTGATCAGAATCGGCTGCATGCCTTCCTCCGCGACTGACTAAATCCCGATAGCAGATTCCGGACCGAAAGTCATCTCCAAAGCCTTGCGTGAGGGCCCGACCTGCCCCGCTTCAACCTTGGTCAATCCGGGTTTGTTCCCCCTCAATATTGGGGCCGCCGTGGCAATGGCAAGTCCCGGATGGGGATTTACCAACCACTTGAAACCACGGCACAATTCGGTCCAAATACGGACCAAGGCCGAAATCCTGCCGAACGATGGAGATTTGGTTTGCCGATGTCGCCGGGTTACATCCCCTTCCACCCCAATCCGTCGAAGCCGAAATTTGTGCCGCCGGCGGGCGCGGTCGATTCGCATTGCCATGTGTTCGGGCCGGAAGCGGTGTTTCCGTTTGCGCCGAAGCGCAAATACACCCCCTGCGATGCGCCCAAGGAGAAGCTGTTCGCGCTGCGCGATTTTCTCGGCTTCGACAAGAACGTGATCGTGCAAGCGACCTGCCACGACACCGACAACCGCGCGCTGGTCGACGCGCTGGTCCATTCGGGCGGCAAGGCCAAGGGCATCGCCTTTGTCGGCGAGGAGGTCACCGACGCGGAGCTCAACGAGCTCGACAGGGCCGGCGTCAAGGGCGTGCGGTTCAACTTCATCAAGCGGCTGGTCGATTCCACGCCGAAAGACGTCATGCAGCGCATCGCCGCGCGCATCGCCAAGCTCGGCTGGCACATCGTCATCTATTTCGAGCATGCCGACCTTGAGGAAATGGGCCCGTTCCTCAAATCGCTGCCGACGACGCTGGTGTTCGACCACATGGCCTGCCCGAACGTGCGCGAGGGGGTTGCCGGCAAGCACTTCCAGAACTGGCTCAAGGCGCTCGACGCCAACAAGACCTGGATCACCAAGGTGACCTGCCCGGAGCGCTTCACGGTTGCCGGGCCGCCCTACGACGACGTGGCGCCGTTTGCGCGCGCGATCGTCGAGCGTTTTCCAGACCGCGTGATCTGGGGCACGGATTGGCCGCATCCCAACATGCCCAAAGCGGCGCCCGACGACGGCGTCCTGGTCGACTTCATCCCGAAGATCGCGACAACGGCGGCGGCGCAGCAGGCGCTGCTCGTCGACAATCCGATGCGGCTTTATTGGAGCTAGAGCAATTCCAATGTTTGTGCGGCTGGCAACTCTGCTGTTGGCTTTCGGCCTTGCCGCGGGCGCCGCGGCGCAGTCCCCGCCGGTCGATTGGCCGGCTTTGCCGGCCAAGGGCTTCGTCTCCGGCCGCCCCGCCACCGACGAGGACATCAAGGCCGGCAATGCGGTCTTCGTGCTGAAGGCCTATGGCGCCTATTTCGGCAAGCCGATGAATGTCGCCATTCCGCAATACGCTTATTTCACCAAACGCGGCGAGAAGCCCGAGCCGGTGATCGTCGTCCAGGCCGAGATTGGAAAAGGTATAAAACTGTTCGGCGTTCGCGCGCTGGACGGCAAGACCGCGACCGCCCGCGATTACGAAATCCGGTTGCTGGGAACGACGCCGCCGCATTAACGGGCGCTCATCCTGCGGCGGTCTGCGTTGCCCAAGGCCTACGTTGCCAAGACCGGCTGCGCTATATATGTCAAAGCGATTGGAGAAACGCCCCAACGGGAGAGGCCGATGGCCCGCGAACAGCACGATTACGACGATATCCCGGGCACGTTTGTGTTCGACGCCGAACGGTCCCGCGAAGGCTTCGGCATCAATATGTTCTGCATGTCGCTGATGAAGGACGAGAACCGCAAGGCTTTCAAGGCCAACGAGGCGGAGTATCTGAAAAAGTTCAAGCTGACGCCGGAGCAGACTGAGGCCGTGCTCAAGCGCGACTACAACCGCATGCTGGAATTGGGCGGCAACATCTATTTCACCGCCAAGCTCGGCGCCACCGACGGTCATTCGTTCCAGCACCTCGCCGCGGTGATGACCGGCAACAGCCAGGACGACTACGCCAAGATGATGCTCGGCGGCGGCCGCAATATTGAAGGCAATCGTTCGCGTACCGGCAAGAACGCGCCGTCGAAATTCCTTGCGGCGGGCGGCGGTCAGCCGGCGGCGGCCAAAACGGCGAAAGCCAAGCCGGCCGCCAAGCCGAAGGCCAAAGTCAAGGCCAAAACCAGCAAGACCAAATCCAGATCAGCAAAACGGAAGTGATGTCGTGGCCAGAATTGTCGCAGGAATAGGATCGTCCCATGTGCCCGCCATCGGCGCGGCGCTCGACAACAACAAGACCGAGGAGCCGTATTGGAAGCGGGTGTTCTCGGGCTTCGAGAAGTCGCAAGAATGGATGCGGCAGTGCAAGCCGGATGTCGCCATCATCGTCTACAACGACCACGCCTCGGCGTTCTCGGTCGAGATGATCCCGACCTTCGCGCTCGGCTGCGCGGCGGAGTTTCCGCCGGCCGACGAAGGCTGGGGGCCGCGGCCGGTGCCGGTGGTCAAGGGCTACCCGGCGCTGGCCTCGCATATCGCCCAGTCGGTCATTCTCGACGAATTCGATCTCACCATCTGCAACAAGATGGAGGTCGATCACGGCATGACCGTGCCGATGAATCTTCTGTTCGGCAAAATTCCGAAAGACGGCCACTGGCCGTGCCCGGTCATTCCGCTCGCCGTCAACGTGGTGATGTATCCGCCGCCGACCGGCCACCGCTGCTACATGCTCGGCCGCGCCATCAAGAAGGCCGTGGAGTCTTACCCGGAAGACCTCAAGGTGGTGATCTTCGGCACCGGCGGGTTGTCGCATCAGATTTCCGGCCCGCGTGCCGGCCTGATCAACAGCAAATGGGACAAGGCCTTCCTCGACAATCTGTCGAAGGACCCGCAGAAGCTCGTCAAGATTCCGCACATCGAATACATGCGCGAGGCCGGCGCCGAGGGCATCGAGATGGTGATGTGGCTGATCATGCGCGGTGCGCTCGACGACAAGGTCGACGAGGTCTATCGCTTTTACACGGTGCCGGCGTCGAACACCGCGGTCGGCCATATCATTTTGGCGAACCGCGCCAAAGCTTCGGGCCGCAAGCCGGCGGTCAAGCACAAGCGCGCGGCGGCGCGGACGAAGGTGGATCGCATTCGCGGCTGACGCAGAGTAATTGAAGAGGGCATCATGAAAATCTGCGTAGCGGGGCAGGGCGCTTTCGGTCAGAAGCATCTCGATGCGCTCAAGCGCATTCCCGGCGTCGAAGTGACGTCGCTGGTCGGCGGCAATCAGGACTCCACCGCCCAGGTCGCCAAGAAATACGGCATCCCGCACTTCACCGGCGAGCTCTCCGAGGGCATCAAGCGGGCCGATGCGGTGATCCTGACCACGCCGACCAAGATGCATTTCCGCCAGGGCGAGCAGGTGATGCGCGCCGGCAAGCATGTGCTGGTTGAGATTCCGATCACCGACTCGGTCGAGGACGCCGCGGCGCTGGTCAAGATCGCCAAGGAGACCGGCGTCGTCGCCATGGGCGGGCACGTGCGCCGCTTCAATCCGAGCCATCAATACGTCCACAAGAAAATCGTCAACGGCGAGCTGAAAATCCAGCAGATGGACGTGCAGACCTATTTCTTCCGCCGCAAGAACATGAACGCGGCCGGCCAGCCGCGCAGCTGGACCGATCATCTGCTCTGGCATCACGCCGCCCACACCATCGATTTGTTCCAGTATCAGGCCGGCGAAACCATCTCGGACTGCTACGCCGTGCAGGGCCCCATTCATCCGCAGCTCAATATCGCCATGGACATGGGCATCGTCGCCAGGACGCCGTCCGGCGCGGTGCTGACGCTGTCGCTGTCGTTCAACAACGACGGGCCGCTCGGCTCGTTCTTCCGCTATATCTGCGACAACGGCACGTTCAAGGCGTTCTACGACGACCTGTCCGACGGCAAGGACAACAAGATCGATGTGTCGAAGGTCGACGTGTCGATGGACGGCATCGAGCTTGAGGACCGCGAATTTATCGCCGCGATCAAGGAAAAGCGCGAGCCGAACGCGAGTCTCGCGCAGCTCATGCCCTGCATGAACGTGCTCGGGAAATTGGAAAAGATCATCGATCCGCAGCGCAAGGCGCACGCCTGAAGCTGTCCCGCGAAAGTGGGCAGCGGTGCTGCGGACAAAAGCGGCTTCGCCGCTTGCCGGGAGAGAGTTAAAGCCATGACTCGGCGCCGGTATCGGTCGGTTCCGCTCGCTGTCATCATCGCGCTGACCGGCACGGTTATTGCCGCTGACGGCAGCTTCGCGCAAACAGTCGCGCCGCAAAACCCTCCGGCCGCGCCGCCAGCCGCTCCGCCCGAGCAGCAAGCGCCGCCGCCCGCGACGCAATCGCTATCGCCGGCTCAACTGCAGAAGATCAACGGCTGGATCGCCGACAAGGGCAAAGACATCGCGGTCACGCCGATCATCACCGATATCCTCGGCCTGACCAAGAGCAACCAGACCCTGACTTGCCGCGCCTTCGCCGCCGAAGGCGATGCCGGCGAAATTCATCAGATCTATGTGTTGCCGGACGGCAAGGGTTATCTGGAAGCGCATTTTTACAAAGACCGGATCGACGTCTACTGGACCGACAAGAATTTTGCCTTGCTCGCCGCGGTGGAAGGCGTGCGCGACCAGAGACCGTCGGCGGCGTCTTTTGCCGACGCGCAATACGGCTTCGGCTTCGAATCCGCGTGGTGGGCGAAATACGCCGACGCGCATTGACGCGCGCCGCACGTCGCGCGCGCCTTACTCGACGATGCCGATGAGTTTCGCCAGACGGTCCGGATCGTCCCGCAGCGGCGCGGATTCGCCGTCATAAACGATCCGGCCCTTGTCGAGAATGACGGTCCGCGGCGAGAACGTCAGCGCCACGCGGCTATTCTGCTCGACCAGGATGATCGAAAGCGCGCCGTCGGCGCGCAATTGCGAAAGCACGGCCGCGAGCGCTTCGATCAGGACCGGCGCAAGGCCTTCGGTCGGCTCGTCCATGAGCAGGACGCTCGGATTGGTGAGCAAAGCGCGCGCGATGGACAGCATCTGCTGCTCGCCGCCGGAGAGCTGATTGCCCATATTGTCGAGCCGTTCGCGCAGCCGCGGGAACAGCGCGAAGACCCGCGCGTGATCCCAATGTCCGGCGCGGGCGGCGATGTCGAGATTTTCCCGCACCGAAAGCGAGGGGAAGATTTCGCGCTCCTGCGGCACGAAGCCGATGCCGGCCAGCGCCCGGCGAAAGCATGGCATGCCGTTGAGGCTATGGCCGTCCAGCGCCACCTCGCCGCCATGCATCGTGGTGTGGCCCATGACGGTCGCCAGCAGCGTGGTCTTGCCGACGCCGTTGCGGCCGATCACGCTGACGCACTCGCCGGGCGCGAGCTGCAGGTCGATATCCTCGAGCACCACGGTCTCGCCGTAGCCGGCCGACACTCCCCGCAGTTCGAGCGCGCTAGGCATGGCCGCTCCGTTCGCCGGCCGCGGTCTGGCCGAGATAGACCGCGCGCACCTCGGGATTAGCCTCGATCTCCTTCGGCGTGCCTTCGGCGAACACCGCACCGCCGACCATCACGGTGACGCGCTGGGCGAAGCGGAACACCACGTCCATGTCATGCTCGATGATCAGCACGGCGATGTCGCTCGGCAGCCGCTCGATGGCGTCGAGAATGATGTGGTTTTCCGCGCTCGGCACGCCGGCGGCCGGCTCGTCGAGCAGCAGCACCTCGGGTTTGAGCCCCAGCGCGATGGCAAGCTCGATCAGGCGCTGGCGGCCATAGGGAAGTTCCGACACGCGGTCGCGCGCATGGTCGGCGAGCGCGAGCAGGTCGAGAAGCTGCATCGACTCCTCGATCACGTCGCGGCGGCGCCCGGCCGGGGCGAACATGCCGGACGCCGCGCCGACGCGCTCGGCGACCGAGATGTAGACGTTTTCCAGCACCGAAAGGCCGCGGAACAGCCGGTTGATTTGGAAGGTCCGGGCGATGCCGAGCTTGACCCGCTCGGCCTGCGCGGCGGCGGTAATGTCCTGGCCGGCCAGCAGCACGCGGCCGGCGGTCGGCGTCAGCACGCCGGTCAAAAGATTGATGAAGGTGGTCTTGCCGGCGCCGTTGGGACCGATCAGGGCGTGGCGCGCGCCGGCGTCGAGCTTGAAGTCGACGTCCTGCACGGCCGCGAGCGCGCCGAAATGGCGCGTCAGCGCCCGCGTCTGCAGCCGGACCTCGCTCATGGCTCCCCGTTCATGGCTTCGCCTGCCGCAGCTTGAGCCGCCGCCGCAGCATGTCGCCGAGGCCCAGCATGCCGTTGCGCGCGAACAGCGCGACCGCGACCAAGAGCAGCCCAAGACCGAGCTGCCAGGCGGTCGGATAGAGCTGGGCCAGAAAGTGCTCCAGCGCCAGGTAGACGGCGGCGCCGACGAAGGCGCCGTACAGTCGGCCGTAGCCGCCGAGAATGAGAATGATGAGCACGGTGGCGGCGCGGTCGAGACCGAGCGCGCTCAAATTGACATAGGCGTTGGTCTGCGCCCACAGCCCGCCGGCGATGCCGGCAAGCGCCGCCGAGATGCAGTAGCAGACGATCAGCCGCCGCCGCACCGGCGCGCCGACCGCATGCATGCGCAGCACGTTCTCGCGGATGCCGGTGAGGCTCTCGCCGAACGGCGAGTAGACGAGCGTGCGCATGAAGACGAAGCACAGGAACAGCACGCCGAGGCTGTAAAGATATTGCGTGTCGTAGTAGAGCGGATTGAACGCGAACAGGCCGAACACCGGGCCGATGGTGAGGCTCGGCAAGCCGTCGAAGCCGCCAGTCACGGCGTGAGCCATATTGGCGGCCTGTTCCAACAGCGCCATGGTGCACAGCGTCAGCATCAACAGCGTCAGCCCGGCGGTGCGCAGCAGCACGATGCCCGACAGCAGCCCGACCGCCGCCGCCGCCAATGCGCCCAGCGCGAGGCTCGTGATCGGCTCGTTCCACACGCCGTAATAGGCGAGCATGCCGACCGTATAGGCGCCGGTGCCGAAGAACGCCGCATGGCCGAGCGTGACAATGCCGGCGTAGCCCAGCGCCAGATCGAGCGAGAGCGCGAACAGGATGCTGACCAGGAGATCGGCGCCGAAGCTGAGATAGTCGGGAAACGCGAAATAATAGGCGATAGCGATGAGCCAAGGCAGCGCCTCCCACCAGCGCAGATGGTGGCGCCGCGTCAGCCCGTGGACTCCCGCGTCTTCGCTCCGCTCGCAGACGCGAGCCGGGCCCGCTGGGGAGGCGGCGTCGGTCAAGGTTCCTTCCTTCCCAAAAGTCCCTGCGGCCGCACCAGCAGGATGAGAATCGTGAGCGCGTAGATGAAGATCGTACCGCCCTTCGGCAGGTAGAACGTGAGCACGAAGTTGAGCACGCCGAGGATGAGCGAAGCGAGGTAGACGCCGAGCACGCTGCCGAGGCCGCCGACCGACACCACGATCAGAAAATAGACCAGATATTTGAGCGCGTATTGCGGATCGAGCCCGAGAAATTCGGCGCCAAGGCCGCCGCCGAGGGCGGCCATGCCGCTGCCGAAGGCAAAGGTGATGGTGAACAGCCGGTCGACATTGATGCCGAGCGATTCGGCCATGCGGCGGTTGTCGACGGTGGCGCGGATCTGCGCGCCGATGCGGGTGCGCTCGAAGACCAGCCAGATCCCCAGCACGATGACGGCGCCGACCGCGATCAGGAACACGCTATAGGTGCGATATTGCACGAAGCCGAGGTTCAACTGGCCGTTCAAGGCCGCCGGCAATTGCAGCGTCTGGCCTTCCGGTCCGACCACCAGGATCGTGGTGGCGATGAAGATGAAGATGAGCCCGATCGTGAACAGCACCTGGTCGAGCTCGCCGGCGCGATAAAGCCGGCGGTAGAGCGAGCGTTCGAAGATCACGCTCAGCGCGGCGGTGGCGACGAAGCCGAGCGCCAGCGCCGCCGGCAGATCGACATGGGCGCGGTTCATCGCCAGCACGATGACATAGCCGCCGAACATGGCGAAGCTGCCGTGGGCGAGGTTTACGAAGCCCATCAGTCCCATGGTCACCGACAGGCCCACCGAGACGATGAACAGCACCGTTCCGGCGGACAATCCGCCCAGCACCATGTTGGCGATATCAGCGGCGGACGTCACGGGCCATCCTCTGCCTCGCCGGGCCGGCGCGGCGGTTGAGCGATGCTTGGGGGTCTGCCAACGCAACCGGCATCGGTCTCACGCCGCGCGGCGGCGCCGGGAGGCGCCGCGCCAGGGCATTGGGTGCAGACATATTGGCGCCGCTCCCCTTGCGCCAATCTGCCTCCATTTTTGCCGTTATCGCCGCGGCAAGGTCCCGCACTTTTCAAAGCCGAGAGTTTTGCACTCGTCGGTGACGTGGTGATAGGTCGCCAGCACCTTCTGATGCAGCTTGCCGTCGCTGCCCTTGTACACTTCGTCCAGATACTCGTTCATGACGATGTCGCCGGTCTTCGGGTCGATCTCGATCGGTCCTTGCGGACTGTCGAACTTCCAGCCGAGCAGCGACTGCACCGCCGCCTTTCCGTCGTCGATATGCCCCTTCATGGCGTGGACCGCGTGCACGACGGCGGCCATGCCGTCATAGGCGCCGACGGCGGTAAAGTCGGGCGTCGAATCCGGGCCGTAGGCCTTCTTCCACGCGGCGACGAAGCGTTTGTTCTCCGGATTGTCGAGGTCGGCATTGTAGTGGTGCATGGTGATGGTGCCGACCGCGGCGTCGCCCATCTGCTGCAGCTTGATGTCCTGGGTGATGTCGCCGGGGCCGATCAGCTTGATGCCTGCCGCGTTCATGCCGAGCGCCGCGTAAGTCTTTACCACGGCGACCGCATGGTCGCCGGCCGGCACGAACACGAACAGCACGTCCGGATGCTCGTCCTTGGCGCGCTGAAAGAACGGCGTGAAGTCGGGGACGGCGGCGGGGCCGCCGGCGGGAATGGCGTCGATCACCTTGCCGCCGTTGGCCTCAAATCCGGCCTTGAACGCGTCCAGGCTGTCTTTGCCGGGCGGGTAGTCGGTATAGGCGACGACGGCGGTTTTGGCGTGCAACACTTTCGCCGACGCGATGCCGAGCGTGTAGCCGGCATCCCACATCGAGAACGAGGTGCGCACGAAGTCGGGCGAGAGCTGGGTGATCCATGCCGTGCCGGCATTCATGATCACGCCGAGCCTGTTGGCCGCGCTGAGCAGCGGCGCCGCAGCGATGGCGTTCGGCGAATAGATCCAGCCGACGACCGCGTCCACCTTGTCCTGGGTCAGCAACTCCTGGACCGCGGCTTTCGCATCGGCGCCGCCGGGGTTCTTGGCGTCGCGCTTGATCAGCTGGATCGTGTAGGGCTTGACCGCGTCGGCATTGAGCTTGAGATACATCTCCATGCCGCGGTCCATCTGTTGCGAGGACTCGGCATTGACGCTGGTATAAGGCAGGACCACGCCCACCTTGACGGCCTGCGCGGATGCCGGCTGCGTCACGGCCGTTGCCGCCGTGACGGCTAAGGCGGCCATCGCCGCCAATATGCGAGTGAGCATCAAAAACCTCCCAGTTTTTTGATTTCGTCGCGTTGAATGCGGCTTTTGGGCGATAGTAGGGCGAAAGCCGCCAAGGGCGCAAGCAAACGCACTCCCTGACGCTGCGTGGCTTCGTCGCGGCGCCGCCGCAAGCTCCTTGCGGCCGCGCTGCATCCCAAGAATCATTTGTCCGGTTCGCTGCGGCGGCAGGCGGGCGCGGCCCGAAGCTGGCGGCGGCGTCCTTTGCCGACGCGCTTCTACGCCCAGCTGGCGAAGCTTAAGCCGGTGCCGGTGCCGGCCGGCGTGCGATAGCCGGGCACATATTCGAACCAGTTCAGGTCGAGATGCTCGCACGCGCCGGCGACGCCGACCCAGTTGAGAATCTCGGATGAGCCGGAATGCAATTTGTTGCGCGGCAGGCTTTGCAGGAACTTCGCATCCTTATCCGCGCAGGCCTTGAGGATGGCGCGGTCGAAATCCTCGTCGACCAGGAAATGACTCAAACCGCCCGACGCAATGATGCCGACGCGGGCGTCGCCGGCAAACGCCTCGACGGCCCGGCGTATGGCCTGGCCGAGCTCATAGCAGCGCCGCGGCCGCGGCTGGTTCGGCGGGAAATAGGTGTTGAGAAACACCGGCACGATCGGGATGGGCTTGGTCTCGTCCATCAGCCGGCGGTGCACATAGGCCATGCCGTGGCCTTCGCCTTCGCCCTCGCGCATGCGTTTCGAGGAGGCCGGATCGAAGCCGTGCTCCATCAGCCAATCGATCAGATGCAGCGCCAGCTTGGCATCGACCGGATAGGCGCGCGGCTTGCTGTTCTCGAAGAAGCCTTGCCGGTTCTTGACGTACCATTCCGGGAAACGCTTGTGATACTGCTCGTGCTGCTCGTTGCTGTTGAGGATGGTCTCGCCGTAATAGATCGCGAAGGTCGGCCGGGCGTCTTCGAGGTAGGCCTCGTCCTGGTCGTCGCTCATCACGATCAGCGTATCGAGGCTGCCGCCGTTGAGCGTGCCGCTCAAATGCGCCATCGCCGCACGCACCTTGTTCTGCCGCGCCACCAGCGCGGCGGGGGCGACCATCGCCGCCATCTTGGGATCGGCTTTCTCCAGAAGCTCGGCGTAGCTGATCGGCTGCCCTTCCTTGTCGCGGTGCTTGATCTTTTGGTCGGTCTCCTCGAAGCGCGGCAGCGTTTCGTCGGAGGCGAGCAGCATCGGCGTATGCGAACTGCCGAGCCCGAGCACGATCTTGGCCATCGGTATCTCCGCTAAGCGGGTCACCCCGGAATTCACCGGATACTAGCACAGTTGCGGGAATGAAGGGGCCAGAGCTTTTGCCCGGCGGGATCCGACACGTTGCGGAACTGGACAAGTATGAGCCGGAATGTTGGTATGCGGCCCGCCCACCAGCCTACCGGGAGAAACCCCAATGAAAACCAGCTATTTTTTCGCCGCGACTTGCGCCGCCGCGGCGCTGATGACTGCCAACGTCGCGAAGGCGCAAGACGTCAAGATCGGCTTTATTCTGCCGATGACCGGCCAGCAGCAATCGACCGGCAAACAGGAAGCCGCGGCCGCCAAGCTCTGGATGGCGCAGCACGGCGACAAGGTCGCCGGCAAGAAGATCGATCTCATCATCAGGGACGATGCGGCCGTGCCCGACAATACCAAGCGCATCGCTCAGGATCTGTTGGTCAACGAGAAGGTCAATTTCCTCGCCGGCTTCGGCATCACGCCGTCGGCGCTGGCCGTCGCGCCGCTCGCGACCGAGGCCAAAGTGCCGGAGATCGTCACCGCGGCCGGCACCTCGATCATCACCGCGAAGTCGCCCTATGTCGTGCGCACGAGCTTCACGCTGGCGCAATCGTCGGTGCCGATGGCCGACTGGGCGGCGCAGAATGGCATCAAGAAGGTCGTGACCATGGTGTCCGACTATGCGCCGGGACACGACGCCGAAGATTCATTCGCCAAGGAGTTCACCGCCAAAGGCGGCCAGATTCCGGACCACATCACCTTCCCCTTGGCCAATCCGGACTTCGCGCCGTTCCTGCAGCGCGCCGCGGACGACAAGCCCGACGCGATCTTCGTGTTCGTTCCGTCCGGGCAGGGCGGCACTTTCGTCAAGCAATTCGTCGAGAAAGGCCTCGACAAGGCCGGCATCAAGATCATCGGCCCGGGGGACGTGACCGACGACGATCTCCTCAACAATATGGGCGATGCGATCATCGGCACCATCACCGCGCATATCTACTCGGCCGATCACAATTCGAAGGCGAATAAGGATTTCGTCGCCGCCTTCGAGAAAGCCAATAACGGCATGCGGCCGAATTTCATGGCGGTCGGCGGCTATGACGGCATGCACCTGATGTACGCGGCGCTGGAAAAGACCGGCGGCAAGACCGACGGCGATTCGCTCGTCGCGGCCATGAAGGGCATGGCCTGGGAGAGCCCGCGCGGCCCGATCTCGATCGACCCGGACACGCGCGACATCGTCCAGAACGTGTACGTCCGCAAGGTCGAAAAGAAGAACGGCCAGCTCTACAACGTCGAATTCGCCACCATCCCCGACGTCAAGGATCCGATCAAGGCCGGGACGATCAAGTGACGATTGCTCGCTCGTCATTCCGGGGCGCGGTCGCAAGACCGCGAGCCCGGAATCCATAACCGCTGTCTGTGCGTGCATGGTGCGGGCGGTGATTATGGATTCCGGACTTGCCGCTTCACGGCAATCCGGAACGCGCCGGAGTGAGTGCCCCATGCTGACGATCGTGTTCGACGGTGTTGCCTACGGCATGCTGCTGTTCGTGCTGGCCTGCGGTCTGTCGGTCACGCTCGGGCTGATGAATTTCATCAATCTCGCGCACGGCGCGTTCGCCATGGCCGGCGGCTATTGCACCGTCATTCTGGTCAATCAGCTCGGCGTGCCGTTCGTGCTCGGCGTGCCGCTCGCCTTTCTGGTCACGGCGCTGCTCGGCGGGGTGTTCGAGCGGACGCTTTACGTCCACGTTTATGCGCGGCCCCACCTCGACCAGGTGCTGTTCACCATCGGGCTTGTGTTCATGTCGGTCGCGTCGGTCGACTACACCATGGGATCGTCGCAGCGTTTCGTGCAGATCCCCGACGCGCTGCAGGGCCAGTTCGACGTGTTCGGCATCGGCATGGGCAAATACCGCTTGCTCATCATTGTCGTCTGCGGCCTGCTCACCGTCGCGCTGCAATTGATCCTGGCCAAGACTCGCTTCGGCAGCCGGTTGCGGGCCGCGGTCGACGATCAGCGCGTGGCGCGCGGGCTCGGCATCAATGTCGGCGCGGTGTTCGGCGTCACTTTCGCCGTCGGCTCGGGGCTGGCCGGGCTCGGCGGCGCGCTCGGCGCGGAGATCCTCGGCCTCGATCCGACATTTCCGCTGCGCTACATGATCTATTTTCTGATCGTGGTCACGGTCGGAGGCACGTCGAGCATCATCGGCCCGTTTGTCGCCTCGATCCTGCTCGGCATCGGCGACGTCGCCGGAAAATATTACGTGCCGACGCTCGGCGCCTTCGTCATCTACGCCATCATGATCGTCGTGTTGATCTGGCGGCCGCAGGGCCTGTTCGCCCGCTCCACCGCGCGGTGACGCCGATGCCCGCGCTCGCCGACGACGTCTCGACTTATCTCAAGCGTCGCGCCCGCTGGTCGCCGTTCGAAGTCGTGTTCTGGCTGTTCGCCTTCGCCAGCATCTGGCTGTTTCCCGACCGATATCTGATCCTCAAGGACACCGCGATCCTCGCGCTGTTCGCGCTGTCGCTCGATCTTATTCTCGGCTATGCCGGCATCATTTCGCTCGGCCACGCCGCGTTTTTCGGCGTTGCCGGATATTTTTCCGGGCTGGTCGCCAAATACGGCCTGATCGACGAACCGGTGGTGGCGCTGGTCTGCGCCGGCGTCGTGGCGGCGGCGCTCGGCTTCGTCACCAGCTTTCTGGTGCTGCGCGGCTCGGACCTGACCCGGCTGATGGTCACGCTCGGCGTCTCGCTGATGCTCGGCGAGGTCGCCAACCGCTACTCCAACATCACCGG
>Ga0335078_10006013_pt1 | contig 17967 bp, 12 predicted proteins | sample Lox_Sample_32_FD_206711 | JGI IMG/M metagenome (GOLD analysis project Ga0335078, IMG submission 206711) | Soil microbial communities from Loxahatchee National Wildlife Refuge, Florida, United States - Lox_Sample_3.2 | ecosystem: Environmental > Terrestrial > Soil > Wetlands | place: USA... | reverse complement strand
CTGCGTATGCCTCGATGGTGAAACGTGGACGTATCAGCGAGCAGGAGAGGGATGAGCGCGTGGGCCTGATCCGTGGCTCATCGAGCTACGAGGCTCTCCGCGATGCCGATGTCATCGTGGAGGCCGTGTTCGAGAAGATGGACCTCAAGAAGCGGATCTTTGCGCGTCTGGATGAGATCGCCCAGCCGGGCGCCATCCTGGCGACCAATACCTCGACCCTGGATATCGAGGAGATCGCCGCCGCGACCCGCCGGCCATCGGAGGTCATCGGCCTGCACTTCTTCTCACCCGCGAACGTCATGCCCCTGCTCGAGGTGGTGCGCACCGACAAGACCTCCGCGCCGACCCTTGCCGCGGCGTTCGATGTCGCGAAACTGCTGCGCAAGACTCCCGTCCTGGCCAGGGTCTGCTACGGATTCATCGGCAATCGCATGATGGAAGGCTATGCGCGCGAAGCCCAGCGCATGGTTCTCGAGGGTGCGACACCACGCGAGGTCGACTCCGCGCTGGAGAATTTCGGGATGGCCATGGGCATATTGGCGGTGTTCGACATGGCGGGGATCGACGTCGGCGTGAGCGTGCACCAATCGAATGCCGCGAAGTACCCGCCCGACCCGACGTACTACCAGGCCGATATCGCCCTCTGCTCGGCGGGCCGGCTCGGCCAGAAAAACGGCAAGGGATACTACCGCTACGTTCCCGGGGATCGCGCGCGCTACGACGATCCGGAAGCGATCGGGATTCTCAGGGATCACGCCACTCGGCTCGCGGTTGCGCAACGAGGGCATACCGAGGAGGAAATCATCGAGCGCTGCCTTTACCCGCTGATGAACGAGGGCTTGCGCATTCTCGAGGAGGGCGTGGCGCTGCGGGCGAGCGACATCGATGTCGTCTGGACCTCGGGCTACGGCTTTCCCCGGTACCGCGGTGGTCCGATGTTCTACGCCGACAGCATCGGACTCAGGACCCTCTACGACGGCATGCTCAAGTACCGCGAGCAGTTCGGCCCGATGCACTGGGAGCCGGCGCCGCTGTTGACGCGGCTCGTCGAGGAGGGACGCACGCTGGCTGACTGGAGCCGGGCTGGAGAGTACGCTTGAGCCCTGCGAGTCGTGCCATGAACGTACGGGATCTCATCGCCATCGATGTCCACACGCATGCCGAGCTGTCGTGCCGCCAGCCCGCGGACGAGGTGTGGAAGGAATACGAGGAGGCCGCCTCGACCTACTTCAAATCGGGCAAACGTCCCACCATCGCCGAGACGATCGCCTATTACCGCGAGCGACGCATCGGCCTGGTGATGTTCACGGTGGATTCCGAGAGCGAGATCGGTGCTCGCCGGATCCCGAACGAAGAGGTCGCCGAGGCAGCCCGCGACAACAGCGACATCATGGTCGCGTTCGCGAGCATCGACCCGCACAAGGGGAGATTCGGCGTGCGCGAGGCGCGGCGGCTGATCAAGGAGTATGACATCAGGGGATTCAAGTTCCACCCGACCACCCAGGGGTTCTTCCCGAACGACCGGATGGCGTATCCGCTGTACGAGGTCATCGCCGAGCACAAACTGCCCGCCATCTTCCACAGCGGCCATTCCGGCATCGGCACCGGCATGAGGGGCGGTGGCGGGTTGCGCCTGAAATACTCGAACCCCATTCACCTCGACGATGTGGCGGTGGATTTTCCCGACATGACGGTCATCATCGCCCATCCCTCCTGGCCGTGGCAGGACGAGGCCTTGTCGGTCTGCCTGCATAAGCCCAACGTCTACATCGATCTTTCGGGCTGGTCGCCGAAGTACTTCCCGCCACAGCTGGTGCGGTACGCCAACTCCCAGCTCAAGCACAAGATGCTGTTCGGCTCGGACTTCCCCCTGATCAGCCCCGATCGCTGGATCGGCGACTTCAAGGACGCCGGTTTCAAGCCCGAGGTGCACGAGTTGATCCTCAAGGAGAACGCGGTAGCGGCGTTGCGCCTCGGGTGAGAACACGGGATCTCTGGTGTTGAATTTCGCTCGCGTCCAGAGCGGTATCTGCGGCGCTGCGCGCGGTTGCCGCCAGGAGGTTGGGTCATGAACACAGTCGAGGCGCCCAAGGGTTTCCCGCTGCCGAGCTCGCTCGAGGTGGTTCCCGGGACCGAGCGGGCCCAGGCGGCGTATCCGTACACGGTGCAGTTCGGCCCCGGCGACGATGAGCGCTTCTGGTTCTACAACTCCATGCATTTCCCCGAGCCCATGTCCTGCTTCGACATGGTCACGGCGGAGGCGGCCTATTGCGCCCTGGGCGCCGCCAACACCCGCGTGCACTGCCTGCCGACGACCCTTGGAATCGACCATCGGATCATCAACGGGCGGGTCTATATCGGAGGCAACGCGGTCACCGACCCCAAGGAGATCGCCCGTCGCACGAGCGAGTTCCAGCAGCGGGCGTTCTACTACTACGAGAACTGGGAGACGCTCTACGAAAAGTGGAAGCGCAAGATGCTCGCGCTCATCCGCGAGGCGCAGGCGCTGCCGACGCCCGCGCTGCCGGAATTCGAGCCCCTCGAGCACGTGCGTGCCGGGCGCGGCATCGCCGCCAACCATTACCTCCTCGAGACCTACCAACGCACGCTCGAGGGCTATTTTCGGATGTGGCACCACCACTTCGAGTTCCTGCTGCTCGGCTACGGCGCCTATCTCACCTTCTTCGCCTTCTGCAAGAAGGCCTTCCCGGAGATCCCGGACCAAACGGTGGCGCGCATGGTGGCGGGCATAGAGGCCGAGATTTTCCGTCCCGACGAGGAGCTGCGACGTCTGGCTCGCCGCGCCGTGGAGCTGGGCGTCGATGACAGATTCAGCGACGGAGTGCCCGCCGCGAGCCTCATCCGCTCGCTCGAGCAGGCCGGGCCCCCGGGAGCGGAGTGGTTGCGAGAGCTCGCGGCCTCCCGGGACCCCTGGTTCAACATCAACGTGGGCGATGGCTTCTATCATTATCACCGCTCCTGGAACGATGACCTCTCGATGCCCCTCGCGGGACTGCCGGGATACATCGCGCGGATCAAGGCGGGCGAGAGCCTGGAGCGTCCAGTCGAGAAGCTCAGGGAAGAGCGCCGGCAGCTCATCGCCGATTACCGGGAGCTCCTTGCGAGCGAGGAGGAGCGCGCCGCGTACGATCAGATGATCACGCTCGCGCACCGCGTGTTCCCTTATGTCGAAGGTCACAAGTTCTACTGCGAGCACTGGTACACCAATCTTTTCTTCAACAAGGTTCGCGAGTTCGGCGCGCTGCTTGCGGCCCACGGGTTCTTCCACGACGCCGAGGACGTTTTTCACCTGACGCATTACGAGCTCGAGCTGGCGATCATCGACCTGATGAACGCCTGGTCGACGGGTTCGGCCCCTCGGGGACCTCAGCATTGGCCGGCGCTGGTTGCCGAGCGGCGCGCCGCCATCGCGCAATGGGCAAAGCATGAGACGCCTCCCGCCCTGGGGCCCGTGCCGGAGGTGATCGACGATCCGGCGATCGTCATGCTGTGGGGCATCACGCGCGAGAGCCTGGACACCTGGCTCAAAGCCGGCACTGATGCGGCGAGCAACGAGATCCGAGGTTTCGCCGCATCGAGCGGAGTCGTGGAGGGGACGGCGCGGGTCGTAAAGTCCGTCGAGGAGATCGGCCGGATCCGGGACGGCGATGTCCTCGTCTGCCAGGTCACGAATCCCACCTGGGCGCCGATCTTTCAGAAGATCGCCGGTGCGGTGTCCGACATTGGCGGCTCGATGAGCCATGCGGCCATCGTTGCCCGCGAGTTCGGCCTGCCGGCCGTCGTTGGTACGGGTACCGCCACCTCACGCATCCGCGACGGCCAGCGCGTCCGGGTCGATGGCGCCAGGGGCATCGTGACTCTGCTTTGACCTTTATGAGCTATGTGAGCGGATTTGCCGACGTCGGCATTCGCGATCGCCCCCATGTCGGCGGCAAGGGAGGGAGCCTCGGGGAGCTCCTTCGCGCGAGCATCCCCGTGCCACCCGGATTCATCGTCAGAACCGGCGCTTTCGAGCGCTTCCTCGAGACGGTGGAAACCGGGTGGCCCGTGCGCGCGCGGATCGCATCGCTCAGAGCCGGCGATCTGTCCGCGGTCCGCGCCTGTTGCGCCACTGTGCGCCGCCGCCTGGAGGAAGCGCCACTGCCATCCGAGCTCGTGGAGCAGATCGAGCACGCCTATGCGCAGCTTTGCGGCTCGCAGGGCGTGCCGCTCGCCGTCCGCTCCTCGGCGACCACGGAGGATGCGGCCGATGCCAGCTTCGCAGGCCTGCAGGATACCTATCTCTCGGTGCTGGACCTCGAGGAAACGCTGCGGAAAGTCCGCAGCTGCTGGGCAAGCCTCTACTCGGTGGAGTCGGTCAGCTATCGCCGCGAGCGCAACCTGCCGGAACAGGGCGTGGCGATGGCGGTCGTGGTTCAGGCCATGGTCGATGCCCGCACGGCGGGAGTGATGTTCACCCGCAGTCCGACGACCGGCGATAGGTCAGTCATCACGATCGAGGCGGCTTGGGGGCTCGGATCGTCGGTCGTGGGCGGCGAAGTGACGCCGGACCGGTTCGTTCTCGGCAAGATCACGGGCGAGATCACGGTGCGGGAGATTTCCGACAAGGTGATCCGCCACGCGCCGGCAGCCGGCGGCGGCATCGAGACCGTGCCGGTGGAGGAAGCATTCCGGCGTGCTCCCTGCTTGAGCGATGAGGAGCTGCAAACGCTGCGTCTCATCGCGCGCAAGGTGGAGCGCCATTACGGGTATCCCCAGGACATCGAGTGGGCGGTCGAGCGCTCGAGCGGCGAGGTGCTGCTGCTACAGAGCCGGCCGGAGACGGTGTGGGGATCGAAGGAATCCTCGCTCATCGCGAGCGCGGCCGAGAATCCCTTCACTCATGTCATGTCGATCTTCGGAGGGCGCAAGTGACGCTCACGGCGAAGGACGTCGCGGAAATCACGCGCCTGCTCGAGGCCTCGGACTTCGACGAGCTCACTCTCGAGCTCGATGGCCTGAAGCTCGCCGTGAGGCGCAAGGGAGCCGCGGGGCCTGCGGCCCTGGAATCCACCTTGGCCGCCACTCCCGCTGCGCAGCCGCAGGCTCCGGAAAACGCCTCCTCGGGCGAAGCGCCCTCGACGCAGAGCATCACCGCTCCGCTGCTCGGCACCTTCTATCGCGCCCCGAAACCCGGAGCGCCGCCTTTCGTCGAAGTCGGCTCCTCGGTCGAGGAAGACACCATCGTCGGCATCATCGAGGTGATGAAGCTCATGAACACGGTGCGCGCGGCCACACGCGGCAGGGTGGTGGCGGTCCTCGCGCAAGACGGTGCGCTCGTCGAATACGGCGAGACCTTGATGCGCGTGAGCAGGGCGGCGGAGGCGTGACCCTGAAGCGTGTCCTCATTGCCAACCGTGGCGAGATCGCGGTGCGCATCATCCGCACCTGCCGGCGTCTCGGCATCGAGACGGTGTTGGCCGCTTCCGAGGCCGACCGCGACTCGATGCCTGCGCGGCTCGCCGATCGCACGCTGTGCATTGGCGCCGCCCGCGCAAGCGACAGTTATCTCAATGTGAGCGCGATTCTGCAGGCGGCGCTCGCCGCGCGCGCGGACGCCATTCATCCGGGCTATGGCTTTCTGTCGGAGCGGCCGGCGCTCGCGCAGGCCTGCGCGGAGCACGGCATCATCTTCATCGGCCCGACGGCGGCGCAGATCGAGTCCGTGGGCGATAAGCTGCGCGCCCGCGCACAGGCGCAGGGCACCCAGGTTCCCGTGCTCCCCGGAGGCGCTCTCGCAGACACGGGGCACGCAGTAGCCGTTGCGCGCCGGTTGGGCCTTCCCCTGTTGGTGAAGGCGGTCGGAGGCGGGGGCGGCCGGGGTATGAAGCGTGTTGAGCGCCTGGCAGAGGTGGCGCAGCTCGTTGAGCTGGCGGCCTCGGAGGCCGGCGCCGCCTTCGGCGATGCGCGGGTGTACCTCGAGCGCTTCGTGACTCACGCTCGACATGTCGAGGTGCAGGTGCTCGGCGATGGGGAGGGAGATGTCATTCATCTCGGGGAAAGGGACTGCTCGATCCAGAGGCGCTACCAGAAGCTCATCGAGGAGACACCGGCCCCCGGGCTGCCGGACTCCTTGCGGCATGGCCTCCACGAGGCAGCGGTGCGGTTCGCCCAGGCGATGGCCTACCGGGGCGCGGGAACGGTCGAGTTCCTGGTCGACCCGCAGCGCGACGAATTCTACTTCCTCGAGATGAACGCCCGGATTCAGGTCGAGCATCCGGTCACCGAGGCGGTCACCGGAGTCGATCTGGTGGCCGAGCAGATCGCCATCGCCTCGGGCGAGGGGCTGCGCCTGCGGCAAGCCGATGTCCATTGGCGCGGTTGTGCGATCGAGTGCCGCGTCAACGCGGAAAATCCGGCGCGCGATTTCGCGCCGAGCCCGGGCCGCGTGAGCAGCGCGCGGTGGCCGGCGGGCGATGGGATCCGAGTGGACACGCACATCGAACCGGGAGCGCAGGTCCCGCCGTTCTACGACTCGCTGCTGGCCAAAATCATCACGCAGGGAAACGAGCGCGATACGGCGCTCGAGCGCATGTGGCGAGCCATCGCCTCGACCCGGATCGAAGGGGTGCTCACCAACCTGCCGCTTCACTCGATGCTGCTCGCCAATCGGGAATTTCAGGCTGGCGGGGTGGACACGGGATTCCTCACCCGGCTGCTGGAGGGTGCGCCGACATCCGTGGAGGCCCAACTTGGCTGATGTGCAACTCATCGAGACCTCGCTTCGGGACGGCAACCAGTGCGTCTGGGCGGCCCTCGGCCTCGACACCGCGCGGACACTCACCATTGCCCCGGTCATGGACCGAGTGGGCTTCAAGGCGATTGATTTCACGACCTCCACCCACATGGGGGTGGCGGTGCGCTACAAGCGCGAGGACCCCTGGGAGCGCATCCGGCTGATGGCCGCGGCCACGCCCCGCACCCCGCTGCAATTCATGTCGACCGGCTTTCGCTTCATCTCCTGGGAGACGGCGAGTCCGGAATTCATGGCGCTCGCCTTCCGGACCCTGGTACGAAACGGCATCCGCCGCTTCTGCCTGGCGGATCCCATGAACGACGCGGATGCCAACATCGTCTGCGCGCGCATGGTCAAGCAGGGTGGGGGAGAGTACGTCATCGTGGCGCTCGTATTCACGATCAGTCCGATTCACGACGATGCGTACTACGCAGAGCGTGCGCGCCGGCTGGCCGCCTGTCGGGACGTGGATGCGCTTTACATCAAGGACCCGGGTGGCCTGCTCTCGCCGAAGCGGGCGGCGACCCTGATACCGGCGATCAAGAGCGCGAGCGGCGAGAAACCGCTGGAGCTTCACTCGCATTGCACCATCGGGCTCGCCGAGCATACCTACCTCGAGGCGCCCGATCTGGGCGTGAGCGCGCTGCAGTGCGCCTCGGGAGCGGCGGCCGATGGAATCTCCAACCCTCCCGCCGGGAGGATGGTGGCGAACCTGAAGGCACTGGGCCACGGCGTCGACGTCGATCAAGAGGCGCTCGCCGAGGTGGAGAGCTACTTCACTCAGCTTGCACAGGCAGAAGGACTCCCATCCGGCAGCCCGCAGGGATTCGATGCCGGCTATCAGCATCATCAACTCCCCGGCGGGATGATCGGAACCATGCGTCGTCACCTCGAGGAGAGCCGCGTTTCGCACCTCGAGAGCGCGGTCATCGAGGAGCTCGGGCGGGTGCGCCAGGAGCTCGGCTGGCCGATCGTCATGACACCGTTCTCGCAGATCCTGCTCACGCAGGCGGTCATGAATGTCACGGGCGGTGAACGCTACGCGCTCATGCCCGACGAGCTGATCCGTTACGCGATCGGCCGCTTCGGCAAGCCGACGGTGCCGATCGATCCTGCGGTCATGGAGCGCATCGCATCGCTCCCGCGCACGCGCGAGCTCGAGGCGGAGCCGCCGATGGCGCCGATCGAGGAGCTGCGCAGGAGGCTCGGCCAGGGGATCTCGGACGAGGAGTTGCTGTTGCGCGCGACCATGCCGCAGGTACAGGTGGACGCCATGTTGGCGGCAGGTCCCGCGCCCAGGCACTACGATCCCTCGACACGGCCGGCGATGGAGCTCGTGCGCAAACTCACCGCGCGCCGGGATCTGTCTCACGTGTCGATCGAGAAGCCGGGGTTTCGCCTCACGCTGCACCGATCATCGCCCGCGAACCGCTCAGCATGAACCACGGCGCTGCATTGCCGGAAATCAGGGGACTGATGTTCGATGTCGACGGCACGCTGCTCTTGAGCGACCGCACGCTCGGCAGCTTCGAAGTGCTCCCTGGGGCCATCGAGGTGCTCAGCGCGCTGCGCGAGCGGCAGTTTCCGTTCGTCCTGCTCACCAACGGCAGCAACTACCCGCCCACGGAGCAGGCCGCGAGGCTACGCAAGGCCGGACTTCCGGTGGGCGATAGCCAGATGATCACGCCCTCCAGCGTGACCGCGGAGCACATGAGCCGCCACGGCATTCGACGCGTCCTCGTCATCGGTACGCGCGGTGTGGGCCATGCGCTCGCGGAGGCGGGCATCGAGACCGCTTACACGGGCGAGCCGCGTGCGGAGCAAGTCGATGCCGTCTATGTCGGCTGGCACCCCGAATGCAGCATGAAGGACATCGAGACCGCCGCGCACGCGATCTGGGCCGGAGCCCAGCTGTTCTCGGCTTCGGACGTGCCGTTCTTCGCCACCCGGCAGGGGCGTGCAATCGGCTACAGCTTCGCCATCGTGGCCGCCATTCGCCGGCTGACCGGGGCGCCGGTCACGGTGATGGGCAAACCCTCCCTGCATGCACTGCGTTACGTCGCCAAACGACTCGGTACCCAGATGCGCCGCGTGGGCGTTGTCGGTGACGACCCGCTCGTCGAGGTTGCCATGGCTCGCCGGGCCGGAGCGACGGCGCTGGCAGTGACGACCGGCGTCACGGGCCGCGACGAATGGCTGCGCCAACCCGACCGGCGCCGTCCCCATCGGGTGCTCGGGGACTTGCGCGAAGTGTTGAGCTGTATACCCGAGACGCCGGCGCGGCGAAACGCAATCGCGGCGATGCCGAACTGACCTCGGACGCCCACCCCGCGCGCCGCCGAGCGGCGGCACCCATCCGAGGGCCCTCGGGCGCGCGCTCTTGCGCTGTAGGTTCATAAGTGTTGCGCTCTGATCTGGGCAGCCGGCGTGGTCTGCGCGCTACGCTAATCCGCACAATCAGAAGGGGTGCGCCTTTCATGAATGCGAAGCAAGGTGTGCGGCCGGGAGCCCCCCGGGCGCTAGCTCTGTGCGGCCTGGGTCTGTCGCTGTCGTGGGGGACCGGTGTGGCTCAGCAGCCACAGCGGTCATCGGAGCAGGCGCAGCCGCAGCTGCAGGAAATCGTGGTGACGGCGCAGAAGCGCCGCCAGAACATCCAGACCGTTCCGATTGCGATATCGGCGTTCACGAGCGCGCAGCTGCAGCAGCAGAACGTGACCAGCCTGGCCTCGCTCTCCGCGCAAACCCCCGGTGTCACCCTCGATGCCGGATCGCCGTTCTCCGGCGACAGCTCGGTGCTCTCGGCATCGATCCGCGGCATCGGCCAGAGCGACTTCGCGATCAACGTCAATCCCGCCGTCGGGGTGTATCTGGACGGAGTCTATCTGGCCCGCACCGTGGGCGCGAACGTCAATTTGCTCGATGTCGATCGCGTCGAGATCGCCAAGGGGCCGCAGGGGACGCTCTTCGGCGCCAACACCATCGGCGGGGCGATCAGCATCATCACCCACACGCCGGGCAATACGCCGAGCTTCATCGCTGAGGCCACGGGAGGCAGCTACGATCGGCGCGACCTGGCTTTCACCGCCGACATCCCGATCATCCCGGACAAGCTCCTCTCCAGCGTCACTTTCGCCAGCCAGAACCAGAACGGCTGGCAGAAGGTCATCCCGTACCCCACGAACTCGCCCTATGGCGAGACGCCCTTCATCGTCGATCCACAGACCGCCTATCCCTCATCCGGCTATCAGACCGGGAGCGATTACGGCGGCGTCGGCGTCACCATGATGCGCTCGAAAGTCCTGTGGTTCGCGACCGATAAACTGAAGTTCACTTTCACGGGCGACTGGACGCACGAGAATCAGACCTCGCTCCCCAACGTCGTGGTCGGTACGTTCGCCGGCAACCTGCTCTCCTCCACCTTCTCCACCCTCTACAATCTCTGCATCAGCAACGATGCCGCGACCCTGCCGGGGGCGATCGCGGCGGCCACGACGGTCCCGGGTATCGGTCCGATCTTCCCGGTCGGCTCGCAGAACAACGCGCTGTTCGGCGGCATCTGCTCGCAGCCGCGCGCGCACGTGCCGGGACTGTCGATCGGCGGCGCGCCGCTCCTCGGGGCCGGATACGTCGGCGGCCCTCCGGGGCCCTACAACTACAACGATCATCCGGGCACGCCCTACCTGGGCACGAACGATCCGCGGATCTATATCAGCGGTGCCGCCAGCAACACCGGCAGCATCGATACCACCTACGGCGTCGGCCCGGACTATGCCCGCAGCGACGTGTTCGGCTTCTCGGCGACCGGGGAGTACGAGATCAACGATGATCTGAGCTTCAAGTCCATCACCGGTTACCGGCAGATGCGCTGGCGGATCGGCACCGAGCTCGATGGCACGCCCGAGACGATGTTCCAGGTGGAAGACAAGCAACATCAGTCGCAGGTCTCGCAGGAGTTCCAGCTCCTCGGCAAGGCGCTCGACGGCAAGCTCAACTACGTCACCGGACTTTATTACTTCAGGGAATCCGGCTACGTGTATGACTATGTGCCGTTCGAGGGCATACTGGAAGTCTACGACGCCACCAACGATGCGGAGAACGTCAACTACGCGGCGTATTTCCACGCCGACTACAACCCGACCTCGCATTGGGGATTCACCGTCGGCGGCCGTTTGACGGACGCGCAGGCGTACTTCACGCCCGGGCAGAGTGACCTCAACTCCTTCCCGCTCGGGTCGGCGCTCTATCCCGTGCTCACCGGTCAACCGTTCCTGGAGTACTTCCCTGGCACTGCCGACAGCCAGCAGTGGCACATCTTCGATCCGACCGGCGGCATCCAGTACCACTTCAACAATGACATCATGGCGTACGTGAGCTGGAGCAAGGGCTTCATGGCCGGAGGCTGGACCACGCGCGTCTCGGGCGTCGAGACTTCGCCGAAGGCCGCCGAGTTCGGTCCCGAGACCTCCAAGTCCTGGGAGCTCGGACTCAAGTCCTCCTGGTTCAACCGGCATCTGATCGTCGATACCGACGTGTTCGACACGGACTTCGATGCCATCCAGCTCAACGTGCAGCACGGCGCATCGCCCACCCTCGTCAACGCCGGCAACGCCAAGATCCGCGGCTGGGAGCTGCAGGCGCAGTCGCTGATCGGGAACTCGGGCCTGGAGCTGAACGGCTCGGCGGCGTTTCTGGACGCCTATTACACCTACGTGAACCCCGCGGCGAACATCCCGGAAACCGCATTGCCGGATGGCACCACGATTTGCCCGGGAGGCCAGGCGGCCGGCTGCAGCATCAGTCTCGGCGGCTCGCCGCTTCAGGCGAAGCTGCCGAAGACCCCGCGCTGGAAGTTCACCTTCGATCCGGTGTACACGCTGCAGCTGCCCAATGAGGCGCAGCTGCGCTTCATCCCGGTGTTCAGCTACATCACCAGTATGTTCAACGACTCCCTGAACACGCCGCAGATGTGGCGGCCGGTCACGCGTAATCTCGACGCCTCGCTCCATTACGTCTCGCCGTCCGGGATGTATGATCTCGCCGTCGGTGGCACCAACCTCACCAACGACCGCTACATCTCCTCCGGCCAGCCGAACTACGCGGCCGGCTTCATCGACGCCTATTACAATCCGCCGCGGGAGTGGTACGCCACCCTGCGCGTGCGGATGGGCGAGTAGAATCGCGCCAGCGAAGTGCCGGGTCGCCCGATCGGCACGGTCGGGCGGCCCGTTCTTTATGTGAGATCCGAAGCTCGATGCAGGCAGGCGAGATTCTCTGGACACCCGATGCCGCGCGCATCGAGCACGCCAACATAACGGCGTTCACGCGCTGGCTTGAGCGCGAGCGCGGGCTTTCGTTCGGCCACTACCTGGAGCTCTGGCGCTGGTCGGTGCGCGACCTCGAGTCGTTCTGGGGCGCGCTGTGGGACTACTTCGCGGTGGAGGCCTCCTCCCCATACACTCGGGTGCTCGGCCGGCGCGCCATGCCGGGGGCCGAGTGGTTTCCGGGCGCCCGCCTCAACTACGCGCAGAACCTGCTGCGGCGGGAGCGCGAAGGCGGCGTTGCGCTGCTGCATGCGGCCGAGAACCGCGGGCTCGAGGCGATGACCTGGTCCGAACTTGCCGGGCAGGTGCGGATTCTGGCGACCCAGCTGCGCGCGCTCGGGGTGCGGCCTGGCGATCGGGTGGTCGCCTGGATGCCCAACATCCCGCAGACGGTGGTGGCCATGCTCGCGACCACGGCGATCGGGGCCATCTGGGCGTGCTGCTCACCGGATTTCGGCGAGCGGGGCGTGCTCGATCGCTTGGCGCAGCTCGCCCCGAAAGTGCTCTTCTGCATCGACGGCTATCGCTACGGCGGCAAGCCCTTCGACCGCCGCGCGGAGCTCGAGCGGATTCTCGCCGGGCTTGCGAGCGTGCAGCAGGTGATCTTCCTTCCCTACCTCGACCCGGATGCTGCACCGCCGCGCGCCGATGCGCTCGCCTGGACCGAGATACTCGCTCATCCCGCGGTCGAGGCGGCGGAGTTCCGCTTCGAGCAGGTCCCGTTCGATCATCCTCTCTGGACGCTGTTTTCTTCCGGCACCACCGGACTCCCCAAGGCGATCGTTCACGGTCATGGCGGCATCCTGCTCGAGACCCGAAAGAACGCGACCTTTCATTTCGATCTGCATGCCGGCGAGCGGTTGCTCTTCTTCACGACCACCGGCTGGATGCTGTGGAACTTCCTGGCCAGCACCCTCTCGAGCGGCGCGATTCCGATCCTCTACGACGGCAGTCCCGCCTATCCGATCCCGGATATTCTCTGGAAGCTGGCACAGGACGGCAAAGCCACCATGCTCGGCGCCAGCCCGACATACGTCGAGCAGATGGCGCGCTCCGGGATCGTGCCGCGCGAGCGCTACGAGTTGTCCGAGCTCGACAGCATCTCGCTCGCCGGCTCGCCGGCCACTCCGAGCTGCATGGCCTGGTTCTACACCGCCGTCAAGCGGGACTTGTGGGTCGCCAACGGCAGTGGCGGGACCGACTGCTGCACCGGATTCGTGGGCGGGGTACCGACGCTCCCGGTGTATGCCGGGGAGATCCAGGCGCCCTCGCTCGGTGTGGCGGTCGATGCGTTCAACGAGCGGGGTGAGAGCGTCGTCGATGAGGTCGGCGAGCTCGTGATCAAAGAGCCCATGCCGTCCATGCCGGTCGCGTTCTGGAACGATCCGCAGAACCGCCGCTATCGGGAGAGCTACTTCGAGCAGTTCCCGGGAGTCTGGCGGCATGGGGATTTCTTCCGTATGAATGCGCGCGGCGGCTGCTTCGTGCTGGGACGCTCGGACGCGACGCTCAACCGCTACGGTGTGCGCATTGGTACGGCGGAGATCTATCGCGCGCTCGCCGCGCTGCCGGAGATCGAGGACAGCCTCATCGTCAATCTCGATCTGCCGGATGGCGGGTTCTTCATGCCGCTGTTCGTGAAGCTCGCCCCCGGAGCAACGCTCGAGGGGTGCGCGGAGAAAATCCGCGCCACCCTGCGCCGCGAGTACTCCTCGCGGCACGTGCCCGACAAGATCATTGCGGTGCCGGCGATCCCCATGACACTGACGGGCAAGAAGATGGAGGTGCCGGTCCGACGGATCCTGCTTGGGACGGCGCCGGCGAAGGCCGCCAACTTAAGCGCCATGGCCGACCCGAGGGCGCTCGATTTCTTCATTGCGTACGCCGCGACCCAGCGGGACTACACCACCCGCAACGGCTGAGGCGGGACGCTTCAGCTCTGGCGCGTCCGCCAGCCCTCCTTATAGCCCTCGCGTGCGGCCTTGGAGTAGGGGGCGGTAGCGACCCGGACGCGGACCTCGAGCTGCTTGTGCGGCTCTACGGTGGGCTTCGCCGTGCCGCCGTCTTCTTCGCCCCAGATGAGCGTCAACACATCGCCGATCTGCACTTGAGGATCAACCACGCCGAGCGAGAGCACCGTGCGCTCGTTGTAGCTGTAGCCCCCGAACATCGAAAACCCGACCGTCCGCCCGCCCGCCACGACTCGGTCGTAGGAGGCGGAGGCGTAGTTGCAGTTGGGAAAGTCGAAGAATTTGTAGTTCTCGCTCTGCGGCTCGAGGAATGAAGCGTAGATCTTGATGAAATCCGCCGGGTTCCAGGCGAAAGTCACTTTTCTGCGCTGCGGCTCCGCGGCATGGCGCTTCAGCGCCTCGGCGCCGATGAATTCGTGGTCGAACTTGATGAAGGGACCATAGCCGAGCGCGTAGGGAGTGAGATAGTAGTCCTCGATGCTCTCCGATACGAAGCTGCCGCCGATCGAGCCCGAGCCCTCGTAGCCGCTCGCCGGCAGCCACTCGCGGTAGGAGCGCATGGCCTCGCCCGTATACACCGCCGGCAGGGGCGAGGGGATCCAGCCGGATTCGAGCGTGTTGCTCGAATAAGCGCGCGCGCCCACCTGCGCGAGCCCGAAGTCCCTGCCCGCCTCGACGATGGCCTCGCGAATCTCGTCGTATTCGGCGTACGGACCCCAGATCTCGAGCCCCGGCTCGCCGGCCATGCCGTGGCGCAGGCCGCGAACCTTGCGCCCCTTGATGTTGATCACTCCCATGTTGAAGAACTTGATCTCCGGCAGCGGACCGCCATTCAGCTTCGTGAGGACCTGCATGGCGTTCGGTCCCTGGATCTGGAAACGGTAGTGGCGGCGGTGGACCGGCTTGCCGCGCGGATAAGAGGGCGAGCGGTCGTCGCGGATCACCTCGACCTTGTAGCCGCCGGTCTCGGCATGAAACTGGATCCAGTTCACCGTGGGTACGCGGCCGACGAACAGCAGCTCGTCCTGGTCGAGGTAGAAGAGGATTCCGTCACCGATCACGTAGCCGTCGTGGCTGCAGGGGACCATCTGCTTCGCCTTGTTCGGAACGAAGCCGTTGAAGCTGTTGATGGTGAGATGGGAGAGCATTTTCACCACATCGGGTCCCTTGACGGTGATCTCGGCCATGTGATGCGACTGATCGTAGAGCACGACCGTCTCTTGCCAGGCGAGCTGCTCGCTACGCCAGTTGCTGAATTCGTACGGCACCACCGGGTAGACGTAAGCGCCGATCTGCGAGTTGCGCAGCAAGCGCACCGGATTGTCGGTGCGGCGCAGCAGCTGCTCGAGGTTTTCCTGATTCATCTTCTACGCTCCGGATCGTCTCATTGATGATGTACCGCCAATCGGCCAGCTCTGTTCCACCGATGGCGAAACGGCACGAGGCCGCCGGTGAAAGCCAGATCCTGCCCCGACCTCGATGACCGCAATACCACCTATAAGCGCCGCCGGCTTGCTCGGGCCGCGGCGCCTCCGTATAAAAAACCGCAGGCAGCCGCGCCAAGTCGCGGCTGCGAGGGGGAAACATGATCCTGAGCGAGTCGACCGCCGTTGCCGAGGGTCGTCCATGCCCGGAACCCGGGCGTTACGTCGCGCGCTATGCGAGAGAGGAGGGCACGCAGTCGCACTCTGAGCTCGCCCCCCCGTGGGAGCCGGTCGCCTGGACCGGCCTTGGCGAGATGCTCGTGACCGAGATCGGGTCGGATACGCAGGCGAGGCAAGCGCGCACCTCGGGCGCCGGCCTGCATCCGCCCGGGATCTTCCTGCACCTGCAACTTCAGGGCGAAGGCGTGGCCCGCCAGGACGGCCGCGAGGCGCTGCTGCGCAGCGGCGATTTCACCTTGTGCGATGGCGCCCGCCACTACGAGATCGGCTGCCCGGGCGGCAGCCGGATGCTCGTAGTGGCAATTCCCGCCGCGAAGCTGCGCCGCTACATCGCCTGCCCGGAGTCGCTCGCCGCCATTCCCATGCGTGCCGCCAGCGGCGTCAGCGCGCTCACCTCGAATTTCCTGCGCAATTACTGGCTCGAGTGCCGCCGTACGCTCGATGCCGAGCCGCTCGGGCAGATCGCCGTAGCCGCGCTGGGTCTGCTGGGCGCCGCGTACGCCCAGGTGGCGAGAACGCATGCCGAGCGCTCTTCCCGAGGCACCGCGCACCGGATCCGCATCATCAACTACATCCATGCGCATCTGTACGATCCTGACCTCACGCCAGCGCAAGTCGCTCGCGCCTGCAGGATCACCACGCGCTATCTGCATTACCTCTTCTCGGACGGAGAGGAGACGGTCGCCCGCTACATCCTCAAGCGGCGGCTGGAAGCCTGCTCCCAGGCGCTGCTCGCCGACAGCCATCGCGGCCGCACCGTGACCGCCATCGCCTTCGACCATGGATTCAACAGCGCGACGCATTTCGGTCGGGTATTTCGCGCTCAATTCGGCATGACTCCGCGGGAGTACCGCGCCCGGACCGCCCCCGCGAGGCCCGCCATGCGCCGGGAAGCGGGGGCGGCTGTCGCGCTCGCCAGCGGCTGCTGAGGCGCGAAGCGGCCACCCGAGGGTACCACCGCGGGGCTCCCGCGCTGTACGATGGACCGATGTCGGGACCTGCGCGGTCGCGGCAATCCTGATCACCACGGCAATTCAGTGCATGCTCGAGCTGCGGCGTTTCGACCTGAATCTCCTGATCTCCCTCGATGCGCTGCTGCACGAGAAAAACATCAGCCGGGCGGCGGACAAGCTGCACGTCTCGCAGCCGGCGATGAGCGCGGCTCTGCACAAGCTGCGCGAATACTTCAACGACACGCTGCTCGTGCGTGTGGGCCGCAATCTCGAGCTGACCCCGCGGGGGCAGTCCCTTGTGGAGCCCGTCCGCGAGGCGTTGCTGCGGATTCAGGCGACGCTGGGCACCCATCCGCAATTCGATCCGGCCACCGCCCGGCGCGAGTTCACCATCATCATTTCCGAGGAGGCGCTGCCGGATCTGCTGCCGGCGCTGCTCAAGCGAGTGACGGTGGAAGCCCCGGGGATTTCCTGCCGGGTGCAGCTCATCTCCGAGAGCATTCTCACGCGCCTCGAGTACGGCGAAGCGGATCTATGCGTCTGTCTCGACAGCCTGAGGCTCTACGCGGCGCGGGCGTGGCCCGACTCGCTGCACATGGTGCAACTGCGGCCGGTGCGTTGGGTCTGCGCCGTCGACGCCCATCATCCGACCGTCGGCAATGCGCTCCCGGCCGAGCAGTTCTTCGCCTTGCCGCACGCTTTTGCCGCCCCGAGCGGCTACTCGGTCAGCTCCGAGGAGCTGGTCCGTCGACTCTTCGATATCGATCTGACGGTACACCTCGCGGTGCCCAGCCTGCTGCACCTGCCGCTGGTGCTCGCCGGCACGCCTTATGTGGCGACGATGCCCGAGAGAGTGCTGCGGCTGGCGCCCGCGGTCTCACCGCTGAAATCCTTCCCGACGCCTTTTCGCATGTCCACCCAACACGAGCTGCTGCTCTGGCACAAGCGCCATGAGCCGGATCCGGCGCACGCCTGGCTGCGCGAGCTGATCGTGCAGATCACGCGGGGCCTGGGCTGAATCGGCGACCGATTCAGAGCCTGATGACGACCTTGCCGAAGTGTTGTCCCGCCTCGATGCGCTCGTACGCCGCGCGTGCCTCATCGAGCTCGTACACGCGATCGATCACCGGACGGATCCGATGCCGCACCAGGAACGTGCTCATCGCCTCGAAGTTCGCCCGTGAGCCGACGTAGATACCGCTCGCGGTGGCATTGGCCTGAAGCAGCGCCATTGCCGGGATTTCGCCGCCGAAGCTCGAAAGT
>Ga0335078_10006011_pt1 | contig 17968 bp, 14 predicted proteins | sample Lox_Sample_32_FD_206711 | JGI IMG/M metagenome (GOLD analysis project Ga0335078, IMG submission 206711) | Soil microbial communities from Loxahatchee National Wildlife Refuge, Florida, United States - Lox_Sample_3.2 | ecosystem: Environmental > Terrestrial > Soil > Wetlands | place: USA... | reverse complement strand
AGGTCTGGTCGCACTACTTCAGGGACGCGTTCATCGTCGGCGCACTCGCGTTCCTGCTGCCGATCCTGATCCTGATCGGGACGGCGACCAGGCTCGCTTCGGCCCGGCGTGAGGAGCGCTACGCCGCGCTCCGCCTCACCGGCGCGACCGCGCACGACATCAACGTGATCGCCTGTGCCGAGGCGACCGTCAGCGGGCTGCTCGGCGCCGTGGCCGGCATCGGGATCTTCGAGCTGCTCCGGGCGCCGCTGGCCACCACCGCGGTGACCAGCGCGGTCTACTTCCCGGGCCAGGTCACGCCGACGGTGTGGGGTTACCTGGGCGTGCTCGTCGCCGTTCCAGCCGCGGCCACGGTGGCGTCGCTGGCCGCGCTGCGCCGGGTGCGGATCACTCCGCTCGGCGTAAGCCGCCGGGTCACCCCGCCCGCGCCTGGCACCTGGCGCATCATCCCGCTGCTGCTCGGCATCATCTTGTTCGTGGTTGGCATGCTGGCCACGAACAAGAACAACATCGGGGCTCCCGCGTTCCCGGGCCTGATCGTGATCATGATCGGCCTGGTGATAGCCGGCCCGTGGCTGACCGCGCGCGCTGCCCGGCTGCTGCCGGCGGCGGGCCGGGCGGCGGCGCTCGTCGCCGCCCGCCGGATGACGGACAACCCCAAGGCGGCATTCCGCTCGGTCACCGGCCTTGTGCTCGCCGTCTTCCTCGGCACCGTGGTGGCCGGACTGCTTCCCGCGATCAACGCCACCACGGCGACGCGCAGCGCCACGGCACTGCACAACGTCCTGCTGGCCGGCTTCACCGAGAGCGCCCTCTGCGGCAACTCCGTGAACTGCACCGGCAACTCACCGGGATCGAACCCAGGCGGCGCCGGCGGCCCCGGCGTCGCGCCCGGGCCACCGAAGACCACGTTGCAGAGAGAGGCGCTGCTCGGGCTGCCACCCGCCAAGGGCGCCAGGCTGCTCGCCGGGCTGCGGACGTTCCGCGGCGCGGTGATCGTGCCGATCTACTCGCCGGCCAGCGCGGCGTCCGCACTGCCTGGCGGACGCCAAGGCGTAGTGGACTGCGCCGCCATCGCCAAGCTCGGCGCGCTCGGGCGGTGCGCCCCGGGGGTCAAGGCCGCCTACGCCACCTCGCAGAGCCTGTTCGGCGACAACCCGCTGTTCACCTCCCAGGCGATCGTCGGCACGTCCAGCCCGGCTGCGCCGGACGATGTCGCAGGCCTGTACCTGCAGGCGGTCCTGGTCAAGGTCAGCAGCCCCGCGATGCTCGAACGGGTCCGCACCTACCTGATCACGCACAACCCGGGATCGTTGTCAGGCAGCGCGCCCCGCACCTTCGGCGAGCAGGTCCAGGCCAGGCTCGGCGTGGCCGCGACGGTGCAGCGACTGGTGGACATCGCCGTCGCGCTGACCCTGATCGTGGCCGGCTGCAGCCTGGCGGTCGCGGCCGGCGGCGGGCTGGTAGAGCGCAAGCGGCCGTTCACGATGCTGCGCCTGTCCGGCACCCCGACCGGCACGCTGTACCGGGTCGTGCTGCTCGAGGGGGTGCTGCCGCTGGCGGCGGCGACCCTCGTCGCGGCCGGCGCCGCGTACGGCATCTCGGTGCTGATCGTGACCCAGGTAGGCCAGCAGGGCGCCCCGCTGCCCGCGCCCGGCCACGTCTACTACCTGACCATGGGAGCCGGCCTGGCGGCGTCGCTGCTGGTGATACTCGCCACGCTGCCGCTGCTCGGCCGGATCACCGGGCCGGAGAACGTGCGGTTCGAGTAGCACAGCGACGCCCCGGCGCGACGAGGCAACACAGCGCCCGCGGGGAAGGCAGCACGGCGCCGGCGCGGGAAGGCAGCACGGCGCCGGCGCGGGAATGTGGACCGCAACAGCGCCGGAACCGTCCGCTTTGTGGCTATCCTGAACCATGTCGTCCGGGCGGTCCGCGGTGCCCAGAACGGCTGGCGAGCTCGCCGAACTCGAGGCGAGCTACCAGCCGTTCGGCAGTGCGGCCGACTGGCGCGGACTGCATGTCGACGTGCCGCGGTGGACCAGGTACGCCAGGACGCTGGCACGCCGGATCACGGCCGCGGGCCAGGAGGCCCGGGCCGCCACGGCGGACCGGCTGATCCGCGCGGCCGCGCTCGACTCGGCCGCGCTGGACGGGCTGCTGCCCGCCAACCCGGAACTCACCGCGATGGTGCTGTCCTCGGCGGTCGCCGGGCCGGACCCGGCCGGAACGGGCGAGACGACCGACCTGGTCGCCGAGTGCCACCGCAGGGCGCTGGTGCTGGCCGGCGAGGCCGGCCGGGACGGCCGGGCGGTCGATCTGACCCTGATCTCGGTCTTGCAGGACGTCATCACCGAATCGCAGGCGAGCTACACGGTCACCACCGAGCACGGCGACGCGGTCGAGGTCGAACTGCCAAGGCGGCAGTTCAAGCCGGTGTCCAACTACATGCTGCTGCCAGGCGGCGAGATCGCCGCCTTCGCACCGGCCGCGTCGGTCGAGGCCGAGATGAGCAGGCTCTCCGTGGAACTCGGCTCACCCGGGTTCGCTGCCCTGCACCCGGCCGTGCAGGCCGCCTATGCGCACTACGCGCTCACCGCGGTGCACCCGTTCGCCGACGGCAACGGCCGCCTCGCCCGGACGATCGCGTCGGTCTTCCTGCTCCGGGCGGCCAGCGTGCCGCTGCTGATCTTCGCCGACCAGTGGCCCGCCTACTACCAGGCGCTGGCCGCTGCCACCCAGGGACATGACCTGCAGGCACTGGTCGACCACGTCAGCGCGGCGGCCATGGCCGCCATGGATCTCGCGGTGCAGCTGCTGGCCGGCCCCGCTGCCGCTCCGGTGCGGGCAGGGCAGGCAGGCCGGCCGGGCACGCCGTCGGCGGCCGAGCTCGACGCCGCCGCCCGCGGGCTGCTCGAGACGCTGGCGATCGAGCTGCGGGAGGCGCTGGTCGCGCCACCGCGCAGCGTGCGGATGGCGATATCGGCGAGCAGGGAGATGCCGGCCGGGCACATCGAGCCCGCCTACCGCCTGCCGGGCGGCACCGGAAGGCCCGGATTGCGGGTCTGCGTCCGCGATGGCAACCGCGGCTCGGGCGGGGATCTGGAGTTTGTCGCGCTAGTGTCGACCATCCCCGGCGACCTGCTGCCGGTGGCGCTCCGCGAGGTGCGCAGCGGTCAGCTGCTCGAGGTGGCGCTCGCCGACGCGTATCCGCTGGCCGGCGAGTCAGCGGCGCTGCGGATCGGGCTCTGGGCGCGCCGCCTGCTCGCGGCCGCGCTCGACCGGCTCGAGGGCCGCGGGCCGTGACGGCGGCCGGCCAGGCCGTGCCGCGGGCGTTGTTCGTGCTCGGGGTGCCGCGCTCGGGGACCACGCTGATCGGCAACTACCTGGGCTCCGCTCCCGGGGTGCTGAACCTCGCCGAATACGGCGGATTCTACGTCGTGCACTCGGTGGTGCCCGCCGTGATCGAGCGGATCCCGGGCTTTCACCACGCGGACTACCTGGCCGAGATCAGGGCCCACGCCCGCGCCTTCGCCGAGCGGGTCGCGGCCGGGCAGCAGTGCGCCTGGTACGTCGACCACACCCCGTGGAACCTCGAGGTGGCGGGCCGGCTGGCGCGCGATCCCGGCGACTCGCTGTTCGTGCTGATGCTGCGGCACTACTCGGGCAACATACTGAGCCTGCGCCGGTTCCCGTGGGGCGGCGACAGCTGGGCGGACACGGCTCGGCTCTGGGCCACGCTCTGCGGTCAGGCGATCGAGCTGCCCGAGGACCGGCTGATCGTGGTGGGGTATGACGCGCTCGCCGCGGAACCCGGACCGACCCTGGCCGCGCTGACCGCGGAGCTCGGCGGGCGCGGCTTCCCGGTCGACGGCCTGGACCAGCGGCTGCTGGCGGTCAGCCACGCGGCCATGGTCGGCGAGCCGCGGCCGGTGATCGGCTCCGCCGGCGGTGCGGCAGGCGGCCTGCGGCCGATCCGCAGCCTCGATGCCGAGCGGTGGAGCGGTGACATCCACGCCGAGGTCTGGCCGGTGGTCAGGGACATGCACCACGAACTGCTGCGCCGGTTCCCCGGCAGCTACCGCTGCCCGCCGCCGCCCGGTCCGCTGCGGATCCATGACGACACGGCCGGACTTATCGGCTATGAATTGCCTGGGTGGTGACATTGCCGCACATGCGGGGCTTCCCGGACGTTAGGCTGCCTCATCTGCCGTCCGATGTCATTGACGGAAAGTTGAGGGCGAGCAATGGATTCCAGGCCAACCGATGACACAGGCTCCGCCAGCGGGAGCACATCCAGCCTCCTGCGCCAGGCGGCACAGACCAGAACGACGCGCCGCAGCATGCTGCGCCGCGGCGGCATCGTCGCGGCAGGCACGGTCGCCGGGCTCACCCTGCTTGACCAGCGCCGCGCCGAGGCGGCCACCGGCGGCAGCTTCGTTCTCGGCGAGAACAACGACGCCGGCGCCACCACAGAATTGCACGTGACGACCAGCGGCAGCACGCTCGTGCCGCTCTTCCGCGTCAACGGTTCGTCGCTGAGCGGCACGTCGACGTCGATGATCGTCGACGGGCCAGGTTCGCTGAGCGGCATAGCGCTCAGGGTCAACGGCAACAGCGGGGGCGTGGGGATCATCGCGTCCGCCGCGAACGGGGGCAGCGGAACGGTCGGGCTGGCCCTGGCGGCCTCGGGTTCGAGCGGTGCGAACGGGATCGACGCGTCGAGCGACAGCGGTACAGCCGTGAGCGCCGCGAGCACCTCAGGTGACGGGGTACGGGGCAGCGGCAAGCGCGGCGGTGTATTCAAGGGCACGGCTGCCAACGTTCAGCTCACCCCCTCGTCAAAGTCGCACCCGCACTCGGGATCCAAGGGCGACCTGTTCGTGGACCACAGCGCGCACCTGTGGTTCTGCCGCGGCGGCACCACCTGGGTGAAGCTGGCCTGAGTAAGGCTGGCCCGAAGAGCGGGAGAGCCCCGGCCCGGTGAGGGGGTCAGCCGGGCCGGGGGGAGTTACCCGGGCGGGGGGGAGACCCGGGCTCCGAGCCGGTCCTGCGGGGGAGCGGCTCCTCTCGCGCTGTGCCGCGGCCGGTGCGAGCCCGCGTTCCGGGCCGCGGCAGGTCGTCGGCGGCTAGCGGCGGCGCCGCCGGCCGGCTCCGTATCCAGCCTCGTGCAGCGCCAGGCAGGCGAGGCCGGCGAGCATCAGGCTGAAGGCCGTGAAGACCGGGCTGTCGCCGGCCCCGGTGGCGTTCAGGATGAAAGCCACCGCGAACAGGGCGGCGGCGATGATCGCGAGCATCGTAGTTCGGCCTTTCGGTGCGCCAGAGCGGGAGCGGCGCGCTAACTGCCCAGAATCGGCGTGCCTACACATGCCGCCTTGCCCGCATAACGGCGGCGAACGAGGGCAGCTTCCGGCGTCTGGCGGCACCGACGACCGAAAGGCGGCCAACCAGGATGCGAACGATCACGTCACCGTCTTACCGTGCCTCGACCGCGGCCAGGCACTGGTCGAACAGCCCGGCGGCGCGCGGCCTGGCCCGGGCAGGCCTGGTTGCCCGCGGGGTGGTCTACATCCTGATCGGCTGGCTGGCGGTCCTTGTCGCCCTCGGGCACAGCTCGCACCAGCCCAGTCAGGTAGGGGCACTGCACCTGGTGGCGAGCCAGCCGTTCGGCCTGGTCCTGCTGTGGCTGCTCGGCATCGGCTTCATCGGCTACGCGCTCTGGCGGCTGAGCGAGGCCGCCTTCGGCGTGGTGGGCGAGGGCATGCGGACCGGGCCGCGGCTGCGCTCGCTGGGCCGCGCGATCGTCTACGCGTTCCTCGCCTACCTGACGTTCCAGGTGATCTCGGGGGCCGGCGGAAACCAGACCAAGAAGCAGCAGGATCTCACCGCCAGCCTGATGCACGATCCGGGCGGGCGGCTGCTGGTCGGCGCGATCGGCGTGGCCATCGTGATCGCCGGCGTGGTGCTCGCGGTCGAGGGGCTGCGGCGCCGGTTCATGAAGTACCTGCAGACCGGGCGGATGAGCCCGCGGACCCGGCACGTGGTCGAGCGCCTCGGCGTGGTCGGCACGGTCGCTCGCGGCATCGTCTTCGCACTGGTCGGTGCGCTCGTGCTGGACGCCGCGATCACCTCGAAGGCCGCCAAGTCGGGCGGCCTCGACAAGGCGCTGCTCACCCTGCGGCACCAGGCGTTCGGCGAGTTCCTGCTGGCGATCGTCGCGCTCGGCCTGATCGTGTTCGGCATCTACGGCCTATGCGAGGCGCGCTGGCGCCGCGTCTGACGGAACCCGGACCAGCAGCCGGCCGGAGTGCAGGCCGACGCTGAGGCTGCGGGTAGGCCCGATCACCTCGCCGTCGAGTTCCCACAGGTGCTCGCGGTCGGTATCGATGCGCAGCCGGGTGAACGTGGTGCGCAGCGCCCGGTCGGCCTCGCGGCGCAGCAGCAGCGCGGTGCCCAGCGCGATCCAGTCCGCCAGTCCGCGCCCGGCCAGCACGACCGCGTCAAGCCGCCCGTCGTCGGGCCGCGCCGCGGGCAGCAGCGGCAGGCCGCCTTGCAGCCAGCCGACGTTGCCGACTATGACCCCTGCGGCGCGGTGCCGGCGCGGCCGTCCGCCATCCGTCGTGATCGTGACTCGCATCGGGCGATCGCCCAGGTGCCGCGCCATGGACAGGGCGTAGGCCGCCCAGCCGAACCTGCGCTTCGCGGCCTCGGACGTGCTGGCCAGCATCGTCGCGTCGAGCCCGAGTCCGGCCATGGCGAGGAAGATCCGCCCGTTCGCCACGCCGACGTCCAGTTCCCGGTCCGCCCCGGTGAGCGCCGCGACGAGGGCCTCGTCCAGGTCAAGCGGCAGCGCGAGGTTCCTGGCGAGCAGGTTGCCCGTTCCGGCCGGGAGGATGCCGAGCGGAACGCCCGAGCCCACCAGCCCGGCGGCGCAGGCCGTGACCGTGCCGTCGCCCCCGGCGGCCAGGACCAGGCGCGCTCCGCCGCGCACAGCCTCGCGGGCCTGGCCCTCGCCCGCATCCTGCGCCGTCGTCTCCAGCCAGAGCGGGCCGTGCCAGCGATGCTCGGCAAGGGTCGCGGTGACATGCTGCCGGAGCGCCTCGGCGTCGTCCAGCTTGGTCGGGTTCGCCACGATCGCCACGGTCTGCTGCGGCATGCGCGGAGCCTACCGGCCCGCGGCGGGGCGGCGCCGGGCGCCCGGGCGCGGGCCGCGCTGATATTCCGGACGGCCTAGACTGCGGACGGCCTAGACTTTGGTCTTCCGACCACGACCTGTCCCGACACATCCGAAGGCACCGACTCATGCGCTGGTCACAGCTGCACATCCCGACGCTCCGCGAGGACCCGGCCGACGCGGACGCGGCCAGCCACCGGCTGCTGCTCCGGGCCGGCTACATCCGGCAGCTGATGGCCGGCCACTACTGCCTGCTGCCGCTCGGCATCGCGGTCCGGGCCAAGGTCATGCGGATCATCCGGGAGGAGATGAACCGGATCGGCGCGCAGGAGTTCCTGCTGCCGTGCATGCAGCCGGCCCAGATCTGGGAAAAGAGCGGCCGGCTCGCGGTGATGGGCGACGAGATGTTCCGGCTGAAGGACCGCAAAGGCGCCGAGGTAGTGCTCGGAATGACCCACGAGGAGATCTTCGCCTACCTCGCCCAGGAGCTTGCCTCCTATCGCGAGCTGCCGCAGGCCTGGTACCAGATCCAGACCAAGTTCAGGGACGAGCCGCGGCCCAAGTCCGGCCTGCTGCGAGTGCGCGAATTCACGATGAAGGACTCTTACAGCTTCGACGTCGACGAGGCGGGCCTGGATGCCTCGTTCGGCCGGCACCGGGCCGCCTACGAGCGAATCTTCGCCCGGCTCGGGATCCCCGCCATCCCGGTCGAGGCGTCGAGCGGCAACATGGGCGGCTCGGACTCGATCGAGTTCATGTGCCCGTCCCAGGCCGGCGAGGATCTGGTCGCGACCTGCCCGGCCTGCGGCTATGCGGCGAACCTGGAAAAGGCGACGTCGGCGCTGCCTCCTCTTGCCGATCCGCCGGCTGGGGAGGCCCCGGACGCGCCGGAACGGCTCGACACGCCAGGCGTGCGTACCATCGAGGACCTGGTCAAGGGCTACGGGATCGCGGGCGACCGGCAGATCAAGACGCTTGTCCAGTTCATCGACGGCGACCTCACGCTGGTGCTGCTGCGCGGCGACCACCCGCTGGCGGACCAGAAGCTCGCGGACGCGACCGGAGGGGTCACGATCCGGCCCGCCCAGCCCGAGGAGATCGAGGCGGCGCTCGGCGCGCTGCCGGGCAGCCTCGGCGCGGTCGGCGTGACGAAATACCGGGTGATCGCCGACCTCGCGCTGCGCGGCAGGCGCGCGATGACGACCGGCGCGAACATCGACGACGTGCACCTGACCGGCGTCGACGTGGACCGGGACATCGCGGTCGCGACGTGGGCCGATCTGCGCGAGGTTACCGAGGGCGAACCGTGCCCGCGATGCGGTACCGGGCTAGAGCTCGTCCGCGCCATCGAGGTCGGTCACATCTTCAAGCTGGGCCGCAAGTACACCAAGACCTTCGGCGTCACGATCAGCATGCCGGACGGCGGCACGGTGATCCCGATCATGGGCAGCTACGGCATCGGGGTGGAGCGTGCGGTGGCCGTGATCGCCGAGGTTCACCACGACGACGCCGGCCTGGCCTGGCCGGTCGCGGTTGCGCCGGTGGAGGTCACCGTCCTGCCGCTGTCGGTCAGGGAAGGCGAGGTGCTCGCGACGGCCGAAACGCTGTACTCGGGCCTGATCGGGGCCGGGGTGCAGGCGGTCATTGACGACCGTGACGTCAGGCCCGGCGTCAAGTACGCCGACTCCGAGCTCACCGGCATCCCGTTCCGGGTCAGTGTCGGCAGCCGGGACCTGGCCGAAGGAATGGTCGAGATCACCAGTCGCGCTACCGGCACCAAGGAGCGGATCGCGCTGGACGGCGCCGTCGAGCACCTGACCGAGCTGCTGGCGGAAGTTAGGGCCGGCGACGCCCCGGCACGGTAGCTGGCTGCGGACCGGGCCGGCTAGCTGGCGGCCGGCAGGTCGTCGTCGAAGTCCGCGGGGTCGCGCCGCAACTCGGCGAGCAGCGGGTGCGAGTCATCTACGAGGCGCTCGTTCTGCTTGTCAAGCGCTGCCCATCGCTGCCCGGCGTCGCCGTTGCCCTTGCCCTTGTTCGACGTGCTGGTGCCTGACATGGTGCCTCCCGCAACGACAGACCGCGTCAGGGCGCCCGGCCGGCACCCCGGCGTGCCGTTTCCTCGCCCTCACTAATACAGACGCTGCGGAAGCGACTCAGGGCTTAAATTCAATGTAACGAGATGGCAACTCTTCGCAATGAGTCCGGGCAAGCGGCGGTTTACCCGGTGCCGCTTACCCGGACCGCGCGCGTCATTGGTACCGCAGGATCACCGCGGTCGTGGTGCTGGAGGTGAACGACTTCCTGGTGAAGCCGACCGCCAGCGCGGCGGTCGACCCGTGCGCCGCCGCGGCGGCGAACAGGCTGAGGTGCGCCGGGCTGTAGGGCAGCGTGACGGCGTGCAGGGAGCCGCCGGACCATTGCTGCATGCTCGACTCGCCCTGGCCGATGACCACCGGGATCCAGAGGCCGCCGTGTCCGTCGGGGACGACCGCGACTGGACCTCCGAGGGAGGAGTTCAGCGCCAGCCGGCTCCACGAAGAGCCGTTGTAGTGCAGCAGCACGAGCGGTCCGCCCTCGTCCTGGCGGCCGCCTGAGGCGATCGCGTAGACGCTGCTCGACGACGCAGCGTAGATGCCGGCCACGAAGGAATGGCTGAGCTGGGTGTTCTTCGGCAGCAGGCTCTTCACCGAGGTCTTCTTCCAGGAGCTGCCGTTCCAGTGGGCGACGTTCGTCCCGCCGTATGCCCAGATATTGCCCGACGACAGCGCGCTCGCTCCGTTCAGCCCCGACCCCGAGCTCACCTTGGTCCAGGTCGAGCCGTTGTAATGCCAGGTTCCGATGTCGGGCGCGAACGACTGCCCGAAAACCCAGACATCGGTCGGGCTGAGCGCGAGACCGGAATTGATCACCTTGCCGAAGCTCTTGACCACGGACCAGCTGGTGCCGTTATAGCGAAGCACCTTGCCCTTGAAGGTGAACGCCCAGACATTGGACGAGGACGACGACGAGGCGTAGCTCACGTCGTCGCCCTTGGTGTCGGGGAAACTGCTCTTGGTCCAGCTCGACCCGTTGAAGTGGTAGGCGCCTGGCGCGCCGGTGCCGGCCAGCTCGAAAGCCCACGCGTTGGTCGAACTTGTCGCGGTCACCGCCGTGAAGCCCGGCGAGTTGGACCCGCTGACCTTGAACACCGCCTGCCACGACGCAGAGCGCGGCACGTGCTGGCCGCCAGGCGCCGCGCACGCGGCGGCGGCCGGCCCGGCGGCGAGCAGGCAGCCGAGTGCCGTGGCAGCCAGAATCGTCGCAGGTCTGAACTTGGGCATGGTGAGTTCCCTCCCGGCGGAAAGCACGTGAACGGCGGGTGCGAAGGCCAGCGACTATCGCACCACACCGCCGCGCGGCGCACAAGATCGGCCGGGCCGGCGCGGCGATGTCAGGGCGACCCCTCGATCGGGCCGCCGGCGGTTAGATCCGCTGCCAGGCTTCGGTGAGGACGCTGCGCAGGATCTGCTCCATCTCGTCGAAGTGCTCCTGGGTGCAGGTCAGCGGCGGGGAGAGCTGGATCACCGGGTCCCCGCGGTCGTCGGCGCGGCAGATCAGGCCTGCGTGGTAGAGGGCGTGGGACAGGAAGCCGCGGAGCAGCCGCTCGGACTCGTCGTCGCTGAATGTCTCGCGGGTGACCTTGTCCTTGACCATCTCGATGCCGTAGAAGTAGCCGTCGCCCCTGATGTCGCCGACGATCGGCAGGTCGTTCAGCTTCTCCAGGGTGGCGCGGAACGCGCCCTCGTTGGCCCGGACGTGGGCGAGCAGGTCTTCCTTCTCGAACACGTCCAGGTTGGCCAGCGCGACGGCGCAGGAGACCGGGTGGCCGGCGAAGGTCACGCCGTGCAGGAACGACGTTTCGTCCCGCAGGTAAGGCTCCATCAGCCGGTCGCTCACGACCATGCCGCCGAGCGGCGCATACCCGGACGTGACGCCCTTGGCGAAGGTGATCACGTCGGGCTGGTAGCCGTAGCGGTCGCTGCCGAACATGTAGCCGAGCCGGCCGAACGCGCAGATCACCTCGTCGGAGACGAGCAGCACGCCGTACCTGTCGCAGATCTCGCGCACGCGCCCGAAATAGCCGGGCGGCGGCGGGAAGCAGCCGCCGGAGTTCTGCACCGGCTCGACGAAGACGGCGGCGACCGTCTCCGGGCCCTCGCGCAGGATCGCGCGCTCGATCTCGTCGGCGGCCCAGGTACCGAACGCGGTGATGTCATCGGCGACGAACGACGGCGCCCGGTAGAAGTTCGTGTTGGGCACCCGTACCCCGCCCGCCGGCAGCGGCTCGAAGGGCGGCTTGATGTCCGGCAGGCCGGTGATCGCCAGCGCGCCGTGCGTGGTGCCGTGGTAGGCGATGTACCGGCTCAGCACCTTGTACCTGGCAGGCTCGCCGGTCAGCTTGAAGTACTGCTTGGCCATCTTCCACGCGGACTCGACGGCCTCCGAGCCGCTCGTGGTGAAGAACACCCGGTTCAGGTCGCCCGGCGCGTAGCCGGCCAGCCGCTCGGCGAGTTCGACGGCGCGCGGGTGCGCGTAAGACCACAGCGGATAGTAGGCAAGCTCGGCGGCCTGCCTGGCGGCAGCCTCGGCCACCTCGGCCCTGCCGTGGCCGATCTGGCTGACGAACAGGCCAGACAGGCCGTCCAGGTAGCGCTTGCCGTGCTGATCGTAGACGTACTGCCCGACGCCGCGCACAATCGTCGGAACGTCCGCGTCCTCGAACGTTGAATGCCTGGTGAAGTGCAGCCACAGATGCCGCTTCGCCGCTTCCTGCAGTCGCGCGTGGTCGTAGGCCGGTGTGCCGCTCATCTGGTCCCCCAGTGGTAGGTCTGCTTGCGCAGCTTCAGGTACACGAAGGTCTCCGTGGCCGTCACGCCCGGCAGCGAGCGCACTTGGCCGAGTATCTCCAGCAGGTGGTCGTCGTCGGCACAGACGACCTCGATCAGGAGGTCAAACGAGCCGGCCGTTATCACCACATAGTCGATCGCCTCCATACCCGCCAGCACGTCGGCCATTCGCTCAAGGTCGCCCGTGCAGCGGATGCCGATCATGGTCTGGCGGCGGAACCCGAGCGACATCGGATCGGTGACGGCCACGATCTGCATCGCCCCGAGCTCGATCAGCCGCTGTACCCGCTGGCGCACCGCGGCCTCGCTCAGCCCGACCGCCTTGCCGATCGCGGCGTACGAGCGCCGCCCGTCCTGCTGCAGCTGCTCGATGATGTTCCTGGAGACCGTGTCCAGCGCGACCGGTGCCTGCTGCCGGTCCCGGCCGCCGGGCCGGTCAGGCGGTTCGGCAGGGATTCCCGCAGCCCGCAGGTGTGCCATCCGCTCCGCCTCCTCGCGCCACCATGCTGTCATGCGACTACCGTATTCTGTCAACTGATTTCGTTGTAACTGTGCCCTGTGAGTACTGAATCACTTGTGAGACGCCTGGTTTCATGCAAAAGTCGTAGCCCAGCCAGAGAACGCCCACGAGCGGGAGGCGCACATGCAGCTGCTGCGGAACTTCGTCAACGGGCAGTTCACCGACGCGGCTAGCGGTGCCGCCAGCGACGTGGTAGACCCGAGCAGCGGCGAGGCGTACGCGCGCGCGCCGGTGTCGGACGCCGCGGACGTGGACGCCGCGCTGCGCGCCGCCGCCGCGGCGTTCGAGGGGTGGCGGGACGCCACGCCGGCCGACCGGAGCCTCGCGCTGCTGCGGTTCGCCGCCGCGATCGAGGCCCGGACCGAGGACCTGGTCGCCGCCGAGAGCAGGAACACGGGCAAGCCGGTGGCCATGACCAGGACCGACGAGGTGCCGCCGCTCGCCGACGAGCTGCGCTTCTTCGCCGGCGCCGCCCGGGTGCTCGAGGGCAGGTCCGCGGGGGAGTACCTGGCAGATCATACGTCCATGATCCGCCGCGAGCCGGTCGGCGTCTGCGCGCAGGTCACGCCGTGGAACTACCCGATGATGATGGCGGTATGGAAGTTCGCTCCCGCGCTCGCCGCGGGCAACACGGTGGTGCTCAAGCCGTCCGACACCACGCCGGTGTCCACCCTGCTGCTCGCCGAGATCGCCGCTGATATCTTCCCGCCAGGCGTGTTCAACGTGATCTGCGGCGACCGGGACACCGGCCGGGCCCTGGTTGGCCACGAGATACCGCAGATGGTCTCGATCACCGGATCGGTCCGCGCCGGGATCGAGGTGGCGCAGGCGGCCGCCGCCGGGCTCAAGCGGGTGCACCTGGAGCTCGGCGGCAAGGCGCCGGTACTGGTGTTCGACGACGCGGACGCCGAGCGCGCCGCGCGGCAGATCGTCGAGGCGGGCTACTACAACGCGGGCCAGGACTGCACCGCGGCCACCAGGGTGATCGCGGGCCCCAAGGTGGCCGGTCACCTGGCCGACGCGCTGGCCGGCCTCGCGGTGCAGGTCAAGACCGCCGGCCCGGACGACCCCGACGCCTACTACGGGCCGCTCAACAACCTGGCGCAGCTGGCCCGGGTGGCCGGGTTCGTGGACCGGGCCCCCGATCACGCGCAGGTGCTGGCCGGCGGCCGGCGGGTCGGCGACCGCGGTTACTTCTACGCCCCGACCGTGGTGTCCGGGCTGCGCCAGGACGACGAGATGATCCAGGAGGAGATCTTCGGGCCGGTGGTCACCGTGCAGCGGTTCACCTCCGAGCAGGAGGCGGTGGCCTGGGCGAACGGGGTGAAGTACGGCCTGGCCGCCAGCGTGTGGACCCGCGACCACGGCCGGGCCATGCGGGTCGCGCGGCTGCTCGACTTCGGCGCGGTCTGGATCAACACGCACATACCGTTCGTGTCCGAGATGCCGCACGGCGGCTTCAAGCACTCCGGCTACGGCAAGGACCTGTCGGTCTACGGCTTCGAGGACTACACCAGGATCAAGCACGTGATGAGCTATATCGGCGAGTAGCTCGTGGCCGCGGCGGGCCGTGCGCGGGACGGTGACCCCGATGGGTCCGTTATGTATGTGTATTGAGTATTCTGGACCCGATTCGAGGGAACCGGACACCGGGGCGGACCGCATCCATGAACGCACCCATCCGCGCCCTCGCGGGGGCCAGCGACGTGCCGTACTGGCTGGACGATCCGCGGGCGCCCGAGCCGCTGCCGCCGCTTGACGGCGCCGACGAGGCCGGCCTCGCCGTGATCGGCGGCGGCTTCAGCGGGCTCTGGACGGCGCTGCTCGCCAAGGAGCGCGACCCGCGCCGGAACGTGGTGCTGGTCGAGGGACGCCGGGTAGCCTGGGCCGGCACCGGCCGCAACGGCGGGTTCTGCGCAGCGACCATCACCCACGGGCTGGCCAACGGGATGGCGCGGTTCCCCGGCGAGATCGCCGCGCTTGAGCGGATCGGCCGGGAGAACCTGGACCAGATCGAGCAGGCCGTGACCAGGTACGGGATCGACTGCGACTTCGCCAGGACCGGCGAGCTCGCGGTAGCCACGCAGCGGTGGCAGCTCGACGGCCTGGCCGAGGCCGCGCGGGCGGCGGCGGACCTCGGCCTGCGGGTGGACCTGCTGGACGCCGGGGAGATCAGGCTGCAGCTCAACTCGCCGACCTACCTCGGCGGGCTCTGGGACCGCCGCGGCTGCGCGACGGTCGACCCGGCCAGGCTGGCGTGGGGCCTGCGACGTGCCTGCCTCGCGGCCGGGGTGCGGATCTACGAGCACACCCCGGTCCGGTCGATCGGCGAGGCCCCGGGCCGCGGCGGCAGGCTCGCGCTCGCGACCCCGCGCGGCACGGTGCTGGCCGACCGGGTGGCGCTGGCGGCGGGCGCGTTCGCCCCGCTGCTGCGGCGGCTGCGTTACTACCTGGTCCCGGTCTACGACTACGTGCTGACGACCAGGCCGCTGACCGCGCCCCAGCTCGCCAGCATCGGCTGGCAGAACCGGCAGGGCGTCGGTGACAGCGGCAACCAGTTCCACTACTACCGGCTGACCGCGGACAACCGGATCCTGTGGGGCGGCTACGACGCGGTGCACTACTACGGCAGCAAGATCGCGGCCAGGCTGGACCAGAGCCCGCGCACGTTCGGCACCCTGGCGGCGCACTTCTACGCGACGTTCCCGCAGCTCGACGGGCTGGAGTTCAGCCACGCCTGGGGCGGGGTGATCGACACCTGCTCCCGGTTCTGCGCGTTCTTCGGCACCGCGAAGGGCGGCAGGCTCGGCTACGTCGCCGGGTACACGGGCCTTGGCGTCGGCGCGTCCCGGTTCGGCGCCAACGTGGTGCTCGACCTCCTGGCCGGCCAGCCCACCGAGCTCACCGAGCTGGCCATGGTCAGGACCAAGCCGCTGCCGTTCCCGCCCGAGCCGGTCCGCTCCGCCGGGATCGGGCTGACCCGCTGGTCGCTGGCGCGCGCGGACGCGAGCGACGGTCACCGCAACGCCTGGCTGCGCGCGCTCGACGGCATCGGCCTCGGCTTCGATTCCTGACGCCGGCCGGCGTCGCCGCCAACTGTTCAGGCCGGCTTTCGCGAATGGTCATATTTGCGCAACTGACCGGGCGCTCCTTGTCGTTAAGTTCCTCTGGTCGCCGTTTCGGCGGCGCCCTGCCATGGACAAGGAGATCGGATGCAACTGCGCAGATTCCACGCCATCGCCGGCGCGGTGGCGCTGGTGGTCGCCGGCGCGGCCGGGGCCGGCACGGCAGCGGCCGCCGCCGGCGGCCGCCCGGCCGGCCACGGCCATGATTTTCCTGACACGAGGACGCCGATCCGGCACCTCGTGGTGATCTTCGACGAGAACGTGTCGTTCGACCACTACTTCGGCACCTATCCGTTCGCGGCTGACCTGCCGGGTGAGACGCCGTTCCACGCCTCGCCGAACACCCCGTCGGTGAACGGCCTGTACTCGACCGCCACCCCGAACGGGCCGAGCGGGCCGCTGCTGACCGCGAACCCGAACGGCGCCAACCCGATGCGGCTCAGCCCGAACGACCCGCTGACGTGCGACCAGGACCATGCCTACACGGCCGAGCAGAGCGCCGCCGACCACGGCGCCGAGGACGCTTACCCGGCGAACACCGGATTCAACGAGACGCTGGCGCAGTGCCTGGCCGGGTTCGACTACAAGGGCTCGCCCGAGCCGGTGCCGAGCGGCGCGAGCAGCAACCCGGCCGTGCTCGACTACTACGACGGCAACACGGTCACCGCGCTGTGGAACTACGCGCAGCACTACGCGATGAGCGACAACGCCTACGGGACCACCTACGGCCCGTCCACGCCGGGCGCGCTCAACGTCACCGCGGCGCAGACCTACGGCGCGATCTGCGGTCCGTCGTCGGCCACGATCAACGACTCGCCGTGCGCCGCGCCGCCCGGCCTGAATATCTCGGACCCGGCGTCGTCGAACATCACCACCAGCCCGTCCGGGCCGACCTCGGTGGCCGACCAGCCGCCGGCCGGGCCGGGCACCACCTACAGCGATGCCGACCCCCTGTTCGACATCTGCACCTACATGCCGTCGGCCGACGGCGGCGACGGGCGCGCGCCTGCCAGCGCCGTGGAGATGGGCGGCAACAACATCGGCGAGGAACTCACCACGGCGGACATCACGTGGGGCTGGTTCCAGGGCGGGTTCGACGACGGCTACGTGCCGGGCCGCCACACCACGCCACCGACGACCGCGCAGATCTGCTCGGAAACGCATCAGAACGTGGGCGGCAGCACGGACATCGACTACAACCCGCACCACGAGCCGTTCGAGTACTACGCGTCCACCGCCAACCCGATGCACCTGCCGCCCACCTCGGTCGGGATGATCGGGCAGTCCGACCAGGCGGACCACCAGTACGACATCGCCGACTTCTGGGCCGCCGCCGACTCCGGCAACCTGCCCGCAGTGTCCTACCTCAAGGCACCCGACTACCAGGATGGCCACGCCGGCTATTCGGACCCGATCGACGAGCAGAACTGGCTGGTCTCCACCATCAACCATCTCCAGTCGCTGCCGACCTGGCGGTCCACCGCGGTCATCGTCACCTGGGATGACTCCGACGGCTGGTACGACCACGTGCTGGCGCCGATCCTGACCCAGTCGCAGACCACGCTGGACACGCTGACCGGGACCGGCCAGTGCGGCAGCTCGGCGGCGCTCGTGCCGCAGAGCACCTCTAGCCAGCCTGAGCAGGGGCGGTGCGGGCTCGGCCCGAGGCTGCCGTTCCTGGTCATCTCGCCGTGGGCCAAGTACAACTACGTCGACAGCTCGGTGATCGACCAGAGCTCGGTGGTGAAGTTCATCGAGTACAACTGGCAGCTCCCGGCCATGGGCAACGGCGCGGCCGACACCATGGCCGGCTCGATCGCCCCCATGTTCGACTTCTCCGGGCCGCAGCGGTCGAGGCTGTTCCTGCGGCCGTCGACCGGCACGGTGGAGTCGAGAAGGTAACCGGGGAACCTAGCCAGAGAAGGCGGGCAACGCGGGCCGCCCGGTGCCGTCGCGCTACGGTACCGGGCGGTCGCCGCCTTCGGCCAGGCTGGCGAGCGCCTGCCTGGCGGTCGCCAGCGCCTCGGCCGCCCGCTCCGAGTCCGCTCGCTTCCTGGCGGCGCGCTCGTGCGCGTCGGCCAGTTGCCGTTCCATAACCTGCACGAGGGCGTCGTGCTCCTTGGCCTCCGCCGCCGCCCTGGCGGCGCGTTCGGTCGCCGTGGCGACCGCCAGCCTGGCGCTCTCGATCGCGGCGCGCCGCTCCCGCTCCCGCCGCTCCCGGTCCCGCTGCCCGGCGTCGGCCTCCGCCGCGCCGCCGGCCCCG
>Ga0335078_10006010_pt1 | contig 17968 bp, 18 predicted proteins | sample Lox_Sample_32_FD_206711 | JGI IMG/M metagenome (GOLD analysis project Ga0335078, IMG submission 206711) | Soil microbial communities from Loxahatchee National Wildlife Refuge, Florida, United States - Lox_Sample_3.2 | ecosystem: Environmental > Terrestrial > Soil > Wetlands | place: USA... | reverse complement strand
CCACGGATGAACTGGACCCCTTCTTCGAGGACCTTGTGGTAGAACTCCTCGTACATTTTTCCCTGGGCCCGCATGTCGATATAGAAGTTATAGACCTGGGCGCCCGTGTGGTCCTTCACCAGGTGGGCAAACTTCAAGGCGGACATGCAGCATACCCGGGAGCACCACACGTTCGTGTTCTCGTCGCGGGAGCCCACGCAGTGGATGACCGCCACGGCCTTCGGATGCGTGCCATCCCTAAGAATCACTTCTCCTCCCGTGGGGCCCGATGCGCTCGTGAGCCTCTCCACCTCGAGACCCGTGTAGACATTGGGGTACTTGCCGTAGCCATAGTAGGGGAGCCTCGATGCGTCGAACGTCTTGTAGCCCGTGGCGACGATAATGGTGCCCACGTCGACCTCCACGGTCTCTTCTTTCTGCTCGAAATCGATGGCCTTCCGGTCGCAGGCCTCGGCGCACGTCTTCTTGCACTTCCCCGTCTTGAGCTGGATGCATCGATCGGGATCTATCACCACGACCTGGGGCGCGGCTTGGGCGAAGGGCAGATAGATGGGCTTTCGCTTGCCGAGCCCCATCTGGAACTCGTCGGGGAATTTCGCCTCTTTGTAAGTACATGCATCGACGCACTGGAGGCAGCCCACGCAGAGCTCCTCGTTGATATAGCGTGGTTTTTTCTTTATGGCTACCTTGTAGTTCCCTATGTATCCGGATACGTGTGCTACCTCGCTGTTCGTGAGGAGGGTGATGTTGGGATGCCGACCGGCATCCATCATCTTTGGTCCGAGAATTCAGGTGCTGCAGTCGAGGGTGGGGAATGTCTTGTCGAGCTGGGCCATGTGGCCCCCGATGGAGGGCTGCCGCTCCACGAGGTAGACCCTGTAGCCCGCATCGGCTATGGTGAGCGCCGACTGGATCCCGGCGATGCCGCCGCCCACCACGAGGGCAGCGGGGGTCACGGGCTCGGTGCGGGAGAAGAGCTCTTCCTGGAGGAGGGCCCTCGAGACCGCGGCGCGGACCAATCGCTTGGCCTTGGCCGTGGCCAGGTCTTTGCTCTTGATCACCCACGAGACGTGCTCCCTGATGTTCACCATGGCGAAATAGAACGGGTTGAGCCCTGCCTTTGCCACGGCCCTCTGAAAGGTCGCCTCGTGCATTCTGGGCGAGCAGGAGGCAACCACGACGCGCTCCAGGTTCAGCTCGCCGATGTCCTGCCGAATGAGCTGCTGGCCGGGCTCGGAGCAGACATATCTGTATTCCCTCGCTACCACCACACCGGGCAGGCCGGAGGCAAATTCGACGACCGATTGCACATCGACCGTGGCCGCGATGTTCGTGCCGCAGTCGCATACGTAGACGCCGACTCTTGGTATCCCGTTCTTCGCACTCATGGCTCCTCTAACCTCCTATGGACGCCTTCTTATACGGCACAAAAAGCCGCTGTAATCCCAATTCCCTCTCGGGAATGGCAAAAGAGAGACCGACCAATTGCGTGAAAAAGGCGACAGGCATGCGCACGCTCGCCTGGAAGCTCGCGTTCATCCCCGGCTGGAAGCACTCGAGGCCGAACTGGCACAGGGGGCAGGTGGTGGCAACGAGGTCGGCCCCCCGCCTCGAAGCTTCTCTCAGGATGAGGTAGTTGAGACGGAGGCCCACCTCTCTGATAGTGCCGACAAGGCTGCCGCCGCAGCACCTCGTCTTCATGGGCCAGTCAAGGGGCGTTCCCCCAATCGCGGCGACGAGGGTATCGAGGCTCGCGGGAACCTGCTGGTTGTCGAAGGCTGCGTATGGGCGAACGATCTGGCAGCCGTAGTAGCAGGCGACCCTGGCCCCGAGGGGAGATTTCACCGCCTCCTTGATCCTCTCCACGCCTACGTCGTTTATGAGCACGTCAAGGGGATGGCGGACCTGTACCCTGCCTGAATACGTGAGGGAAGCGTCGCTCAAGCCCCTTTCCACCCTCCTCCGTATGTCGGCGTTCTCCGCAAGGTAGCGCTGGGTCTTGAGGGTGCCTGCGTAGCATGCGGAGCAGGGGGCGATGAGCTGGACCATGCCGTTTGGCGCCGGCTCGCCCTGGCTCTCCGCGAGAGCGAGGTTCCTCGCCGACAGGGCGAAGGATTTCACCTCATCGACCGCCATATAGGCAGTGGCGCCGCAGCAGTTCCAGTCGCGGAGCTCTTCCAGAGGGACCTTGAGTGCCGAAAAGACTGCCTTCAGGGATTCCTCATAGGGCTTTCCGGTGCTCTTCAGGGAACAGCCTGGGTAGTAGAGGTACTTCATCTCGCTTCCTCCTCAAGAGGTCTTTTCAACGCCCCGCAGGAGCGTGCGGAGCTGCTCTTTGTTCTCGATCCCCTGTTCGACGAGACCCATTCTCCCCGTGGTGAAGAGCTTCATGCCGAGACGGGAGTATTTGAGCAGATTGAGAAAATGGGTTCTCCAGGCGATGCCGATCATCAGCTTGCCTTCGCTGTTTCTTCCGTTCTTTGCGACCTGCTTGAAGAACTCCTCGGCCATGATGGGAACGCTGAAATTCTTCGGGTAGAGATGCCTCGCGATGGCTATCTGCTTAAGGGCATACATGATGTCGGTGAGCTTGATCTGCTGGGGGCAGTCGACCGTGCACTGGTAGCACGAGGCGCAGAGCCAGATGGTGGAGCTCGTGAGCACCTCCTGCTCGAACCCCTCGCGGACCATCTGGATGATCCTGCGGGGGGCGTAGTCCATATAGTGGCTCACCGGGCAGGTACCCGAGCAAGTCCCACACTGGATGCAGGCAAAGAGCTTCTCGCCGTGCGCTTTTTGTGCCACCTCCTCTCCAAACTGCGGGTTCAGCTCGGATTCGAACTTCATGACCTTCTGAACTTCGTAGACAAGGGCGGGACGGGTCCCCGCCTTGTCAGCCGGGCCGTACGGCCTCGCGGTCGGACTGCTCATCTGCGCACCCTCCTCGATTTCATGTCGTTTAGCGCATCCGGCATGGGGACATGCCTAATGATCGTGCCGGGAGACCTGATCCTGCGCCGGGTGAGATTCTTCTGTCCTACCGCTGACTCCCCGTCGCACATCCTGTGGCTTTTGTGCATGGACACACAATCCGTGTAGATGGTTCCATTATAAAATAACGTGCCATTTTGTCAACCGAAATTGTGCGCCTGTGTCTCGTAAGTACCTGTTATCTAAGGGGTGTTGAAAGCGCAGAGATAGTGAACATTTTCACATTAGCTCTTCCAAAAGTCCGAAAATGATTGTTTTCACATAAAAGGTTTGCTCATATCGGCCTCTTTTCTGGATATTGCTTGTGCCTGTGATCACAATATACCCGGAAAAAAACCTCAAGTTCCACGATTTCACAAGTATCATCCTCTTGGGGATGCAAGATTCGCGGGAAGGGATTTTTTTCCGAAAGCGGCCTTGTCTTCTTCCTGTCTCCCTCGGCGGCCCTTCGCCTTCGCTCTCCGTGCCGTGCATGGTTCCCCGCCTTTCTCTTTCCGGCACGCTTTCGTGAGAACAACTGCCCTCGTTGGCGCTCGACTTTCCGGAAAATCATCAGGCTCTGTTGGAGGCTCCGGCGTTGACACCTGGATTTGGACGTGGTAGCGTTGTTTGTGATTTGTCTTCTTTTGTACTCTTCTGTGTGCACGTCACAAAAGGACCCGCAAAGAGAGAGCCCGTTCCAAAGGATCCACTCGTGACCCCCCGAAGAATCCTCGTCCTCGGCCTCGGCAACACCATTTTGGGTGACGACGGCGTCGGTATCCTTGTGGTGCGGGAGATGAGGAAAACGTGGAGGGAACTCCCTCATGTCGAATGCATGGAAGCGAGTCTGGGAGGTATGGTGCTCCTCGACCTCGTGGCCGGGTTCGACAACTTGATCGTCATCGATGCCATAATGACGGATGATGCGAATCCGCCGGGGTTCGTCTACGAGCTCGCACCAGGTGACCTGGGGGATGCGGTACGGCCGTACGCGTCCCATGTTCTGGACCTCCAAACCGCGCTGGAGCTCGGTAAGAGGCTGGGACGGAAGATGCCGTCAACCGTGAAGATATTCGCCGTCAAAATTGAGGACAATGGTATTTTCAGGGAGGGCCTCACGCCTCCTGTGGCTGGAGTGCTCCCCGGACTTGCGAGGCGCGTGATGGCCGATATCGGGGAGGTCTAAGGCTCCTCACCATGCGAGGGAAATCTCTCTCCCATTTCCCGGCCCCGCTCTTGCAAAGAGAGATTAGTTGGGAGACGGCCGTCGTTGACAATTACGGCCGCCCCGTGCTATTTTTTCGTGATTAATTTCACGTTACTTGGCCGCCCCTCATGGCCGTGGTCGTCGCAGACCGAGGACGCATGAGCAGGACAGGGCCATCCGACGACGCTGAAAGCCGCACGGGGAGCAGATTATTTTCGTAAAAGGACGGGAACAGCCATGACCTTGCGGGATGTTCAGGATATCCTTGAAGCCAAGGTTCTCTACGGCGAGCAAATGCTGGACAGAGAGGTGAAAACCGGATTTGCGTGCGACCTCGTGAGCGAGATGCTTGCTTTCGCAACCTCGGGCACGCTGCTCATCACATCGCTGGCGAATCCTCACGTTATTCACACGGCAGAGGTGATGGACGCGGTGGGCGTGATCTTCGTCGGCGGAAAGGAGGTCAATTCATCCATGTTCAAGGCGATCACCAGCAGCAAGATTCCCGTGCTCGCCACCGACCATCTCTTATTCAAGTCCTGTGGGCTTCTTTTTCAGCACGGGATCCAGGGAGCAAAGCGAGGACTTCCTCAGTGACCGAAACGGCGGCCCGTGGTGATGACCCTCGTCTCGTCATAGAATACGCCATCGATGAGAAAGATTTTCTCATGGCGGGAGAGTCTGCGTCGAAAACCAAGAAGGCGCTGCAGCAGTTGGGCCTGAAGCCCGAGGTGGTGAAGAACACCGCCATCATCGTTTATGAAGCGGCTATGAACGTGGTGATCCACGCGAATCACGGAAGGCTCAAGATCACCATCGTGCCGGGAGAGGTTTTCATTCTCACGGAAGATGTGGGGCCCGGCATTCCCGACATCGACCTTGCCATGCAAGAGGGGTATTCGACGGCACCTCAGGAAATACGGGAGATGGGATTCGGGGCAGGGATGGGCCTGCCGAACATCAAACACTGTTCAAACGACTTGAAGATCAAGTCCGAGCCCGGGGTCGGCACTACCCTGGAGGCAAGGATCTATCTGACGCAGAAAGAGGATGTCCGGCGGGACGAGAGGTGACACATATGCCTCACTACTTTCATTCGGTCAAGCTTGATGAAGAAAAATGCAAGGGATGTACGAGCTGCATCAAGCGCTGCCCCGTCGAAGCCATCAGGGTGCATCACGGCAAGGCGAGGATCATAGAGGAGCGCTGCATCGACTGCGGGGAGTGCATCCGCTGTTGCCCCAACCACGCCAAGGTTGGGCTCACCGATTCCCTGGAGAGGCTGGCAGACTTCGACCATAAGATTGTCCTGCCTGCACCGTCTTTCTTCGGCCAATTCCGTGAAGAAAAGAGCATCGAGAAGATACTGGCAGGCTTTCTGCGCCTTGGCTTCGATGAAGTCTTCGAAGTGGCACTGGCGGCAGAGGTGGTGAGCTACATGGTGCGCGGCTACCTCGAGACCCGGAAGTACAAGAAGCCCCTTATCTCGGGAGCATGCCCGGCAATCCTACGCCTCATGCAGATGCGTTTTCCGGACCTGCTGCAGCAAGTGGCGCCGATCATGACCCCTATGGAGGTAGCAGCGCGGCTCGCAAAGCAGGACGCGGCCGAAAGGACCGGGATACCCTACGACCGCATCGGCGCATTCTTCATCTCGCCGTGCCCCGCAAAGGTGACGGAAGTCAGGCAGCCTCTCAACGTGAAGAAATCGGCGGTGGACGGCGTCATAGGGGCCTCGGTGATTTACAAGGAACTGGTTAAGCAGATCAACGATGTGAAAGGCGATGCAGAGGAGCTTCATCGGGCAACGAGCAGAGGCATCGCCTGGGGCTATCTCACGGGCGAATCGAGGGCCATAGGGTCGCCTTCCACGCTCTCCACCGGAGGCATCCAGAACGCGGTGAGCATCTTCGAGGAGATAGAGCGCGGCGGCCTGGAGGACGTCGACTTCATCGAGGTGCAGGCGTGCGAAGGGGGATGCGTCGGCGGTCCCCTCAATATCCAGAACCTCTTTGTGGCAAGGGTGAACTTGAAGAACCTGGTTGCCAAGAACCGGACAAAGGAACCCTATTTCAACGATAAACGTCTTTTTGAATTCTTCGAGCAGGACGATTTTTGGTCCAAGCAGCGCGTGGAGCCAAGGCCCATCATGGTCCTCGACGAAGATGTCTCCAAGGCATTGGTAAAGATGGCACGGCTCGACGAGATCACCGCCACCCTTCCCGGTCTCGATTGCGGTGCGTGCGGCTCCCCCAATTGCAGGGCCCTGGCCGAGGATATCATTCGCGGTCTCGCCTTCGATACCGATTGCGTCGTAGAGCTGCGGGAGAGGGTGAAGACCCTTGCCGAGCAAATAGTCGACCTTGCGAGGAAACTGCCCCAGTCCCTGTCCAGTGGGTCCTCGAAAGAGAAAGAGCCTTCGCCTGAAAAAGTAGATGGGGGAGAAGGGATATGACGGTTCGTGAGCTTGCAGAGGCCCTGAAATTGGAGATTCTGACTGGCGAGACGGGCCTTGGCCAGAGAGTGGAACATGGCTACGTATCGGATCTCCTTTCCGATGTCATTGGGAACGCCCTGGAGAACTCGGTGTGGATCACCGTGCAGCGTCACGTCAATATCCTGGGCGTGGCCAAGCTAAAGAACATCGTCGCCATCATCACGCCTCGCAGCCTGAAGATCGAAGAGGAGCTGATCGAGCGAGCCCGGGCGGAAGGAATCGCGCTCCTCCGGAGCGAATGGGCCGCTTTCGAGGTTGTCGGGATGGTATACGCAATCCTGATGAAGGCTTAAAGGGTGCCTCTATTCTCCTGTGATTTCCATATACACTCGACCCTTTCTCCATGCTCCAGCCTCGACATGTCTCCGCGGGCCATTGTGCGGCGGGCCGGAGAAGTGGGTCTCGACATAATCGCCATCACCGATCACAACATGGCGGAAAATGGTCAATATGCAGCCGCCGCAGCCGGCTCATCCCGTCCCGTCGTGCTGTTTGGGATGGAGCTCCAGACCATCGAAGAAGTCCACCTGCTCATCCTCTTCCCCGATTTCGCGACAGCCATGGAGATGCAGGGGATCGTGTACGACCTCCTTCCCCCTGTCGAGAACGATCCTGACTACTTCGGCGACCAGGTAGTGGTCGACGGGAACGATACCATCATCCGCTTCGAAAAGAAGCTTCTCCTCAATTCATCGGCCCTTTCCGTAAATGACGCTGCGGCATGGGCCCACGCCCATGGAAGCCTCGTCATCCCGTCCCACATAGAGAGCCCCACGTACGGCATCGTCACGCAGCTCGGCTTCGTCACGGAGAATGTCCCCTTCGATGCCTTGGAGGTGGCGAACGAGGGTCGGCTCGACGCGGTCCTACCCTTCATCCTGGCCAAGGACCTTCCCCTGGTCACCTTTTCGGATGCCCATTATCTGACGGACATCGGAAAGAAACGGATAAAGCTCTCCTGCGAAGAGCCGACGTTCGCGGAAGTGGCCGGGGCCCTCCACTGCTTCGGTAACACGGCCCGTAGCCGCGAGAAGAGGGCCGGAGAGTCCCCCCCATGATGCTCGAGCACTTGACTGACCACATTATGGACATTGCCATGAACTCGGTAAGGGCCGGCGGCAGGAACATCTTCATCGACGTTGTCTCGAAGAAAGAAAACAACCTTCTCACCCTTACGATTACCGATGACGGGGTAGGCATGACGGAAGACGTTGCCCGCGCCGCCATGGACCCCTTCTTCTCCACAAAGGAGAAAAAGGAGATAGGCCTGGGCATTCCCCTGCTCCAGGGGGCGACTGAAATCTGCGGCGGCGACTTTTCGCTTAGGACCGCTCCCGGCAGAGGGACAACCGTGCAGGCGGCCTTTGCCCTTGACCATCCGGACCTGCCTCCTGTGGGAAACTTGAAGGAGACGATTCTTCTGCTCTGTGTCACCAATCCGGAGGTACGCTTCGTCTTCCGATACCGGGACGACCACAAGGAGTTCCTCCTCGATACCAGGGAGATCCACGAGCTGCTGGACGGGGTCCCGATCAACCATCCGGAGGTGATCGACTTCCTCCAAAGGTACCTGGACGAGCACTTATGAGGAAAGACATGGTTCACATCGTGATGCTAGTGATGCATTTCGCATACCATATATTGCATACAATTGAAGGTTGACTCGGATCGAACAATTTTGTTAAATTATTCACAACGGAGGTGGCTTATGAATTTGGACGAGCTGAAGGCGATAAGGGAAAAGGCGAAGAAAGACATCCAGCTGCGACAGAAGGAGGCCCGCATCAAAATTGTCGTAGGCATGGGGACGAGCGGCATAGCCTCCGGGGCCCGCGAGGTCTTGAAGTCGTTTGTCGACGAGATCGCGAAGAGAAACCTCGTGGACGTCATGGTGACGCAGACCGGGGAAAAAGGGTTTGCATCCCAGGAGCCTATGATAGAAGTGCTGGAGGAGGGTAAGCCTGGCATCCTCTACGGCAACATGGATGCCCAAAAAGCCAAAAAGGTGGTGGCGGAACATGTGGTGAACGGCAACCCCGTCCTTGAATATGTTATCGAAACGACATGAGGAGGGTGAGCATTGGACAGACCAGCGATTGTGAGGAAATTCGGACCTGAGCTTCGCAACATCCTTTATATACTCCACGAATTGCAGGACAGGAACCCGCAGCACTACGTAGCCAAAGAGGATATCCAGGCCTGTGCCGAATACCTGAACGTGCCGTACAGCTATGTGCACGGCGTAGCCACCTTCTACACGATGTTCAGCCTGGCGCCCCGGGGGCGCAATATCATCAGGCTCTGCGATTCGCCGCCGTGCCATCTCATGGGTTCCACATCCGTTCTCGATTACCTGAAGGGCAGGCTTGGGATCGACGTAGGGGAGACGACGGCCGACGGTGCCTTTACACTGGAGCTTGCCAGCTGCCTGGGAGTCTGCGGAGTCGCGCCGGCCATCATGATAAATGATGAGATGTATGGCAAACTTACTCCAGAGAGGGTGGACGGCATCCTGGAGGAGAGGAGAAAGGGCGCATGAATACGGTGAGAAGTCACGTATTGATAAGCATTGATGCGGGTACGATCATGGCCGGGGCCCGCGCGGTCCAGGCCGAGCTCGTGGAAGAGATAAAAAGGAAAGGCCTTTCCGGGGAAGTCGCGGTCCTCGAAACAGGCAACCTCGGCGTCACGGGCATGGGGGTAGTGCTCGTCGTCTATCCCGAGGGGCTTTACTACGCGAACGTCACGAAAGAGGATGTGGCCGAGTTCGTGGAAGAACAGCTCCTCAAAGGCAGGCTCGTGAAGCGGCTCCTCCTCACTCAGGCGCCGAAGCGCTATATCATCAAAAGGGAGAAGACCGGCCTCACGAGGGAGCAGCCGAGGATAGTCCTCAAGAACTGCGGCGTCATCAACCCGGAGAGCATAGAGGAGTACATCGCCGCAGGCGGGTACGAGGGAGAATCGAAGGCAGTGACCGGCATGACGCCCGATGAGGTGATTAACGAGGTGAAGCGCGCCGGGCTCGCGGGACGGGGAGGCGCAGCCTTCCCCACCGGCATGAAGTGGGAGTTCGGGCGGAAAGCTCCGGGGCAGGAGAAGTATATCGTCTGCAACGCGGACGAAGGGGAGCCTGGCACGTTCAAGGACAGGCTCATCATGGAAGGAGATCCCCACAAGCTCATCGAGGGCATGGTCATCGCGGGATACGCCGTGGGCGCCACGCGCGGCTTCATCTACATCCGGGGTGAATACGGCCTTTCCATCGGGAGAACGGAAAGGGCCATCGCCGATGCGCGCTCCTTCGGTCTCCTGGGGAACAGCCTCTTCGATAAGCCTTTCGGATTCGATATCGAGGTGATGAAGGGAGGAGGGGCCTATGTGTGCGGTGAGGAGACGGCCCTCATAGAATCCATCGAAGGGCGTAGGGGCCATCCGAGGAATAAGCCGCCCTACCCGGTTACGGTCGGTCTCTGGGGCAAGCCCACCATCGTCAACAACGTGGAAACCCTGGCCAACATTTCGGAGATAGTCCGCAACGGGGCCAACTGGTTCAAGCAGTACGGAACACCCAAGTGCGCGGGGACGAAGGTCTACACGATTCTCGGCCATGTGGCGACCCCCGGTCTCATAGAGGTCGAAATGGGGACAACCCTCCGGGACATCATCTATGAATACGGAGGCGGCATCACCAACGGCAAAGCCTTCAAGGGAGCCCTCGTGGGCGGAGCGGCAGGCGCGTTCCTCGGACCTGAGATGCTTGACGTGAAGATGGACTTCGTCAGTCTCAAGGAATACGCGGCGGCATTGGGAAGCGGCGCCATCCTCGTCATGAACGAGGGGACTTCCATGGCGGACATGCTGAGCAGCGTTCTCCATTTCTTTAAGCACGAGTCATGCGGCCACTGCGTGCCCTGCCGGCTCGGCACCGCGAGACTCGTCGACATTTTCGACCGCGTCGTCGAGTCGGGGGCGAAAAACGGTGAGCTGGATAGACTCCTGCAGATCTCCAGCGTCATGAAAGATACATCCTTCTGTCCCCTGGGGCAGTCTCTCTACATGCCGGTTTCCAGCGCCCTGAGATACTTCCGGGACGAGATCGCGGGGAGCTAGGCGCGAAAGCAATGCGCGAACGTTAGGAGGTCGCAACGAAGATGATAAAAGCCAAGATAAACAAAGTCGATGTGGAAGTCCCGGAAGGGACCACCATACTAGAAGCTGCCAGGAAGGCGAACTTCACCGTGCCGACCCTCTGCCAGCATCCCGACCTTACCCCGGAGGGCTCGTGCGGCCTCTGCGTGGTGGAAGTAGAGGGCTTTCCCGCTCTGAGGAGGGCATGTGTCACCCAGCTGGAGCAGGGGTGGGTCGTCAACACCAACACGGCGCGGGTCAGAAATGCACGCAGGGAGCTCGTCGAGCTCATTCTCTCCGATCACGATACCGATTGCCTCACGTGCATAAAGAACAGCCGCTGCGAGCTGCAGGAAGTGGCGCGGATAGTCGGCATCAAGGAGATTACCGATTACGGCAAGAAGCGGAAGAAAGCCATTGACCTGACAAGCGTCGCCATCGTGAGGGACCCCAACAAGTGCATCCTCTGCGGCCGGTGCGTCGAGGTCTGCTCCGAGATACAGACCGTAAACGCCCTCACCCTCAACAACAGGGGCTTCGAGACGACAATAAGCACCGCCTTCAACGAGGGCCTTGGCAACAGCGCGTGCGTGAACTGCGGCCAATGCACCGTCTTCTGCCCGGTGGGCGCTCTCTACGAGAAGAGCCACACGGACGAAGTCTGGAAGGCCCTTAATGATCCCGAGAAGCACGTGGTGGTCCAGGAGGCGCCCGCCATAAGGGCGCAGCTCGGAGAGGAGTTCGGCATGGCGCCGGGCACAATCGTGACGGGTAAGCTCCACGCCGCCCTGAGGAAGATGAAGTTCGACGCGGTCTTCGATACGAACTTCACCGCAGACCTCACCATCATAGAGGAAGGAAACGAGGTGGTGGACGCTATAAAGACCGGGAAAAGCCTTCCCATCATCACGTCGTGCAGCCCCGGCTGGATCAAGTTCATGGAGACCTTCTATCCCCACCTTCGCGACCATGTCTCCACGGCAAAATCACCCCAGCAGATGTTCGGTACCCTCTCAAAGACGTACTATTCCGAGCTCAAGGGCATTCCCGCCGAGAAGATCGTATCGGTGTCGGTCATGCCCTGCACCGCAAAGAAATTCGAGGCCCAGAGGCCTGAGATGCGCGCGAGCGGATTTCAGGATGTCGACTACGTGCTTACCACGAGGGAGCTTGGCCGCATGATGAGGGAGGCAGGCCTCGACCTCAAAGACCTGCCGGATGAGCCTGCCGATGATCCCCTCGGCGAATACACGGGCGCGGCGACCATATTCGGCGCCACCGGCGGCGTCATGGAGGCGGCGCTCCGCTCCGCCTACTTTCTTGTCACAGGCCGGGAGCTGGAGAATCTCGACATTCTCCCCGTTCGAGGAATGGAGGGCGTGAAGGAAGCGCAGGTCCCCGTGGATGGCCTTAACCTCAAGGTGGCTGTGGCACACGGTCTCGGCAATGCCCGGAAGCTCCTCGACAAGATCTCCGGACAGCTTTCCGAGACGGGGAAGAGCGACTACCACTTCGTGGAGATAATGGCCTGCCCGGGCGGATGCGTGGGCGGCGGAGGACAGCCGTGGGGGAGCGACATGGCTCGGAGGGCCCGCCGCGGAGAGGCGCTCTACCAGGAAGACAAGTCATTGCCGAAGAGGCGCTCCCACGAGAATGCCTCTGTGGGCAAACTCTATGAGAAGTTTCTGAAGAAACCGAATTCCGAGAAGGCACACCATCTTCTCCATACCCATTACAACCGCCGCAGCAAGGTGGATGGGAAGATAGTAAAAGAGAAATAGCCCTAGAGGAGAGCAAAGGGCCCCTCAAACGACCGGCCGGGGCTCTTCGACAAAGGAGGAATCGCATGTCGGACGAACATAATTGCCTCTGTGCGGAAAAACAGGAAGAAGAGCTCTATCCCAAGCTCGCGGAGATCGTGGAAGGGAACAGGGGGAAGCCGGAGAACCTCATCATGGTGCTGCATAGGGCCCAGAATCTCTTCGGCTACCTTCCGAAGAAAGTCCAGCAGATCGTGGCCGACGGTCTTGGCCTCTCCTTGAGCGAGGTGTACGGGGTAGTGACGTTCTACTCTTTCTTCTCGACCTATCCCAAGGGACGGAACTCGGTCAAGGTATGCCTCGGCACCGCGTGCTACGTCAGGGGCGGTCAAAGGGCGCTCGCCAAGGTCGAGGAAAGACTGGGAGTTAAGGTGGGCGAAACCACGGACGACCGGAGGTATTCCGTCGACGTGGTCCGCTGCATAGGGGCGTGCGGCCTTGCCCCAGCCATGCTCGTGAACAATGACGTTTACGGGCGGGTCAAGACCACGAAGGTCATGGAAATTCTCGACAGTTACGAATGAGTGAGGGGTGAGAAATGGATTCAACTCGGGCTCATATATTGGTGTGTGCGGGCGCTGCCTGTGTCTCTTCAGGGTGTCGGGACATTAGGGATGCTATTGTCGTAAAAGTGAAGGAGTACGGGCTCCAGGACGAGGTAAGCGTGATCGAGACCGGCTGCGTCGGCTCGTGCGACCTCGGTCCTCTAGCGCTCGTCTACCCGGAGGGCATTCTCTACCAGAAGCTGAAGCCGCAAGATGCCGACGAGATCGTGGGCGAGCACCTTTTGAAGGGGAGGGTCGTGGAGAGGCTGCTCTACAAAGAGCCCGCGACAGAGAAGGCCATTCCCTCTCTCAAGGGTCTCTCCTTCTTCAAGAACCAGGAAAAGATTGTTCTGAGGAATTGCGGTATCATCAATCCCCTCAACATCGAGGAGTATATCGCGAGGGACGGCTACGGGGCCCTTGGCAAGGTGCTCACGTCAATGACGCCCGACGAGGTGATCGACGAGGTGATGAAATCGGGCCTCCGCGGCCGCGGAGGCGGCGGCTTCCCGACCGGCCTCAAGTGGAAATTTACGGCCAAAGCCGAGGGCGAGACCAAGTATGTGGTCTGCAACGCCGACGAAGGCGACCCCGGCGCGTTCATGGACAGGAGCGTCCTCGAAGGCGATCCCCACAGCGTCATAGAAGCGATGGCCATTGCCGGCTACGCCGTGGGCGCCCATCAGGGCTTCATCTATGTGAGGGCTGAATACCCCCTTGCCATTGAAAGGCTCACCTGGGCCATCGACCAGGCGCGGAAGTACAAGTTCCTCGGAAAGAACATTTTCGAGAAGGGCTTCGACTTTGACCTCGACATCAGGATCGGGGCGGGCGCTTTTGTGTGCGGCGAAGAGACTGCCCTCATGTTCTCCATAGAAGGAAAGAGGGGGGAGCCGCGGCCGAGACCTCCCTTCCCCGCGGTGAGGGGCCTCTTCAACGCGCCGACACTCCTCAACAACGTTGAGACCTATGCCAACATACCGGCCATCATCATGAACGGCTCAGCCTGGTATGCGAGCTTCGGCACGGAGAAGAGCAAGGGGACGAAGGTCTTCGCCCTCGCCGGGGCTGTCAACAACACGGGCCTCGTCGAAGTGCCCATGGGCACGCCCCTGGGCGAGCTTGTCTTCAACGTGGGCGGCGGCATAAAGAAGAACAAGAAGTTCAAGGCGGCCCAGCTCGGCGGTCCCTCGGGCGGCTGTATCCCGGCGCAGCATCTCAACGTGCCCATCGATTATGAATCGGTGGCCGAGCTCGGGGCGATCGTCGGCTCCGGAGGGCTTATCGTGACGGATGAGGATACGTGCATGGTCGATTTTGCGCGCTTCTTCGTCGACTTCATTCAGGATGAATCGTGCGGCAAGTGCCCTCCCTGCCGGATCGGTACGAAGAGGATGCTCGAGATCCTCAACCGGATCACCCACGGCCAGGGAGAGGAGAAAGACATCGACAGGCTCATCGAGCTGGGGGAGCGCATCAGGGATGCCGCGCTGTGCGGTCTGGGCCAGACGGCTCCGAACCCGGTTCTCTCCACCCTGCGCTTCTTCAAGAACGAGTACCTCGAGCATATCAAGGACAAATACTGTCAGGCGGGCGTCTGCAGCTCCCTCTTTGACGCGCCCTGCCAGAACGCCTGCCCGGCCGACCAGAACGCGTGGGCATATGTCTCCCTCATCGGGGAAGGAAAGTTCAAGGAAGCCATCGCAGTCATCAAGGAGAGCAACCCCTTCCCTGCCACATGCGGCAGGGTCTGCGTCCATCCCTGCGAGGGGAAATGCCGGAGGAACCAGGTGGACGAGGCTGTTGCCATCTGCGCCCTCAAGCGCTTCGCAGCGGACACGGACATGAATTCCATAGATCCCTACCGGCCTAAAGCAGCGGCTCCCAACGGCAAGAAGGTGGCCATCGCCGGCGCCGGGCCCGCGGGACTTTCTGCGGCCTATTTCCTCGCCCTGAAGGGTTACGGGGTGACCGTCTTCGAGTCGCTCCCCGTGGCAGGGGGCATGCTTGCGGTAGGCATACCTGAATACCGCTTGCCCAAGGAAGTGCTCAACGCCGAGATCAAGGCCATCACGGACCTGGGCGTCGAGATAAAGCTCAACTCGACACTCGGCAAGGACGTGACGACGGTTAAGCTTTTCTCGGAAGGGTACGGTGCGGTCCTCATGGCAACCGGAGCGCATGCGGGCCAGAAGCTCGGCGTCCCCGGGGACGCCACCGAGGGTGTCGTGGAAGGGGTCACCTTCCTCCGCGACCTCCAGCTGAACAAAGCGATCAAGGCCCAAGGGCGCGTGGCCGTGGTGGGAGGGGGTAATGTCGCCATCGACGCTGCCCGGTCAGCGCTCAGGCTGGGGGCCAAATCAGTGTCAATCCTCTACAGGAGGGACAGGGAGGACATGCCCGCCTACGAAGAGGAGATCGAAGAGGCGGAAAAGGAAGGAGTCCAGATCCATACGCTCGTCATCCCGAAGCGTGTAACGGTCAAGAAAGGCCGCGTGGCGGGGATCCAGTGCGTCCGCGCCTCCCTAGGCAGCTTTGACTCAAGCGGGAGACGGAAGCCGGAGGTGATAGCCGGTTCCGAGTTCGTCATGCCCGTGGATATGGTGATTGCGGCAATAGGCCAGAAACCGGACCTGAGCTATCTGAACGGAGACGGAGTCTCGACAACTTCCGGCGGTACGCTCCAGGTGGACGAGACGCTCGCGACGACAGGGCAGGGCATCTTTGCCGCAGGGGACAGCGTACGCGGTCCTGCCACGGTGGTGCAGGCCATCGCGGACGGAAAGAATGCGGCCCTGGCCATAGACAAATACCTCGGAGGTGACGGCAAATTCGAGAGTCCTTCCCGGGACGAGTTCCTCTCCCTTACCCCGACGTACGACGTCGAGGCCTATCAGTCGGAGCGGGAGAGGGTTGACGCTCCCCATCTTGCCCTCTCCTCCCGGTACAAGACCTTCGACGAAGTGGTGCTTGCCTATCCTGTGAAACAGGCGGTCGAGGAGGCGAGAAGGTGCCTCCACTGCTATCTGCGTGAAGAGGAGTAGAGGAGGCTACAATGATAAATCTCACCATAGACGGACAAAAACTCAAGGTCGAAGACGGAACCTCCGTGCTGGAGGCAGCACGAAAGGTGAATGTCCATATCCCCACCCTCTGCTACCTGCCCGAAGTTCAGGCCATAGGGGCCTGCAGGGTCTGTCTCGTCGAAGTGGCGGGGAACAAGAACCTGCAGGCATCATGCACCCTTCCGGTATCGGAGGGCATGGCCGTGACGACGGACAGCGAAAGGGTGAGGAAGGCACGGAAGTTCTCGGTGGAGATGCTCCTCTCGAACCATCCTTTCGAGTGCCTCGCCTGCGATCGCAATCTCAACTGCGAGCTGCAAAGCGTGGCTGAGGAGCTGGGCGTGCGGGAGGTGGCTTTCACCGGCGCAAAGAGCGGGGGAATCATCGACGATTCCTCTCCTTCTCTGCGGAGGGACCCGAACAAATGCATCCTCTGCCGCCGTTGCGTGACGGTTTGTCAGGAACAGCAGGACGTGGGTGCCCTCTTTGTCCAGGGAAGGGGCTTCGCGAGCAAGGTGGAGCCGGCTTTCGAGACGAGCCTGGGAGAAGCGGTCTGCGCGTACTGCGGTCAGTGCTCCGTCGTCTGCCCTGTGGGCGCCATCACGGAGAAGTCGAGCACGGACGATGTGTGGAAGGCCCTCTCCGACCCGACGAAGTTCGTCGTGGTCCAGGACGCGCCGGCGGTCCGTGCGGCCCTGGGTGAGGAGTTCGGCTATCCTCCCGGGACGCTCGTCACAGGGAAGATGCTCGCCGCCGTTCGGAGGCTCGGCTTCGACCGCGTCTTCGACACCAACTTCGCCGCTGACCTCACCATCATCGAAGAGGGGAGCGAGCTTATCAAGAGGGTCAAGGAAGGGGGCACCCTGCCGCTCATCACGAGCTGCTCCCCCGGATGGGTAAAGTTTGCCGAGCATTTCTACCCCGAATTCATACCAAACCTCTCCACGTGCAAGTCGCCCCACCAGATGCTTGGCGCCCTGGTGAAGACTTACTACGCGGAAAAGGAAGGGATCGACCCGGCGAGCATCGTGGTCGTATCGGTCATGCCCTGCACGGCGAAGAAATTCGAGTGCACGAGGCCCGAGATGCGGGACAGCGGCTATCAGGATGTGGACTACGTGCTCACCACAAGGGAGCTCGCGCGCATGATCCGTGAGGCAGGCATAGATTTCAGGGCCCTTCCCGACGAGACCTACGACAATCCCCTGGGAGAGTATTCGGGGGCTGCAACCATATTCGGCGCCACGGGCGGCGTCATGGAGGCGGCGTTGAGGACCGCTTACGAGCTCCTCACGGGCAAGGCGCTCGCGGACGTGGAATTCAAGGCGGTCAGGGGCCTCGAGGGCTCGAAGGAGGCGGTGGTACCCATTGAAGGCGTCGGCGATGTAAGGGTGGCCGTGGCCCACGGCCTCGGCAATGCGCGGAAGCTCCTGGAGAGGGTGAAGAAGGGGGAGACCACGTACCACTTTATCGAAGTGATGGCCTGCCCGGGCGGATGCGTGGGCGGAGGAGGACAGCCAATCCCTGTGAGCAACGAGAAGAGGAAGCTGAGGGCAGGGGCCCTCTATGGCGAGGACAAGGCGCTGAAGAACAGAAAATCGCATGAGAACCCTGCGATAAAGCAGATCTACGACGAGTATCTGGGAGAGCCGCTGGGGCACAAGTCGCACAAACTGCTTCATACGAAGTATACGCCGAGGAGCAAGCAGTACTAACTAGACGGCCCGTCTTAA
>Ga0335078_10006009_pt1 | contig 17969 bp, 13 predicted proteins | sample Lox_Sample_32_FD_206711 | JGI IMG/M metagenome (GOLD analysis project Ga0335078, IMG submission 206711) | Soil microbial communities from Loxahatchee National Wildlife Refuge, Florida, United States - Lox_Sample_3.2 | ecosystem: Environmental > Terrestrial > Soil > Wetlands | place: USA... | reverse complement strand
CATTCACCATCGAGTGAGAGCGTGACACGCTCTCCGCCCCAGGCGCCGGCTGCGAATGCCAGACCGGCGAAGGTCAGCGCCCATCGTGCTTGAGCCGCCATAAGGCCATCAAGGTAGCACGTTCCACCTTGCGATCACGCGCGTCTCGCGCTCATAGCCCAGCACGCTGATTGACGCCGTGCCCAACGCGAAGAGTTTGCCGTCGCTGGGAGGCAGGCCCAGCCAGCACGCGGTCAAGATGCGCAGCAGGTGGCCGTGGGCGAACAAGGCCACATCGCCCTCGGCCTTCGCCGCGCGCTCGATCACGCGGCCGGCGCGTGCGGCCACCTGTTGGATGGCTTCGCCTTGCGGCACCGGCGACGTCCAGATGGTCCAGCCCGGCACGCTTTCCTGGATCCGCGCGCTGGTGCGCCCTTCGTAAGCGCCATAGTCCCACTCACTCAGATCGGGCTCGACCTCAGCCGCACCGCCGTAGCCCGCCAGCCAGCACGTCTCGTGCGCGCGCTGCAAAGGGCTGGTCAGCACCAGCGCGAACCGCCGGCCGGCGAGGCAGCGCCCAATTTCCGCAGCCTGCCGCTCTCCGGCCGCGGTGAGAGGAACGTCGGTGCGTCCGGTATGCTGCCCCGAGAGGCTCCACTCCGTCTCCCCATGACGAATCAGCCAGATTTCCGGGTTGGAATCGTTCGCGTGCATGGTCATGATAATGATAAAGCATACCCGATGGAGCGAAAATAAAGGAACATGTCCCTCGATCCGAACGCAGGCAAACCCGCGACGCCTTCCATGCTGGTCAACATTCCCCGTCTGATCACCGCCTACTATACGGACCGGCCCGACCCCGCCGTGCGCGCGCAGCGTGTGGCGTTCGGTACCTCCGGGCATCGCGGATCGTCGTTCGCGCTCTCGTTCAATGAAGCCCACATCCTGGCCATCACGCAAGCCATCTGCCAGTACCGCAAACAAGAGCGCATTACCGGACCGCTGTTTCTGGCCATGGATACGCACGCGCTCTCCGAGCCGGCCTGGGTCAGCGCGCTGGAAGTGCTGGCCGCCAACGGCGTGGACACCATGATCGATAGCGCGGGCGGCTATACGCCCACCCCGGCGCTCTCGCACGCCATCCTGACGTACAATCGCGGGCGCACCGGCGGCCTGGCCGATGGCATCGTGATCACGCCCTCGCACAATCCGCCGGAAGATGGCGGCTTCAAATACAATCCGCCCAACGGCGGCCCGGCCGACACCGGCGCGACGCGCTGGATCGAGGACCGCGCCAACCAACTCCTGGAGTGCGGGTTGCGCCAGGTCCTGCGCATGCCCTACGAGGGCGCGCGCAAGGTCTCCACGACACACCGGCACGATTATGTTTCGGCCTACGTGAACGACCTGTCAAGCGTGCTGGATATGGACGCCATCCGCGGCGCGCAGCTCAATGTGGGCGCGGACCCGCTGGGCGGCGCCGGCGTGGCCTACTGGGGACGCATCAGCGAGCGTTACGGCGTGCCACTCACGGTGCTGAACGATACGGTGGATCCCACCTTCCGCTTCATGTCCGTCGATTGGGACGGCAAGATCCGCATGGACTGCTCCTCGCCCTACGCCATGGCCGGACTGATCGCGCTTAAGGACCGCTTCGACGTCGCTTTCGGCTGCGACACCGATTCCGACCGCCACGGCGTTGTGACTCGCAGCGCGGGGCTGCTGAATCCGAATCATTACCTGGCGGTGGCGATTTCGTATTTGTTTCAGCACCGGCCCGGATGGCCCGGGGGGGCCGCGGTGGGCAAGACGCTGGTATCCAGCAGCATGATCGATCGCGTAGCGGCCAGCCTGAAGGTGAATATGGTGGAAGTGCCGGTGGGATTCAAATGGATGGTGGACGGCCTGGTGAGCGGCGCATTTGGCTTTGGCGGCGAGGAGAGCGCGGGCGCCTCGTTTCTGCGCCGCGACGGCGCGGTGTGGACCACCGACAAGGACGGCATCATCATGGGCCTGCTGGCAGCCGAGATCCTGGCGCGCACCGGCCGCGATCCCGGCGAAATCTATCGCGCGCTAACCGAGAAGTTCGGCGCGCCGGTCTATGAGCGCATCGACGCGCCGGCCACGCCCGAGCAGAAGGCCATCTTGCTCAAGCTCTCGCCGGCCGATCTGCATGCCGGCGAATTCGCGGGCGAAAAGATCGAGGCCACGCTGACCACCGCGCCCGGCAACGGCGCGCCCATCGGCGGGCTGAAGGTGGTGACGGCGAATGGCTGGTTCGCCGCGCGCCCGTCGGGCACCGAAAGTGTGTATAAGCTCTACGCGGAAAGCTTCCTGGGCGAGGACCACCTGCGCAGGATACAGAAGGAAGCGCGTGAGCTGATCGCGCAAACCTTCGCCGGCCAGTAGCAGGGGCCTCCTGGCCTGTCCGGACGCTTGTGGGGCGGGCGTCCACGCCCAGCGCGGGTCCTCCAGGACCCGCCCGCGGGGCTTCAGCACCGCAGGACAAGCCTCCTGGCCTGTCCGCTGCCGTACAATCGAATGAAGAGGGTTGCTATGCGGTCACTAGCGTGGAAGGCGCGGAACGTACTCACGAATGCCTTGCGTTTCCTGACGGGCCGTAGGCCCGACTCACCCGACGATCCCTATGCCGCGGTCCGGTCTCCCATTAAACGAGGCCCGCCGGACAAGAGCGCGTCCGTCGCCCTGGATGAGCCTGACTGATGCCGAAAACACATCGCTACTCAGTCGTCGTCGAATGGACCGGCAACACCGGCTCGGGTACCTCCGGCTACCGCAACTACGAGCGCCGGTACGAAATCTCCGCCGGAACCCGGAAGCCAGCCATACCGGGCTCCTCCGACCCGGCATTTCGCGGCGATCCGGCGCGTTGGAATCCCGAGGAATTGCTGGTGGCCTCTCTCTCCGCGTGTCACAAGCTCTGGTATCTCCATTTGAGCGCGGACGCCGGGATTGTCGTGCTTGCTTACGTTGACCAGGCCGAAGGCGTCATGGAGGAATCGCCCGATGGCTCCGCATGTTTCACGCGCGTGATCCTGCATCCCCGAGTTACCGTCGCGGCCGGCACCGACACCGCGAAGGCGCACGAATTACATGCCGCCGCGCACGCCAAATGCTTCATCGCGCGGTCCGTGAACTTTCCGGTTGAACACGCGCCGGAGATTTTCCTCGCGTAAACGAAAATGGCGACCGCACAACTCACTAACTTGATCGTCGCGAAGCGGAACCCCGTGTCTCTGGTGCATGCGGCGCGAACAGCGGTGGCGGCTATCGCGTCATACGCGGCCGCCCGCTTATTCCGCCTGCCCGAAGCTTACTGGGCTCCTGTCTCGGCGCTGGTCGTGATGCAGTCCACACTCGGCGCCGCGCTGCCGATTTCCGCGCAGCGCTTCGCGGGAACGGCGATCGGGGCCATGGTCGGAGCGGCCGCCGCTACGTACTTCCCGCAAAGCCTCTGGGTATTCGGTATAGCGGTTTTCCTGATTGGAGTGCTTTGCGCGGCTTCGCGGGTCGAGAGAAGCGCTTACCGTTACGCCAGCATTACTCTCGCAATCATAATGCTCGTGCCTCGATCCACTAGCCCGTGGCTGATCGCGATGCACCGTTTCTTTGAAGTTTCCCTCGGGATTGCCGTCGGTCTGATACTCTCCGCTATCTGGCCCGAGCGGCGGTTCACCGCATCCGTCGCGCCAGCGCCCGCACCACCATCCGCAAACGGTCCGGCCACGGCAGGCGGGCAAGATTCACGCGCACCACACCGTCAGTGAAGTAAGTTTTGCGCGAATAGTCGATGGCTACTTCCACCACCACCGGACGCCTGGCTTCCGCCAGCGCGCACGCCTGCCTCAGGACCGGATCTATCTCCGCGTTGCCGGCTAACATGAGATACTCTGCGCCTACCGCGCGGCAGAATGCGGGTAAGTCGTAATCCGGCAACTCGCTGCAACTCTTGCGGCCCAGCGCGGTCTGTTGGAACTGGGCGATTTGCGCCAGTTCGCGGTCGCGCAGCAGCAACACCATTACCGGCAACTGGAGCTGCGCCGCGGTCAACAATTCCAGGCCGGTCATCAGGAATGCGCCGTCGCCCGCCAGCGAGACTACGGGCCGGTCGGGACACGCCAGCGCCGCGCCCAAAGCCGCCGGCACGGCATAGCCCATGCATGAGTAATCGATGGGCGCCAGGAACGACCGCGGCCGGTCCAGCCGCAGGCACTCGACGGCCAGGAAAGTTCCATTCCCGCTGTCGGTCGTATAAATCGCCGCGGGCCCGACTAACTCCTGCACCGCTCTGAGTAACTGGGGCGGCGTGACCTTCTGGGCATCCGAGGGCGCGCCCCAGCCAGACCATACCTTCGCCTGGCCCGCACGAATCGATTCCCTGAGTGCTGGATCGGCCTGCCGGGCCGGAAGGTTGGTCAGTAGCGCCGCGATAAATGGAGCAGCGTCCGCGGCGACGGCTAGGTCGGCGCGATAATTCTTATTCAGCACGGAAGCGTCGATATCCACGTGGACTAACTTACCGGGTATCTCCATGCCGTAGCTCCCGGTGCCAACCTCGGAGAAACGGCAGCCAATGGCCAGCGTCAGGTCACAACCCGCGGCGATCTTCTGCGCAAATGGAGGCGCGGCCGCTCCGAATCCGCACCACAGCCACAGGGGATGGCTCTCGGGGAAGATGCCCTTGCCTGCGAAGGTGGTCGAAACGGGAGCTTCCAGCCGCTCGGCCAGCGCCACCAGATCGGCGCCCGCGCCCGCCGCTCCCAGTCCCAGATACAGAAACGGACGGCGGCTGGCGGCCAGCAGGCTGCGGGCCTGGTCGAGGTCCGCTGCGCGAAATATCGCCGGCGAATCCGGCTGGTCGGAGTAGGTGTCCAGGTCCACATCGTGGCGAAAGATGTAGTGCTCCGCCGGGACCTCCACGAACACCGGGCCCGCGGGCGCGGCCCGCGCCATGCGGCAGGCGCGGCGGATCGTCGCGTAGAGGTCCGCGCCCTTTTCGATCAGGAATTGCGCCTTGGTCACCGGGCGCGCGATCGCCAGTTGATCGACGGCGTGCAGTTGATACGCCTTGCCGGTGTCGCGCCGGATGCCGCATGCCAGCACCAGCATGGGGATGCCGTCCAGATATGCCTCCGCGATTCCCGAGAGCGCGTGCGTCAGCCCGGCGCCCGGCACCACGTTGGCCGCCGCCAGCATTCCCGAGGAGCGGGCCACGCCGTCGGCCATGAACGAAGCGCTCTGCTCGTCGGTGACCAGGATCGGGCGAACCTTGGTGGAGCGGGCGAGCGCGTCGTACAGTTCGATGTTGTGCGTACCCGGAATGCCGAAGGTGAACGGAATGCCTTCGTCTTCCAGGGCGCGCACCACGATGTCTGCGCCGGTCATTTTCATCCTCATAGCAGGGCGGGAACCTCCTCGCGGATGCGCTGGGCCACGCGGTCGGCCAGCGCCATGATGGTCACGTAGGGATTGATTTCGAGCGAATTGGGGAACAGGCTGGCGTCCGCCACGAACAGCCACGGCAGGCCATGCACGCGCCCGTAGGAATCGGCGACGGAGTTGCCCGGGCCGCTGCCCATGCCGCAGCCCCCTTGCGGATGCGCGGCGGATACGGGCGTCTTCCCCGGCCGGAATTCCGCCGCGGCGGCGATCTCTTCCAGCCGCGCGGCGTCGCCGGCTTCGATGGTGGTGCCGCGCGCAACTGGCATGTGGACCCGCACGGCTCCCGCCGCGAATAGAATCTTCGCCGAGGTGATCGCGCCGCGAATCAATCCGCGGATGGCTTCGTGCTGGAATCGATAATCGACCACCGGCCGGCCGTCTTTGTCGATCGTGACGCGATTGTGCCCATCCGCTTCGTCGCAAGCCAGCACCAGGATCATCTGCAACCGCGGGAAAGCCCGCATGAAGGCGCTGTGCGGTTCGCCGAAGCCCGCCATGCTCTTGGCCGTGATGAACGGGAAATACATGCAGGTTTCGAGGACGAAATCGTCGCTCTCGGCGAATTGATCGACGTAATAACTCTTGGGATGGCCCACGAAGTTCACGATCGGGCGCGTGTGCTCGCCTACCATGATGAACGCCGGATGGCTGGTGAAACCATAACCCAACCGCGGCAGGCTGCGTCCCATGCCCGAGCGCAGCAGCAGCGCCGGCGTATTCACGGCGCCCGCCGCGAGCACCACGATCTTCGCGTCGATCTGGTAATCGCCCGGCTCCCACGGCGAAGGATCGCCCTTCGCGTCCGCGGGCTTGGCGGCCACACGCGCGGCCAGCGTCTTCTCGCCGACCGTTAGCACCTGGCAGCGCGTGACCACTTCCACGCCGTTCCGTTCGGCGCGCGGCAACTGCACCCGGTCCGTGCCCTGCTTGGCTTGATTGGGACAGCCCAGATTGCAAAGGCTCGATCCGCGGCAGCCTTTGATATTCACCGGGAACTGTTGCACGTCGTAGCCCAGCTTGCGGCAGCCCTCCACGAACAGCTTGTTGTTCTCGTTGATGAGGCCGTCTTCCACCAGGTGCGCGCTGTTTTCGGCCATGAACTTCCGCGCCCGGCCATCCAGATCGGCGTGTGTCAGGCCCGGCACGTCCCAGCGCCGGATCACGCGCTCCGGCGGCAGCATGGAGGTGCCGGTGTAGACCACCGTGGAACCGCCATAGGCGCAGCCGAACGCAATCGTCATGGTGCCGTCGGCGGTGAGAAAGCCGCCACCGTCTTCGTAGAGCGCGCCGGCCATCTCCAGTTCGCGGCCGGTGAATTCCTCGTCGCGTAGGCGCGGACCTTTCTCCAGCACGGCGATGCGCAAGCCTTGCCGGCAAAGAGGCGATAGTTCCTGCGCCACCGTGCCGCCGCCCGCGCCGGAGCCTACGATCACGATGTCGTAGCTGACCTGCTTCAACCGAGCGCCTCCCAGCCGCGCACGCTGGCCGCGTACCCGATCGCCTGCGCCGCCTGCGGCCTGCCATAATAGCCGGCCAGCACCATGGTGCGCAGTCCCCAGAATCCCACGCGTACCTTTTGAATCCGATCGTTTTCGAGGTGCCTCAACACGCGCGTGCGCGCGGCTGGATGCAGTCGCGTGAACGTCCGGCCATAGCGGACAACAGGGAGCCACTGAATCGCGCCCAGGAACATGCGGATCTGGCGCTTGAGCGATTCCGGACGGTCGCGCAGCAGCGCCTCGACTACCTGAAAGAGGTCGTGCCACCCCTGGTCGTCCAGAGCCGCCGCTTCCGGAACGATGGTCGAAACCACCGCGCGGAAGATGGCAGGGTCGGGATCGAGCGGCATTTCTCCTAACCGTATCACGCTTGAGTCACCCAGAACCCAGCACCCAGCACCCGCTAAGATATAAAGGTGCACGCCGCTAAGTTTCGCATCGGCCTAGTCCAGATGGCCTGCTCGGTCGACCCCAACGAAAACCTCGCCAAGGCCGAGTGGCGCATTCGGGAGGCCGCGGGCCGCGGCGCGCAGATCGTGTGCCTTCAGGAACTGTTCCGCTCGCAATATTTCTGCCGCGAAGAGAACGCCTCGCTCTTCGATCTGGCCGAGTCCATCCCCGGCCCCTCCACCGTGGCGCTTTGCCGCCTGGCCGCCGAACTGGGAGTGGTCGTCGTCGGATCGCTGTTCGAGCGGCGCGCCGCTGGCGTCTATCACAATACCGCCGCCATCATCGATGCCGATGGCGCGCTCGCCGGCATCTATCGCAAGATGCACATCCCCGACGACCCGCTCTATTTCGAGAAGTTCTACTTCACTCCCGGCGACCTGGGATTTCGCAGCTTCGACACGCGCTATGGCCGCATCGCCGCGCTGGTGTGCTGGGACCAGTGGTATCCGGAAGCCGCGCGCCTGGCCGCCCTCACCGGCGCGCAGGTGGTGTTCTATCCGACCGCCATCGGCTGGCATCCCGCCGAGAAGGAGGAATTCGGCGCGGCCCAGCACGATGCCTGGCGCACCATCCAGCGCGCGCACGCCATCGCCAACGGCATCTACGTGGCGGCTGTCAATCGCGTGGGCTTCGAAGGCCCACCCGATCACGGCCTGGAATTCTGGGGCGGCTCGTTCGTGGCCGATCCGTTCGGCCAGGTGGTCGCCGAAGCCCCACACGATCGCGAGGAGATTCTGATCGCGGACTGCGACCCGCGCCGCATCGAAGACGTGCGCCGCAACTGGCCCTTCCTGCGCGACCGGCGCATCGATGCGTACGGCCCCATCACCCTGCGCGTGATCGACTGATGCCCGATACTCCGCGCGCATTGGGCTTCCGCATGCCCGCCGAATGGGAGCCGCACGAGGCCACCTGGATCGCCTGGCCGCACAATCGCGACGATTGGCCGGGCCGCTTCGCGCCGATCCCGTGGGTCTATGCCGAAATCGTGCGCAAGCTGGCGCGCGTCGAGCGCGTGCGCATCCTGATAAAGGATCCCGCCGCCGAAGACGCCGCGCGCCGCATTCTGCGCAAAGCCGGCGCCAACCTGGCGGCGGTGGAGTTCTTCCACGCGCCGACCGACCGAAGCTGGACGCGCGACTACTGCCCGCTGTTCGTGAAGAATCGCGCTGGTGATGTGGCGCTCACCAACTGGCGCTTCAACGCCTGGGCCAAGTACGACGATTGGAAGCGCGACGCCGCCATCCCGGCCACGCTGGCGGCCGCGTTGAAGATGCGCGCCTGGGAGCCTGGCCTGGTACTGGAAGGCGGCAGCATCGACGGGAACGGTCGCGGACTGTTACTAACTACCGAGGAGTGTCTGCTCAGCCGCGTGCAGGCGCGCAATCCGCAACTAATGCGGCGCGAGATAGAGATAGCGCTGCGAGACTACTTAGGCGTACGCCAGGTAATCTGGCTGCAAAACGGAATCGCCGGCGACGACACACACGGTCACATCGACGACTTAGCGCGCTTCGTCAACCCCAACACGGCGGTCATCGCCGCCGAGCCGGATCGAGCCGACCCGAACTACGAACCCCTGCGCGAGAACCTGACTCTCCTCCGCAGACAACCCTTGCGCGTCGTAAAGCTGCCCATGCCCGCGCCCCTGATCTTCAATGGCCGCCGCCTGCCGGCAAGCTATGCCAATTTCTACATCGCCAATGGCCTGGTGTTAGTACCGACCTTCAACGATCCGAACGACCGCATCGCCCTGAACACCCTGGCCCGCCTGTTCCCGGATCGCGAAGTGACCGGCATCCACGCCGTAGAGTTAGTCTGGGGCCTGGGGACGCTGCATTGCATGACCCAGCAGCAACCGGCGTGAACTTACTTCTCCGCTACCGCCCGCCTCAACAACCACTCCTGAGTATTCACCGCGCGTTTGCCGCCCGCCGCGGCGCGCCGCACATAAGTCCCATCGCTCTTCATCTGGCGGCCCTTAACGGTATCCGACAGATAGACGGCCAATATCTCATCGCGCACCTGCCTGACTAGATCCGGGCCCTCCAGCGGAAACAGCACCTCCACCCGGCGATTGATGTTGCGCGGCATCAGGTCCGCACTGCCCAGGTAGATCTCTTCCTGCCCGCCGTTGCGGAAATAGTAAATGCGGCTGTGCTCCAGAAACCGCCCCACTACGCTGATCACCTGGATGTTGTCGCTGACACCCGGAATCCCCGGACGCAGGCAGCAGATGCCGCGCACCAGCAGGTCCACTTTGACTCCGGCCTGCGACGCCATATAAAGCAGTCGGATCACCTGCGGATCCACCAGGGCGTTCATCTTGAAAATCAGGCGCCCCTTCTCGCCCTTGGCCTGCAGCGCGATCTCGCGCTTGATCATGGCCTCGAAGCGGTCGCGCAAATTCACCGGCGACACCAGCAACTTCTTGTAGTCCGTCTTGGCGGAGTACCCGGTCAGGTAGTTGAACAGGTCGGTCGCGTCCGACCCCAATTCGTCGTCGCAGGTGAGCATGCCGATGTCGGTGTACAGGTGCGCCGTCACGACGTTGTAGTTGCCGGTGGCCATGTGGATGTAGCGGCGAATCGCGCCGGCTTCCCGCCGCACCACCATCAGCAGCTTGCAATGCGTCTTGAGCCCCAGCAGGCCGTACACCACGTGCACGCCCTCTTTTTCCAGCGCGCGCGCCCACTCGATGTTGCTCTCCTCGTCGAAGCGCGCCTTCAACTCCACCAGCACGGCCACCTGCTTGCCTTCTTCGTTGGCCTCCAGCAGCGCTTCCACCACCGGCGAATTCCGGCCGATCCGGTACAACACCATCTTGATGGCCAGCACGTTGGCATCTCTGGCCGCCTTCTTCAGGAAATCGACCACCGGCTGGAACGAATCGAAGGGGTGGTGCAGCAGGATATTCTGGCGGCGGATCAGGGCGAAGACGTCTTCGTCCGCGGTTGCAGCCGCCAGCGTCTTGGGCACGGCGGGCATAAAAGGAGCGTCTTTCAGATCCGGCCTGTCGAGCGCATACAAATGCATGAGGCGGCTTAGCGACAGAGGACCGCGCACGCGGAACACCTGGCTGGCGTCGATTTCCAGGTTGTTTACCAGGATGTCGAGGATGTGCGCGGGCATGTCGTCGGAGACCATCAGCCGCACCACGCTGCCGAAGCGTCGCTGCCGCACGCCTTCTTCGATGGTTTCGAGCAGATCCTCGGCCTCAAGTTCCTTGATCGCGATATCCGCGTCGCGCGTGACGTGGAATGGGTGCGCCTCGATCACGTCCATGCCGCGAAACAGCGCGGGCAGGTTGGCCGAGATTACCTGCTCCAGCCAAACGGAAGTTTCCTCGCGCGGAGGGCGGCGCTTGCGGCTCTTCTTGCGCGGCCGCTTCAGCGGGATGAACTGCGGCAGCGAATCCGGCACCTTCACGCGCGCGAAGTGTTCCACGCCGTCTGTGTCGCGGATCAGCACGGCCAGGTTCAGGCTGAGGTTGGAAATATGCGGAAACGGACGGCCGGGATCGAAGGCCAGCGGCGTGAGAACCGGAAAGACCGTCTCGCGGAAATAGGTATCGGCCGTTACCAGTTCTTTCTCGTTCAGCGCGGCGTAATCCAAGACCTGTACGCCGGCCTCGGCCAGCGCCGGGAGGAGCTGGTCGTGCAGACACTTGTGCGCCTCGCTAAGCAGTTTCTTGACCTCGCGGCGCACGGCCACCAACTGGGCCGTCGGATGCATACCGTCGGGGCCCACATCCAGGATGCCGGCGTCCACCTGGTCGATCAAGCCGGCCACGCGCACCATGAAAAACTCGTCGGTGTTGGAGCCGACGATGGAAAGGAACTTGACGCGCTCCAGCAGTGGATTCCGTTCGTCCTGGGCTTCTTCCAATACCCGGAATTGGAAGGCGAGCAGGCTCAGCTCCCGGTTGATGTAGAGCTGCGGCGAATTCAGGGGCGGGATTTCGGGGGGCGGCGCGGGTTTCTGCACCGCCGCTGAACGGGCTTTTCTAGGTGGCATGCGCTGCGCTGTGGGCACGTCTGTCCAGTTTAGCGCAGTGGGGCAGACCTCCAGATCTGCGCGGGGCCTCCAGGCCCCGCTCTCCGGCGTCAATCAATATACTCGTACGCTACCAGCGTCAGAAACTCCGGAAAGTCTCCGCTGGTCATCATCTGCTCGTAGATGCGCGCCGCGCGCGCAAGCGCCTCGCCGCCGATGGAGCCGCGCAAGTTCTCGGCCACATCCGCAATCGTGCGTTTCACCAGGTCGGCGGTCACTGGACGCCCGTCGTTCAGCTTCGCGCCGTGCTTGACCCACTGCCAAACCTGCGCGCGGCAGATTTCGGCGGTGGCGGCATCCTCCATCAGGTTATAAATCGGGACGCAGCCGTTGCCGCGCATCCACGCTTCCAGGTATTGGATCCCCACGTCGATGTTCCAACGCAAGCCGGCTTCGGTGATGTCGCCAGTGGGCACTGCCAGCAGGTCCGCGGCGGCCACCTGCGTTCCTGGCCTGTGCTGCAACTGGTTCGGAGCCGGCATGTGCGCGTCGAAGACTTCTTTCGCCACCGGCACCAGGCCGGGATGCGCCACCCACGTGCCGTCGTGCCCGGCGCGCACTTCGCGCAGCTTGTCCTGCCGCACCTTCTCCAGCGCCTGTTCGTTGGCCGCCGGATCGTTCTTGATGGGAATCTGCGCCGCCATCCCACCCATGGCATGCACGCCGCGGCGATGACAGGTCTCGATCAGCAGGTACACATAGGAGCTGAGGAAATGCCGCTCCATGGTGACCTGCGCGCGGTTGGGCAGCACGAAGTCGGGCCGGTTGCGGAATTTCTTGATGAAGCTGAAAATGTAGTCCCACCGCCCGCAGTTCAGCCCGGCGGAGTGCTCCCGCAACTCGTAGATGATCTCGTCCATTTCGAAGGCGGCCAGGATGGTTTCGATCAGCACCGTGGCGCGAATCGTCCCGCGCGGGATTCCCAGTTCCCGCTGCGCAACGTGGAAGACATCGTTCCACAGGCGCGCTTCCAGGTGGCTCTCCAGTTTCGGCAGATAGAAATACGGCCCGGTCCCCTTGGCCATCAAGGCCTTGGCATTGTGAAAGAGGAAGAGTCCGAAGTCGAACAGAGCGCCCGAAATCGGGCGGCCGTCCACCAGGAAGTGTTTCTCGTCCAGGTGCCAGCCGCGCGGCCGCACCATTAATACCGCGGTGCGCTCGCCCAATTCGTAGCGCTTGCCTTCCGGGCTCACGTAGCTAATGACACCGTTCACCGCGTCGCGCAGGTTGAACTGTCCATCGAGATTGTTGCGCCAGGTGGGCGAATTCGAATCTTCGAAATCCGCCATGAACACGCTGGCTCCGGAGTTCAGGGCATTGATGATCATCTTGCGGTCCACCGGCCCGGTGATTTCCACGCGGCGGTCGCGCAGATCGGCGGCGATGGGCGCCGCAACCCAGTCGGAATTCCGGATCCACGCGGTTTGGGGCAGGAACTGCGGCATCACGCCGCTGTCGATTTCCTGCTGCCGTTCCCGCCGGCGCGCGAGCAGTTGTTGGCGGCGCTCTTCGAAGGTCCGCGAAAGCTCCTTCACAAAGCTCACGGCTTCGGGGGTGAGGATAGTACGGTCGGCTTCGGTGACAGGCGCCGTGACCTGAATGGGCTCCAGTCGGGCTTGGGGCATAGTTTCTCTCAGTTTCAGGTTAGCGCCATCGCGGCAGCCGCACCAATCGAGTAGTCCAATTCGGACCACTGGTCCGATCCGTCCCCCGCCGCTTAACTTTTTTCGGAAATTGCGATCTACTGCACATGGAGGCTACGCATTCTGTATGTTCGGCAACGGAAAGCATGAAAACGGACACCACGACACTCTGCGCAACTGGAGCACCGCCGCGCGCTGGGAGGGAATCACGCGCGTGTACACTCCGGAAGATGTCGCGCGTTTGAGCGGATCGATCCGGATCGAGTACTCGCTGGCGCGCATGGGCGCGGAGAGACTGTGGAACCTGCTCCACACCGAGCCATACATCCCGGCGCTGGGCGCTCTGACCGGCAACCAGGCCGTGCAACAGGTGCAGGCCGGGCTGAAGGCCATCTATGTCAGCGGCTGGCAGGTCGCCGGGGACGCGAACGTGTCGGGCCAGATGTATCCGGACCAGAGCTTGTATCCGGTGAACAGCGTGCCCACGCTGGTGCGCGCGATCAACAGTGCATTCACGCGGGCCGACCAGATTCATCACTCCACCGGGCGCAAGGGCACTTACTGGTTTGCGCCCATTGTGGCTGACGCGGAAGCCGGCTTCGGCGGACCGCTGAACGCTTTCGAACTGATGAAGGCCATGATCGAGGCCGGCGCGGCCGCGGTGCATTTCGAAGATCAACTCGCGTCCGCCAAGAAGTGCGGGCACATGGGCGGAAAAGTTGTGGTGCCGACTTCCGAGTTCGTGCAGAAACTGGTGGCCGCGCGTTTCGCCGCGGACGTCATGGGCGTTCCCACCCTCCTGATCGCCCGGACCGACGCCAACAGCGCGGGTCTGTTGCTGAACGATATCGACCAGCGCGACAAGCCCTTCCTGACCGGCCTGCGGACGGCCGAGGGCTTCTTCGGTTTTCGTGGCGGCATTGAGGCGGCTATCGCCCGCGGTCTGGCTTATGCCCCGCATGCCGATATGATCTGGTGCGAAACTTCAGAGCCAAACCTGCCCGAGGCGCGCCGGTTTGCGGAAGCGATCCATGCCCGCTATCCGGGCAAGCTGCTTGCGTATAACTGCTCTCCTTCCTTCCATTGGAAGAAGAAGCTGGATGACGCGACCATCGCGAAGTTTCAGAGGGAGTTGGCAGCCATGGGCTATAAGTTCCAGTTTGTGACTCTGGCCGGTTTCCATGCGTTGAACCTGAGCATGTTCCAGTTGGCGAAAGACTACGCCGCAAGCGGTATGGCCGCTTACTCCAAGCTACAAGAGTTGGAGTTTGCGAGCGCGCATACGGACGGCTACTCCGCGATCAAGCATCAGACCTTCGTGGGCACGGGTTACTTCGACGAGGTAGCGCAGACCATTTCGGGCGGAAAGTCCTCCACCACCGCGCTCAAGGGTTCAACCGAAGAAGCGCAGTTCGCCTTCGTTCCCGGCGGCAAATGCGCGGCCGGCGAAATGCCCCCTTGCGGCATGGAAGGCCAGTGCTGAGAACGGGCGGGCCCCCGGCCTGCGGCGGCCCCCCAGGCCGCTATTTTGGAGCATGTCCGCCGGGATGCCCTTGTGCCAGAGGTCGAGCTTCTATTCGTATCCGGCCGCGTTTGAGCAGCTCCGGAGAGTAACAGGCCGAAGAGCTGAAATTGCTGTATCATGCAAACTCAGACTCGCAGTCTGGAGTTATCACACGGGGCGGCCCCGCGCCCAGGTAGTATCATGTTGGAATGAACCGGCAACAGGCGTTGGAGATCCTCTACGAATTCACGAAATCGGAGAACCTCCGCAAGCATGCGCTGGCGGTGGAAGCGTGCGTCACCGCGTATGCCCGCAAGCTCGGCGCGGACGAGGAGAAGTGGTCCGTCACGGCTCTGCTGCACGATTTCGATTGGGAGATTCACCCCGTGCTTCCGGACCACCCCATAAAGGGCGAGCCACTTTTGGCCGAGCGGGGCGTGAGCGATGAAATCCGCCGCGCCATCCTCTCACATGCCGATTTCACCGGCGTGCCGCGCGAGTCTGCGCTGGAGAAAACGCTTTTCGCCTGCGACGAGCTGGCGGGCTTCATCACCGCGGTCTCTTACGTCAAGCCGCATCGCAGCGTTTTCGAAGTGGATGCGCCATCGGTGCGCAAGAAGATGAAGGACAAGGCGTTCGCACGCTCCGTGAACCGCGACGACATCCTGAATGGCGCGCGCGAACTGGGTTTGGAATTAGACGAACACATCGGCTTCTGCGTGAAGGCCATGCAGGAACAGGCTGATACCCTGGGATTGAAGGGCAGCATTTGAGGGCTTAAGCGCCCATGAACAGGCCCAGGCCAGGTGATGCCGCCAGCGGCAGGCCGTATCCGATCAGGCAGCATTGGTCCAGCGCGAACAGCACCACCGATCCCATCTTCAGCCCTTTTGCAATCCGGGACTCCTTCGCCCACGGTGCCAGGTAGTTTCCGATGCCCACCAGGTGCGCGCTGTTGGTCGGAGCAAAGCCAAGTTGCATCGGCAGATCGATCGAAGTAACAGCCGCATCCAGGTCGAAGTTGCCCGTGTAGGTGAAGTTCTCGGTCTTAAAGCAATTCAGGTTCGCTGGAGACCACTGCGCCGGTAAGTTGATCACACTCGTCAAGGGAGCGTCGTTTGTGTCTGGCGGGTAGAGCACTTCGAACTGCGCATTCGGGCATGTCCGGCGCACGAAAGCCATGATCGCGGCGGTGAACTGACCAATCAGTCCCGGCAGAAAATCGGATTCCTGCGGATAGGGCGCGGGATCATTGCTCGGGTCCGTGAACACATGCATAGGCTGCCCATACTGCGCTTGGAACGTCGCCGTGGTGTAGGCGTCATAGAAGGGCATGCCGCCGTTCGAGAGCGGCTTCCAATTGCCATTGGCCGGATCTGTTGGCGGGCAGAAGTACCACCACTGCACTTCGCCGAATTGCAGATAGGGCTGCACGCCCGCAGCCGCCATTACGTTAGCCATGTCAAGATAGACTTGCTGCCAGTACGCCAGGCTCGCCGGCGAAAAATTCGTCTGCAAGGCCGGCGTGTTCACGAAACAAGGGCTACCGTCCGGATAACACTGCGCAATCCCCGCGGCCGCCGATGGATCGCCGTTCCCCAGTTCCGTGCTGAACGAAACCGTCGGCTCGATGCCGTAGCTATTCAGGGCCAAAATGAAACTTTGGCTCCAGTCGCGCGCTGCGCGGTTGATCCGCGGCGTAACGGTTAAATCGGTAAGCCATTTGCCATCGACGCCGCCGGCCAGCGCGCCGCTTGTCTGCGCCTGCGGCGTCGTGCTGCCGCCCACATCGGCCGCCAGCGCGAGCCCATTGCCGGCGCCGCCCATCCCGCGCGCGGTGATTGTGAGCACCGCATCGCTGGCCTGGGCCCACACGCCGGTGGCCCCTTCGTTGATCAGTAGCGCGAACGCCTGCGCCAGGCTTCGAGGTGTGTCGCCGATAAGATTCAGGTGCGTGAAGACGGTCGGTCCCAAAGATATTTGGGTGGTCTTTCCAAACTCCGACGCGCCGGAGAACGTGATCGTCCCGGTGGCGTATTGTTGCCCGGCGCAAAGCAGCTCGTAAAACCATAGCGCGCCCGCATAATGATTGGCCCTGCCCGTAAATCCCAATGCCTGAATCAGCCACGCAGTCCGTTCCGGCGCCAGAGCCTGCGAGTTCAGGGTGTCCCAGTCAGTAGCCAGCGTTGTCTGCGGATCAGGCGGAAACACGGGAAGGTCTGCGGTCGGGATTGCAATTTCCAGGAAATCGAAGTAGAAAAGATCCCCCGCAGTCCCTGTATGTGTGACCGTTACCGTATGCGGAGTCCCGCCGGACATTGTTCCCAGGTTCCAGCGCACCAGGACATCTTCGCCCGCAAGCGCCACGCTCAGGATCTGTACGGGGTTCTCATCCACTTGAGCCGTTAGCTGCGCGGCGGTGGGGAATCTGCGCGTTCCCAGGTTCAGGTTGTGACTTTGCGGCGATTGGTAGGCGTAGCTGACACTCGCGCCTGGCGTGGCTGCGTAATTGATCGACCCGGCCGAGTAGTTACCCACGACCGTCGTCCACTGGCCGGTATAGCCGATTGAGACATCATCGTCTTCCACGCGCCAGCTTCCCACGCCCGCTACCTGGTAATTGCGGTTCGACCCGCTAACGGTCCACTTCGATACTGTCACTCGAAACTCGCTGCGCGCGAAATCGCCCGCCTGCAGGTCGGCGGCCCACGTCCAGCGCATCTTGCGCACCGCATTCATCGGTACGGACACTGTGGCCCCCGTGTCATCCAGCCCACTGATCGAACTGAAGTCCAGATCGATCTGCCACTGGCTGGGCGACACACCTCCGCTGAACAATTGCCATCCTGGCTGCCAACTCTCGGTCGGCGTTCCGGGCGACGCGCTGTAAGCGTTCCCGTAGACGCCAATCCGGTTGCCGTTCTCCCCCGTGCCGCTGTTGGAGAGCGTCAGTTTGATGGAGGCGCCGGCCGCCGACGCCCGCATGGTTTGTGAGAACGTGTTGATGCTGTTGGCCAACGCTGCCGCGGCTGACTCCAGCGTGTCTGCGCCGCACAGCTGATACGTGTAGTGCTCTTCATCCCACGCCAGCTCGATATAGTCGCCGCCCGTCGCTGTGCCTTGCAACGTAAAGTTCGCCGACGCCGCTGTATAACTCCCCGTCACCGGCGTCGTGTTATCGATCAAGGGGATTCTGTAAAGTTGCTCACCGGTTCCTGGATCGGCCCACACGCGAAGATAGGGCCAGTCCACGGTTGCATACAGCGCGGAATCGATGGCTATGCAGTTGGTCCGGGTCTCCTGGTACGAGAGTTCGAGCCCGCTCAGATCGCTATCCGGCAAGTTGCGGAGTGCCGGATGTTCGAAAACATTATC
>Ga0335078_10006007_pt1 | contig 17973 bp, 20 predicted proteins | sample Lox_Sample_32_FD_206711 | JGI IMG/M metagenome (GOLD analysis project Ga0335078, IMG submission 206711) | Soil microbial communities from Loxahatchee National Wildlife Refuge, Florida, United States - Lox_Sample_3.2 | ecosystem: Environmental > Terrestrial > Soil > Wetlands | place: USA... | reverse complement strand
CAGCACTCTCGGACTCACTCATTGCGATGCCGGGAAGATCGTCGCGGAACGCTGGCATTTCACCTCTGACCTGGTTGCCGTGGTGGGGTATCACCATACTCCGCACAACGCGCCCTGCAACCGCGATCTGGTTGCCCTGGTTTCGCTTGCCGACTTGCTCTGCCGCATGAGCGGCCTTGGTCATGGTTCGATGGAAGACCGCGAAGTCAGTTTTGTGGAGGAGCCTGGATTCGAGCTCCTCGTGCAGGAGTGCCCCACGCTCAAGGATTTCGATTGGGCGCGATTCACCTTCGAACTGGAAACCTACATGGAGGAAGTACAGCGGCTGGTGACCCTCCTGTATCGTCCGTCGAAATGAATTCAACGCCGGACAGCCCGCGCCCGACTCGAGTGCTGGTGACCGACGACAGCGCGTTCATGCGCGCCGCTTTGTCGCGAATGATCGAGTCCAACCCGTTGCTTCAGGTCTGTGGCACGGCCCAGAGTGGCGCTCAAGCACTGGAAAAAATTGCGGCTCTCCAACCTGACGTGGTTACTCTTGATGTGGAGATGCCCGGACTCGATGGGGTAGAAACCTTGCGCACCATCATGAAGGAGTTTCCCCGGCCGGTGATCATGGTCAGCTCGCTCACCCAGGCGCACGCCGAAATCACTCTGGAGGCCCTCGACATCGGGGCCTTTGACTATGTATCCAAACAACAGGCGCAACCCAATCTCGAGATCGTCAAAATCCGCGACGAATTGATTGCCAAGATCATCGCCGCTGCGGAGAGCACGCGCCGGCGGCAAAGCAGCAACGTTCCGCCCAAGCGGCTCAACCAGCACGCGCTCGAAGACGACCATTTGCGCCCGGCGGTGATTGCTTTAGGCACCTCGACGGGAGGACCCAAAGCCTTGCAGCAAATTCTGCCACTTCTGCCCAAGGATCTCCCGGTCGGGGTGCTGATCGTGCAGCATATGCCGCTTGGCTTCACTGGCCCCTTCGCCGCCCGGCTGGATAAGCTCTGCCAGGTTGCCGTGCGGGAGGCCAGACACGACGAGACGGTTGAGCCCGGCGTCGTCTATATCGCTCCCGCTGGCCAGCACATGACGGTGACCCGGCAGACCTCTTCCAAAGTCTTAATCTGTCTTTCGGCCTTGCCGGATGATACTCTCCACCGGCCTTCCGTCGACGTGATGATGCTGTCGGTGGCCCGAGCTTATCGCGCCTTGTGCCTCGGCGTCATCATGACCGGGATGGGAGCCGACGGAGTCCAGGGCATGAAGGCCATTGCCGCCGCCGGCGGTTTGACCTTAGGCCAGGACGAGGCGAGTTGCACTGTATATGGCATGCCCCGATCCTGCGCCGAAGCCGGTGTTCTGCGTCACGTGGTCACTCTGGCTCAAATCCCAGATTATGTGTTGCGGGCCACGCGTTATCGTAAGGGGCCTGTACCACCAGATCTCGCCAACCATCGTATTGTCGGAGGCTCCTAAATTGCGACATCCGTGATTTCTTCCGCCAAGGCCAACCGCACCTTTTGCACCAGAGAATCTGTAGTGAACGGCTTGGGCAAGTAGAACATTCCGGCTTCGGTGGACGCTCGCCGGGTGACCGCATTCTCGGGATAACCGGAAATCAGGATGGCCTTCAATTCCGGCCTCATGATCCGCAATTCCCTGGCCAGGTCGTTGCCGTTCTGGTCCGGTAGAACAACGTCGGTCAACAGAAGACTCACCACCCTTTGACAGCGACGGAACACGGCGCGAGCCTCAGCGGAGTCGTTCGCCTTCAAGACCCGATATCCCACCCACACCAAAGTCTCGCACATCGCCTCCCGCACCAAAGTTTCATCTTCCACCAGAAGGATGGTGGCTCGCCTCTCCGCGAGCTGCTGGTCGGTCGAGAGCGCGAAGGGCTGGGGGCTGGGTTCTGAGGTGGCTTCTGCCTGATTCATTCTCTGGCTCCTTGCATTCTTATAAAAGCGTGCACTTCCGTTGCCCTGCGCTTCACGGGCATTCAAACGGATGGACATGCTGTTTCTGGAAGCGTTGCGCGACCCAGGAGCCTGATGAAGCCAATACGGACTCGCGCCAAGGCAAACCAGCGTCGCTTTGGGAAAAGCAGCTGAATTTCTCGGGAATTGTGTCCCAAACCTGCAGTCAGCGTGGCCACTGGATTCCGTAATTTCACGATATGCTAAGAATCAGACAGCCCACAAAAGCGGCCATCTCCGCCCGTCACTCGACGAATGTACAAAGCTTTCGCCATCTCGATCCTTTGCACCCTTCGCGATAAAGGTCATCAGGCGTATCTGGTGGGCGGATGTGCGCGCGACCTGCTCCTGGGAAGGGAGCCTGCGGACTACGACGTGGCTACGGATGCCACGCCGCGAGAGGTCATGGCCATTTTTCCCGAGACCTACGATGTGGGAGCTCAGTTCGGCGTGGTGCTGGTCGCCGTGCCGCCCGAAATCCGGAGGATGGAGGGCGCCGAGGGCCGCGACTCGCCTTTCGCCTCTCTCGCATCCGTTCACGCAAAAGATGGATTGATCGAGGTTGCCACCTTCCGCGCCGACCTTGGATACTCGGACGGCCGCCATCCCGACGAGGTTCGCTTCAGCAAAGACCCGCGCGAGGATGTACAACGGCGCGACTTCACCATCAACGGTCTGCTGCTCGATCCAACAAACGGCCAGGTGCTCGACTTCGTCGGCGGACAGGACGATCTGCGCGCCGGCATCATTCGCGCCATCGGCAGTCCGGCGCAACGCTTCGCCGAAGACAAGCTACGCATGTTGCGCGCGGTTCGATTTGCCGCGCGCTTCGGCTTCGCCATCGAACCACAAACGTTTCGCTCCATCCGGCAGCAGGCGGCGCAAATTCATCAAGTGTCGCGCGAGAGAGTGCGCGACGAACTGACCAAGATGCTGACTGAAGGCCAGGCTCGCGCAGCTTTCCTGCTGCTCGATGAAAGCGGGCTGCTTCATCAACTGCTGCCGGAGATCGAAGCGATGAAGGGGGTCGCGCAGCCTCCGCAGTTTCATCCTGAGGGCGACGTCTTCGTCCACACCCTATTGTTGCTGGAAAAACTGCCTCATCCTTGCCCGTCTACACTCGCTTGGGGAGCGTTATTGCATGATGTCGGCAAACCATCCACCTTTCGCGTGGCACCGGACCGTATCCGCTTTGACGGCCACGTCGACGTAGGAGTGAAGATGGCCGAAGAGATCTGCCGCCGTTTGCGGTTTTCCCGGTCCGATACCGACCAGATCGTTGCCCTGGTGGACAATCACATGCGCTTTGCCCATGTGCAAAGAATGAAAGAGTCCACCTTCAAGAAATTTGTTCGCTTGGACCGCTTCGACGAGCACCTGGAACTGCATCGGCTCGATTGCCAGGCCAGCCATGGCGACCTGACTTCCTATCGTTTTACGCGGGAGAAGCTGGCGGCAATGCCGCCGGAGGTGATGGACCCCGATCCTCTTATCACCGGCGATGATTTGATCGCGGCGGGCTATAAGCCAGGGCCACGATTCAAAGAAATCCTCTCCGCTGTGGAAGACGGACAACTCGAAGGTCGCCTGACAGACAAAGAATCGGCGATGCAGTTGGTGGCTCGGGGGTTCCCGGTGAGAGAATAAGACAGTTTTTTCCGGTTTCGGGAAAAAATGGCAGTTAGAGCGCGGCGGCGGCGCCGGCCAAAAAATCTTGTCAAGCCCCCTTTTGCAGCGGAATTCGCCTAAGCTTCTGAATTGACTCGAAATATATTGTTGCCGGGCGTGTCACACCTGCCCGGTGCAAACTGCTATTCTAAAAGTAAGCCGAATTGCTGAAGTTTTTGTCCCTTTCTGTATCTTTGTACCCTGTAGTTAAGAGCGTTGCCTTCGCTACACCGATTCCCATGAAGGTCACGGAAAAAGACGTAGCCTACGTTGCAGACCTGGCTAACCTGGAACTTACCGATCAGGAGCGCGGTCGTATGCTCCGCGACCTCAACTCGATTCTTGAATACATCGAGCGGCTCAACGAACTGGACACTGCGAGCGTGCCGCCGATGGCCCAGGTATTGGCGGTCGTAGATGGATCACACGCTACCCGTGAGGATGTCGTAGAGGGCTTGCGGAAATCGCTTCCCCATGAGATCGCGCTCGCCAACGCTCCCGACAATGACGGCACATTCTTCCGGGTACCGAAAGTGATTGAAAGGTAGTGCTCAGTGATGAGTGGCCGGTGATCAGAGTTCCGGTCGAGCTGCACCGAGGCCCCGGAATCGAAAACTGGTTTCCCCAGCCACTAAGCGGCGAAAGAGAGTCGGTTTCTCATGCACCTAGCCTCCCTGACCATCGACGCAGCCCGCTCCGCGATACGCGAGCGCAAAACGACTGCCTTCGCTCTGGCTGAGGCGCATTACGCCAAAATTCAGAGCGATGATGCGCAGATAGGCGCCTACCTCACGATCTCGAAGGAGCGCGCTTTGGCCAAAGCCGCCGAAATTGACGCGCTCGCCGAAAAAGGAGGGGCTCTGCCGCCGCTCGCCGGCGTGCCTGTAGGGATTAAAGATGTCATGGTTACATGCGGCGTGCGCACCACGGCGGGTTCGAAAATTCTGGACAATTACATCCCGCCATACGACTGCACAGCCGTGAAGCGATTAGAAACCGCCGGAGCGATGGTCCTTGGCAAGCTGAACTGCGACGAGTTCGCTATGGGATCGTCCAACGAAAACTCCGCCTGGCGGCCGGTGCGCAATCCGCGTGACTTGTCTCGCGTGCCCGGAGGCTCCTCCGGCGGCGCGGCGGCAGCTGTTGCGGCCGACATGGCGGTGGCGACTTTGGGATCGGACACGGGTGGCTCGATTCGCCAGCCCGCTTCGTTTTGCGGGGTGGTGGGCCTGATGCCGACCTATGGCCGCGTCTCCCGCTACGGGCTGATCGCGTTCGCTTCGTCGCTCGACCACATCGGGCCCCTGACCAAAACCGTGAAAGATTCGGCCACGGTGCTGCAAGTCATCGCCGGCCGCGATCCCATGGATGCCACCTCCGCCGATGTGCCCGTGCCGGATTATGTGGCAGAGTTGCAGAAGCCAATGCGCGGGCTGAAGCTCGGCATCGCCAGAGAATACTTTGGCGAAGGTTTGGATTTAGAGGTGAAAAGCGCCGTTGAAGCCGCCATTCAGAAGTTGGCGGCATTGGGCTGCGAGATCGTGCCGGTTTCGCTGCCGCATACGAAATACGCTATCCCGACTTACTACATTGTCGCCACCGCCGAGGCTTCGTCGAATCTGGCCCGCTTCGACGGCGTGCGGTATGGCTATCGCGCAGCCGGTGCGCGCACTTTGTCTGAAATGTATCGCCGCAGCCGTGACCAGGGATTTGGCGCCGAGGTAAAACGCCGCATCATGCTGGGCACCTACGCGCTGAGCGCCGGGTACTACGATGCCTACTACCTCAAAGCGCAAAAAGTCCGCACCCTTCTGGCTCAGGATTTCTCGGAAGCATTCAAGCGAGTGGACGCAATTGTCACCCCGACCAGTCCTACGGCGGCGTTCAAGCTAGGAGAAAAAGTAGACAACCCGCTGGCCATGTATTTAGCCGACATTTACACGGTAACCGCCGACCTCGCCGGCATCCCGGGAATATCGATTCCCTGCGGCGAGACCAAAGAGAAGCTGCCGATCGGCCTGCAGATTCTAGGCAAGCATTTCGATGAGGCGACGATTCTGCGGGTTGCGCACGCCTACGAACGAGCTGGTTAAGATTTTGTGTGGGGACGGCCGCCCCCGGCCGTGCGGCCGAACAGAGCCAGCTGGCTTTTGGAACCGAATAGATCGACAATGGCAACCGTGAAACTGCCTCTGTTGAGATCCTTCTGCGGCGGCATTCTGATATTTGCAGGTTGTGCCTACTGTGGGTATCGCGCCGCAATCAGGATCGTTTATCCACGTCAGCAATCCGGTTGGTTCAGCTCGTTAGACCGACGTGAGGCCAGCCACCTTCGACAACTTGGCGAGTCAGCGTCCGCCTACAATTATTCCGTTCTATCGATTTCGAACACCCCGTCGTCATTACAGAAGAGTGTCAGCAATCTCAACGAAATTCGCCAGAATGCGCCGGAAGAACTGTGGCCTATCGTTGATCTTCGACTCGCAAAGAATTACGCCATGATGGCGCGTTTAGAACAGCAAACGGATAGCTCTGTCGCAGCCGCCGATCACAAGCAGCGAGCCGGGGATCTTCTGCGTTCAGTAGGTTGGCAAGACATTTCAGACGAACAGCTGATGGCCCTTGCGGACCGGCAGCTTCAATCGAGATTGAAATTCTGAACTGTGATGGTGAAGACAACTTTCATCTCGGCGGCCCTCCTCGGATTACTGACAGGGGCGATTTGGGGTTATCGCTCAGCTCGCGAACTGAGTCAAGCGATGGAATTTACGGCAGCGGCAAGCGCTTCGCAGCTCACTTCTCAGTTTGCTGCCCAGCAATTTAGACATGCGGACACTGATCATGCCCGGAGCGCGGTGCTTTCGGAAATCAACGTCCTTGAACAATTCGAGCTGGCCACGAACGAAATGACTTACAGGGGGCAGCTTGGATATGCGTATGCACGACTCGGAACGATCGAAGAATCTGCTAAACATCCCGACGCCGCTCGGCAGGCCTTCCTCCAAGCGAGGTCCTGGTTCAAGCGGGGTTTTGGACATGATCTCACTGACGACCAGATGAAGGAGGCACTGAAAAGAATGGACCGCGTGTTCGACCAATTGTAGATGCAAACGCACCTTACACCGGCTCGTAATAGCTTTCCCCCGCGCAGCTTCGGCACAGCACTTTGCCCTCGCGGCGCACCTCGCGGCGAAAATTAATGCCTTCGCCGCAGACTTCGCACACCACACGATTGCCCTTGTAACCGGGAAATTCTTCCGGAGGCAGTTCGACCTTCACCCACTGCGTGGTGAATAAGTCATCATCGGAGATTTCACGATAAGCCAGCATTTGCTGGCCATTTTTATTTTCGATTTCAGGATGCATCTGGCGAGCCAAGGCCTTCGATGATTCTTTGGCCGCGATCCGCACCGCTTTCCCGCTGCTGACGTCCACAAAAGTAGCCGCGACTTTGCCCCAGTCGCGGAACTTCAGCGCGCGCTTGCCCAGGCGGCAGCCGGTCACGACGGCGACAGCGTCCGTGGCGCAACGATCGATCTCGACAAAGATCACCAGGCGTTTTCGTTCCTTGACAGGATCGTCGATGCCCAGCTTCACCAGTCCGAGCATGGCCAGGCGCACCCCGAGCACCTGCCCGGCGCAAAGATGCCCGTGGGCTTGCTCGGCGTCGCGCAGGTACTCGTCGAGAGATTTCATGAAAGAAGCTCGCAGTCGCTAGTTGTCAGTTAACTCCACAAACCCACAAACAAAGGAGAAAGAGTATGCACGTTCATTCTAGATCGAGAGTCGTTTTGGTTGCGCTGTTATGCGCTGGCTTGCTCGCTACCGGTTGCAGTGCCAACTGGATCAGCGTCGCTTTGGCGGACCTGCCGGTGCTGGTGCAGATGGCGCTGAACGTTGGCAGCGTGGTGACCACGCTTGAGTCCGGCCAACAGCTCAGCGCCACCGAGGCTGCCGCTATTCAGAACATTTCCAGCCAGGCCAGCAAAGACCTTAACCTGCTGCAGGTTCTCTACAACCAGTACAAAACCACTCCCAGCGCCGGTACGCTGCAAAAAATCCAGAGCGCCATCGCGGACATGAACCAGAACCTGCCGGCGCTGCTTCAGGCTGCGCATGTGAGTGATCCGGTGCTGTCAGCCCGAGTGACCGCAGCCGTCAATCTGATCCTGAGCACGGTAAGCAGCTTCGCGGCCCTGCTACCGGCGGTTTCGGCCCCGACTCAGGCCAAGCTTGCCCTCGCCAAAACTGCAATTCCGCACGCCGCCGACTTGAAGAAGCAATGGAACCAGCAAGTCTGCGGGACGAGCGGAAGCGCTGTCCTCGATTCCTCCCTGACCCACTGCCCGGTGAAATAGCGAGCTTGCGCGGGGCGGGAGTGCCCGCGCAACACTCCGCTACTTTCTCTTCCAACGCACGCCGTCTTTCGTGATTTCGACGACGATTCCCGCTGCGCCCAGTTCGGCGCGGATGGCATCGGATACTTTGAAATTGCGGGAGCGGCGTGCGCCCTCCATCTCCGCGATCTTCTTCTCGATTTCGGCCTCAGTAACTTGTTGCGCGCCCACACTCTCGAGCAGTCCCTGACTGAGATCCTGCTCGCGCCCCGTCGCCTTCGCCCACTCCACAACCTTCGCAATCTTGGGCGCGTCATCATCCTGCAGCACGGCAAACAGGTCGTCGAAAGCCTGCAACGAATCCAGCAACGGCGCCGCATCGTCTTTGCTGAATTGCCCGGCGTCCATGGCCGCATTCGCCTTGCGCACCATGTCGAAAATTGCGGCCTGCGCCTGGGCCGTGTTCAGGTCGTCATCCATGCCGGCCAGCAGGCGGTCCATCGTTTCCCTCGCCAGTTCAGCCATGGCCGGCGTCGATCCCGGGGAAAATTGTCCCGAGCGCAGCCGCGCCTGGAAATTGCGCAACCGGTCCACTGACACGGCCGCCTGTTTCAATCCGTCAAAGGTAAAGTTCAGCTGGTTGCGGTAAGGAACCGAGGCCAGCAGAAAGCGGATCGACGAGGGCTTGTGGCCCTTGAGCACCAGGTCGCGCAGGGTGAAAAAGTTGCCCAGGCTTTTGGACATCTTCTCGCCCTCCACCAGCAAAAACCGCGCGTGAAACCAGAAGTGGACGAACATCTTTCCGGTCACGGCCTCCGACTGGGCGATTTCATTTTCATGATGCGGAAAGATGAGGTCTTCCCCGCCGGCATGAATATCGAACGTCGCCCCCAGCTCCTCCATCGACATGACCGAGCACTCAATGTGCCAGCCCGGCCGCCCTTTGCCGATCGCCGTCTCCCACGACGCCTCCCCTGGCTTGGGCGCCTTCCACAACGCGAAATCGCGGGCGCTGTCTTTTTCGTACTCATCCACATCCACGCGCGCTCCGTCTTCCATCCCGGCGAAATCTTTCTTGGAGAGTTTTCCGTACGCCGGAAACTTCGCAATGCGGTAGTAGTAGGATCCATCTTCGGTGCGGTAGGCGTAACCTTTTTTTTGCAGTTCAGCGATGAATTCCGCCATCTCCGGAATGTGCTCGGTAGCGTGGACCAGCCTGGGCTGCTGAATATTCAGCGCTGCGGCGTCTTCGAGAAACGCCTTCTCATACTTGGCGGTGTATTCCTTCACGCTCAGGCCGTCGCGGGCAGCATTGCGGATGATTTTGTCGTCCACGTCGGTGATGTTCATCACGTGGCGCACCTCGTATCCGCTCAGGCGCAAGTAGCGGTGCAGAATATCGACGGCGACAAACGTCCGGAAATTGCCGATATGCCCATAGTCGTACACCGTGGGCCCACAGGAATACATGCGAACTTCGTTATCCTCGAGCGGACGGAACTCTTCCACCTTGCCCGACAGGGTGTTGTAAAGATTGAGCGCCATAGATTGGAAGCCAGAGCAGACGCGAATCCATCATTCTAGGGGGACAAAAGAAAGGGGGTCAAATAGGGCGGGGGGTTAAGGGTGTGGGATGAATTCTACCGTGCGGCGGTTGGTGAAATTAAGAAATCGCCAGTTGACAAGAGTCGCTACTCTGAAATAACTCACTATAGGCGAACAGACGGCGCAAGCTCGCGCACCTGATTTCGCAGCGCCCACCTTCGGTATTAAGATACCGGTCAAACCGCTCTGTCCGATTGGCTTAGCCGTGGCGGTTTCACAACGGGGCCCGAGAAGTCTCGGCCGGGGGCTGCCCCGATATGAGAAAAATCTTCTTCAACTCCCGTGGCTTACGCGCCGGTTGGCGCCTCCTCATTTTTGCCGGCATTTTCGTGGGGCTCGAATTCCTGGCGAACTGGATCATTCCGAAGATCTTCCATCCCAGGGAGCGGGCGTTCCTTGATCCTGTGGGCACCATCGTCGACGAGTTGCAGGCGCTCATCCAAGTACTGATTGCAACCTGGATTATGGCGCGCATCGAGCGCCGTGGCTTCTCCAATTACGGCATCCCGGTCCGCAACGCCTTCGGAGCCGATTTCAGGATGGGACTTGCCTGGGGCGCGACTTCCACTTCTTTGCTGGTGGGCCTGATTGCGGCCTTCGGCGGCTATCGCATCCTCGGGCTCGCCCTCCATGGCGGCGCGATTTGGTACTTTTTTGGCCTATGGATCATTGCCAATCTGCTCATCGGATTTTCGGAGGAGCTCCAATTCCGCGCCTATCTTCTCGCCACGCTCGCAGATGGTATCGGATTCTGGCCGGCATCTATTTTGCTCTCCATCGGCTTCGGTGCGCTGCACTATTTCCTGAAGCCGCACGAGCGCTGGGAAGACTTCGTCTCCACCGGTCTGCTGGGCCTGTTCGTGTGCCTCACGCTGCGCCGCACCGGCTCGCTGGCCTTCGCCATTGGCTTCCATGCCGCCTTTGATTTGGCCAACGTGTTCGTATGGTCAGGGCAAAATGCCGGCGAGTACGCCGTGGGCCACCTTCTTAAAACCCGCTGGCAGGGCTCGCAATGGCTGACCGGGGGCCTGCTGGGTCCTGAAGCCAGCTGGATGGTCTTTGGGGTTATCGGGCTGATGTTTTTGATCTTTGATCGATGCTATCGGCACAAGAAATTTCCACTGTGAGATCGCCCGACGGGGCGCGGGTTAGCCGTATGACTCCTGGCCTCGGGTTGTTGGCGAAACATCGCCGAATCACTCATTTGTAACACCCCACCCGGAAAACCGCCCTCCTGACTTGTTCTATAAAATAGAGGCGCGATACTGAGGAGCTTATGAGTGGCGATTCCTTACCGTTGATCTTGCCGCTCCCGCGCTTCGTCACCGAGTCGTGCGAGGCCACCACTCTGTATCGCGAATTGCGCCAGCCATTGCTTCGATATCTGATATGTCTCGGGCTTTCGGCCGACGAGGCGCAGGATGTGGTGCAGGACGCCTTTCTTATGCTGCACAAGCATCTGGCCGCGGGCGGATCGCAGGAGAACATTCGCGCCTGGCTGTTTCGCGTGGCCCACAACCGGGCCAGAAATCGCCAGCAGAGTTATGACCGGAGATTTTGCGCGCCCCTCGATTCCGACTTCGACTCGATGGCCGATGAAGCTACTCCCGAGCAAGCCGTCCTGGAAAAAGAAAAATTTCGCCGCCTGGAAGAGGCGATCTGCCTGCTGGATCAGCCAGAGCGGGAATGTCTGCTGCTGCGCGCGGGCGGGCTGCGCTATCGCGAAATCGGCGAAGTCCTTGGGATTCCGACTTCCACCGTGGGAGATACCGTCGATCGCGCCATCAGGAAATTAGTGGAGAAATGCCATGTGTGACTTTTCGGGAAAATTGATTGCATGGATGGATCGCGAGCTTGCGGACGACGAAGCCGCGGCCGTGGAGCGGCATGTTCAGGGCTGCGCCGAGTGCCGTAGCCAGGTCGATGCATTTGAAGATATGAGCCGGGCTCTCGTCAGCTATTGCGATGCGGTTGCAGAGCTAACGCCTCGTTGCAGCTTGCCGCATTGGGCGCCAATGATTTCTGGCGCTGCCGCGGTTCTAGCTTTATTGCTGGTGTTTCTGCAGCCCTCGGTCAAGCCGGTTCCGGTGCCTTTGCAAGTGGTGCAGGCTCAGCAGGCTATCTCTCTGCAAACTGCGCCGAGAGCAGCCAGGCCGGCACATCCGCGGCACGCGATTTCCCGTAAGCAGACTCCGAGTACGAATTGGGAGCTGGCGGAACCCGCGATCCAGATTGCCATTCCGGCCGAGGCAATCTTTCCTCCTGGGGCAGTCCCGGAGGGAGTCAATTTTGTGGCCGAGCTGAGCATTGCGGCCGACGGATCGGCGCAAGGCCTGCGTCTGCAGCCGTAGGTTTGCGAAAACGAAGAAGGAGACTGACATCATCATGAAATATCTATGGATGGTTATTCTGGCGGCTTCATCCTGCGCGTTCGCCCAGGCAACCGGCGACGTTATGTTTCAAACCGCAGCTCCCGCCGGTGCAATGTGGGGCGCAATGGAAAGAGGGCCGCGCGCTCCGGTCAAGGGAGCGCCCTATTCTGCGACCATTAGCAACGAGTCCGTCCAGACGCTGGCGGATGGCAATCGCATCGTGCAGAACAGCAGCGGGACGATCGCGCGGGATTCGCAGGGCCGCACTCGCCGGGACGCGGCATTGCCGGCGATCGGCGATCTCTCGGCTGCGAACGCACCGCATCTTGTCTTCATCCAGGATCCTGTGGCCGGGATCTCCTACACTTTGAATCTGGCAGACAAGACTGCGTGGAAGAATCCGCCTCCGCCACCCGGAATGGATGGCCCCGGTATGGCAGTCACATCGGCTACATTTTTCATGCAAACGACAGACGGCGTTCCACCTCTGCCGCCACCGCCTCCCATGGCTCTGGCCAAGCGTTTGCCGGCAGACCCGGCCGAAATAAGCACGGAACAGTTGGGCTCGCAAACGATGGAAGGTGTAAGCGCGACCGGCGTGCGCACCACCCGCACCATTCCCGCCGGTCAAATCGGCAATGACCGTCCCATCAGCATCGTCACCGAAGTCTGGACTTCTCCCGACCTGCAAACGATCATCTCCAGCAAGCGCAGCGATCCCCGGATGGGCGACCAGACCTACCGGCTAACTAATATTCAGCGAGGCGAGCCTGACCCGTCGCTCTTCACGGTCCCGGCAGATTTCAAGATGGTCGACGGCGGCGGGCCCAAGACCATCATCTATCGCAGAACTCAGTAACGGCTCCTCAGGCGTTGCGTGTGGAGGGTGCGCCCGCAGGGGACTGCAACCGCTGCCCCACCAGCAGCACATAGTGAATTGCGGAGATAATCGTAAACGCGAACACGGCGCGCAGACACGTCCGCTCGGTAATTGCGACCCAGCGCAACGGGTGCAGCTGGAACAGCAATACAAAGAATACCGCCGCTACCTGCGCCAAAGTATTCGCCTTGCCAAAAATACTGGGCCGGAAATCGCGGAGGCCGGCAATGGCATAGAGCACCGCACTTGCCGCCAGAATCAAGGCATCGCGGCTGAAAACCAGCACCGTAAACTTCCAAGGAATTTTATGCAAAATCGAGAGCACCAGAAAAACGGTACTCAACAATGCTTTGTCCGCGATCGGATCGAGATACTGCCCTAACATCGTCTGCTGTTTCAGGATACGAGCCAGCAGGCCATCCATCCCATCACTCAGCCCGGCCAGAACAAATAAGATCAGGGCAGAGTTATAGTGTCCCTCCACCAGTTTGATCACGATGAATGGCAGGAACATCATGCGCATCAGCGTGAGCTGATTGGGGAAGCTAAGGATTTGAGAGAGCTTCACGCGCGTTCCTCGCGTGCCGGCTGGGAATGCCGCGAGAGAACCTCACCCGGATCGAGCCCGGTTTTAGCGGTAAAGCGCTGCGAAAGAGAAGGAATGCTGCCGTCGGGAAGGTCGAGTTCCATGCGCTCGACGCGGTGCATAGGAAAGAAGATCACGCCCGGAGAAAACGGCTCTCCCTCTTTGACCAGTGAAATTAAATCCTCGAATGAAGCCAGTTCGATGCCGCATAAACTAAGCCCTTCCGGGGTGATCGCAAGCAATATGCCCCAGAATTTTTCTCGCGGATTCGCCAGAGTCACCACCGTGATCGTCCCCGGTTGGAAGGGATATCGACTCACCCCGCCGGCATCGTATTGCCCAGGATTTTGCACCACTGCGATTGTCGCCGGGAAGGCGATTGAGCGCAACTGGTGTCAAGCTAGAAAGGAAAACGGACCGACAGAATGGCGTTGTGGTTGTTGGTATGGAAGTGAGTGGTTGCGATCTGGTATCCGCCGCCGATGGTAAAGCCTACTCGATTCCACAAGTGAAGCCGCCCGATGACCAGGCCCGGAGTCACAAAATTCTGTTTCATTCCGTCGTGGTCGCCCTGCTGAAAAAATGTTGAATTGAGTTCGACTTCAGGCCAGAACTTCCGGAACAGCCGGTATTGAAAAGTATTGTTCCAGAGGTAGTTCCGTCCTACGACATCGGTGTTGCCAACCGGGATGGCGATGCCGAAAGTCCCCTGGGCATCAAACTCCCCGAACCCTTTTCCGTAGGCGAACGTCGGGGTGATCACCGCGCGGAGGCCGCCGTTCTTATACTCGCCGGTGGGCAGGCTCCAGCCAAGAAAGGCGGTCAGGATGTAGTTGCCATGCTTCTCGTTGGCAGAGAGCAGCCGGTACTTGAACAGAAACGCAACATCGCCGAAGCCGTCCTTGGTCGTCGGATTATTGTGCTCGATGTAGGGAGGCACATTGAAAATGACTTCCACCTTCTCGAAGGGAATCAATTCCAGCCCTTTGCCACCATTGGTCGTAGCGCACCTCTTCTTCCAGGCGCGGGGTCGTGGTCGCCAGCGGAGTAATCCAGTGAGGCTGTTCAGCCTGCGTTTTGTCGACGCGAGGAAACCAGTCGGTAAAATAGCCGTCCTGGGCGGAAGCCAGGGGAACGAGACACACCATGATAAGAGCGCACATCAGAGCAAGCTTACGCATCAGGCCTCCAGGAACTAGAAAGTGGGAAGTTGCTGATTGTATATGCAACACGAGTAACAGCGCAAATACTATACGATTTTATGCTGATAGCAGATGCCCCGGCTGAGCTTACAGGCGACTTACACTGTTTTTGACCAAACCTCCCCGGCGCGATAGGATTTCGCGGGAACCGTTATGAAAAGGAATACTCGGGAAGCCGGACAACAGCGAGAGGAGTTACTGAGGCCTCGGGAGGCCGCGTTACAACTGAGAATCAGCTTTCCTACCATCAAGCAGTGGATCTACTCCCGCAAAATTCGCAGCGTCAAGACCGCGGGCGGTCACCACCGGATTCCGCAGGGCGAAGTGGATCGATTGCTGTATCGAACAAGGGCAAAAACCGGACCCGAACGGCAGGATCTGATGCGCCGGGTCAGCGGGCGCAATCAACTTGTAGGCCGGATCGAGGAGGTTCGCATCAGCGGCCTGATGGCGGAAGTAACCCTGTCCATCGGTGAGCAGCAGATCACGTCGATCATCACCGCCCGGTCAGCCCGGGAAATGCAACTCAAAGCGGGCCAGGCCGCCGCCGCGCTCATCAAGGCCACAGAGGTTATGATTCTGCGCGTGTGAACGAACTCGACTCGGACTCCCGCGTAACAACGGTGATTCGGCGAATCGGCTGACCAACCTTACCGAAACTCAAGCAGGACAATCTCGGGATTCGATCCCAGCCGTAGTGGTGGTCCCCACGTTCCTGCTCCGCTGGAGGTAAAAACCTGCATTTTGCCGATCCGGCTTAAGCCATAGACAAACTGCCGGTAGATCCGTCGTGCCATCCAGCTCCAGGGTATGAATTGCCCGAGATGCGTATGCCCCGAAAGCTGCAGAGATACACCCGCGGCCTCCGCTATCTGTGGATGATCGGGCGCATGGGTCAACAAAACGCTGGCGCGATCACGATCCAACTGGATGCCGCGGAGTGCCGACGCAAGGTGTGTTTCACGCGCCGCGTTGCGGTACGGGACTCCGACAATTTGCAAACCATCCACTTCCACTTTCTCGTTGCTGAGCACCCGCACTCCGGCCGCTTCCACCGCACGCAAATACTTGCTGTCATCCCCAAATTGCTCATGATTTCCTGCGACGAAATAGACACCGTGGGGCGCAACCAGTTCGTTCAATGGTTCTGCAGCTTGCCCTGCGTCGATGGCAGTGCCGTCATACAAATCGCCGGCGATGAAAATCGCGTCCGGCTTTTCCTTCGAAATCTTCGCAATCATGCGGCGGAGAAAACTGCCGTTTCGCACGTGTCCCAGGTGCAGATCGCTGATCAGCGCCGCTCTGCGGCCCTGCCATGCCGCCGGCAGATTCGCCAGCTGCACAGTCGTTCGTGTGATCCGCGTCCAGCTTGCATTGAACACAGCATAGATTCCGGCAATTGCCGCCGCACCGAACAGTAGCTCCGCCGTCCGGTGGAAGTTCACCTGCCGGCCGGACAGCCGAGCAACTATGAAGACCACCCAGGACGAAACCGCTGCCAAAAAGAAGAAGCTCACCAGACCCATCCAAACCGCTGCCGCGGTGTAAAACAGGCGCACAGCGGTGTTCGTGTAGCGATGGGCGAGCAACGAAGCGGCAACAAAGCTGACCGACAAGAGTCCAAGGGCCAGTTCAATCCACCGTGCTCCGTGGGTTTCGGTCCCAGCCGGCGAAAACGCCCACGTCTGATAGAGGAAAAGATGGGTCAAGCACAGAACGGCCTGAGTCACTGCGATGAAAACGATGATTCGTCGTCGCGCCATGTCATTCCCGAAACTACGAAGTATACCGGATATCACAGTACGGTATACTCGGTAACAGTTGGATGGAAGGCGCAATGCGAAGGATTCAGAGAAAAAACGCCGGCGTCAAGAAGAGCAGGTCAGGCAAACCGAATGCCATCGTGCTGGCTGCGCTGGGACTGTTTACCCAATACGGATATCGCAAGACTTCCATTGACGATATCGCCCAGGCGGCGCAAGTGGCTAAGCGTACGGTGTATCTCCACTTTGAGAATAAAGCCGCGGTTTTTCTGGCGATCCTCGAATATCTGGGCGATCAGGTGCGGCAACGCTGCGCTGCCGCTGAGCTCGCTGGAGGCACGCCAGTGGACCGGCTCACCGGTCTGCTGGACGCCTACTTTGGAATGGCGTTTGAGCTCTTCAGTAAGTCTGAGCACATGCAGGAGCTGGAGGAGACTTTCTCGAGTTTGGCGCGGACAAGGATCGGAGAACTGAATCAAGAGCATGAACACCGGCTGGGGAGGTTCTTGCGATCCCTTGAGAAGACCGGTGAGATTGGAAGGCCGCCGCACGGGATTAGCGTGGAGCAGATCGTCTGCATCTTGGTACGGTCAGCCGGGGTGGCGAAACACGATGCGAAGCTGCAGGGCGATCGGATGGCGCTGGAACGGCGCCTCAGGGAATTAGCGGTACTGGTCATAGCGGCGATGAGAAAATAATCGGAACCGCATGGCTGGCCAACCGACATTCAAGCTCGGGAAACCGGAATGTATCGTGGCGGATGAACGGTCGCTTTAGAAAGATTCAACACTGCCGGTTCCACGGTAAATGTATCCTATAAAATCGTCATTTGAAGGAGTGGGGCACGCTGGCGCATGAACACTCGATTATTTTCTCTTGAGGGAAAAACAGCAGTCGTTGTGGGCGGCACCTCCGGCATCGGCCGCGCCCTCGCGTTAGGACTGGCCGAGAGCGGTGCGGATGTAATCGCGTCTTCGAGAGGAGAGACCGGGGTCAACGAGACGGCAAAGCAAATCGAAGCCCTGGGAAGGAAAACGCTGCGGATCACCGCGGATGTGGCGCAGCGGGCTTCGCTCGAAAAGCTTCGAAACGGTGTCGTTGCCGCCTTCGGCAAAGTTGACGTGCTGGTTAATTGCGCAGGCATCACCAGAAAGGGACCTACGGTGAATTTCCCGGAAGATGCATGGCAAGGGATCGTTGATACCAATCTTACGGGAACGCTTCGTGGTTGCCAGGTATTTGGGGAGCATATGTTGAGCCGAAAATCCGGCCGGATTATCAACATTGCTTCGCTATCGACCTATCTAGGCCTGTTTGAGGTGGCCGCCTACGGGGCCAGCAAGGCAGGTGTAGGTTCGCTCACCAAAACCCTTGCTGTCGAATGGTCCCGCCATGGTGTTCTGGTGAATGCGATTCTGCCCGGTGTCTTTCGAACCGCGCTGAATTCGAATCTCCTAGACAACACCGAACGCGGCCGTGAATTTCTGGTCCGCACTCCCATGGGAAGATTCGGCGAAGCCCGGGAATTGGTGGGAGCGGCGGTCTATCTGGCGTCGGATGCGGCCTCGTTTGTAACCGGATCGA